>SXGT01840468.1_pt1 | contig 10789 bp, 4 predicted proteins | sample 3176221 | NCBI WGS metagenome assembly SXGT01 (sample SAMN11356862, study PRJNA531348) | freshwater metagenome | isolation source: freshwater sample F1-120 | place: China: Fuxian Lake, Yuxi | collected 2017-12-25
GCTGACGTCGCGCGTGCGCCTGGTACCCGGATCAACGCTGCGGATCAGTCCACATTCGGCAACGACGTACTCCAACGGCATGGACGCAGAAATGACCAGTCGGTTCGTCGCGCGATTCGGATGCGCTCACACAACTGACGCTTAGCGGCATTAAACGCAACATCGGACACGAGGTGCACTCCGGGAGATGTACTTGGAGTGCACGAACAGCACATCAAGCGATACGGAAACCTGGGTCATCATCATCCCCGCGCTTGCGCGGCGGACGCCCATACTTCTCTTCGTACTCCTTGCGCGACCGAGGCCAGTCATCGCCGTCGCGACCGTACTTCTTCTCGTACTCCTCGCGCGTCTTCGGCCACTCCTCTTCTCCACCCGCCGCGGCCGCGTCTACGTCCGCACCTTCAACACGCCCGCCGATCGCTTCTTCCGCGCGTTTGCCAAAGCTGCTCAGGCTCGTCCCGAGAAACGTCGCAACCTCCGCGGCCGCGCGTACAACCTCGCGCCCCGCATCGTTCGCCGCCTTGCCAACGCCGCCAACCGGGCTCGCCTGTTTCTTTGGCTCGAAGGTCTTCTTGGCCTCATTGCGTACGACCGACGCAGCGGTGCCGGCAGCGCGGAACAGATCCGAGAACCCGCGCTGAAGGGAGTCACGGGCTTTCTGAGTGGCTTTTTTGGTGTCGTCGTTTTCTGTCAAAGCCCGTTAAGTGTGTTGTGTTCGGCGGGTTCTTGCAAGCTCCACAAGGACTTTCGACAGCCTACGCCGCGTCCGACCGGCCGCCGAGATTGACCGCGGACGTTGTCCGGTTGCGGCCTTCTTGTTTGCTTGAATACAGCGCCGTGTCTGCGGACCGGAAGAGCGAGTCCCACGACGCGCCGGTGGCGGGGAAGGTCGCGACGCCGATCGAACAGGTGACCTTGAAGTTGCGCTGTTCGTCCGAGCCAGCGGCTGGAGCCGCGACGAAGGTCGTCTTCTCGAGCTCCTCGCGCACGCGCTCCGCGAGCAACATCGCGCCACGTTCATCCGTCTCCTCACAGACCACGACGAACTCTTCTCCACCGAAGCGGGCAACTGCATCCGTGTTGCGCTTGTTGCGCCGGAGCACCTCCCCGAGGCCTTTGATGACGACGTCCCCGACGTCATGTCCGTAGGTGTCGTTGACCTTCTTGAAGTGATCGATGTCCGTAACAAGAACGGCGAGGCTCTTGCCGAAGCGCTTTGCGGACGCGATTTTTTGCTCGGCGACCTCGAGCAGGGCCCGCTTGTTGAGCAGCCCGGTGAGGCCGTCTGTCGTGGCGAGCTCCGAGAGCCGACGAATCATACGGGCACCTTCGAGCGAGACCGCCATGTGACTCGCGAGCACCTCGAGCGTCCCACGCACACCTTCGCCGAACGCGCCGCGCCGACGTGACCCAAGCACCAGCGTGCCCAACGGGCGGTCGTGGGCCCAGAGCGGAAGCACGAAGATGCTCGGCATCTTGGGGGGCGTGACGTGGCGCGTGAAAACAACCTGCTTTTTGTCGTCGAACTGCCCTCGGTAGGGGAGCGGATGCCGATTCTCGAGCGCCATCGAGACGAGGCCCGTGTTCACGCGAAAGCGTGCGCCAACGATCGCCGTGCCGTCCCCCTCCTCGAAGTCGCCGCTAATCGACCGGATCTCATGCATCCGATCGGCCTCGTCGAACAAGGTGAGCGCCGCGTAGTCCACGCTCGTGATCTCTCGCGCGCAACCAACACCGACATCGATGACGCTCTCTTCGGTCTTGGCAGACGACAACTGATCCGCGGCGCGGTACAGCTTTCCCTGCTCGGCTTTGCCTCGCTCGAGCTGCAGGAAGACGCGCTCGTTGTGGATCGCGCGAACAGCGTAGCGCGCGGCCTCTTCGAGGATCGCCTCTTCACGGGCGGCAAAGGGTCCGTCCTGAACACGATCGGCGATGAGGAGACCACGGAGCTTGCCGTGTTCGTGCACCGGGACTACGCAGACCGCTTTTACGGGGCATTCGCCTGCGTAATAAGGGAGCTTGTAGTTCGCGCGTAGGCCGTGGAGGTTGACCACGCCGCCGCGCGACATCGCAGCGCCAAAGACGCCGTCGCCCGACAGGAACGGCCCTTCAACAAAGTCGGGGTCATCCGTCACCAGCTCGCTGATGCGCAGATGTGTGCCCACATCGTTCTGCCAAAGAAGCATGGCCGTGTGGAGTCCGAGCGAGTCGCGGATGAGCCGTAGGGCGAAGAGGACCGATTGGTGAATCTCCTCGACCCCACTCCGCATCAGTCGGTCGTCGGCCTGAGGACGCGAGGGGGTCGCTGAGGGTGCCAGCAACCGAAAGCTTCGCGCCTCGGACTTGAGCTTTTCGATCTCTCCCGACAACCGCGCTTCGCCCACCGACCGCACCCGGGCCAGCTCGGCCCGAAGCACGATGCGGACGAGCGCGGTGAACACCAACATGAACCCCGCGTGGATGAGACCCTCCGTGAGGCCCGTGCCCCCAAACGCGACAAATCTGATGCTCGCCTCGCAGATCAGGCCGGTCACCAACGCAGACAAAGGCGCCGTTCTCCGACCCACCGCGCTCGTGACGGCCAGGCACAAGTAGACGAGCGGGTAGAGGCTCGCATCGAGGTGGCGGTCGAATCGGATCACAACCGCGAACGCTGCCACCATCATCACGGCGCCGAGCTCCGCTTCAGCCGTTCGATCCAGCGGGCGTCGGAATCGCTCGACAACACGTCGACCAATCAAAAGCAGCAGCAGGACGCCAAAGGCGACCGCGATGCTGGTGGCGAGACGAGCCGAAGCGTCAACGACGACGACCGCCGCAAGCGCGCCGAGTGCAACGAGCAAGACGGCGCTCGCGAGAGCTCGTCGAAAGAGGAGCGAGAATCGAACGAGGAGCGTCATCGACAGTCCGGTCGCGTAGCAGAGCCTTGCACGCGGGGACCAGTTTTGAGCGACATCTGGTGGTACCCTGGGCGCACCAAGCCGACATGGGTCCATCTTGAGAATTGGCGTTCGTGTACAAATCTTGGTGGCGCTCGGGTTGCTCCTCGCGGTGGCGTTCGTTCCGCTCTACGTCGCGGTCGCCCGGCTAACGGAGTTGTCGCTTCGTTCCGCACGCACGGACGCCGCCGTCGACCTCGGTCGGCCCATCGCGGAGCACGCCCTCAGCGGGGCACCCGGCGAGCCGGCGGAGGTCGCCACCACGCGCCTCCGCGCGCAACTTTCGGAGGGTGGCATCAGCGCAATCGCGATCTACGAAGCCTCTGGCGAGCGCCATCACGCGGCCGGACGGGACGATCTCTTGCCGGTCCGTCTTACGGCCACTCGCAACACCGCGAGCGTGGTGGAGGATCCGAGCAGCAAGAAATTGCTCGTGGTGATACGCGACACCGCGAGCGCGAGAACCGTCGGGATGATCCTCGAGCTCGATCCGACATCGCTTCCCGAGACCCCGCTCGTGCGTTTGGTCGCCCTCTACACGGGCGTCGTCGCGCTAACCCTCCTCTTGTTTGCGTACTTCGCGATGACGCGCCTCGTCGTCCAACCGATCGACGCCATCTCGCGCGGGGCCAGCCGAATTGCTGGAGGCGCGTCGCAGCTCGGCGTACCGAAGTCGAGGACAGAGGAGTTCGCGGAGCTCACGGAGAGCCTCGAGACCATGCTGACCAAGCTGCTTGCGAACGAGGAACTACTGCTTTCGAAGATCGCCGAACTCGAGCAGCGCACCGAAGAGCTCCATCAGGCACAGGAGTCCATTGTGAGGGCCGAGCGGCTTGCGAGCGTAGGCCGTCTCGCGGCGGGGATCGCCCACGAGATCGGCAACCCCATCGCGGCCATCCTCGGGTTCGAGGAGCTGCTCCTCGCAGGCGGGCTTGACAAAGAGGAGGAGCGTGACTTTCTCGAACGCATGAAACGCGAAACCGATCGCGTCCATCGGGTCCTGCGAGACTTGCTCGATTTTGCCCGCACCAAGACAGCGTCACCCGACAGCGAACGAGGTGAAACCGCAGATGTCCTCCGCACGATCGAAGGAGTGGTCGCGCTTGTGAAGCCTCAGAAGCGGCTCTACGAGCGCACGCTCGAGATCCGCGGCGCCAGTGCCCGAGCGATGATCGCCGAGGAGCGCCTCCAGCAGGTGCTCCTCAACCTGGTGCTCAACGCCGCCGATGCATCAACCAAGCTGATCCGGGTGTCGGTTGAGAAGAGCCCCGACGTCGTGTCGATCACCATCGAAGACGACGGACCCGGGATCGCCAAGGAGATCGAAGCACGGCTGTTCGAGCCGTTCGCGACGACCAAAGAGGTCGGCGAAGGCACTGGGCTTGGGCTCGCCGTGTGCCGCGGCATCGTCGAACGCGCCGGTGGCTCGATCCGCCTCGGCCCGCCATCAAGTCTTGGCGGCGCGACGTTCGTCGTCGAGCTTCGGGCGTCAGTCCCCGAAGACGTCGGGTAGCAACATGTTCACGAAGCGGTCGGGTTTGACCACGCCTAGAGCCGCGAACTCTTCGCGGGCCTGGTCGATCATGGTCTGGCCCTTTGCCCCGCCGACAAGCTGCCCAAGCCGATAGCGAGCTCCGACGGCGAACGTGAACATATCCACGCGTTCGAACGTGTTGAGCGCCCGCTCCATCGACTCAATTGCCTTCTTTCGCTCGCCCGCAATGACATGGATCCCAGCAAGGAGTCCGTGACCCCAACCGGGGGTGTTGAGCACATCCATGTCGTTCACGAGTTCCTTCGCAATTTTCTCAACTTCTTTGAGGAGGCCCTTTTTCGATCGTCGCTTGTGGACGATGAAGAGGAGCGCTCGAGCGCGCACGAACTTGGAGTCTCCGCGGATGCTGATCACCCGTGAGAGGAGTGAACGCTGCATCGGTCCCCAGGCGTCCTCTACGTGTGCGTACGCGAGGTCGGCGTCACCCGTGTAAAACGCTGTGTGGGCGCGCGCTTTCAACTCGTACCAGTGCTGAACGTGGAAACCCTTCTTGGACCAGCCTTGCATACCTCGCGCGATGCACGCGTTGGCGCCCTTTGGGTCATCGCGCAGCAAATGAAAAACATGGCCGATGAGCGTTCGTTTGCTGCCCGCGGCGAAGAGATCGCCCTGCTCATCATGAACGCGAACGTGTTCAGGGTAGAGGGTCATCAGCTCCTCGAAGCGCCCGAGGTGAAAGAGCGACCACAGTCCGAAGATCTGCATGGACGCGATCTCGTGTGCGACGTTCGTGCATCGCGTGCGGAACATTGCTTCGGCCTTCTGTGCGTGGTGGTGGCCCGCGCGCCAGCGCCCCGCGAAGGTAGCGCCGAAGGCCCTCGCGCCTTCGACGTTGCCAAGCGCGTGAGGGTGGTTCACGCGATGCGCGAGCTTCTCCGCGGACGAGATCAAGAGCGAGGTTCGAGCCTCGGTCGCGCGCCCGCCAAACGTGGAATAGAGAGCCTCGACCGCCATACCTAGCGCAACGCGGTAAGGCTCCCCAACGGCGAGCGCTTCGACGAGCATGCGCGACTGAAAGTCAGCTCCTTGAATCGGATCGATGAATCCGAGGCCAACTGCCAACGAGTAGCAAACATCAAGCTTCTGCAGCTCTTCCCGCGGGACGTCAGACTCTTTGCGCTCTTTGAAGGAGAGCCCTCGCACCCGGACGATGGCGCGGCGCGCGAGCAAACTCACAAGCGCCTCGGCTGGGCTGGTCGCCATCCGAATGCCGTGGGCCCGGGTGACGTCACGGAAAAGCGCGAGCCCCTCGTCGATGTGGCCCGTGCGACACGCGTGTTCTGCAGCGAGACGTTCGAGGTCGGAGGCGTCCGCGCGGGGCGCGATGCGCGCAGCGGAGCGATAGACCTTCCAGGCTTCTCCTCCACGTCCCCCATTACACAGCGAGTCAGCAACCTTCTTCTCCACGAGCCACGCATCGTCGGCGTTGCGGTCGAGCTCGAGCGCCTCGCGGTAGAGGTGCGCGGCACGTACGAAGGCGAGCGCCTTCGCGGACTTCTCGGCCGCAACGAGCGTGTACGTCCGCGCGCGCGCAGCGTCTTTGCCCTCACGAAAGTGACGGGCCAGGGCCTCAACTTCTGCGTGGCCGCCGTGCTCAAGCGCGAGGCCGAGCGCGAGGTGATGAGACGCAAGCCGCGCAGCGGGAAGAGCCGCGACGACGGCCTCGCGGATGCGATCGTGATAAGCCTCGGCGAGATCCGTTGCGCGCGCACCGCGCGTGCGGAGCATGTGCTCGGCCCGAAGGCTCGCCCAATCGGACGCCGGATCGTTGGCCAATCCCGCAGCCGCGACCGCATCGAGCTGACGAATGGGCTCACCTGCGACCGAGATCACCTCAAGCAGGGTCCTTGCCGTAGGCGTGAGGAGCGCAACGCGATCTCCGATCACTTTGTCGAGCGACGGCAGCGGCTCCGCGCCGTCGGTGCGTGAACGACGGCTCGTCGCGCGGGCGAGCTCTGTAATGAAGAACGGACTTCCGTCGGCCTCCTTCATGATCGCCGTCAGGAGGTCTTCATCAGCATCGCGGAGATAGTTGGAAGCCAACCGCTTGGCCTGGTCCTCCGTGAGCGGGCCGAGGAGGATATCGTGAACATCGAGGCCGGTGCGGATCTCACCGACCGGGTTGAACAGCTCCTCGAGAAACGCGCTGCCCTTGGCTTCATCACTTCGAAACGCGCAGATCAGAAGGACCGGTGGCGGATCCGGTGGGCGAAGCAGGTCCATCAGCAGCGCAGCGCTGTCTGCGTCGCCCCATTGGAGATCGTCGATGTAAAGGGCGAGCGGAACCTTCCGAGCGAGCTTGAGAACAAGCTCTCGCAAGGCAGCAAAACCCCGCCGACGGAGGATCTGCGGATCCGCGACCTCGTCTTCATCTTTGGACTTGAAGGCCGGCACGTCGAGGAACACAGGAAAGAGCCGGGCGAGAGCCTGCCCATCCGCGGGCATGATGTTCTCGGCGAGGACCGCGTCCTTGAGCATGAGGCGAGAGAGCGAGTCCATGAGCGCGTCGACCGCTTTGTACGGAACGCTCTCGCGCTCGTAACAACGGCCCTTCAGGGTGACGGCCGCACGTTCCACGCCATCCTCGGTAGGACCTCCCACGCCGATCCCTTCGCGGATCTCATCGAAAAATCGCCTCATGAGCGCGCTCTTGCCCATGCCGCTGATCCCCGAGACGGTCACGACCACCGGCCTGCCGAGGTAGGACTTGCGCGCTGCTTCGTGAAGCACATCGAGCTCGGCGTCTCGTCCGATGAACGTGGAACGTCCGCGTACGCCAGCGTCGACGTGTTCATCGCCGAGGAGCTCGATCACCCGAGAAAGCGAGGGGCGATCATCGGGGTTGCGGTGGAGAAGGAGGCCGCAGAGCGTGTCGAGATCAGGATCGACCGAAGCAACGAGCGACGACGGCAGAGGTGGTTCAACCGTCTGCTTCGCGTTCAAGATATCGAAGACACCGCCGACGAACGGAACCACGCCAACAAGCGCTTCGAAAAGGATCACACCGACCGCGTAGAGATCGCTCGCTGGTCCGGACGATCCGTGCGCTTGCTCGGGTGCCATGTATTCCGGAGTGCCCTGGATCACCTGCTCGCGTTGCGCGTCATTTGCGGCTTCTGCGGCGAGGCCGAAGTCGAGAATCACCACGCGCCCGCGGCGATCAACGAGCACGTTGGACGGCTTGAGGTCACGGTGGACGGTGCCCGCTCTGTGGAGCGCATCCAAGCCGGCGATGAGCTGCCGTAGGAGCCGCTTGAGCCGTGCCTGATCGGGACACTTCGACGGTGGTTTGCCGCTGAGCGACCACCAAGAGAGCGTTTTCTCCGGGGAGAACTTCAACGGCGCGCCCGGGCGAGGCATCACAGGCGCTGTGACGCTGTCGGGGCCGTCCGGCAGGGGTGCGAGCATCGTTTCAAGCGCACGGGTGGGGCTGTCCGACGGAACCGAAAGCACTGCCTTACGTTCGACGCTAGCGCGCGGCGGCTCGGGCGATGCGACGGACGAGTCTCGTGAGGATGAGTGCGGCAGGCTCCCTGAGACATCCGAGTTCGGCAGCGCGTCCGGCGGTGCGGACACGGCCGTGAGGAAGTCGACCCCGTCAACGAGCTCCATGGTGAAAAACCAGACGTCTCCAGAAGAAACGAGTTCGTGATAAGCCACGAGGTTCGTGTGTCCGAGGTCCGCGAGCGCCCGAAACTCACGCTTGATGCGGTACACACTCGCGCTCTCGACACCGCTCAATGTCTTGAGCGCGACGCGGCTCCCCCGCTCTTTGTCGAACGCCTCGTAGACGATGCCCATCCCGCCTCGGCCCACCCTTCGCTGGATGGTGAACCGATCGGTTCCGGAAAACTCTTCGAACGCCCCTCGCACGGACGTACGGTATGCCAACTCAGAACGCTCGGTCGAGGGGGATCCACGACCCAAGGGGAGCAACCATGAACGCACCGCTCGCTAACACGACCTCGGAACTACATCCTGTCTATGGCGTCATCGTGATCGGCTCGGGCTACGGAGGCGCGATCAGCGCTTGTCGGCTCGCCCAGCAGGGGCATTCCGTGTGCCTTTTGGAACGCGGAAAAGAATGGACGGACGTCACCGCCCCGCCCGATCACTCGAAGTTCCCCGACACGGTTGACGGCCTCGTTCTCGAGCTCCGAACCAAAGAAAATCCAACCGGTCTTTTCGACTACAAGCTCGGGCACGACATCGACGTGTTCAGCGGGAGCGGCCTCGGGGGGACCTCACTCCTCAACGCGAATGTCGCGATCGAGCCCGAAATGAGCGTCTTTGATCAGGACCGCTGGCCGACGGCTATCCGTGAGGAGGCCAAATCAGGCGCACTTCACACGTACTTCTCGAGAGCCGCGGCGACCCTCGAGGTCGAGACGGCGCGCCCCCGCACGGGCGACCCGGACCTACCAGCCAAGGTGCTTGCTCACCGCAAGAGCGCGGCCGACCGCGCAGGCGAGTTCAAGCTCCTGAACCTCGCCGTGCACTTCGGACCCGACGCGAAGAACACGCACGGCGTTCAAATGAAATCGTGCACGTTCTGTGGCGGCTGTGTGACCGGATGTCGTGAAGGCGCGAAGAAGACACTGCAAAAGAACTACCTCGCGACCGCCAAAAACCAGGGCGCACACATCTTCTGCAGGATGGAGGTGAACTGGATCACGGAGGAAGGTGGGGGCTACTTCGTCAACGTGACCGAACACAAACCGAGCGGTGAGAAGGCCTCGCACAACCTCTTCGCGCGGTGCGTTGTCGTTGCTGCAGGTGCTCTCGGCTCGACGGGCATTCTCCTGCGCTCGAAAGATCGCGGGCTCTCTCTGAGCGACAAGGTGGGTCACCACTTCGGCTCCAACGGCGACCAGTTAGGGCTCGCCTACAACTCGGACCAGCGGACGAACACCGCTGGGTTCCCCTCGCCCGCACAGGCGCCGCTGCCGTCCGCGGTCGGACCAACGATCATGAGCGCGATTGACTATCGGGTAAACGGCAAGCGCTTCCTCATCGAGGAAGGTGCCTTCCCGAATCCGCTCATCAACACCCTTCGCAGTTTGCTTATCAAGGCGGCGGTCATCGAGGGCGAGGACACCGACGGCGGCCTGCTCGACGAAATGAAAGAGATCGGCCGGATCATGCGCGACTCCGTGCATGTCTCGGAGGAAGGGGCGCTTAATCACACAATGCTTTACCTGGGAATGGGTGATGACGACGCCGATGGCCGGATCATCATCGACGGCGAGGGTGAGCCGCGGATCATATGGGGTGCGGCCGGCGAGAAGCCTATCTTCAACCAGCTCGCGGACGAGATGCTCGAGCTCGTCAAACCGCTCGGAGGCACCTATCTAAGGAACCCCCGCTACTTGCGACTCGCAGGCCACAATCCCATCACGGTGCACCCGCTGGGTGGATGCCCTATGGCCGATAGCGCAGCTGCTGGCGTCGTCGATGCGGATGGGCGCGCGTTCCGCGCAGATGGTTCGCTCCACAGCGGACTTCACGTGGTGGACGGCTCGGTGGTCCCGGTTGCCGTTATGGTGAATCCGTTCCTCACCATCTCCGCCCTTGCAGAGCGCTCCGCGGAGAAGTTGCTCGCGAGTTTAGCTAACACCAAAGAGCCTCTCGCACGTCCTGCCGGACCCAACCCGAAGCTTGTGCCTGTGGGGATGGAGTTCACCGAGAAGATGCGCGGCCACGTGACCAAGAACTTCACGGCAGCGGCCAACAAGGCGGACTTCAAAGCGGCCGAGGCAAGCGGCAAAGCAGCCGACACGCCCCTCATCTTCCGTCTTACGATCGTGATTGACGACCTGGAACGATTTATCAACGACAGTTCCCACGAAGCCCGTGTGGAGGGTTACGTCGATTCACCACTTTGGGGTAAGCGCCGGCTTGTCGAAGAAGGCACGTTCAACTTATTTCGGGAGAACGCGCAACAGCACACCAAACGGATGTTCTACAAGCTCAAGTTCACCAGTGAGAGCGGACAGAAGCTGATGCTCGACGGCTTCAAGGAGATCCAGGATGACCCGGGGTTCGACGTCTGGGAGGACACAACAACGCTCTACACCTCAATCCGAGACGGCTGGGAGGTGTCCTCGCCCGTCATCGCCCAGGGGATCATTCACGTCCTCCCGAAGGACTTCCTCCGACAACTGACCACGTTCAGGCTCCGCAACCAGCGCGGGTACGGCGACAGCACGAGGCTGGTCGGCGCGTTCCTGGAGTTCTTCTTCGGCAGCCTAGCAAACACGTACATTCGTGGGCGGGTACCCGGGATCGA
>SXGT01135843.1_pt1 | contig 10787 bp, 10 predicted proteins | sample 3176221 | NCBI WGS metagenome assembly SXGT01 (sample SAMN11356862, study PRJNA531348) | freshwater metagenome | isolation source: freshwater sample F1-120 | place: China: Fuxian Lake, Yuxi | collected 2017-12-25
CGATATGGCGTATGACGGTGGCTTTGGTTTAGAAGAAGGTGCTTGCGGTCCAGGTGGTGACTTTACCTGCTATGGGGATGGCCGTTTCAATACGCCGCCATTGATTGAAGCGGCAGATACCGCGCCATTTTTTCATAACAACGCGGTGAGTACACTGGAAGAAGCTATTGCTGCTTATAACAGTGATGCCTTCAATCAGTCACCGGGTTCATTATCCAAGGGGCTGGATCGTAAGGTTAAACTGGATTCAACTCAAGTAGTGGCTGTTGCATCTTTCCTGAGAGCACTGAATGCCTTGGAAAATATCAGGCTCTCTGACCAATTAGACAAGCAGGCTAAACGTGTTGCCAATAACACAACTGCGCGTGAACTGGCTGAATTGGCAGCTGCTGAGAACCAAGATGCCATTGATGTATTGCAAGAAGGCAAGTTGGGTACAAGTTGGCAAGCCTCGCTGCGTCTGGAAGATGCGGCAAAGTTTCAAAGAATGGCACGTATGTCCCCCAATAAATCCTTACGCAATTATTTGTTGGATAAAGCGCTCGAACAGAAACAAAAAGCAAGAGCATTGATTGCTAGCTGTGATCCCAATGCCGCAGTGCCAGCAACAGTTGTAGTGCTCAAACCTGAGGCCGATTTTTTGTATTCTTGTAAAGAAATCGGACTGTAAATTTAGAAAGTATCACTGTAGTGAAAGCCTGTTACCACTGATAAGGTGGGCAGGCTTTTTCTCTAAAATTTCTCAGATTATTACTGATGAAAGCGACTGGCGGATTTTGTTATACATGATGTTGATAATTTTCAGTCAAAATCTGCTTCAAGAACGGGATTGTAAGTTTGCGTTTGGCGATCAAGGTAGCGTTATCAATTTTATCCAGTAAAGCCCATAATGTAGGTAAATCATGCACATAGTGATTCAGCAAAAAGCGCCCAACATTGGGTGGGATATCAAATCCCAGGGAATGCGCCTTGAAGGTAAGGGCTTCAATGATTTGATGTTCGGCTAGCGGCAAAATTTTTAAGGTCAACCCCCAACTCATGCGGGTTTTCAAATCGGGCAATTCAAACGATAAATATTTGGGTGGGCAATCAGCCGCAAGCAAAAGTTTATGTCCATTCTGGCGATGACTATTATAAAACCCAAACATAGCCTGTTCCCATTCGGGATTACCAGCCAATGCTTGTATATCGTCAAAACAAACCAACTCAACTTCTTCTAGGCCTTCCAACAGGCCTGGGGAAGGTAGGTCATCAGCATTTAACCTGAAATAAAAAGGCTGTTTGCCTTTGGTTTGCGCATGTTGACAAGTTGCTTGAAGTAAATGGCTTTTTCCACAGGCTCTATCTCCCCAAATATAAACCTGTTGTTCAAGACCATTTGCTGCAAGTCCCTTGAGTTGAGTAATAATTTCGGCATTTTTACCTATAAAAAAACTGGGGAAAGCTTGATTGGCCTGAAATTCAAATTGCACTGGAACTTGCATAATCAAAAGCTTTTAGGCTTTTTCAGCCTTGTAAACGTAAAGTCCGGCACCGAAGCATAATAAGAGGCTGAATAGTATTTCTGATATTGAGATCCAACGTTGGTTCTGGTTGGCATAGGCTTCGATCACGCCGTGAATAAAATAAGGCAAACTCAGGTAACTCATCCAGGTGCAGCTTTTCAACTGGCGATTTAAAAAGCCTTTAAAGGGTAACAATAATGGCCCAACCGTGATGAGTAATAATAGCGCCTTAGGTAAATGAGTTGATGGTGTCAGGACGGTATGCCAAGCCATAAGCAACACAAATAATCCAAAGAAACCGGTCAAGCCGACATAGTAATAATAAATCCGTTGCATGATGAATGATTGAAAATCAAAGCCAGCTTAAAACGGCCATTATCACAAAGTCCGCTGAATAATGCGCTCAGTATCGTCGTTTATAGCAAAAGTTCGGTGACAGTTTGTCGCGCGGCAATACGCCACATTTCAATGTTTCAGGGAATTGATTAGACTTAAAACACTCGAAACGATCATGTTTTCGAGCTGAAACACTTCAATGTATAAGGAGATTACCCATGAAAAAAAACGCCATCATTCTTTCTTTCACTTGTTTAATGCTGGGAGTAAGCGCCTTTAAAGTTATTAGTGCTGAAGAATCAAGCCCAGTATCTGAAACAAAATCTGTTGCTTGGTATGTTGCTAATCTCAAAGAAGCTCGCGAAAAAAACAAAGAATGTTTTGATAATCCTGAGATCAAAGCTTCCGAAGGTTGTGAGAATGCCTTACATGCTCTTCAAATCAGTTTTAAAGGTGGCAACTGATTCCCCGCGTTTTTAAAATTTAGTTACCCGGATAGCTATACAGTGCTATCCGGGTAAGCTTTATTCGATCATTTTAGCCCTGATCATTTGGATTATGCAGATTCAAAAGTATGAAAATGACAGGTGTTTTTATATAAGAATTCGATTTAAAAAGTTATTTTCAGATTATTGGCTTCGGTTTTACTAATATTTGTTCTAATTAGCTTGCAGCTCTTAAACATGCTCTGTATCGTTGCGATTTGAACATTTTCTGCGACTTGTGCATGTCTGATTCTTCTGTCAATAAACTGATTCTGGTCGACGGTTCGTCGTTTTTATTTCGCGCTTTTCATGCCGTGCCGCCCTTGACCAATGCGGATGGCATGCCCACCAACGCAATTTATGGCGTCTCCAATATGTTGCGTAAACTGATTAGTGATTACGCTACGCCCTATTTCACGGTCGTTTTCGATGCGCCGGGTAAGACTTTTCGTCATGATCTTTATGATCAATATAAAGCGCATAGACCGCCGATGCCGGATGATTTGCGGGTACAAATTCAGCCTCTGCACGAGTTGATTCGAGCGCTGGGTTTGCCTCTGATTATTGAACACGGTGTTGAAGCCGATGATGTATTGGGCAGTTTGGCGCAAAATGCCGCACGCCAGGGTTTTCAGGTGATTATTTCAACCGGCGACAAGGATATGGCCCAGTTGGTAAACGAACACATCACATTGGAAAATACCATGACCAATACGGTGATGGATGTGCAGGGTGTTGAGGATAAATTCGGTGTGAAGCCTGAACAAATCATTGATTATCTGGCTTTAATGGGCGATGCGGTGGATAACATTCCTGGTGTGCCGAAAGTCGGTCCCAAAACGGCGGCCAAATGGCTGCAACAATATGGCACGCTGGATAATCTGATGGCTCACGCCGATGACATCAAAGGCAAGATCGGAGACAATCTTCGTGAAGCCTTGGCCCAATTACCGTTGTCTCGGGCGCTAACCACCATAAATTGTGATGTGGCCCTGCATTACAGTTTGGATGATTTAAAACGCGGGGAGCCTGACATGGCCGCCTTGAAACAGCAGCTGGGAACGCTGGGCTTTAGTACTTGGTTAAAGACTTTGAATGGTCAACAGCAGGCTTCACCGCAATCGGCAAAGGTAGAAGAGGTGGATAAGGGAAATGTCATCAATAGCCTTTCTGACTTGCCCGCAATCGACAAGGACTATCAAATCCTGCTGACGCAGGCAGACTTTGATCGATGGTTGGAAAAATTAAAGCAGGCCGAACTGTTTGCTTTTGACACCGAAACCACCAGTCTGAATTATAGCGAGGCTGAAATTGTTGGGGTTTCCTTTGCCGTAAAAGCCGGACAAGCCGCCTATTTGCCGCTGGCGCATGAGTATCCGGATGCACCGGTCCAGTTGGATCGACAAACAGTGTTGGCGGCTTTAAAGCCGCTATTGGAAGACCCACAAAAATTCAAAGTGGGGCAAAATCTGAAATACGATGCTCATGTGTTGAAAAATCACGGCATTACTCTGCGCGGTATTCAGCACGACACCATGCTGGAATCCTACGTTTTGAACAGCACCGCCACTCGGCACAATATGGACGATCTGGCCAAGCATTATCTGGGCGTAACCACTATTCACTACGAAGAGGTGGCCGGTAAAGGTGCAAAGCAGATTAGCTTTCAGGAAGTGGCAATCGAGCAGGCTGGTGAATATGCCGCCGAAGATGCCGATATTACATTGCGCCTGCATCAGGTATTGTCCGAGCAATTACAGCAGCAACCGCGGTTATGGGATTTGTATCAGCAAATCGAAATTCCCTTGCTGAATGTATTGATGCGTATTGAGGAAAATGGCGTGTTGATCGACAATGCCATGCTGGATCAGCAAGGTCTGGAGCTGGCCAATCGCATGATAGGCATAGAGCAGCAGGCTCACGATCAGGCTGGATCGGCGTTTAATCTGGGTTCGCCCAAACAGATTCAGGAAATTCTATACGACAGATTGAATTTGCCGGTTTTGAAGAAAACCCCGAAAGGTCAACCGTCCACCGATGAATCGGTGTTGCAGGAACTGGCGTTGGATTATCCGTTGCCCAAGCTGATTCTGGAATTTCGTAGCATGAGCAAGCTTAAATCCACCTATACCGATAAGCTGCCTCAGCAAATTAACCCCAAAACAGGGCGAGTACACACCTCTTATCATCAAGCCGTGGCCGCGACCGGACGTTTGTCGTCTTCTGATCCCAATCTGCAAAATATCCCGATTCGTAGCGAGGAAGGCCGAAAAATTCGTCAGGCGTTTATCGCGCCTCCAGACTGCAAAATCGTTGCGGCGGATTATTCGCAAATTGAATTGCGGATTATGGCGCATTTGTCTGGCGATCCCGGTTTGTTGACGGCGTTTTCGCAAGGTCTGGACGTGCACAGCGCAACCGCTGCGGAAGTCTTTGAAGTGGCGATTGATCAAGTGACACACGAATTGCGGCGCTCGGCAAAAGCCATCAATTTTGGCCTGATTTATGGCATGTCCGCGTTTGGCTTGGCTCAGCAATTGGGGCTGTCGCGCAATCAGGCCCAAGCCTATATTGATCTATACTTCACCCGCTATCCTGGTGTGAAACAGTATATGGACAACATACGTGAGCAAGCTAGACAACAAGGTTATGTGGAAACCTTGTTTGGACGGCGCCTGTATCTGCCGGACATCAATGCGCGCAATGCTGCACAGCGACAATATGCCGAACGAACGGCTATCAACGCCCCCATGCAGGGCACTGCAGCCGACATTATCAAACAGGCTATGCTGGCTTGTGATGCCTGGATTACGGAAAGAGGGGGCGATGTAAAGATGATTATGCAGGTGCATGACGAGTTGGTGTTTGAAGTGGCAGAGCCACAATTACAGAGCACGATAGATGCTGTGCGTAACATCATGTCGAATGCCGCTGAACTGAAAGTGCCGCTATTAGTGGATGTAGGTTACGGCGAAAACTGGGATCAGGCGCATTAATGAGAGATTTAAACGCGTGATACAGATTGATGAGGAACAGTTGCTGATATTTGTCGACAAAATGCCTGCGTTTCGCAGCAGCGTTCAACGTTTGTTGCAATTAGCAGCCGATATTAATGCCGATAGCCGACAAATCGTTGAAGTGATTGAGGCCGACCCACTAATGACCGTCAAAATACTGAAAGTGATCAACTCTCCGTTTTACGGATTGGCGCAAAAAATCAGCTCGGTACAGCGGGCTGTCGTGCATTTGGGTATTAACTCAATCAAGAATATTGCCTTATCGGTGGCTGCCATGGGCGCTTTGCCAGCCCAAAATGCTGCCGGTTTTGATGATAGGGCTTTTTTATTGCATTCCTTGTCTTGTGCAGCGATTTGTAAATTGCTGGCGGAAAGGCTCAAAGTGCCTGCCATACAGACCAGCGATTTTTTTGTTGCCGGTTTATTGCACGATTTCGGTAAGGTGGTGTTTGCTCAATATCTGCCAAATCATTACAAACAAGTTTTGCAGATCTGCCTGGAGCGCCAGTCAAGCTTGAATTTGGTGGAAACCGAGTTGTGGGGAATTGATCACAGTCAGGCCGGTAAGCTTTTGGCTCAACACTGGGGATTGGCGGATGAATTGATTCAAGCTATTGATCATCATCATAGTCAGCAACCCCGGTCGCAATTGAGTGATTGTCTATTTGCAGCCAATCAAATCAGTAAAAAATTGGGATTTGGGTTTGCCGGTAACCCGGTGATTGAGGAATTTTCGGTTGAGACATTGCCGTGTTTTGGTATGGACATAGATGAACTGATCCTGGAGTTGGGGGATCTTGCCGCAATCAGAGCCGAAGCTTTGGCGTACATCGAATAAACAGGATGGCAATGAGATTCAGATTTTGGGGGGTTCGAGGTTCAATTCCTACGCCAGGCCCCGGTACCGTCAAATACGGCGGCAATACCACCTGTATTGAAGTACGAAATACTGATAATGATCTACTGATTCTGGACGCGGGCACCGGTATTTTTGCCCTGGCGCAGACTTTGATGAATCAATCGCCGTTGGTAGCCCATATCCTGATTACGCATACTCACTGGGATCATATTCAGGGTTTGCCGTTCTTCTTGCCATTGTTGGTCGCACAAAACGAAATACATATTTACGGTGGATTGGATCCAGTTACGCTGCAAGGCATTGAACGGACCTTGAGTGTGCAATTGCAATATAGTTATTTTCCCATTAGCGAGTCACAACTCAAGGCCCAAGTGCATTACCACACACTGATACCCGGGGAAGTTTTTCAGATTGGACGCACTAAGATCATACCGACGGTTTTAAATCATCCGGTTTTGAATTTTGGCTATCGGCTGGAAGATGCTGACGGTAGCTCCCTTTTCTTTACCGGGGATTACGAAATGCCAATCAATCCTTATCATCCCGATGATCCTGAATACGGTGCCAATCAACAATTTATTGATGATAAACGTAGCGAGGTACTGGCGGCCATGCAAGATGTTGATGCCTTGATTGTCGATACTTCTTACACCGATGTCGAATATGAGCGAAGAAAAGGCTGGGGACATGGTTCATATAGCGCAGCGTTAGAACTGGGCAGAGCCGCGACAGTGAAAAAACTGTTTTTGACCCATCACGAGCCGAGTAGGTGTGATGAGGAGTTGGAGGCTGTGTTTCAGTCAGCCGTCAGTGCTGTCGGCAAACTGGATTTTGAAGTTTATCTGGCCCAGGAAGGGATTGAACACAGGCTAAGTTAATTGGATTCATCATTAGTGAAGCCAAACCATTCATCCAGCATTTGATGAATGTCATCGATGCCGGTTTTATTTAAAGCTGAGAATAGTTGCAGCGTCACCACGATACTGGTGTTGCCCAGTTCTTTCTGCACTTTGAGTAAAGTATTTTTGGCCGCGCCGAATTTCAGTTTATCAGCCTTGGTTAACAGGATGTGCAACGGCAATTTGCTGTGTTCACACCATTCCACCATTTGCCAGTCAAATTCAGTCATCGGATGACGAATATCCATGACTAGCACGATACCGCAAAGGGCCTGACGGTTTTTTAAATAGCTTTCCATCATTTTCTGCCAGTCGTTTTTGATCGCCAGTGGTACTTTGGCGTAGCCATAGCCGGGTAAATCCACTAGTTTGCGTTGTTCATCAATGGCAAAAAAGTTCAATAACTGGGTGCGGCCAGGAGTTTTGCTAACGCGGGCCAAGGCGTTTTGTTGCACCAGCGTATTAATGGCACTGGATTTGCCAGCATTGGAGCGCCCGGCGAAAGCGATTTCCATGCCTTGATCGGGTGGTGCATCTTGTAAGCGTGGCGCGCTATTGATGAATTTGGCCTGATGGTACACTGGATTCATCACTATCTCGCTTAAGGTTTATAAATCGGTTAGAATCCGGTGCATTATAGCGTTTGGCAGCTTGAATAGCTGTTTTACTCGATCAACCTTCCTGACAGGGGTCATTTAATGATAAAAAAACTGCTGACTGTATCCATCTCCTTGGCACTTACTATTGGCGTCGGAACCGCATTCGCTCAGGGTAAAGCCGGTGCGGGTAAAGAAAAGGCGGCTTCGTGTGCCGGTTGTCATGGTGAAGATGGTAATAGCGTGATGCCGGCTTTTCCAAAGTTGGCGGGGCAACATCAAAACTACCTATTAAAACAGTTGCAGGCGTTTAAAAAAGGTGAGCGAAATTCGCCGATGATGGCACCTCTGGCTATGGGTTTGGATGACAAAGCCATGGAAGACATCGCGGATTATTATTCGGCGCAAAAAATCTCTCCTAACCCTGTCCCATCTCTTCCTGCGGATGACGATGATGATTCGGCTAAAACCGATGAGCAGAAAAAAGCCGAACTTGATGAGTTGCTCAAACAAGGCAGCGATTTATATCGTAACGGAAATTTAAGTCGTGAAGTCTCTGCCTGTATCGCCTGTCATGGTCCTTATGCAGAAGGCAATAAACCAGCCTCTTATCCAGCATTGCATTCACAACATGCTGATTATCTGATCAAAGCATTAACCGACTTTAAAACCGGAGCGCGTAGTAACAACCGCGAAAACATGATGCATATGATTGCCACCAAAATGACCGATGAAGATATTAAAGCTGTGGCTTTTTATATTTCGACGATGAAGTAATAACGGTTTAGCGTGGTTTTTCATGGATTTTTATCAGAATTTCATTATTTAACGGAGAACATTGATGTTTAAAAATTTTGTGTTTTTAGTGCTGTTTTGTTTTACGGCGCTGGTCAAAGCGGAAGATTACGAGGTGGTAACGCCTGCGCAACCAGTACAAAATTCAGCTAAAGTCGAAGTCATCGAGTTTTTTTGGTATGGCTGTCCGCATTGTTATAGTCTTGAGCCATCCATGGTGGAATGGTTGAAAAATAAGCCTGCCAATGTTGAATTCATTCGTCAACCCGCAGTGTTTAGTGATCTCTGGGGTAAGCACGCCAAGGCTTTCTTTACGGCCGAAGCCTTGGGTGTGGGCGAAAAAGTCCATGCTGATTTTTTTGATGCTATCCAGAACAAAAAGCAAAAATTGGTGACTGAGGATGAATTAGCCAAGTTTTTCGCTGATCATGGTGTTAAGGATGAGGATTTTCGTGCTGCCTATAACTCTTTTTTAGTCGACGCCAAAATGCGTCAAGCGGAAACCATGGGGGCTCGTTATGGTATCACCGGAGTACCAGCCTTGATTGTTAACGGCAAGTACCGTGTGACGGCAACCACCGCCAAATCGCAAGACAATATGTTGAATGTCACCAACCAATTGATTCAAAAAGAATCCCAATCCAAATAGATTTGAGTCTGGTGGGATGTTGAAAGGGCCAGGAGACGAACAATCATGATTGTTTCGGACCTGGCTTTTTATTTTGTTACCAGTAAGTCATGAGTCTTTTCAAAAACCAAGACGATCATTCAAGCAGTTGGAAAGAAAAATATTTTCGCTTGCTGGATAATCAAGATCAGTTCGAGAAAAACCAGCAAGCTCAAGAAGATTTGCTTTGTAAAATCATTGTGCGTTTCGCACTCGCGGCCAAAGGTCTTGATAAAACGCTTGATCCACATTTGGATCGCATCCGAAGCGTTTTGAGGGCAGGGGTTAAGAGCCAGCAGCTCAAGCAGGAACTGGAGGTCTTTTCAAATGCATTGTTAAGCATGGAAGATGCATCCGTGGGGAATCGGCGGGATGCCGAAATTTTATTTGATTTTATTTTGCAGTTTTACCCTGAGCTTTCAAATCAAATCAATGAGATTCGCCTGCGTTATGAAAGAGGGGAATTAACCGATCAACAAGGCTTGTTTCTGACTTTATCCGAGCTGATTGAAATAAAATCAGGGGGTGGGGATAGATTGACTGATGGGTTGGACTTGGTTGAATGTGAAGCGGTTACAAAACATTTGATTCGTTTGCTGGAAACAGTCGAGCTGCCATCAGGATTTGTAGAGGATGGCAAGCAATTAAAAAGCCGATTGCAAAATGGTCAAGCCTTTGGCACTGTGTTCGAAGATGCAGTGACGCTATTGTTGGCTGTCAAAATGCATCTGCAATCCGAGCAGCAGGCCATGGCTGAGTTTTTGTCGACTTTAACCGAAGAATTGGCCGAATTGGGCATGCGAGCGGCTGGTGTGGATATTGCTCAACAGGATGCGCTGCATAAACGTGTCAGTTTAGACAACGATGTAGCGGCGCAAATGGATGATCTACAGCGCACTTCTGCCTCCGCGACAGCTTTGGAACCATTAAAACAGCTAGTTAACTTAAGGCTGCGTAAAATCACTCAGCAAATACAAGCCCATAATCTTCAGGAGCAGCTGGAAAGGGATAAAAATCAAAATGAACTAATGGGGCTGGTGCAAAAAATCAAAGATATGGAGTCTGAAACCGTTGAATTGAAATCCAGGTTGGAAGTGGCTCAGGAGCGTGCTATGCGTGATCCATTAACCCAGCTACCCAATAGGTTGGCCTTTGAAGAGCGTTTGACGGATGAATTGGCGCGAGTTCACCGATTTGCTTCGCCATTGACTATGGCGGTGTGGGATATTGATTTTTTTAAAAATATAAACGATTCGTTTGGACATAAATCTGGCGACAAGGCTTTGGTTATCATAGCGAAACTATTAAATAGTCATTGCAGGGAAACGGATTTTGTGGCGCGCGTGGGTGGTGAGGAGTTTGTCATGTTGTTGCCCGACACGCATGGTCAGTCAGCGATGATCGTGGTTAATAAATTACGCGAAGTGGTTGAAAAAAGCAGTTTTAATGCAAACGGTAAAAAAATTTCGATTACCCTGTCTTGCGGGGTAACGGAATATATCGAGGGTGATACGAATGAATCTTTATTCGTACGTGCTGATGGAGCGTTATATCAAGCAAAGCAAAGTGGTCGTAATCAATGTGTGCTGGTTTAAGGATTTCTGTTAACAGAATATGAATAAATCAAG
>SXGT01161094.1_pt1 | contig 10787 bp, 11 predicted proteins | sample 3176221 | NCBI WGS metagenome assembly SXGT01 (sample SAMN11356862, study PRJNA531348) | freshwater metagenome | isolation source: freshwater sample F1-120 | place: China: Fuxian Lake, Yuxi | collected 2017-12-25
GTGCGGCCGGAGAGGATCTCGTCGCCGATCACGAGCAAGGCAGCGGTGACGATGTCCTGGCTGGCAGCATCTGCAGGCATGGGCTGACCCTTCTCGATCGCGGCTGTGGGCAGTGTGGGCGTGCGCTTGCGGGCGCTAGGGGACATCCCTAGCGTGGGACATCCTGCGTTTCCATCCCCTTCTGACTACAGGCCAACATCTGCAGATTGTCGAGGCTAACATGCAGTTTCCATCGCCGTTGCTTCGTGGGCGCCTGATCCAGCGCTACAAGCGGTTCCTGGCGGACGTGACGCTCGACAGCGGCGAGACCGTCACAGCGACATGCCCGAACACGGGCTCGATGAAGGGGCTGACCACACCGGGCAGCGTGGTGTGGCTTTCGACCTCCGATAGTCCGACGCGGAAATACAAGCATACCTGGGAGATGATCGAGAACGATGCGGGCAGCGGGTTGACGCTGGTGGGCATCAACACGGGCCATCCCAACAAGATCCTGAGCGAGGCGATCGCGGCAGGGCGGATTGCGCCGCTGAAGGGCTATGCGAGTTTGAAGCGGGAGCAGAAGTACGGCCGCAATAGCCGGATCGACATCCTGCTGGAGGACGAGGCGAAGGGGACTTGCTACGTCGAGATCAAGAACGTCCATCTGATGCGCAAGGCAGGGCTGGCTGAGTTTCCAGATTCGGTGACGGAGCGCGGTGCCAAGCATCTGGGTGAGCTCGCGGACATGGTGCGCGAGGGCAAGCGCGCGGTGATGGTGTTCCTGATCCAGCGGGCCGATGCCAAGAGCATATCGCTGGCACGCGACATCGATCCCGATTACGGCGCTGCGTTCGATGCGGCGACTGCGGCCGGTGTAGAGGCGATCGCCGTCCGTTGCCGCCTGAGCGAGGCAGGGATCGAGATGGACAAGCTGGTGAAGGTCAACGGGTAGGAAGTGGCAGTGAGTGTTATATTGTTTCTTCACGAGTCCGTGATTTGTCCTGGATTGTTCAGCATATGATTAATTGGAAGCTATCAACGCATGGAGGGTTTCCAGAATGATAAGTATTCTAGTGAAGGCAGGCGTCGCGGTGGCCGTCACCGCTGCACTTTCGACGGCGGCAGTTGCGCAAGCGGCACGTCCGGCGATCGAGACTCGGAAAGTCGACGGCACGGACAACGTCTATGTGTTTCGTAACCAGAACCACATGGCGATGTTCATCGTTACGACGGCAGGCGTGATCGTTACCGATCCAGTGGCCTACGGCAAGCCGCAGGGCGGTCAGCAATATCTCGACGAGATCCGCAAGATCACGAGCCAGCCGATCAAGTACGTGATCTACAGCCATCACCACTTCGATCACATCGCGGGTGGCAAGGCGTTCAAGGATGTCGGGGCGCGGTTCGTCGCTCATCGGCGCGCAACTGATCGTCTCAAAGCGATCAACGATCCGAACACGGTTCTCCCGGACGAGAACGTGAGCGATCGCGGTCGGACGATCAAGCTCGGCGGCACGACGCTCGAGCTCAGCTACATCGGCGAGACGCACTCGGACAGCATGCTGATCATGCGGCTGCCCAAGGAGAAGATCGCGTTCCTGGTCGACTGGGTTTCAGCGGGCACTTTCCCTGGCCGCGGCATGACCGACAGTCAGCCGGTCAAGTGGATCGAGGGCCTGAAGAGGTTGCAGAAGATGGACTTCGACCGCTTCATCCCGGGCCATCCGGGTAACGGCGGTCGCATCACCGGCACCAAGAAGGACATCGAGGAGCTGATTGACATCCTGCAGGTGGCCTCCGACACGGTAAAGGCCGAGGCCCGGGCCGGCAAGTGCTGGGATCCGGCTGAGAAGGAGCTGCAGTTCCCGAAGTTCGCGAAGATGCCGGGCTACGAGAATGGCCGGCACCTCGTCGTGCAGCGGTTCTGCTCGCTGTGGGGCCGGGGTACGTAATAGCTGGTCGCGGCGCGGAAGGTGTCTGACCCTCCGGGTCTGACACCGTGATCGACACCGCGCCGAGAACAGGTGACGTTGACTGAACATCGAGGTTCGTCGAGGTGTCAGACCCGGAGGGTCTGACACCTTTTTCAATGCTTGATCTCGCGTGAAGAGTTCAGCACCGCGTGGAGATTGCGGGCGAAGTCGACGGCGCCGGCGGTGTCCATGTCCATGGCGCGGCTGACGTACTCCTTCACGCCTTCCGTCGCGATCGGCGGGGCCTTCAGAATTGCCGCGCAGGCCTCGGCCACCTTGGCGTCGAGCTCCGCGCGCGGAACGACCTCGCTCACGATGCCGAATGACAGCGCGCGCTCGGCGCCGACAGTTGCCTGCGTCTGCACGAGATACGTGATCGCCTTGCGCGGCACGCGATCGATCAATGCGGAGAGGACCATGCCGGGCATGATGTGATGGCCCATCTCCGGCACCTGGAACGTCGCATTGTCGCTGGCGATGGTGATGTCGCACAGCGCTGCCAGGGCGCAGCCGAGGCCGAGCGCCTTGCCCTGCACGACACCGACGACCGGGATCGGTGAGCGGCGGAACGCGCCGTAGCACGAGAACACGATGTCGAACTCGCGGCGGCGGTCGAGCGCCTGGGCGTCGGCGGCAGGCGGTTTGACCCCTGCGCGGCCGATGCAGAACTCGTGGCCGGCACCGCGGAAGAGAACGAGGCGGGAGGTCTTGGGCGCATCGCTGATGATGCCGGTCAGCTCGACGACCATGGCATCGGTCATGCCATTGCCTTCAGCGCCGCGGTTCAGCGTGATGCGCAAAATGGGGCCGTCCTGCTGGACGGTGATCTCGTTGCTCATGGTGGGCCTCGGTGGGTGGAAGGAGGGAGTTGGAAGTTGGGAGTTGGGAGGTGGGAGTTGGGAGTTGGGAGTTGGGAGTTGGGAGTTGGGAGTTGGGAAAGAGGTGGATGCCGCGCGGACTACTGTTTCTGACCGCCCGAGATCTGGTCGAAGATGGACTTTATGCCAGGCAGCATCTCGGGGGGATAATCGAGGGCGCGGGCGACCAGGTGCTGCACCTCGGGGCCGCTCATCGGGTCGAAGCGCATGCGGCGCCTGTCCATCTCCGCGCGCAGCTCTGGGTCGACGAGCATTGCCGAGAAGGCCTTGCGCCATGCCTCGACGCGGTCAGCGGGCACGCCCTTGGCAACCGCGAACGACCGGCCCAGCTCGGCGCCGACGGTGAAAATCCGCAAAAAGGCCCGATCGAGCGGGTTGCGGGCGATTTCGCCGATCAATCGATGTCCGGCGGTCTCCGGCAGGGTGCGTCCGGCGTAGGCGAACAGCACCTTGATGCGGCCAGCCTTGTAGGGCTCCCAGAACCGCTCGGTGACATGCTCCCAGTTCAGCATCACGCTGTCGATCTCGCCGCGCTCCCAGGCCAACTGGCTGTCGGGCAGCCCCTTGTAGCCGGAAACGATGTTGAACTTCGTGCCCGCCATGAGGTTCAGGATATGCCAGCTCATCACGGTGGGATTGGTGGTGCCACTGCCGCCTGCGCTGGCACTTCTCACGCGGGCGTCCTCGATCGAGGTGATGCCAGACTTTTCCGAAGCGACGCCGAGCTGCACGAGCTCCATCAGGCGGCCGAGCCACTCGAAGCCGGCGACATCGTACTTTGCCTGCGGATTGAGCAGGGCGTCCTGGACCATGTTGATTGCCGGAACGATGGCGACGGTGCCGTCCTTCGGCGCAACATTGTAGATGTGATTGAGAGCGACGATGCCGCCTGCGCCCTGCATCACCTGCACGACCACGGCTGGATTGCCCGGCAGATGCTTGCGCAGGTGATGGGCAGCGAGCTGGGCGTACTGCCCATAAGTGCCGGCGATGTCGAACGGCACGAGGATGCGCAGCGTCTTGCCTGCGAAGAACTCGGCGGGCGATTGCGCGCGAGCCGGCGATGCCGCGAATGCGAGCAGCGACAGGACGAATGCGATCAGCCTGGTGGACATTGCCTGCGGTCTCCTTCGAATGCAGGGCGATGACATACGCCGGCCGCGAGCAATATAGAAGGTTTCAAGACAGCCGCAGCAGCTTGCCTTCCATCTGGATCAGGACGCTATCCAGATTATGCAGGATCTCCTCGGTGCGGGCGCATTCGGCCTCGATGCGGGGCAGGTCCATCTTGGCGGTGGCGGTGCCGTAGGCGCCGGCCATGCTGGCGACCTTCGTGGCGGTGGACAGCATGCTCGACAACAGGCCGGGGCTCTTGGTTTTCTTGCCGGCCTTCTTGGGCTTCGTGGCGTTGGCGACCTTCTCGGCAGCCTTTTTCTCGCGCAGCAAGCCTTTGCGAATGTGGGTGTACTCGCGCTTCTTCTGGCGGATCTCCTTGATTGCGACGCGAGCCTCGTCAGCCGTGTCGACGGTGGCTGTGACGTTTGTCCCTTCAATCCTGATGTAGCGCGCTGCTGACAGTTCCATTGACCGGCTCTGGGTGGGCAAGTGGCGGGAGGCACAGCTTATTCAGCTTGGCGCGCAGAAGCTATCGTCGAACCGGGGCGGCAAGCAGGCACGGCGAAGGCCCGGAAGCGTGAGCCTCCGGGCCGCGGGATGCAGAAAGATCGGCAGTGCCGAGCGCTTATTTCTTGGTCAGCGCGTCGCGGATTTCCTTGAGGTAGACCTCGCTCGGCGGCGGTGGGGGCGGCGTTGCTGGTGCCGCAGCCGGCTTCTTCATCATGTTGTTGACGGTCTTGACCAGCAGGAAGATCGCGAACGCGGTGATGAGGAACTTGAGCACGGCATTGAGGAACAAGCCGTACTTGATCTCGACCGGGGTCGTCGGCGTCGGCAACTTCAGAGCGAGGTGGGCGAAGTCGACGCCAGCCATCATGTATCCGAGCGGGGGCATGATGATGTTGTCAACGAGCGTCGACACGATCGGGGCGAAGGCTGCGCCCATGATCACGCCGACGGCCATGTCGAGCACATTGCCCTTCATGGCGAAATCCTTGAACTCTTGAATCATGCTCATCTGGTGCGTCTCCTTGCCCAAGAAATGCCTGGTGCATCAGGTTCACGCGCCCTTGAGGGCGCTTGTTTCGGGCGTCCAGGCCGATACCCGCGTGGGGCACGACGGGTGCGGAAACAAACTTATGTTGAAATCAGTACAAGCATCAATGCTGGGCGAGCAAATAGTTGCACTTGAACGCGGATCAGCGCGCTGAAGCAGTTTTGCTGCGGTGCGGAAGGCGGCCAGCCTGCTCCAGCCCGTCGCCGATCGCGTCGGCCACGAGGTTGCCGAGGCAGCGGTAGGAGAGATCATTGAGGTGGAAAAGATCCGGGGCGAGGATCTGGGCGGGGGTGAACTGGCGGCTGTCGACGAGGTGTTTCATGAAGGCGTGCCGCTTGAGCACAGGCACCGCTTTCTCGTGAGCGACAGACGACATCGTGCGCAGGTAGTCCTTGTAGCCGCTCACGCGCTCCGAGCGAGGATAATACTGCAGGTCCAGCAGAATGACGTCGGCGCCGGTGGCGCGGATCGCGTCAATGCCTTGGGCGAGCTCCATCCGGAAATCGTCGAGCGAGATGCCGACGATGGCGTCGTTGACGCCGGTCTGCCAGATGACGAGGTCGGGTTTGAGCGGCAGCACCTCGCTGTCGATGCGAGCCAGCATGTGCGAGGTCATCTCGCCGCCGACGCCGAGGTTGGCGACCTCGAAATGCTTCTCGGGATGAAAGCGGCGATTGAGCTCGGCCTCGAGCTGCGCCGGGTAGCACATCTTCGGGCTCGAGGCGCCAGCGCCCTGCGTGCTCGACGAGCCGAGCGCCACGATGCGGAAGTCGCTGTCGCGGGCCATGGCGGCCTGCGCGCTCTCCAGCGGGATCGTCAGGCGAATGAGGTCGCGGGGGGCCTTGCAAATAGCCGGCTGTGAGGGCTGAGCGGGCGTCGTCGCCAAACCGGGCTGGGCAGAGACGATGCATAGTGTGGACGCGACGAGGCTCAGAACGACGCGGGCGCCGTTCTGAATGCGGTGTGCTTTGTCGATGCCCAAACCCATCCGTCGCGTTGTGTTCCAGGCTTCTTCGCCGAGGGGAAGCCCTCAGGCGTGCCGTTGCCCTCAATAGTTTCAAAAGCGTACGAAATGCAATTATTGTTGGCAAGGCAGGTGTTCCCCGAAGGTGAAGCAGCTGTTGCGGCGGCGCTTCAGTTGAACGAGCGGGCCGGACTTGTTGCGCTGCAACAAAAATATGATCGAGCCAGGCAGGCTGATATGGTGCCGAGGCAAGGTATTGCACCGAGAGGCCCGAATGCGCCGCGATAAGAGCTTGCCTTCCCGATCCGCGACGGTGGCCGGCCGTGGCGGCCAGCCGACCTGGGAGAGCGCCTGCACACCGGAGCAGATCGCGGCGCGGGGGACGCGCAAGCCGGTCAATCTCGCACTGCAGGGTGGGGGAGCGCACGGGGCCTTCGGCTGGGGTGTGCTCGATCGGCTGCTCGAGGATGGGCGGCTGGCGCCCGATGCGGTGAGTGCGACCAGCGCGGGGGCGATGAATGCCGTGGCGATGGCGATCGGCATCTCTGAGGGGGGCCACGACGGGGCACGGACGCGGCTCGAGCAGTTCTGGCACGAGGTGAGCCGTGCCAGTCAGCTGTGGAATCCGCTCGTTCAACCGGGCTGGAGCGCGCCGAATGGCGGTGCAGGCAGCTGGCCTGGGGCGACGTCGATCGGGTTCCTGCTGTTCGAGGCGATGACACGGATGTGGTCGCCCTATCAGCTCAATCCGTTCGATATCAATCCGCTGCGCGAGGTGCTGACGAAAGTCGTGGATTTCGAGAGGCTGGGCCATTGTCCGCATGCGACGCGGCTGTTCCTGTCGGCGACGAACGTGAGGACGAGCAAGATCCGGGTGTTCGAGAATAGTGAGATCACGCCGGACGTGGTGATGGCTTCGGCGTGCCTGCCCTACATCTTCAAGGCCGTCGAGATCGGCGGCGAGCACTATTGGGATGGCGGATTCATGGGAAACCCGGCGATCTTTCCCCTGATCTATCGCGGTGCGTCGCGGGACGTTATCGTCGTGCACATCAATCCGATCGTGCGCGAGAGCCTGCCGACGACCGCGCCGGAGATCTTCGATCGCATGAACGAGATCTCGTTCAACTCGTCGTTGATGCGGGAAATGCGCGCGATAGCGTTCGTGACGCGGCTGCTCGAGGAGGAGGCGGTCGACGACCAGCGCTACAAGCGTATGCTGATCCATTCGATCCGCAACGACGAGGAGATGGGAAGGCATGGGGCTGAAAGCAAGCTCGACACCTCGTGGGCGTTCCTCACGCAATTGAGGGATGCGGGGCGTGCGGCGGCAGGAGCTTGGCTCGATGCGAGCTTCGACGACATCGGAGTGCGCACGAGTGCCGACCTCACTGGACTCTACCTGTGAGGTTGCGGCGGGTTCGGCGCCACAATCCGATCGTATCTGGAATGTGGGCGGCGTTCGTGTAGAATCGCTGCCAATTATCAAACTTGGCATTCGGGAGGTCGACGTGAAGGGCTGGCTAATCAAAACTGGTCTCGGCATCGCAGCGGCAGCCGCGCTTGCCGCGACGCAGGCGAACGCGCAGGCCGACTACTACAAGGGCAAGACCGTCTCCGTTGTGGTCGGTGCCAAGGGCGGCAGCCTCACGGTTGCGGCGCAGATCGTGGCCCAGCACATGGGCAAGCACATTCCCGGCAATCCAAACGTGATCGTCGTGCAGATGCCGGGCGGGGCGCATCTCGTCGCCACTGGCCACGTGTTCAATGTGCCGGAGCCGGACGGGCTGACGATCCTGGCGGTCAATCCCAACGTGGCGCTGGCGCAGCTCTCGAAGCTGCCGCAGGTGCGGTTCGATTTGCGTAAGTTCGAGTGGCTCGGCTCATCCGGATCAGACGGCTCGATGCTGTCGATCGGCACGCACCTGCCGTTCAAGACGTTCGCGGAAATGAAGGCATCGGGGCGCGAGCTGATCGTGGGAACCACGGGGCCGGGCTCGAACGCGCACGACATGCCGCTGCTGCTGAAGGAGTTCGCGGGCGCGAAGTTCAAGCTGATCTCGGGCTATGCGGCCAACAGCGACATCCTGCTCGCCGTCGAGCGCAAGGAGGTCGACGCGTGGGCGGCGCTGGCGACGACGATCAAATCCGGTGTCGACCGGGGCGCGGTGCGGCCGCTGGTGCGTGCGCGGGCGCCGGTGGCGGGCTTCAACGACCTGCCGATCGACGAGACGCTGACCGATGATCCGGTCGGCAAGTCGCTGATGGCAATCCGCGGCATTCCCCTGCAGATCGGGCGCGGGTTCGCCGTGCGCGGCGGGGTTCCGGCCGAAAGGCTGAAGATCCTGCGCGAGGCGCTGGCCAAGACGATCGCAGATCCGGCGTTCATGACCGACGCGGGCAAGTCCAAGATCGACATGGAGTTCATCGGCCACGAGGCGGTTACCAAGGGCTTCGGCGAGATCCTCAGCCAACCGGCCAACGTGGTCGAGGCGATGGGCAAGTACCTGAAGCCGGGGGATTGATCCCTCCGGCTGGATGGGATGGCCTAGTCGTGCGGCAGCGCGGCAGTCCTCACTTCATGGTGTCGCGCCGGTACTGCCCTTCTGCGGCGGCGGCGGCGAGGTCGGGCCAGGCGACTGGTCCGCTGGAGAGCTGCATCGCCTCCTGCCAGGGCTTGGCCGGGTCCCACTTCTTGCCGACGAAGCGCATGCCGGTGGTGCCGTCCGACACGGACGACATCAGCCAGACGATGGGCGCGACCATCACGTCGGGCTTGACCAGCTTGTCGCGATCGAACGGCGCATCCTGTGGCACCAGCGCGGTGTCGGCAGCGCCGCCGGGCACGAGGATGTTGACGGTGACGCCGGTGCCGCGGGTGTCGGCGGCCCAGCTCGCCGAGGCAGCCTCGAGCGCGGCCTTGCTCTGCCCGTAAGGCATGTTGCCGCTGGCGATCATCGTGTTGAAGCTGGTCGTGACGTTGACGATGCGGCCCCAGCCGCTGGCGAGCAACGTCGGCATCGCGGCGCGCGACAGCAGGAACGGTCCGCGCACGTTGACGTCCATCATGTCCCACCAGCGCGTCGGGTCCGCCTCCCAGAACTTCGGCGGCTTCGCGAAGGCGTCCCTTGAAAGGTAAGCCATGCCGAGCCCGGCACAGTTGACGAGGCCGGTGAGGCCGCCGAGTTTTTCCTTCGCAGTGGCGACAGCGGCGTTGCAGCTCGTTTCCGAGCGCACATCGCAGGCGAGGGGTACGAACGTGCCTTTGGCGCCAGCGGACTTTGCTTTGCGGGCGGTTTCTTGCAGTCGATCGCCGAGGAGGTCGAGACCGAGCACGGCTGCGCCAGCGCTCGTAAGGCCGAGCGCCATCGCCTGGCCGAGGCCGCTACCGGCGCCGGTGACGATGACCTGCTTGCCGGTGAGGTCGATTGGGGAGGGCATTTGGCGGTCCTGATTATTTATCGAAGAAGAAGTCAGAAGTCAGAAGTCAGATGGCAGTAGGCAGTAGGCAGTAGGCAGAGGCTGGTGCGCGCTGCACTCACTGATTTCTGACTTCTGATTTCTGATTTCTCCCTTCTACTCCCATCGCCTTCGCGATCAGGCGATAGCTTTCCACGCGCACGTCCTCGTCGTAGGCCCAGGTGACGATCGCGACCTCTTTCACGCCGAGCGCGCGCACCAGCTTGTCGATGCCTTCCGCGACCTGGCCGGCGTCGCCGACGATGGCGCTCTGGCGCAACTGGGCGAGGCGGGCGCGCTCCGCATCGGAATAGGGGTAGCCGCCGGCAACATCCGGTGGCTCGAGGGCGGATCGGATGCCGCGGTCGCGCAGCAGGCGTGTGCGGGCGCGCGATTGATATTGGCGCCGCGCTTCCTGCTCGGTCTCGGCGGCGAGCGCCCAGACGCAGATGGCCGGGTGCGGCTCGGGCCAGCGCTCGCTCGGCTTGTAGGTCTTCTTGTAGATCTCGATCGCCTCCTTGCCGCCGCGGCCGTCAGTGAAGAACCAGGCGAAGGCGTAGGGCAGGCCGAAGTAGGCACCGACCTGGGCGCCGTAGTCGGAGCTGCCGAGCATCCATACTTCCGGTACGGTCTCGTCCTGCGGCAGGCATCTGACCGGGGCGAACGGGTGGCCATCAGGGAGCGGGGTGTTGGTCAGCCAGCATTGCAGGTCGCGGACGTCGGCGATGAACTCGTTCGGCCGCTCGTTGGCGAGCGGGTGGAGGGCGTGGGCGGTGCGGCCGTCCGAGCCTGGTGCGCGGCCGAGCCCCAAATCGATGCGGCCGGGCGCGATGGCGTCGAGCACGCGGAACTGCTCGGCGACGTGCAAGGGGGCGTAGTGGGGCAGCATGACGCCGGCGCTACCGACGCGGATCGCGCTGGTCTGACTGGCGATGGCCGCGATCAGCACCTCCGGCGCGGTGCCGACAATCGAGCCGTGGCTGTGGTGCTCCGACACCCAGAAGCGCTTGTAGCCGATCGCCTCGCAGGCCTTTGCAAGGGCGATAGTGTTGCGGATCGCGAGCCCATGCGGGCGCCCCATCGTGGCGACGGACTGGTCGAGGACGGAGAGGGGGATCATGGGCGGGTGCTTCTGGTGGAGTGGGTGCGCGCGGCTGCGTGCAGCCTAGCGCATTTGGGCTGAAGGGTAAGGGGGCGTCGATGGTGCGAATATGGGGGCAGACCCCATTCGCGCTAAGTTAAGAGTGCTGTTGATTGGTATTCTCGCTTTCGCGGAGGCTCGCGCAGGTGGCGGTTGAGCCGCGGGAGGGCGGCGCGGATGGTGGCGATGTCGAGGGTCGGCACGATCGCCGCGACGA
>SXGT01394322.1_pt1 | contig 10787 bp, 5 predicted proteins | sample 3176221 | NCBI WGS metagenome assembly SXGT01 (sample SAMN11356862, study PRJNA531348) | freshwater metagenome | isolation source: freshwater sample F1-120 | place: China: Fuxian Lake, Yuxi | collected 2017-12-25
CAAGATTCCGCCCTCGGCTACCGCGACTGCCGACAAGAACCATGACCGCTTTGCCAAACCAGCCGAACCAGTCAAACCGTTGGAGCCACGAGTCACCATTCCATTGGTTGAGGAGCGGAAGAATTCGGAAGCGAATCCGTTGATCGCACCGTTTGGCACCGTGGAAATCTCGGAGGCGAGACAGCGCTGGGCGTCCGCGTTGAAGATCCCGGAGACCTTCAGCAACAGCATTGGCATGACGTTTCAGTTGATTCCCCCCGGTCAGTTCGAGATGGGTCCGTCGTTCGATGAGGATCTCTCGTCAAGCGATCTGTCGAAACCGACCAAAATCAAGAAGCCGTTCTTCTGTGGCACCTTTCCGGTCACTCAGTCGCAATTCACTGAGGTCATGGGGGTGAATCCGAGCGCCTTTCAGCCCACCGGACGATTTCGCGATCAAATTGGGCAGGCACAAAATGGTTCCTTTCCGGTGGAACAAGTTTCGGTGGAACAAATCGGCGAATTCCTGCGACGGTTGTCCGAGCGGGACTCTCCAAGTCGGAACTACAGGCTGCTCACGGAGGAGGAGTGGGAGTATGCCTGCCGTGCTGGCACGACGATGCCATTTTATTTTGGAATGCGTCTGAATGGTCAACAGGCGAATTGTTTGGGAACGAAGCCCGAAGGAACTCCCATTCCGGGTCCGGAATTGCGACGGCCTTCGTTCGTGGGATTCTACAAGTCGATGGCAAACGCTTTTGGCTTGCATGACATGCTCGGCAACGTCTGGGAGGTCGTGTCGAATCCCACATTCCGAAGTCGAGTCCTGTCGGCGTTCGCGATACGACCAGCCGAGCATGTCTGTCGTGGCGGAAGCTGGAACGAGCCAGCCCAGAACTGTCGCTGCTCGTCCCGTCGATTGGTGAAGAGCACCACTGAACCCGACATCGGCTTTCGAGTCGCCTGTGATTGCGGGAATCCCAACGGGGACTCAGCAATCGACCTGAAGAATCGGCGGTGAGAGACACCAACATGAATCCGTCCTCCGAACAACCTCTGGAACACGGCGACGCTGGCGCTCCCATCGAGTCGGGCGTCGCACCAATCAATTCCGGCGCGGAGTCGCCTGCGGACATCGTGCTGGCGACACCAGTTTGCTCCGTGGAGCAACCGTCGAACGTCGTGACGCCTCCTCCGGTTGACCCGCCCCGTCATCAGCCGACGATTCCGACAGGTTGGCATTCCACCGTGGCAGCCGTGTCGGACAACGTCGATCTGATGAAGCCGTTGCCGGACGTGAAGCCCGGAGTCTTCGATCGCATTCAAGTCGGCGACATTTCCGAGCACCTGAATGACCTGCGCGAGAATGGCCTGCTAATCGTGTCCTGTTTGCACGCCTCGGTTGTGGCCGACGCGGCTTGGTGGATCGCCAAGCAGCCGCGATTCAAGGGGCATGAGAAATGGCTGTACGAAGAACCGTCCGACCAGTCCGAGCAGCGCGAGTCGCTGGAACTGGCGGAGCTGATCGCGTGGCATCAACGGCACCCAGCATCTATCGACAAACTGAGCTTCGTGCATGTGACCAGCCGGCGCTGGTGGAACCTGTTGGCTAACAGCCTCAAACGCGATGCCTTTCGCCGGTACTCGACGTCGCTCAAACAGGCTCGCGCGAACCTGGTGCTGTTGGTGCATCCCGATGCGTTGCCGTTCGAGAACACGGACGTTTCCGTTCCTGGAGTCTCCGCCTGGAAGATTGAGTTTCTCCTACCGCTGCTCTACGAACGGCAACGGCCGAACTGTGCCTCACAGCCCGAAGACGTTTACGAGTCGTTCAAGTTGCAACTAGAACGCTGGCCGTCGTCCGAGCGTGAGTTGTACGACGACGTGATTCATTTCCTGGGAGATTCGGCGACAGGGTATCAGCGCTTCGAGGCCGAATTGCGCGACCGATTGCAGCCGCAACGTGCCGCCGGAGTGAGCGTGCCGGATTTGTTCGCGCAGAGCGAATTGCATCGTGCGGTCCTGTTGACGGCGACGTTCTTTCCCGAATCTTCGCCGCAGGCGATCGACTGCGTCTTGAATGTCCTTCTGGTCGGAATACGTCACACGCTCAATGAGTCACGTCAGGTCATCAACTCGGATGGGCGGCTGGAGTCGCGGCTCGTGACGACAGACGTGGAGGCTTTGGACTACTGGCGGCGGCAACAGGACCGAGTCATCAGCGAATGCGGCTTGAGCTGGCAGTTGAATGCTCAAGGACAGCGCGTTTTGGACTTTCGAGACCCGCGTGTGCGGCCGCGTTTGGAATCGTTGTTTCGCGAGACCCACGCGGGTTTTGTCTTGCAACAGTTTCAGCGGCTGTATGCCTCCGGCTTGTTGTTCGCCACGGAAGACAAGACTCCGCGAACCGTGGCCGAGCACTTGATTCGGATCGCCGGCACGGTGGCGGCTGAGAACCGCGGGAGCTTTGGAACCGGATGGCTCTTGGACGCGGTGCGGGCCATCGAAACCTGGTATCCCGAAATGCGTCTGACCGAGAACGAAGCGGACGGGGTGTCGCACGACGTGCGGATGATTGGCAAGTTTTTGGAGTTCATCGCCGAGAAGCAGGGCCGCACGATCTTCTTTTATCACCGGCTCTCCGATCTCTGCGCCGAACTGTTGCGTCGCGAAGCCACTCGTCCCACCGTGACCGTCTTCCTGCGCCTGCTGCTGGATGTTGGTGATGCCGCGTCCGGCATCCTGTTGCGATTGGTCCGGCGATTGAAGTGGGTCGAGGGCTTTGATTACTTCGATTGGCTGAGGCAGGTTCTGGATCACGCGCCGTTGACCGTGCGAATTGATGTCGAGCAACAGTTGTTGCGTGACGCCTTCGCCCAACCCGGCGGCTTTGACGAAGTCGGAACCCGGTTGTCGTCCTGGCATCCGCCGCTCGATCAGACGGAGAGCAAGACGATGTCGGGGCAGTACGCGCTGGGGTTCCTGCTCGACTTTTTCGTGTTCTCGCGGAACCAGTTCGATGCTCAATTTTGCGCGCAACCGATCACAGCGCGCCATCCCGTGTTTTCCGGAACCGAGGCCGACCGCAAGTCGATCGACGTGCTGGTTCCTTGGATGCTGCATCCGGCGCTCGGTCACGGCCTGCGTCGCGTCGTCCGCGAATTCGCGGGAGTCGAGGAGGACGAGGAGTTCCTGTGCGATCCCGCCTGGGTCATCAGCGAAGTGATCGACGAGTGGACGCGAATGGCCGACCAACTTGGTTCCGAGCCGTTGCGGACGAGTTGCGAACAACTCGTGGAAGCACTTCGCCAACGGGCCGATCGGCGTCTGAAATCGGACATCCAGTCGATCTGGCGAACCCGGCTCGACGCCTGCCGTGCTGAGTTGGCTACCATCGGCAACTCGGATCGCGAGTTGCGTCGCCGTCTTCAACAAACGCGCGACCGCTTGATGCGGCTGCGACAACGGTTGTCCGTCGGAAACACAGAATCACCGGGAAGTGAGCAAGTGTGAAACGCTTTGTGACCTATTCAAGTTAGAGAGATCGACCCTTCAGCTCCCGCTGAAAAATGGAAGGAACAACACGATGCCCCAACCCACGACCTTGGACGCGCTGATTCGTTTGGTGGAGGCCAATGAGATGCCTCAAGAGGCGAAACAAGTTCGCATGATCTACTTGCTGTCTCAGCAGAAAGCCGTCGTCACGGTTCCCTTTTTGTACTGGGGAGGCTCGCAATCCTGGTTGGTGACGCGAGACACCGAAGTGAAGTGGGGATCGGCTCCCATTCAGATGGTCAGCACGGCCAGCAAGGAGGATACCTTGTCGCTGCGCGGGCAATGCATCCTGATGTGTCCCCAGGGGAATGAAGCTCGAGTCGTCGAAGCGTTGGCGGGCGCGGCTCCGGAAGGCCCGGATCGCAGGCTGGACCGGTTCTTCGAGCAAGCACTCCGCGAGAAGAAGGAATCCTTGGAGCGGGAGTCGCGCGATCCGGTGCAGAACGTGCTGGATCAACGCGCGGCCTGGGAACAGCATCTCGCGTCACGGCTGCAGCAGCTCACCGGTTTGCAGACGACGGTCAGCCTGGAACTCGACGACGAACGGACCCAGCAGTTGGAGTTGAAGGAGGATTATTTCGCGGTTTACGTCCAAGACTACGAAGACGATCTCTTCCTGGCGTTCCGGCTGATTCTGACTCCCAAGAAAGAACGCGGCGACAACGTCCCGCTGTTGGCGGGCAAGCTGGATCAGTTCCGCAAGGAAGTGAAGCGCGTGCTGACCGAATGCGTCAACCGGCACAAGCTGCAGCAGTTTTGCCTGGAGTTTGACAACAGCGTCCGCAAGGACGTCGATCAAGAGGTCAAGCAATTGGCCGATCGCTACCACCGCGACGTGCTCAATCTGAAACTCGAACGCAAGTTCCATTTCGAGATTCCGACACTGGATGCCGTGCGGCACGAGCACTCCTGCACGATTCGTGGTTGCCAGCGGCCAATTGTGATCAAGCACGATGCACTGCTGCAGTTGACGGACTTAGCCCGCTTTCTGCGTTCGGGCGTCAAGGACGTCGTGGCGTGGTTGAAAGGGAAAGTCGAGGATGAAACACAACTCGCGCTCTTCAATTTGGATTACCAAAAAGTGGTGATGACGTTCGATCACGAGATTCGCGCGCAGATTCGTGAGAAGATTGAAACGGCCGCGAGCCAGATCGGCTTTCATGTCGCGCACTACGGTTCGATTTCCAATCTGCCACACCTGGATTTCATTCGCGACGGCTTCCGCAAGGAATTCGAGGAGGACTTTCCAACTCGCGATTGGAACGCGCCCGTGCGGTTGAATCTGGTGTGTAGCGGCAAGGCCGAGATGGACCAGCTCCCGCTCTTGGAAAAATTTCTCGACCCGAATGTCTCCGACTTGTTCGAGACCGTGATCCGGCCCGTCATCAAGGAAGCCGCCGCAGGCGTGTTGATCGAAACCCGCATTGAAACCTTCTATCAGCGATTCGAGGGCAATCTGACAGTATCGACCGAAGAGTCCGTCGAACACCGCATCCGACAGGCCGTGCAGGAGCAACTCCGCGAGCGGCTGGGGATCGACGGCAACGCCACCGTCCGCCAGACCAACACCGGATTGAACGAGCGGTATCTCGGCCTGATGAGCCAGAAGGAGGAATTGCGCAAGCTGCGACACCTGGAGTTTCAGATTCAGCCGCGCGGTGGATTCCCGCTGTTCTTTACGCTGCACTACGAGATCAAGGGCATCGCCGAAAAGCATTGGTCGGTCTTTCAACGGAACGACTACGGCGGGTCGGTCGCGAAGGAACTGCAGGAGCTCAGCGAACTGATTCAGAGCCGCATTGAAGAAATGATGTCGGACAAGATTCCGCGCGAAGCGCTCGACAGCCGCGATCCATTACAGCACGAACGGCTGAAACAAACGGTTCTCAAGGGCCTGGAACACTTCCGGGGGATCGAGGATCACGTCCGCGAGCTGCGGGGATTGGTCATCGAAGTCACGCATTTCGATTACCAAGACCCGCGCCAGCGGGAGGCGATTGCCAAGATCTCCGATCAGGATCGGCGATCGAGGGACTATCAGCTTGAGAATGTTCAGATCTTGCGGTCGCGGGTGCTAGAACTGAAAAGATCGGGCGAGGCGGCCGACAGTCCGGACTTGATCGATGCGGAGCGTCAATTGAAGTCGGCGGAAGCCGCGCTGGCCGAGTTGCACGGCGCGGCGCGTGGTCCCGTCGAGGATCCATTCCAGATCCCGAAGTCGTTGCCGGAACAGAATCCGTTCGTGGCGATTCGTTTGGAAACCGCGCGGCCGCGTGCCTTGGAGATGCGCCCGTCTGAACCGCCGGCCCCACCCGATTCGTCGTCCAATGATCTAAGCCCAAAGCCCTAACAGCCCGTCGAAAAATCACGCCACTGGGCTTGCCCCAGTGGTTCATTGGATTCTGCACTACTCAAATCCTTCAAGAACTTGAGTAGTGCAAAACCCAATGAACCACCCCGGCCAGCGGGGTGGCGGGATTCTCAACGGGCAGTCCAGGCACCTTGAAGGAGCCTCACATGGCTGTCGATCGTCGATTCCCCTATGCCGGGTATGTGCCGTCGCAGTTGTTGCGTCTGCCGAGTTGGTGGCTCGTCGCGCAAACGCGGCTCGTGCTCGTGGTGGCCGTGCTGCTGGCGTGCCTGTTCGGTCTCACTTGGATCGAAGTGATCCCAATTTTCAGTACGGCGGCGGCGGACGGAGAGATCGAGGAACGCACGCGCCTTCTGAAACTGTGCGTTGAGGCGGGGATCGCGATCGTGGCCGTGTTAGCGTATTGGCGCACGGCGGGAGTGCTGGCGCGGATGCAGGTCGAATCCGACGGGGCGCGCTTCGTCACCAAGGGTTGCGAGGAAGAGCTGCGGCGCATTCAAGGGGGCGAGACCCCGCTGGAATTGGCGGACGGTCCCAAGTTGTGGCCGCAGAATCCGACACCGGGCCTCATCGTGGGCCGGTTGTGTGACGCGCTGCATTCGGACGCGGTCGAAAGCCAGTTCGGTTCGCGCGAGATGATGCTGCAACATTTTCAGGACGAACTGGCCGATGCGGTCTCGGAAGTCGTGCGGCTGCAAAAGTCCGCACTCAATCTGGGGATTCTGGGCACGTTCATGGGGCTGTTTCTGTCGATGCCGCAGCTCGCGAAAGTCGTGTCCGATAATTCTCAGAAGGCAAACTTCGAACCGGTGTTCGATGCCTTGAGCATCTGCTTCGCGACCAGCGTGGTGGGCCTAGTGGTCTCCCTTTGGGTCGGCTTGTTTCTGGTCGCGATGGCCGTGAGTCGCCAACGCCGGTTCCTCGGCCTGCTGGAGGAAATGCTCGGACGCTTGATGACGTTGGTCCGTAAGGCGGTCAATCGCGAGCACATGGCTCGGACGCTCGACAACCTCAGTCAGCGGCTCAATTCCGTGGAAGAGCGCATCGTCTCGCAGACCGAGCGGATGCGCGAGCAGACCGAGACGATCGCGCGGGGACTCGGCGGTCTCCAACAAACGCGCGCCGAGTTGGAAACGTTCCTCAAAGAGCTTTCCACGGCAACGGTTCGCACGTCCCAGGCGATTGAAGCCGTGGGAGGCACCATTGAGGGACTTCTCGCCAAACGGACAACGACCGAAGAGAGCGCGCTGCAACGCATGGCCGAGACCCTGCGCGGCATCGAGCAACATCTGGGAACCGAGTTGGACAAGGTGTTTTCACGAGTCTCCACGGTGCTCGATCAACAAAAAGAGGCGGCCGTTCACGAGGCGAGCCTGCTGAATCAAGTCCGTGCCGATGTCCTCAAAGGCGTGACTGCCTGGAAAGAACCGCTCTCCCAATTGGGACAACGGCTGACGGACGAACAGAAGATCGTCGCGGAGTTGGCTCGACAGCAAACCGATTTGCTGGAGTTCCAGAAGAACTTGCTGAAGGAACTTGTCGAGTGGCGGAAAGGGGATCAACTGCTGCAACACATGGATGACGGCCATGCCCGACTGCGTGACACGCTGGGACATCACGAACGAGAACTGAAGCGGATCGCTCATGCGGTGGGCAGCTATGTCGAGTCAGTGGATGGCGTCCCACGTTCGCCGTCCAACGGGGTGATGTCGCGCATGAGACAATGGCGTGACCGTTTAACGGACCTGATTCGCGGGAGGAAAGCCCCATGAGACTTTCACGAGCCACCGAAGACGCCGACGGCGACGTGCTGAATGCCGGGACCGATCTGGTGCTGACGTTGTTCGGCGTGATGACCTGCTTGTTCACCTGCGTGGCCGGCAAGGAGCTAACGACTCGCAAACAGCTCCACAAGATTTCTTCCGCGACATCGTCGTTTGAACAAGACCTGAAGGCCGAGCAAGAACGGCACAAAGCTCTCCAACAACAGCACGCCTTGGCCGTGCGGGAATTGGAGGCTGCGACATCCAAGATCGCCACACTGCAACGAGAGAACGACCGTCTGAAGAACTCGGAAGAGAAGCTGTTGGTTCAGGTCAGAAAACGGGAGGAATCGGAGACCGACGAGAATCAAGTCCGTCTGGACCTGGTCGACATCCGCGGCGACTTGAATCGCGTCGCGATCCTCGTGGATCGCTCCACCAGCATGTTGCGGCACGGCAAGTACACGGCGGCTGATGGTGTGCCCAAAGAAAGGATTGGCCAATCGAAAGAGGATCCCGCCAAATGGGACGATGTCCGCAGAGTGGTCAAGGACTGGATCAATTATCTCCCCATGCGCGAATCTGTGCTGGTGATGTTCAGCGGGAAGGTATCCGTGTTTCCCAAAGATCGTTCCTGGCGAGTGATGACTCCGGAGAACCGTGATGCGGCCATTCGCGATCTCTATGCCGACGAGAATTATCCCAGTGGAGCGACCGACACACTGGAGGCACTGAAGACGGCTTTCCGTTATCCGGGACTGGAAACGATCATTCTGTTTACGGATGGTCGGCCGGATGTGGATGGCAAGACGTCCGCCGAGTTTATGGTGGAAATTCATAGCTTCGTCGCGACGGAGAACGCGGCCCGGCAAAGCAAGGGTGGCCGGCTTGTGACGATCAACACGGTGGCCTTGGGTGAGTTCGACGTGCGGCAAAGTGATGATCCTGAGGGGGACTTGCCAATGTTGTCGTTCCTGATCAAGTTGGCGGAAGACACAAAAGGTGCATTCACCGCCCGTCGGCCGTTGCCCCAAAAATCGACCAGTTTGGATTCCCAACAAATCCAGCGGAGTCGTCTGCCACTCCGCAAGACATCGCCGTAATTCGCTCCGCCGTTTCGTCACTCAGAGGGCGTGTGGGAAGATAGGAGTTTGGGGTCAAACCGCGAGCTGTCGGCGAGCGGCTTCGGTGGTAGCTGTCCATTTCACGAACACGACGGTTCGGTGTCAAAGTCTTGAATGACGGAGGAGAGTCCTCGATTAGCCGCACGGAGTGAATGTTGGGGGCGGTTGAGCGAGGAGGGTTTTGGCTGCGGCGAGTTGTTGGCGGAAGAGGCTCAGGCCGCGTGTTGGCCAACTCAGAACTTCGGTCACGACGTGGTTGAGCGTGAAGTCCGGCAGATGTTTTTGCAGTGATCGCAGCACGCTGGAGATCACGCTTTGCCGATGGGCTCCTTGCGGCGTCTTGTTGGTGCGGCCGGTTTTGCGACAGAGGGCCGGGCCGTGCCGCGCAATTCGCGTTCCGAGACGTTGTTGGTCGGTTCCACTTCCGGGTGACGCACGAACGTGAACAGCTCGTCGGTCGCCACCAAGCGAAACAACTCTTGCACGAGGTTCGCGAAGTCGCGTTCGTCGGGAGTGCTCGGCGATTCCCAAATCGTCTGGTGCGGAGCGGCTACGTCCCAGATGCGAGTCTCCAGGCGTTCGAACTGACGCTCGCGGCCTGCTGCCGACAATCGGCCATCTTGCTGAGCCGACTTCGCCTCACGATAGACCGTCAGCAAGTCGTCCAGAAATGTTTGATAGTGCCGCTTCTCTGGGTACAGCAGCGTCAGCTTGATTGCCTTCCGCAGCAGATGTGCCCAGCACTTCTGAGCCTGCGCGAAGCGTCCGCGATACACGGCCGCATCGTCACTGACCGCGACGCCGGCGAACACGTCCGGCGGCAGCAACTTGTCGAGCGTCGCGTCATCCTTGCGGCAGCCGAACTTCAACACGGTGTGCAGCGGTGACTGCAAGGCCCACAGCGAGCAGTTGTCTTTGCTGATCTTCCAACTCGTCTCGTCGAGATAGACCACCGCCGCCAGCGTGATCAACTCGCACAAGGCGTCGAAGTCCGCCTGCCAGTGCCGAGCCAATTGATTCAACAGCGCGTCCGCCTGCGACTTCTCGATCGGCAGTCCGCAGAAGAATCGCAACAGCCCGCAGGCTTGATCGAGCGAGACGCGCACGACGTACACCAAGAACGCCACCAGAACCACGATCTCCAAGCCGTATTCGCCGCGCGGCAACAAGCCCGGCACGGTCGGAGCGTCGCTGCGATGCTCGCGCCGATGCACGCGATACGCGACCCGCACCGCGCGCCCCTCGATGATCCGCCACGCCACCCGTGTCCGCGCCAGCACGCATTCGCGCGGCTTGGCCTGCGGGGGAAACACGTCCTCGAACCGCGTGGCCTCGGCCAGCTTGACCTCGGTCGGCAACCGCCCGCGCCGAGCCGATTTCTGTTTCTTCCGCCGTCCGCGCCGCCGCTGTTCCTCCGCCGCGACGCTGTAGTCCGTGGGAGTTCCCGACCCGCTCGCATCCTTCGGCGGCGGCGGCTCATACCGAGCCAGCCGCGCTTCGAGCATCTCCACCCGCGCCGTCAACCACCGATTCACTTCGATCTGCTGCCGATTGATCTCGATCTGCTGAAGCAACAACTTCAGCAGTTGCTCCGCCGAGATCGTCCCCGCCACAACACTTCGTTTCAAACTTCCAACGTCCATGCGGAAGAACTAAATCATCCGCCAATTCTCGAAAACCCCAGTCCGGGAAATGGACAGCTACCCACAGCCTGCGCAAAGCGGCCGAGAACATCCTCGGCGTCACCAGAAGTTGTCATCAAGAATCCTTCGTTTGTGCCGTCAGCGAGCCGCAGCAGTTGGTCCGGATCACTGAAGCTCGGTGCGATCACCGTTCCGCTGAAAGGCTATTCGGCCGCTGTGACTCAGCGCGATAGCCCGTTGCACTTGGTCCATGCGGGTTGCGGTAGTCGCATTCAGCAACCCCGACGATGCCCGAAGCACGGCGAGGTGCTTTCGGAACAAATCGTGAAAGCGTTCGAGTTCGCGCCAGACG
>SXGT01468649.1_pt1 | contig 10787 bp, 10 predicted proteins | sample 3176221 | NCBI WGS metagenome assembly SXGT01 (sample SAMN11356862, study PRJNA531348) | freshwater metagenome | isolation source: freshwater sample F1-120 | place: China: Fuxian Lake, Yuxi | collected 2017-12-25
GGCTCGCGCGGCGCCGAGCGCCTTTTCGATTACGATGTTCGCGACGCGCGGGTGCTCCTCGAGGTACGAAGCGAGCCACTCGTTGACGAAGGTCTTGACCGCGCTCTCCGCCTCGGAGTTGCCCAGCTTCGTCTTGGTCTGGCCCTCGAACTGCGGCTCTTTGACCTTCACGGACAGCACGGCCGTGAGCCCTTCGCGCACGTCCTCGCCCGAAAGCTTCAGGTCCTTGTCCTTCTTGGCGAAGCTCGACTTGTCGAGGTGCTTGTTGATCACGCTCGTCAGCGCCGACTTGAAGCCGGTGAGGTGCGTGCCGCCTTCGTGCGTGTTGATGTTGTTGACGAACGAGAAAACGTTCTCGTTGTAGCCGTCATTGTACTGCAGGGCAATCTCGATGCCGATGCCGTCACGCTCGCCATCGAGATGCAGGATTTCGGTGTGCAGCGCCTTCTTGTTCGAGTTGAGGAAGGCGACAAACTCCTTGAGGCCGCCCTTGGCGTGGAACGTCTCTTCCTTTTCACGCTCGGGCCGCTCGTCGCGGAGCGTGATCTTCACGCCCTTGTTCAGGTACGAGAGTTCACGCAGCCGCGACTGGATGATCGTGTAATCGTAGACGGTCTCGGTGAAGATCGTGGTGTCTGGCTTGAACCAGACGCGCGTCCCCGTCTCCTTCGCACCGGCCTTGCCCAGGAGCTTGAGCTTCGTCGTCGTGTCGCCACGAACGAAGTCCATGTAATGCTCCTTTCCGTCGCGCTTCACCCAGACCTTCAGCTGTTCGGAGAGCGCGTTCACGACGCTCACACCGACGCCGTGCAGGCCACCCGACACCTTGTACGAGCTCTTGTCGAACTTGCCGCCGGCATGCAGCACGGTCATTGCCAGTTCGAGACCCGGCATCTTTTCCGTCGGATGGATGTCGACCGGAATCCCGCGCCCGTTGTCTTCAACGAGAATTGATTCGTCGGGAAGGATCGAGACCGTCACCTCATCGCAGTACCCGGCCAGCGCTTCGTCGATCGAGTTGTCCACCACTTCGAAAACGAGGTGATGGAGACCGCGCGAGCTGGTCGAGCCGATGTACATGCCCGGGCGTTTGCGAACCGCCTCGAGCCCCTTGAGCACCTGGATATCGGATGCGCCGTAGCTCGAATCGCTTGCGTCGTTCGTCTTGGCCATGTTGTGCTGGCGGGTTCAGGGGTGGGTGGCGAACGTCGACCACCGGGGCGAACTGGGCGCCGAACCACTGGAACTGGGGCCCCGGAACCGGTCCCCTATAATTAACGCGCAAAACAATAGAGGCGCAACGGCTCAGCGCTTCAATTCCCAGCGAATCTTCCGGATCGGGTCATGCCCCTCGCGGGCGTTGATTTTGGCCAGCAGCTGGGATTCCATCAACGACAACTCGCTCATCCAGCTGTGGGTCGCCACACTCACGAATAGCGTGCCGTCCTCCGTCACGGTGCGGGGCGCCGTGACCTTCGCGATCTGTGGCCCGACCAGCGCGGCCCAGTCGGTGAGGATTGCGGCGCGCGCCACGCGCTCCTCCAGCCCGCGGGCCTTGAGGAAGTTCGCCAGCGCATTGCCCAGGGGCTCCGGCCTGCCGCTGCGCTCGCTCCCGCCGCCGTCCCGCTCACCCATGGGACTGTCTCGCAAACACGCCCCCGCGAACCGTCCATCGCTCCAGCCGCGTGAACTCGGGAGGGATCTCGTCCAGGCGTGGCACGCAGAGCAGGATCTGACCCACGCCCCCGGTAGTCGTGTCCTCCAACAGCGCCAAGACACGCGCGGCGCGGCGGCGATCCAGCTCCGCGAACGGGTCGTCGAGGAGCAGAATCGGTTGCCGCTGCGCCCGGGAGCGAAAGGTCTCCGCCTCCAACAACCGAAGGGCAATCGCTGCCGTTCGGTGCTGGCCCGCTGAGCCTGTGAGCCGAAGGCTGCGACTCCCGAGCGTGATGGTCAGGTCGTCGCGGTGCGGTCCGACCTGTGTGGAGCCGCGTAGCGCATCCTGCTCCCGCGACGCCTCAAGCGCCGCCGCGAGCTGGTCTTCCAGTCCGCTCGAGCCGGCAAAGGGCGATGCGTAGGTCATCCGGATGGGCTCGGCCTCGCCAATGGCTGCTGCAAGCTCCGCAAAGCGCCCGCCAAACTCCTCCACCCACGCCCCGCGACATCGGACGAGGGTCGCGCCGCTCGCGGCCAGAGCGGGCTCCCAGGCGCCCAGTGAGTCGAGCGCCCGGGCACGGCGGGGCCCGCGCAGCACGGCATTGCGCCGAGCGAGAGCAGCCCGATACGCCCGGAGTGCCGACAGATACGTCCGGTCGGTCAGCGCGAGGACGATGTCCATCGCCCGCCGACGCTCGGCCGGTCCGCCTGCTATGAGCGCCACATCCGCCGGGGATACGCAGACTGACGGAATCGCGCCCAGGGCGTCGGTGAGTCGCGGCGCGTCAGCGCCGTCGAGCGACGCGCGCTTTTCCCCTGAGCGCGACGCGCCCATTCCCACGCGCCGCACCGCCGTGCCTTCCGCCTCCGCAGCGATATGAAACGTCTCAGCGCCGAAGCGGATGAGGTCGCGGTCACGCGCGTTGCGGATGGAGCGAGCCAACTCGAGATACGCTACGGCTTCGAGCAGGTTGGTCTTTCCCTGTCCGTTGTCGCCCACCACCGCGATGCCATCCTGGGGAAACTCGAATTCGGCGCGGGCGATGTTGCGGAAGTCGGTGATCGACAGCCGCGTCAGGCGCGCGCGGGCCGTCCCGGCGGCGCCAAAGGCGTTCACGCGCCGGTGAATGCCGGGGCGCGCTTTTCCAGGAAGGCGCGCGTCCCTTCACGCATGTCGGCCGTCTCGCCAAGCGAGCCGAACAACCTGGCTTCCACCGCGAGGCCGCCGGCCAGCGGCTCATCGAGGCCGCGATCGACCGCCTCCAGCGCACGGGCAACTGCCACCGGGCTGTTGGCCAGGATCGACGCTGCAAGTGTGCGCGCGGCGGCCATCAATGCGTCCGGTTCGGCCAATACATCTGCGAGACCCACACGGTGGGCTTCAGTGCCGTCGATCGGCTCACCGGAGAGAATCAACTTGAGCGCAGGCCCGCGGCCGATGAGACGGGGAAGACGTTGCGTGCCGCCATAGCCGGGTATCAATCCGAGCTTCACCTCTGGCAGTCCGAACTTGGCTTTGGTGGACGCCACCCGGATGTGGCAGGCGAGCGCCAGCTCGCAGCCTCCACCCAGCGCAAAACCATTCACCGCCGCAATCACGGGCTTGCGCGACTCTTCGATACGCCTGAACAGCGCTTGTCCACGCTGCGCGAACTCGGCGAGCGCGGCAGGGGCTTCGTTCGCAATCTCGCCGATGTCGGCACCGGCCACGAACGCGCGCCCCGCGCCGGTGATGATGATCGCGCCCACCGAACGGTCATCGGTCGCGGCCCGCAGTGCCGCGCCCAGTTCCTCAAGCACCGCCGCGTTGAGGGCATTGAGCTTGTCTGGGCGATTGATCGTGATCGTGGCAATGCGATCGGCAGACTCGACGAGCAGGTGCGGGAATGGCATGGGTCGCGTGGCCGGGGTGTCCGTGAAATCTACCAGCCGCCACCGGTGCCCGAGAGGTATTTTCGACGGGTGGAACCGATCCGAGCCGTGCAATGGGCGCCCGATGGCGTGGCCGTCCGCATTGTGGACCAGCGCCTCCTTCCGGGGGAATTCGTCGAGCGCGATCTGCGCACGCTCGAGGAGGTCTACGACGCCATTCGCACGCTCGCCGTCCGCGGCGCGCCGGCTATCGGCGTAGCCGCCGCTATGGGTCTGGTGGCATCGCTGCAGCCATATGCGGCCGCCGGTCGCCCGCAGTTCGACGCCATGTTCGATTCGCACGCGCGCACGCTCGGCGCTGCGCGGCCAACGGCGGTGAACCTCGCGTGGGCAATGGACCGGATGCGCGCGGCGGCGCGTGGAAGCAGCGCCACTGTTTCGTCGATCCTCGCCGCGCTCCGCGCCGAAGCGGATGCCATCCTTGCCGAAGATCGCGCGATGTGCGAAGCCATCGGGCGGCACGGGCTCGAGTTCGTCCCGGATGGCGCGCGCGTGCTCACGCACTGCAACGCCGGCGCACTGGCGACGGCGGGCATTGGAACAGCGCTCGCGCCTGTGTACGCCGCGCACGCGCTGGGCAGGCGCGTCAGCGTGGTTGCTGATGAAACCCGACCGTTGTTGCAGGGCAGCCGGTTGACGGCGTGGGAAATGGCGCGCGTGGGGATTCCGGTGCGCGTCATCGCGGACAGTGCGGCAGCCTCATTGCTGCGCGCTGGCGAGGTCGATGTCGTCCTTGTCGGCGCGGACCGCATTGCGGCAAACGGGGATGTCGCGAACAAGGTCGGGACCTACCCGCTCGCGCTGGCGGCACGTCACCACGGCGTGCCGGTCATCGTCTGTGCTCCTCGCTCCACCGTGGATGCTGCCACGCCCTCCGGCGACCGCATCACGATTGAACTGCGGGACGCCGACGAACTCCGCGCCTTCGGCGGCGTCACGACAGCTGCCCCCGGCGCGGGCGCCTGGAATCCCGCATTTGATGTCACCCCGTCGGCGCTGATCACCGCCATTGTGACCGATGGCGGAGTACTCCGGCCTCCCTACAGGTTTCCCTGATGACACGCTGCGTACTCGCCATTGATGAAGGCACGACTGGCACGACCTGCCTGGTGATCACCCAGGATGGTCGCGTCGCCGGGCGCGGATACCGCGAAATCACGCAACATTTTCCCGAACCTGGTCGCGTCGAGCACGACGCTGAAGAGATCTTCGCCCGCACCCGGGATGCGGCGCGCGAGGCCATCGCCGCGAGCGGGCTGGCGCCCGAAGCCATCGGGATCACTAACCAACGCGAGACGATTGTTGTGTGGGATCGCGTCAGCGGTGTGCCGCTGGGCCGTGCCATCGTGTGGCAGGATCGTCGCACCGCCGCCCGATGCCTGGGTCTTGCCGCGCAGTCCGAGGCCATCACCGCAGCGACCGGACTTGTTACCGACCCGTATTTCTCGGCGACGAAACTCGAGTGGATTCTTGAACATCGCGCGCGCGCCGCTGGGGTGGATCCCGCGCGGCTTGCGGCCGGCACGGTGGACAGCTGGCTGATCTGGAAACTCACGAACGGCCGGGTGCATGCCACCGATCCGACCAACGCGTCGCGCACCATGCTCTACGATATCAATACCCGGGCGTGGAGTCCGCAGTTGATGGCGCTCTTCGGCGTGTCGCGCGACATCCTCCCGGAGGTGCGACGGTCGTCGGGTGATTTTGGCGTGGCGGCCGCAGAACACTTCGGACTCGAGATTCCCATCACCGGCGTCGCCGGAGACCAGCAGGCGGCGCTCTTTGGTCAGGGATGCTGGCATACGGGCACGAGCAAGAACACGTACGGAACCGGTGCCTTCCTCCTTCTGCACACGGGTGACCGGAGGCCTGCGGGCGGCGGCGGACTGCTGACCACTATCGCCTGCGGCAAGGCCGGCGAAGCCGCATACGCGCTCGAGGCGAGCATCTTCATCGCGGGCGCCGCGGTGCAGTGGCTCCGCGACGGGCTTGGCATTGTCACGCGCGCGGGCGAAACGGAGGCCATGGCGCGGAGCATCGCGTCGAACGACGGGGTCTACTTTGTTCCCGCACTGACCGGATTGGGTGCGCCGTCGTGGGAACCCAACGCGCGCGGCACGATCGTCGGGTTGACGCGCGGCACCACGCGAGAGCATCTGGTGCGCGCCGCACTCGAAGCCATGTGCTATGGCACGGCCGATGTGTTGCGCGCGATGCGCCAGGCAAGCGGGGCTCCCCTCGACGTGCTGAGGGTGGACGGCGGAGCGACGTCCAACGCCTGGATGATGCAGTTTCAGGCCGACGTCCTCGGCGTGCCGGTCGAGCGTCCCGACGTGATCGAGACCACGGCCATGGGTGCGGGCGCGCTGGCGGGCCTCGCCGTCGGTGTCTGGGCCACGGCCGATGACTTTCTCCAGGCGCGCCACTACGAGCACTTCACTCCGGGCGCCGGGCAGCAGGCAGCGGAGCTCGGGATGCGCGGATGGAGTCGCGCCGTGCGCGCGGCGCTGCACTGGGCGCGCGACGGGGAGGCGGTGTGAAGTTCGTCCTCGTCGTGGCGCTCTGGGGCGCGCCGCCCCAGCGGCCGCCGGAGCCACGCGATGCCTGGTTTGGGCGCGACAAGATGCTGCACTGCGTGGTGTCGGCCGCGGTGCAGGGGGCCACGCACGCGGCGCTCCGGGCCGGTGGCGCGGATTATCGGACGGCGAGTCGCACCGCCGGCGTCGTGACGCTGACGGTCGGAATCAGCAAGGAACTCTGGGACCGCAAGCGTGGCGGCGACCCGAGTCTCAAGGATCTCGCGTGGGATGGCGTTGGCGGGGCGCTTGGGGCGGTGTCGCTGCGGCAAATCGACAAATAGCTCGCCGATGATTCTCGAACTGGGGCGCCTCGCCCTTGTGCTCGCGGGGCTGATGGCCGTGTGGTCGCTGATCACCAGCGCATTGGCATTCCGCGCCGAGCGCAGCGACCTCGCCGAGACCGCCTGGCGTGGGCTTGTTGCCGCTGCTGGTTGCGCGGTACTCGCGCTCGCTGTCCTCGTGGGTGCGTTTGTCGCGGGCGACGTCAGCGTGCGATTCGTCGCCGCGCAGTGGTCGGTTATCACCCCGCTGCGGTATCTCGCAACTGCGCTGCTTTCGGCGCCGGGCGGAGCCTTGCTCACGTGGGCGGCGTTCGGCGGACTCGCGGGCATCGTGGTCATCCGATCACTTCGTGCAAACGGAGCGTCACTCCGTGCGCGCGCCGCGGCGGGCCTCGTGGTTGGCGGGATGCTCGGAGTCCCTCTGGTTGCCGCCGGCGCGGCACTCAGCCCGCTCGCACCACACGCCGGCGGGATGGACGGGCTGGGCCTCTCGCCCGACCTGCAGTCCGGTCCTGCAACAATCGTTGCCGTGGCGCTCTGCCTGGGGCTCGCTGCCGCCAGCGCGCCAATGGTCGCGACAATCGCGGCGCTCGCGGGGCACCAGCTGGACACCGCCTGGAGCCGCCGGATCCACCACTGGGGCGCGCTCGCGACCGCTGCGCTGGTGCTGGCGCTTGCAGCCGGCGCGCGCTGGCACGCGCTGCATCCCATGCGAGGCTCCTGGCTGCACGACCCCGGGACGGTGGCGTGGCTCTTTCCGGCAGCGGTTTCAGGGTGGATGCTGTGGTTGGGCGCGCGCACGCCGACTGCCGAGCGCACGGTGATGCAGGCGCTCCTCGCGATCATCCTGTTCGTCACGGGCGTGTCTGCCCTCGCTTTGGGCGGGGGTGCGTTTGTGCGTGGCGTGGCACCGGTCGCAGGCGCACGCATCGGAATCTGGCTCGCGGTTCTGCCGCTGGCGGCGATTGCCGCGACGGTCGTACTCCTGCGCCGCGGTGGCGGCGCCCTTCGCGGGGCGGCGGCGCTTGAACATCGGCGTGTGCCCCCCGCCGCGCGTATCGTCTCGGTCATTGGAGCTGTGCTGATCGCCGGGGCCGCAGCCGGCGGCTACGTCGCCCGCGAACACACCGTCACGCTCGCCGACGCGGAAATTTTTCGGGCGCGCGATCCCTTTGGTGGACTGTGGTCGTTTGCGAGCCAGGGAATCTCCACGCTGCGCCGCGACAACTTTGCGTCGCTGACGGTCTCGCTCCTTCCCACACGGAACGAGGCGCGGTTGCCCGTGCTGAACGTCGAGGCGCGGTCGTACCTGTTGGCGGACGGCGCCAATGCAGCACCGCCGACATTCGTCAGCGGATCGCGGACATCGCCAATGATGGAACTGCGCGTCGCGATGCTCCGAGCCGATGGCGAACACCCCACAGTGCGGATCTCGTTCGTGCCGTTGGCGGGCTGGCTTGTGGCCGGTGCGGTGATGCTGGCCGCAGGCATACTCCTGTCCGTGATTCCGCATCCGAGGCCCGCACAATGACGCCTGCGCTGCTTGCGGCCTTTGCCATTGTGCTGGTCGGCTGGGTGCTCAAGCCGATCATCGCATCGCGGCCGCTGCCGGCCGGGCCGGTCAGCAGTGCTACGCCCCAATGTCCCCGCTGCGGACCACGTCCCGAGGCTGAGGCGCGTTACTGCTCCGAGTGCGGATCGCCCACGAGCCGCGCGCCGACTACTTGAGTCGCTTGGTGAAGCAGTGCTTCTCGCCGACCTGGAGTTCGCTCCGGTCGATCTTCTCGTAGCGAGAAATCTTTTCGGGGTAGTTGGCCAACTGCGTACGATCGAAGCCGCAGGCGAGAAAGAGTTCATCGGAAAACGACACGCTGAAAACTTCGCGAAAGCCCCGGCGCCTGGCCAGCTGCTCCACGGCCTTGAGCAGCGCTTTCCCGTGACCCAGACCCTGCGCATCGGGGGTGACGGCCAGTGAGATGATCTCCACGACCGACGGCGAATACTCGTCCAGGGCTGCGCACCCGATGATCCCGCCGTCGGCGTCGCGAATCACGCGATAGTCGGCGAGGTGCGCATAGACGAAGGCGTCATCGCGCTTGAGCGTGAGCCCCATCGGCACATAGCGGTTGTTCAGCGCCACAATCGACGCGATGTCCGTTTCGTTCGCGCGCTGCACACGCGGTGAGGCGCTCATCGCTCGACCTTTTCCAGCCGTCGCAGCGCCTCGCGCACCGGCAGCACCGTTGCCGCAACGCAGAGCGCGGCGGCGGCCGTGAAGCCGACCACCATTTCCACCGGACTCACGGCGGTGTTGAATGCCTTGGCCGAGACATAACCGTAGACCGGCCGCGCTTCGAGAATGACCACGCCGCCAATCACCGCTACCGACGCCATCATGAACAGCAGGCCGCCGAACGATGTTGGAATCTGCGCCGCGTTCTCGGTCTCAAACTGCGGGAACATGGTGCCGAAGCCGATCGCCATTCCACACACGGCAAAGGTGAGCCCCGTGATGGACAGCAACGAGACGGCAAACATGAACGGCGTGACCTGCAGGAGGTAGTTGGTCACGCCCACGATGATGAGCGCCAATACCAGCAGCGGCGTCGTTCCCACCCAGAACTTGGCCCAGAGCAGGTCGCGCATGCTCATGGGGCTGGAGCGGAGCAGCCACAGCGTGCGACCCTCGAGCGAAACCGCCGGAAAGATGAACCGCGCCGCGATGGATGCGAGCACGAAGCCGGCGAGCACGAGGTTCAGGAAGGGGACGATGTTCACCAGGAGGAAGGTGATCCCCTCACCCCGGAGCGGGAGGAATTTGATGTTGAAGACGTAAACGACCACGAGCACGCCCAGCAGGATGAGCTGTGACCATTGCGTGGTGTCGCGGAAAAAGAGTCGCAGTTCCTTGAGTACAAGTTCGCGGCGCAAGACGCCAAGCGGCGACAGGATGCGCCGCAGAAACGCCGCACCCGCGCCGGCGCGCACCCAGCGTTGGGCGCTCTCCTGCGCGCGGCTGAACCCCGACGGGTACAGCGACCGGTGCGTCATCGCGCCAATGACAATGGCCGCTGCCGCCGTCGTCCAGAGCATGTACACGGAAAGCCAGTCGGGCGTGCCACCGAGGTAGCCCATCACGCTCTTCTGCACCCACTCGCTGGGCAGGAACGGAGAGGTGGGTGTGCGCAGCACGGAGATGAAATCCACCAGCGACCGGAACCCTTCCGGCCGCGAGAGCCGCTCCGGGCGGAGCAGGCGGAAGAACATCACGAGGCCGCCCGCGGTCATCACCGCGACGACGCTCAGGATGTCCCGCGTTCGCCGCGCAGGAAACACATTCACGAGGATCAACGTGATTGCGCTGCCCACCACCGACGGCACGATCAGGAAGGGCACGAACACCAGAATCGTGAATCCGATGAAACCAAACCCGCCCTCGTACACCCAGCCATAGGCGGCGAACATCGGTACCGACATCAGCGCCACCATCCAGCTCGATGCCACCACCGTCTCGAGCAGCTTGGCGCCATAGAGGCGGAGCCAATCCACCGGCCCGCCGACGAGTATGTCGAGGTCCTTTGCCAGGAAGAAACTGGAAAGTGCGGTGATGACGTTGGACAGGAGCAGGATCGAGAAAAAACTGATCAGGATGAGTCCGAGCAGTTTTCCGGCGAGCAGCGGGCCGATCTCCTGCACGCCGCGGAAATACCGGAGCAGGCGAAACAGCACGCCGAAGATGAATGCCCAGAAGAGCACGCCGACAAAGCCAAGGATCACGAATCGCCACGCACGGCCCTCGGACCCGGACATCGCGCGCGCGCGCGCCGTCAGCCACTTCGGCGTCAGGAGGTGAAGCAGCGCCGGATCTGGCAGCAAAGCGCCAGGGTTAAGCATCCAGCACCTCAACAAGGTTCCGCGCGGCGTTTTCGCCCGTGAGCTTGAGGAAGATCTCCTCGAGGCCGCCAACCTGCCGGGATTGTGTGCGGAGGTCGTCCATGGTGCCGGCGGCCGCAATCTTGCCGTTCACGATGATTGCGATGCGATCACAGAGCGATTCCGCCGTTTCCAGCGTGTGCGTCGACATCATGATCGTGTGCCCGCGGCGCACATACTCCTTGAACACGTCGCGGAGGATCTTGATGGACTTGGGGTCCAGTCCCACGTGCGGCTCGTCCACGACAATCACCTGCGGGCGATGCACGAACGCACTGGACACGATGAGTTTTTGCCGCATGCCGTGGCTGTAACTCTCGACCAGTTCGTCGCGCCACTCATCCAGGTCAAACAGCGCCAGCAGCTCACGCGCGCGGTGCTCAACGTCCGGACCTTCTTCGCCATA
>SXGT01391707.1_pt1 | contig 10784 bp, 11 predicted proteins | sample 3176221 | NCBI WGS metagenome assembly SXGT01 (sample SAMN11356862, study PRJNA531348) | freshwater metagenome | isolation source: freshwater sample F1-120 | place: China: Fuxian Lake, Yuxi | collected 2017-12-25
CAGGTTGCGCAGCATCGTCACCACCCCTGTTCGCGCAGCAGCTCCGGCGCGGCCATCGCCAGCTCCGGCGGCACGCACCAGGTGGCGACACGGCGCGCGCGCTGCAGTTCGGCCAGCAGCAGTTTCGCGGCCACCGCGGCGCGCTTCGGCAGGCGCCGCCAGTGGCGAGGCGTCACGTGCGCCGCCAACACCGGATCGTGGAACCACTCGGTGGCGTCGACGACCAGCAGCGGGAGCTCGGCAGGAACGGGCGGCTTCGGCACGGCGGGGTTGTAGCGATCGCGGGGCCGCCGGCCAGCTCGCTCACATCAGCTTCTGCACCAACGCCGGCACTTCGTGCACCAGCTGGTTGGCGACCGAACCGAGCACCGGCGTGCCGAGCGAACGTAGGTAGGTCAGGTTGCGCCGCACGACCGCTTCACGATGCCGGTTGGTCTCGACCACCAGCACGACGGCGTCGAGCGCACGCACGACGAAGCTCGCTTCCGGCGCACGGTTCAGGCCGGGCACGTCGACGAGGCACAGGTCGTGGTTCTCGAGCACCTGGTTCAGCGTGGTGCGCAGCTTGTCGCCGGTGAACGTCCAGAACGGATCGGTGCTGACGCCGGCGGGGATCAGGTCGACGCCGGCCGCGACCTCGGGCCGCACCACGTCGCGCATCGTCGCGGCGCCGGTCAGCAGTTCGGCCAGGCCCGGCGACGCCGTCGCCTGGAACACGCTTGCCAGCTTGGCAGAGCGCAGCGTTGCCTCGACCAGGGCGACGCGCTTCTGCTTGTTGCCGAGGAACAGCGCCAGGTTGGCGGCGAGGGTGTTCGAGCCCTCGTCGTCGCCGATGGCGCAGAAGCCGATGGCGCGGTGCGTGTCGCCGACGCCGCGCTGGAGCAGATTGGACCACAGGTAGCCGAGCTCGGTCGCGATGACCTCGGCCCGCTTGCTGTTGCCGTCCTTCTGGATCAGGTTGCGCAGCATCGTCACCACCCCTGTTCGCGCAGCGCCGAGTGGCGCCGCAGGTTCTTGCCGTCGAGGCTCGGCATCACGCCGATCACCGCCAGGCCCTCGATGCGTTCGAGGTCGTCGCGCGTGCGCACGACGTCGTCGGGCAGCGCACGCAGCACCAGCACGCCGAGACCGAGGAACAGGCCGACCGCAAACGCGCCGAAGATCAGCTTGCCGCGGTTCGGGCCTTCCTTCTCCAGCGGCAACGACGCATTCTGGATCGGCTTCAGCGAGCTGAAGTTGCCCTCGCCGAGCACGCGCTTCTCCTGCGCCTGCTTCCACAGCGCCTCGGTGGCGCGCACGTCGCTGTCGGCGCTCAGTCGGTCGGCGACCAACCGCGAGTACTCGGGCTCGAGTTCGATCAGGCGGCGCAGTTCGTTCTCCTTCTCGGTGCGCAGGCTGATCGCGGCCTCGAGCCGCGCCCTGGCGGCACTCAGCTCGCCTTCGCGCGTCAGCTGGTCCTCCTGCGCCTTCCGGCGCAGCGGGTTGTCGACCTCCTCCTCGACCAGCGGCGCGCTGGCCAGCTCGCGCTTCATCTCCTCGCGCTGCTCCTTCATCGACTTGATGGTGCCCGTCAGCCGGCGCACGTCGGACGAATCCTGGTTGAGCACGGCGCTGCGCAGCTGCCGCAGCTCGACTTCCTTGGCGACGATGTCCTGCTCGAGGCGCGTGATCGCCTCCTGGCTGGCCGAGCTCTGCTTGACCTTCATCTTGACGGTCAGCGGCAGCGCGTTCGGGCCGTCGAGCATCGCTTTCAGGCCCCGGATCTCCTCTTCCATCGACTTGATCGCCGAACGCAGGTCGCTCTCGCGGCCGTTGGCCCCACCGAGCTCCACTTCGAGGCGCTCCTTGTCGGCGTCGAAGCTCAACACCTTTGCCTTCCGCACCAGGAACTCGGCCATCGCCTTGTTCGCCGTGTCGAGCGCCGTCTTGCTCTCTTCGTAGCGCCTCTTCGCGGCGTCGTACGACTTGGTGTCGTCGTACGTCTCGATGTGCCACCGCTTGGCCTCGTCCATCCAGGTGGCGAGGATCTCGCGCGCCAGCTCCGGGTTGTTGGCGACGCAGGTCGCGACCAGCATGCCGGAGTAGCGCGGGGCGTCGACCACGATCGTGCGCTTCAGGTGGCGCAGCGCCGCCTCCGGCGTGCGGTCCTCCTCGCGCGTCATGTTCCAGTCGCGCTGGATGCGGAAGAACAGCGACTTGACACCGTTCTCCTCGCCCTTGCCCGGCTCGTACGGCTGCAGGATGCGGTTCGGGCCCAGACGCTTGACGACGCGCTCGAGCAGGTCGTTGTTGCTGAGGATGTAGGTGGCGCCAGCCGCCATCATCTCCTGGCTCGTCTCCGCCGCCGACGCGGTGTCGACGCGCAGGCGTTCGGCGCCGGTCGCGGTGAACTGGAAGCGGCCCTCGCTGACGTAGGTGTTGACCGTCGTGATCGCCAGGAACAGGCCGATCAGCAGCCCGAGGAGGGTGGTGCCGAACAACAGGTAGCGGCCGCGGAAGACGGCGGCGACCAACCGTCGGAACGGCAGGCCACCGAACTCGTCCCCCTGCGCCACCGGCTGCAAGCCGGCGAGGGCCTGGCGCGCGGTGCGCTGCAGTTCGTCTGCGAGGTTCTTCGTCATGCTGCTCCGTCCGTTCGCGCCCGTGTGGCCGAACCGTGGGCCGCGGATGGTAGCGGATCCCCGTTGAGCCCACACCGCCGATGCCGTGGCCCTTTTCGGCCACTGGGCCCCGCCGGCCTTTGCGCATTCTGAGGCCTGCTGGTCGTCGACTTCGCCGCCTCGGCCGGGCTACGCTCGCGCCCCATGCTCGTCGGAGCTTCGGAGCAGAGCCTCCTGGGATCGGAACACCATCGCCCCGCCTCGTCCCGAACGCGGCCTCATCGGCCGTTGGTCCGCGGCGCCGTGGCCTTGGCCGCCGCCCTCGCCGCATGCGGCGGCTCGCCGCCGGCGAACCCGACCTCGCAGGACGGTCCGCCGGCGACCGCCTCGGTGCGCGACGGCCTCGCCGACGACGTCGACAGCCAGGAGAGCCGGACCTCGCTGTTCGCCAACTGGGATCCGTTCGTCGATCCGGAAGGGCGGCCGGTCGTCTACGAGTGGAGCATCGGCACCTCCCCCGGCGCCACCGACGTGCTGCCGTGGACGCGCCTCGGCGGTGCCACGCACGCCGCCGCCACCGACCTGAGCCTGCCGCTCGGCGTACCGCTGCACACCAACGTGCGCGCCACCGACACCGCCGGCCAGACCAGCGCCGTCGCCAGCAGCGATGGCGTCGTCGCCGGCCAGCGCTGGACCACCGTGCGTGATGACGGCACCAAGGCGCCGCCGCCGGTCGGCCACCTCGCCAGCGTCGACCACGCCGGCATCACCTGGACGTTCGGCAAGCCGTCGCTCTGCGGCCGCTTCGCCAACGGCGACTGGTGGGTCGTGGGCCCGGTCGAGATCGTCGACATCAAGCCGCGCTGTGCGACCGATGGCGTGCGCGTGCTGCACGGCTCGGCGATCAACCCCGATCCGAAGTCGCTGACGCAGAGCTACGACAACGCGATGTTCGGCGACGGCGCCGACGGTCGCTACGACCCGCGCGGCAACGTCGCCCTCGGCGTCGGCCGCGAGACGCCGCTGTCGCTGCCACCCGGCACGTCGCTGGTGTCGACGATCAGCCATCCGCAGCCCGGCCAGCTGCCGCAGCTCGAGAGCTGCGCGGTGCTGACCGTGCTCGCCGAACAACCGCCGGAAGGCGCCTTCCGGCCGCCGTACTGCGGCACCGACAAGCAGTGTCGCTGGCTCGCCAAGGACCTCGACCTGTCGCGGCTCGCGCGCCTCGACGCCGTCGAAGGCATGCCGCTGCTCGACGACCTGCGCCAGCACTTCACGTTCACCTGGCTCGACCACCTGCCCGGCTGGACCGGCGGCTACCTGCACCCGCGCAACAACATGCCGGACTACGGCCGCGACCTCGCCGACCTGGTCGGCCAGGCGGCGCTGGCACTGCAGCTCGACGTGCCCGACGAACAGAAGCGACCGCTGGCGATCGCCATGGTGCAGCTCGGCCTCGACGTCGCCGGCATCGTGCAGAACGGCGGCAGCTTCGTCGCCGACGGCGGCAGCGGTGCGGGCCGCAAGTTCCCGCTGCTGCTCGCCGGTGCCCTGCTGCGCGACGATGCGCTGCTCGATCTCGCCCTCACGAAGAAGTTCGCGTTCGCCGAGGACGCGCAGACGTTCTTCGTCGCCGAGACCGCGCCGGGCGTCATCAACGGCGGCTTCGGCGGCTACGGCCCCGAGGACATCGGCCTCGCCGAGTGGGGCAACCGCCACGCCACCGACCCGAGCCTCGACCAGAAGGCCTGGGCCGGCGATCCCTACCGCCGCTGCTGCACGGCGAACGCCTGGGCCGGCTTCGTGCTGGCGGCGCGCGCGATGAAGCTGGAGAAGGCCTGGGGCCACGATCCGCTGTTCGACTACGTCGACCGCTACCTGCAGGTCGAACCGCGCGGCGAGTGGACGCGCTGCTGGAGCCGCTTCACCGAGCGCATGTGGGACAGGCACCGCGAACGGTTCTGAGATCGGCAGCATGAACGATCTCTTCCTGCCGACGAACGGCACCGACGCACTGGCCGTCGAGGTGCTCGGCACGCCCGGCAACGACAACGCCGTGCTGGCGACGCTGCGCACCGGCGAACGCATCGTGCGCGTGCTGTTCGACTGCGGCGCGAACTGCCTCGACGCGGTGCGCTTCCGCGACCTGCAGCAGATCGACGCCGTCGCCTTCTCGCACTTCCACATGGACCACGTGTCGGGCTTCGACACGTTCGTGCGCGCCAACTTCGCACGCGAGCAGCCGGTCCGCGTGTTCGGTCCACGCGGCAGCCACGCGATCGTGCAGCACCGGCTGCAGGGCTACCTGTGGGACCTCGTCGCCGGCACCCCGGGTCGCTGGCAGATCACCGAGATCGCGCCCGACGGCCTGCGCACGATCGAGCTGCGCTCGGCCGAGGCGTTCGCGATCGCACATCCGCTGGGCAGCGAGCCGTTCCTGGGCACCGTGCTCGCCGAGGCCGAGTTCACGCTCGACGCCGCCGTGCTCGACCACGGGCCGAGCGACTCGATCGGCTACGTGCTGCGCCAGCGCGAGCGCCGCAACGTCGACCGCGAGGCGATGGCCCGCGCCGGATGGAAGCCCGGGCCGTGGCTGAAGGCGCTGCAGGACCCGGCGGCCGGCGACGACCAGCGCATCGCCGTCGCCGGTGGCGAACGCACCCTCGGCGACCTGCGCCGCGAACTGCTGGTCGCGCGCCCCGGCGACAGCGTCGGCTACCTCACCGACTTCCGCCGCACGGCGGGCGGCGATGCGCAGCTGCTGCAGCGCTTCCGCGGCTGCGGCCGGCTGGTCTGCGAGAACAACTACGCCGACGAGGACGCCGAGCTGGCGCAGAAGAACAACCACATGACGTCGAGCTCGGTCGGCGAACTCGCGACGCTGCTGGCGCCCGACGAGCTGCTCGTGTTCCACCTGACCGATCGCTACGAAGCCGACGGCTGGCGGCGGCAGCTGGAGCAGGTGCGCGGCCGGTTCAGCCGCGCCTGGTTTCCTTGCGAGTGGCGGCCGACGTTCGCTGGCTAGCGGACCCGGTCGGGCCACGACGACTGCGGAACCGCCCCACCAGCGCAGCGGTGCTGACGAGCAGCAACAGCACGCCGGCGATGCAGTAGGGCGTGCCCTGGGGCCCACCGAATCCGAAGCTGCGCACGATGGGTGCCATGAAGGCGCCGAAGAGAAGGAACGCGCCCACGACGAATCCCAGCGCGATGGCGAGCGAAACCAGGAAGGAAGGGATCCGCATTCGGCCGTCCGCCGCGCGCTCTCAGCCTTCGAGCAGGTCGCGGAAGAGCGCCAGCGTGTCCTTCTCCGCCGGCACGACCTTGCCGTCGGCCTTCGCCACCAGCTCCGCCGCCTGCAGGAACAGCTGGCGGTGCGCCTGCGGCACCGCGGTCGGATCCACTTCCTCGACGTTCGGCGGCACGCGCAGCCACTGCTCGACCTGCTTCAGCTCGGCGTCGGTCAGCGCGAGTCGCCCCGCGATGCGCATCACCAGGTCGCGCTCCTGGCGCGCGACCTTGAGGTCGGTCCAGACGAACGAGCACACGAACTTCATCAGGTTCATGCGCTCCGCGGCGGTCATCTTCATGCGCGCAGTGGACCGCCGCGGGGCCGCGAACGCCAGCGGCTCACGGGCAGCCGGTGCCAGCCGCGCGCACTCGCACGCCGTTGCTGGCGAGCAGGAAGCCGAGTACCGGGCCGTTGGCCGCGACTTCGAACGCCTGCACCGCGAGGTCGGTCGGCGCCAGCGCCGCCGGGATCGGCAGTGCGAACGAGGCCTGGCCGGCGGCGTTCGCCTGGATCGGGAACGCGCCGATCAGCGTGCCGCCGTCGACGTACTGCGTGCAACCGCCGCCGAGCGACACCGCGGCCGGCTGCGAGGCGAAGGCGAAGGCGACGAACGCGTTCGGCGTGCCGCTGGTCTGCAGCGCGTAGGCCAGGTTCGGCGACGACGGCAGACCGTTGGCGAACAGCGACGGCGAGCCGGGGCAACCAGCGCCGAGGTACTCGGTGCCGAGCAGGCCCGGCACCGTCGTCGGCACCGCGACGCTGAGGGCGCCCGGGCCGATGCGCGCTTGGTCGATCGTCATCGTGCCGGCGACCGGGGCGGCATCGCAGTCGAACCACACGTTGTAGATCGTGTTCCAGTCGTGCGGGTTGTTGGCCGCGCCGAGGAACGCCAGCTCGCCGCCGCTGCGGCTCACCTGCCAGTCGTTCAGCGGATCGGTGTCGAGGTCGCGGAAGCCGGCGGCGACGACGCGCGCGGACGCGCAGACCGGCAGGCGGAAGGCGGCGCCGCCGCGGCCGTTGTCCTGGTTGTGGATCGCATACTCGTAGTGCCACAGGCCGTTGACCGGACCGGTGACCCTGACGCCGACGACGAAGTGGCCGTCGTCGTTGCCGTTGCGCGCCTGGGTGACGGTGGCGCCGGTCCAGCGGTTCAACACCGAGCCGCCGAGGAACGTGCCGCCGGCGGTCAGCGACGTCGTCCACCCGCTGCCGTTCCAGGTGATGTTCAGCGGGCGCGAGCCCAGGTTGTTCGAGCGCACGTCGCCCGGCTCGCCGATGACGCTGACGTGGTTCTGGCCATAGAACACCGCACCCGGCACCGCGAGTTCGGCTTCGCGCACCAGCATGCGGTTCTTGAACTGGTCCCAGCCGAGCGTCGACAGCGAGTAGACGCCGTCGCTCGCCGCGGCGCCGCCGACCGACGGGTCGCCGCTGTCGAACAAGCTGCCGACCGGGTTCCAGTTGCCGGTCCAAGGATCGACCTCGGTGGTCGGGCCGAGCGTGCCTTGGTTGCCGTTGAAGCCGGTCGTGTAGACGTCGCTGCAACCGACGCGGAACGTGTTCGCCGGACCACTGCCGCAGGTGCCGCAAGGGCCCCCGCCGAAGTTGAACGCGACCCGCGAGTGCTTCATGTGCGCCTTGTTCGAGACCTGCACCAGGCGACCGCCGCTCTCGCGCGCGATCAGGAAGCCGATGCGCGGGTAGGTCGCGAGCATCAGGCCGCCCGAGGTGCCGAGCCACGGGATCGGCACCGTGCCGTTGTTGCACATCGAATGGCCGATCGCGATCGCGATCTCGCCGTTGGGATACGCGGCGCCGCGGCGGCCGTAGATCGTGGGCGAACCGACCTCGTAGATGCGGATGTCGAGGCCGGGAACCGCGGTGCTCTGCGCCGCGAGGGCGGCGGCGAGCAGGGGAAGGACGACGAGGGAGAGGGGTCGCATGAGGCCATGCAGTTCGCCGCGCGATGACCGCTACGTCAAGGTGCGTAGGCAGATCGCGGGAAAGCTCCACGACGGTTGCCAGAGGCCTGCGCGCCCGCGCATGATCCGCTCCGCCATGAAGAACCTCCTCACCGCGTTCGTCGCCACCGTTTCCCTGTTCGCCTTCGCCGGCTGCGCTTCGACCAGCAAGGCCGCAGGCCCGAACGGCGCCTGCTGCAACATGTGCCCGGTCTCGAAGGAGCCCCTGAAGGCCGACTGCCCGACCGCCGACTACGCCGGCACCAAGGTCGGCTTCTGCTGCGAGAAGTGCCAGACGAAGTGGACCACCATGAGCGACGCCGACAAGAAGGCGGCGTTCGACGCCTGCTGCGCCGCGAAGTGATCGCTGCGGGATCCCCACCGCGTGATCCCGACCACCGCGAACCGCCGCCAGGCGGGCGCCACACCGGCGCGCTCGGCATCCCCGGGCGCGCCGGTGCTGTTTCGCCTGCAGGGTTTTTCGGCGGAAGTTCGCGGTCGCGTTCCCCTCTGGGCATGAACCCCATCCTCTTCATGCCCCTGTCCTGCCTGCTGCTGTTGCTGCTGCCGCGCCTGCCGGCGCAGCAGTGCTTCCACTTCGGCTCCTTCCCGGTGCCGGCCCAGCTCGAAGCGAGCCCGTGGCTGCTGCCGTGCGCGTCGTGGCCCGAGTGGCACCTGCTGACGCCGGCGCACGACGCACCGGCGCCGCACCAAGGCTTCGCGCCGGGCAACGCGTCGGCGCGGCCGCGCCTGCTCGTCCGCTACCGCTGCACCGGCTTCCTGCTGCTGCCGGTGCTGCCCGCCCACGTGCGCACCAGCGGCTACGTGATCCACCAGCCCGAGTACCCGTGCAATCCGCTCAGGCCTTGAGCACGTGCCCTTCGCGGCGCGCGAGCCACAGGCTGCAGACGAGGTCGCTGGTGACGTTCGGGATCGTGCGCGTCATGTCGACGAGGCGGTCGACACCGAGGATCAGCGCCAGCAGCTCCGGCGGCACCTGGATCTGCGTCAGCACGACGGCGAGCAGCGGCAGCGAGCCACCCGGCACGCCGGCGGCGCCGATCGCGGTCAGCACCGCCATGCCGACGACCATCGCCTGCTGCGCGAAGCTCAGGTCCTGGCCATAGACCTGCGCCAGGAACAGGATCGACACGCCCTCGAACAGCGCGGTGCCGTTCATGTTCATCGTCGCACCCAGCGGCATGACGAAGCCGGCGATCTCCTTCGGCACGCCGAACTCGTCGGTGGCGGTGCGGATCGTCGTCGGCATCGTCGCGTTCGACGACGAGGTCGAGAACGCGGTGACGACCAGCGTGCGGATGCCGCGGTAGAAGCGGCCCGGCGACAGACCGGCGAACACCTTCGCCAACAGGGTGATGACGACCAGCTGGAAGAACACGAGCCCGCCCATCGCCGTCAGGAAGTAGACGCCGACGAGCTTCATGACGTCGATGCCGAGCTTCGCCGTGGCGTGGAAGATCAAGCAGGCGACGCCGTACGGCGCCAGGCTCATCACCCAGCCGAGCACGCGCGTGCACAGCTCGTAGATGCCCTCGAGCAGTTCGCGCAAGACGCGCGTGCGCTCCGCCGGCAGCCGGATCGCCGCGGCGCCGAGGATCAGCGCGAAGAAGATCAGGCCGAGCACCTTGCCGTTGTCGGCCGCCGCGCCGACGACGTTGCGCGGAACGATGTCGACCAGCATCTGGATCCAGCCCTTGGCCTGCGCGCTCTGCTGGATGCGGGCCTGCGCGTCGCCGAGGTACTGCGCCTTGATCTGTGCGGCGACCTCTGGCGACACCGCCTTGCCAGGAGCGATCACCGTCACCAGGAAGATGCCGAGCAGCACCGCCGCCGTCGTCGTCGCCAGGAACCACAGCAGCGTGCGCCCGCCGAGGCTGCCGAGCTTCTGCACGCTGCCGAGCCCGGCGACGCCGAGGAACAGCGAGCTGAACACGATCGGCACGACGACCATGAACAGCATGCTGAGGAACAGGTCGCCGAACGGCTTGACGACGCCGTCGGCGATGCCCTCGAGCGTCTTCGACGCCTCGGTCTTCTCGCCGCCGAGCGGTGGCGCGTAGGCCAGGTTCAGCGTGACGCCGATCGCCGCGCCGACCAGCAGGCCGAGCAGGATCTTGGTCGGCAGCGACAGGCCGCGTGACGAGGACGGAGCGGATTCCATGGCGGCGCGAAGCCTAGCGAGCGCGCCGGGGCCGTTCGCTCACCGACCCCACGAAACGGACGCGTTCCGTCGCCCCTCGGCCGCGCGCCGCGCGACGCCGCTCAGCGCACCCGCGCCAGCACGCGGCTCTGCCCGGCGCCTTCCGGCTGGACGACGACCTGCGCGCCGATGCGTTCGGCGATGCCGTCGACGTGCGAGATGATGCCGACCTGGCAGCCGGCCGCCTGCAGCGCGTCGAGCGCGCCGAGCGCCTGCTCCAGCGACTGCGCGTCGAGCGTGCCGAAGCCTTCGTCGAGGAACAGCGTCTCGACGCGCGAGCGCGGCGCCGCCAGCGTCGCCAGCGCCAACGCCAGGGCCAGCGACACCAGGAACGTCTCGCCGCCGGACAACGTCATCAGGCTGCGCCGCTGCCCGCCGAGGTCGAGGTCGACGACGACGAAGTCGAGTTCGCCGCCGCGAGTCCGCTGCAGCCGGTAGCGCCGCGCCAGCTCGGCCAGCCGCCGGTTGGCCTCGAGCAGCAGCAGGTCGAGCGTCAGCTCCTGCGCGAACACGGCGAACGAATCGCCGGTGCTGCTGCCGATCAGTTCGTCGAGCTGCAGCCACACGCCCTGCGCCGCCTGCGCGGCGGCGAGCCGCGGCGCCAGTTCGTCGCGCTGCCGGCGCACCAGGTCGTCGGCGCCGAGCCGCGCCTTGGCCTCGTCGCAGCGCTTCTGCAGCTGCTCGGCGGCGGTGCGGGCGTCGGCGAGCGC
>SXGT01160448.1_pt1 | contig 10783 bp, 7 predicted proteins | sample 3176221 | NCBI WGS metagenome assembly SXGT01 (sample SAMN11356862, study PRJNA531348) | freshwater metagenome | isolation source: freshwater sample F1-120 | place: China: Fuxian Lake, Yuxi | collected 2017-12-25
ACCAACTGGATGAGCGGGGTGTTGCCCTCGCAGAGGCTGACGGGCCGGGTGTCCCGGCCGATGGGCAGGCGGTCGCGATAGGTGTCGATGAGGCCGGTGTAGCGTTTGGATTGAGTCATGGCGTTATGTGGGCGGCTTGGGGAAAAGGGTCCGGGGGGTTCGTCGCCGGAAAAAACGAAATATTACCGCACTCGGCGGGCTTTGCGGTTCCAAGACGGTCGTGGGGCGATTCGAAACGATGCGCGGAGTCCGCGAACCTCTCCCCAGCCCTCCCCTTGTCAGGGGAGGGAGCAAAAAAAGCCCCCCTGATAAGGGGGGTTGGGGGGTTAGGCGCGGTTTGAATCGCGCCCATGATCATGCGATTCATCGCGGCCCGGCCCCAGCGCCTCCCCCTGCCGAAGGCGGCGCATGGAACGCCATTCCCGCGCGCGCTTTATTTTTGCACCTCGAACGGATTCCGGGTTTGGTTGCAGCGTAGCGCGCCCAGGCTTTTCGGGCCGCACAGCCGCAAGCTCACCGCGCCGCCCGCCTGGGCCTTGCCGATTTTCCACACATAGCGGCCGGTGTTCTTGAAGGTGGCGATCTGCGTCCATTTGCCTCCGCTCTTGCTGAACGAAAGGGTCAGCTTGGCCGTCGCCGGGAGGCCGGTGGATTTCCAGGTAACCGTCTGTTTCTGTTTGACCTTGAGTATTTCGCCACCCTTGGGGTTGAGCAGGCGTAGCGGAAGCGTATCCACGACGGTTATGGTCACGCTATCCATGGCGGTCTGGATGTTGCCGTCGTGGACGATGAGGCCGAAGGTGTAGGTTCCGGGCGAGTCCGGCGTGAAGCTCGGATGGGTGGTGTCGGTCGCGGTGAGGGGAACACCCTCGGGAGCCAGCCACTTGTAGGCGAGCGGCAGCGGGGCGTTGTCCGGATCGACGCTGGCGCCGCCATCGAGAGTCACCGGCGTACCGACCTCGACTTGTTGGTCCGGCCCGGCGTTGGCCACGGGAGCCTGGTTGGTGACGGTGATGCTAACCATGGCGACGGCGCTTGCTAGATTTCCGTCGCCGACCATGAGGCCGAAGACGTAGACGCCAGGAATTTGGGGCATGAAGCTCGGCTGGGCGGTATTGGCCCCGGACAGCGCGACGGCGATCGGCCCTCGGGTTTGTTGCCAAGCGTAAGCGAGCGCCGCCGCGGGCGCATGATCCGGATCGTTGCTGCGGCGGCCGTCCAGGGTCACCGGCGAACCGAGCACGATTTGCCGATCCGTTCCGGCGTTGGCCACGGGGGCTTGGTTGGTGACGGTGATATTCACCGTGGCGACATTGCTGGTCCGGTTGCCGTCGGATACATAAAGATCGAAGGGGTATGTACCGGTTAGGGTTGGAGTGAAGCTCGGATGGGCGGGATCGGCGCCGGAAAGCACGACTCCCTGAATGCGGGGGAACCATGTATAAGCCAGTGGAAACGGGGCATGGTCCGAGTCTGCGCTGCCGCTTCCGTCCAGGGTCACCTGTTTGCCGATTACGACCGTTTGCGGCGGGCCGGCATTGGCCACCGGAGCTTGATTGGTCACGGTGATGCTGACGGTATCTGCGGTGGATTTTATCCCATCGCTAACGACCAGCTCAAAGATATAAGTGCCGGGGATGGCCGGAGTAAAAGTCCGCTGGGCCGGCTGCTGGTCAATCCCGGCTAAAACGGGCGTGGCGCCGAACCACTGAATTGCTTGCCAAGAATATTTTAGATTCGCTAGGGGGGTATCCTGATCCGTGCTCTTGCTCCCGTCCAGGGTCACGGGCGATCCGATCACGACATTAGGCTTGTCCGGCCCCGCGTTGGCTACCGGGGCTTTGTCGGTCGATGTGACCGTGACCGTCGCGATATCCTCGGCGCTGTGGAGGGGGCCGTTGCCGACCGTGAGGCCGAATCGATAGGTGCCGGGGGCGGATGGAGTGAACGTCGGGTTAGCGAGGGCGGGATTGTCCAGCGTGGCGGGCGCCGGGCCGTCGATCTGGTGCCAGGCGAACGTCAGGGGGTTGCCGGTCCCGCTTCCCTGCAAGGTCACGGGGTTGCCGGTCCCGAACGGGGCTGGATATTCCCCGGCATTGGCGGTGAGCGCCGCTTGAACCGTGATTGTCACGGTGTCGTTGGCGGTCGCCGGTGTGGTGTCGCTGACCGTGAGATTAAAATTGTAAACGCCGATAGCCGGAGGCGTGAACGTGGGATGGGCGGTATTGGCGTTCGCCAATGGCGTCTGATTCGTATCGGAGGGGTTCTGAGTCCAGGCATAGCCCAGTGTTTTTGGGCCGTAACTGGCGCTACCGTCCAGACTAATCGATGAGCCTAGCGGGACGATCCGGTTGAGGCCGGCCTCGGCCAAAATCGTGCCGAACAATGGCTTCACCGGCCCCCATTCCAGCGGTTTGCCTTGCACGGTACCGCGCGCCGCGAGCATTCGCGCGCTTGAGGAGGTGGGCGTGAAGGTGAAGTTTCCATTGGCCGCCGCCGCGATGGCGGGCGATTCCAAAACGGCCACGTCCTCGAACGCGACATCGTCCAGATACCAGCCCAAGTTTGGGACTGGCACCGGTACCGGGTCCGAGGTCTTTGCCGGGTAAAGCGAGTAACTGCTTTGGTTGGGGACATCGAATCTAAAGCGGAAGCGAACTGGCCTCCCCACTAAGCCGCTCAAGGGAAGGTCTAGGGGCGTGAAACCATTTTCAATGGGCAGGCCGGTGTCCTGGCCATATTGCGTGAAGATATCCCGCCAGGAGTGGCCATCGTCCAGGGAGTATTGGACCCTGGCTACCTCTGAAGAAGTCGCCAAGCCAAGACGGCTTTGGAGCTTGAGTTTTCCGGTGGGGCCTGGAACCAGCAATTTGTTCAAGGTCAGTGTACGAGTCTCCGCCGACGCTTGGGCCAAGTCCGAGGATACATGCATCAAATGATAGGCATGGGCACCGGATACCGAGAAATCGGTGCTGAGCTCATTGCCGATCGTGTCCGGCTGCATCTCGCTCGGGTCGGTTTCGGCGTCCTGCACCGTGGCGTAGGCTAAGCTCGAAGCGCGCAGCCATTCGAGGCCGCCAGCCGCGGGGACCGTGCCGACGATGCTGTAAGACGCGGCGCTGTTGATGGCCGGATTCGCCGGGCCGGTAATCGTGGGCAGGATGGTATCCACGCCGGCCTTGGCGGGATCGAACAGGGTGACGGTGTATTTGAACGGGGGTTTGGTATTGCCGCCGATCTTCACGTTCTCGACGGTGACATCGAACCTGGTGTCGGCCAACGGGGCCGGCGCGGGATCGCCGAGGGCGGGATCGCTGGGTTTCCACACCAGGGTGCTTTCGCCGATGCCGAGACTCGGATCATAAGCCTCCTGGGTCACCGGCAGGTTGATCCCGGCGCGGGCGACCGTAACCTTGGCCGCGCTGAAATCGGCATTGGGATAGGCAAACGACCAGCGCGGAAACACCAGGGAATAAGGAACGTATCCGGGCGGCGGCCAGGCCACGAAATCGTCGCGGACGGCGGGGCGGGGATCGCCGATGTGGGCGTCTTGTATCCAAACGGCGTTGGCGGGTGGGTGGACGGTGGGATCGTCTCCAGCCACGTCGCCTACACCCATTTGCTGTGTTTGGGGATACAGCAGCCAACGCCTATGGCCCACCCTAGTGTTGTTGTCGCCTTGATCCTCCATTTGGCCGAAGGTGATCGCGGTGGGGCCGGCGTAACCCAGGCTCAGATTGGAATTGCCCGCCGCTTCGTCTCCCTCGTCCGTCAGGCAGGGCCAGGGCGGATCGTTAGGCGGCAGCGTGTCTTGCTTGGGGGTATGGCTGAGCTTGTTGTTGGCGCTCATCATCAGGGCTGCTTGTTGCGCCTTGGCGTTGTAGGTGGGGTCTAGCGTCACCGCCGCCGGGACACCGGCCAGGGCGCGGAGCACATTGATGCGCAGGAGGCTCGCCTCGCGATAAGCCGGATCGGTGTCGCCCCGCGCGCAGCCGGCGATGGAGCCGGTCCAACCCATGGGCACGTCCTCCGAGGCGTAAAACAAGGCGTTGTAGAAATTGCGCACTTCCTCGCGCTGGTGTATGTCCACCGCGAGCCCGCTGTTAGCCGCCGGGGCGGCGAACGCGGCGAAATCCTGGGTGGGTTCCGGCGGCGTCAGGGGGAAAACGAGCGGATTGTCCAGTTGTGGGGGCGATCCCGACGCGAGGTTGGCGGACAGGGCGAAAATCCACAGGGCAGTCGCTAATAGAAGGCGGGTTTGCATGGTATGGCCCAAAAAAATCGGAGTGGGAGGATCGGGTTGGAATTCGCGACGCCAGCGGTGCTAGTGTTTGCTGGCGGAAGCATAGTATCAATAGGGTTAAAGTAAAACCCGGAGCCTCCGAATTCCGGGATATCCCCGGCGCGCGAAAGCCATTCATAAAGGGTAGTCGTCGCGCGATAGGTTTGGGGCGGTGGCCCGCCCGCCGGGATCAATTCCCCTTGACGAGGGCGTCTATCGCGTCGATCAACTCGGCGCTGGGGGATTTGAAGGAGCAATCGATGCGCAGGGTTTTCTCGTTGATCCGCTTGACTTGGCTGACCCGAGCGTCGAATTTGTATTGCCGGGTTCCCACGCCCAGCGAACAGGACTTCAACTCGTCGCCCTTGCGGACATAGGGCAGTGTTTGCTCCTCCGAGGACAGCAACACGCCCAGGCCCTGCGCGCCGAGATCGTCGATGATGGCCGGAAAGCTCTTGGGCGGCTCGAAGAAGCGCAGATAGACCGGAATATTGCGCTGTTGGTTAATTCTGGCCCGGCGCGGCTTCTCGTTTTTCGGATAATACACCCGGTCGGGAATGTTGATGATGTAATATTCCTCGCCGTCCACATCCTTGATATCGATGATTTCCGTGGGGAAGGTCAGGATATTGTTGAATATATCGGTGATGACCTTGAACTTGCCGGCTTCCCTTAATTTCTGGTCGTCCTCGGGATCGTCGGGTTTGTGGAGGGCGGCGCGCTCGGTGCCGACTTTATACAAGTACGTGGTAATCATCTGTTCGTGGTCTTCGTCTACCTCGCCGTCGCGGATTTGCAGGAACAGCGCCGACCTTTGATGCGCCACGTCGTTCAGGAACGACGCGATGCGCACGGGGTCGGTGATGAAGTTGGGATTCCAGCTGCCGCGGTCGGGCTTCTTGACGGCCGGCGGCTTGGATTCCAGGAGTAGTCCCTTGAGTTTATCCAACATACGGTTCGGCTCCGGGAAGATGAACGGATGCTTCGTTGACCACAAGGCTACCGCGGCGCGGCGCGCTGTCAAGTCGGCGAACGTGGAAGCCGGGGATTCGGGCTGAGCCGTTGGTTTGCGCGAGAGCGGCGCCTTGGCGACAATCCCCATCCGTATTCCCAGTCCGGTATCTTCAAAGATGAAATATTCACCACCCGTCGTTCTTAGCTTGTCCGGCCACGATCCCACCGGCGGCGCCGGTATTCAGGCCGATATCGAAACCCTGGCCCGGCTGGGTTGCTACCCATGCACCGTAATTACCGCGTTGACCGCCCAGGACACCCTCAATGTCAGGCGGGTCATGCCGCAAGCGGCCGCCGATTTTCTCGAACAGGCGCGGCTGGTGCTCGAGGATATGCAGGTATCCGCCATCAAGATCGGCTTGCTGGGGAGTACGGAGTTGGTGCGGGCGGTGGAATCGGTGCTCGATCAGGCCGCGGGCGTGCCCGTGGTGCTCGATCCCATTCTGGCGGCGGGAGGCGGCCAGAATCTGGCGGACGGGGAGATGATCGCCGAGATCAAAGCCCGCTTGATACCTAGGGCCACGGTATTGACGCCGAATATTCCGGAAGCCCGGAGGCTGGCGGGAAGCGGCGATTCCGCCAGCCTCGCGCGCGAACTCATGGCGCTGGGCTGCCCCAATATCCTCCTGACCGGCGCCCACGAGGAAAGCCCGGACGTGGTGAACCGCTGGTACAGCGCCGCCGGCGTGAAGAGCTACCGTTGGCCGCGGCTGCCCGAAAATTACCACGGTTCCGGTTGCACGCTGGCTTCGGCGGTCGCCGGTTGCCTGGCTCGGGGCCTGGATATGGAGGCCGCGGTCAAGGAGGCGCAAGGCTTCACTTGGTGGGCGCTGAACGGGGGATATCGCCTGGGTCGTGGGCAGCTTTCGCCCAATCGGACGGGGCCGGGATAGGTATTTGGCCGGAAATAGCTTCCCCGTATCGCGCGGGAGTGTAAGGCTGGCCTTGCGCGCCGGTTTCGGGATACAAGCAAAAAACGGGAAATTAATAGCCGCCATAGCCTCGGCATATGCCCGCGCTTGGCGGCGGGCAACGGATTCCAAGGGCGATTCAGCGCATTCCTTGGAGGATCAGCCGCGGCTAGCTTGGGATTATCCCGGAGCCATGTCGAATCGCGGGATGCGCCGAGGCGCGGCGCGCGTCGAATGCGAGCTAGGCCGCGCGCGGGTCCGGAAACACTACCCGCGCCGCGAGTCCGCCGGTTTTACCGTTCTCCAGGCACACCCGGGCGCCGTGCCGGTCGGCGATGGCCTTGACGATGGCCAGGCCCAGCCCGCTGCCGGTCTCATACGTCGCCTCGCCACGGAAAAAGCGGTCGAATACCCGTGCTTGGTCCGCCTCGGGAATGCCGGGGCCGGTATCGCGGACTTCCAGCACCGGATGGCCGTCTTCCATCCGCGCCGACAAATCCACGCGGCCGCCCGGCGGCGTGTAGCGCACCCCGTTCTCGACCAGATTACCCACCAGTACCCGCAAGGCGCCGGTATCGCCGCGTACCGCCACGGCGTCGTCGGTGGCCGCTAGCCCGAGATCAATGTCCTTGGCTTCCGCCAGAGCCATGTGCTCAGCCACTACCTGGCGGGTGAGTTCGGCCAGCGGGACCGGCTCGAACGGCCGTCCGGCGGAATCGGGATCCTGCCGGGCTAGGGTCAGCAGCTGCTGGACCGTGCGGCCGGCCCGCCCCACCCCGGCCTTGAGGTCTTCGAGGGCGGCCCGGCGATCCTCCTCGGTTTCGGCGCGCTCGGCGAGTTGCGCCTGAAGTTGCAGGGCGGCGATGGGGGTGCGCAGCTCGTGGGCGGCGTCGGCGATGAACGCCTGCTGGGCGGCGAGGGCCGCGCCCAGGCGCGCCAGTAAATCGTTGAGCGACTGGACCAGGGGCCGGACTTCCTCGGGCGCCTGCCGTTCCGGCAAGGGATCAAGGGCCTTGGGCGTGCGCGCCGCGACCGCCCGCGCCAGCCGGTCCAGCGGCGTGAGCCCCCGGCTGACCAGCACCCAGATCGCCACGCTCAGCAAGGGCAACAACAGCAGCAAGGGCAACAGCACCCGCGACGCCGCTTCCAGCGCCATGCGATTGCGCACCCGCATGGGCTGGGCGACCTGGATCACCTGGCTACGCGAGCGGATGGCGAACACCCGCCAGCTGCCTTCGCGGGTATCCACCGTGGTGTAGCCGCCCGGCGTGAAACCGGGCAATTCCAGGTGTGGGCGGGAGTAGTACAAGCGCACCCCCGTGGCGTCCCAAACCTGGATGACGAAATCGAATTCTTCCTCGTCGGCGTCCACGGGCGGCATCCAGATCGCGCCGAACGCCGGATTGCGCAGGGATAGCGCGATCTGGCGCAGGTGGTAATCGAACAATTCGCCGGCTTCCTCGCGGGCCGCGGAATAGATCGCGAAAGCCCCCAGCAGCAAGGCGCAGGTGATCGCTCCCAACAGGGTGGCGATCAATTTTCGGCGGATCGAATTCATTGCGGATCGGGCAACAAATAGCCCACGCCACGCACGTTCCTGATCCATTCCGGCCCGAGTTTGCGGCGCAGGGCGTGGATGTGGACTTCCACCGCGTTGCTTTCCACTTCCTCGCCCCAGCCGTAGATGCGGTCTTCCAGTTGCTTGCGGGACAGGGGGACACCGGGGCGTTCCAGCAAGGCGCTCAGCAAGGCGAACTCGCGGGCCGACAACGCGACCGGCTGGCCGCTCAGGGAAACCTCGTGGCTGACCGGGTTCACCCGCAGGTTCCCATGTTCGAGCAGCGGTTCCGCGCGGCCTCCTCGGCGCCGCAGCAAGGCCCGGACGCGGGCGGTGAGTTCGTCGAGATCGAAAGGCTTGACTAGATAATCGTCGGCTCCGCCATCCAGCCCCTTGACCCGGTCGGCCACCGCGTCGCGAGCGGTGAGAATGAGCACCGGCAGGGTATTTTTCCTCGCTCGGAGCCCGGCCAGCACCGCCAGCCCGTTCTTGCGAGGCAGCCCCAGGTCCAGCAGCAGCAGTTCGTAGACATCGTTGGCCAGGGCCAATTCGGCGGCCACGCCGTCCCTGACCCAATCCACCGCGTAGCCTTCCTTCTTGAGTCCGATCTGGACGCTCTTGCCGATCATGGGATCGTCTTCGGCCAACAATAGGCGCATGTGGTTGCCTCCTCTTCCGCGGCGGGCCACGGTTTTGCGTTGTTTCGGAGCGGCAGTTTATCCGGTCGGGAATGGAGATGGCATGGCCCACGGCCGGAATCGGGGTTCGTGCCGGGATAGGTGCCGGGGCCAGCCTCGGCGGTAGCCGCGTGTCCTTAGGCAGCGGCTGATCCGAGCAGGACAGCCAGCATCCGGATAGACTTAACCGATTTCATAATGACCTCGTCGCGCGGCGAGTCCGACCGAAAAGCCCGGACACTTGCCGGTTAATCGTTGGACGGTACGGATTCAAGCAGGTTGCGGAGCGAATATCGATGCCCAATCCATTTCATTCCAAGATAACAGCCATGCCGCTGGCGCTCGCGGTTTGCCTGCTGCTCGGCGGCCTTTTCCAAGGATGTAGCCTGATCCAGGGCACCCTGGCGCTGCCCGGCAAGGCCGTTTCGAGCATTTTGCCCCAAGGCAAGACCGCCGATCCGGTGGAATTGCAGGAGCAATTGATGCGGTTCGCCGACGATTACCTGGCGTCGGTCGTCGCTTCGAGCGAATCGTTGCGGCGCCATGGCCAAAAACTCGATCCCGTCGAATTGCAGACTCTCCGGCTGAACTATATCGACAACGCGATGGCCGTCGCCACCGGGCAAAATGCCTTCGCCGATCTGCTGGACATGGCCTCGTTGGTCACCTTAACCCGCATGACCATCGAAGGCTACTGGGTTCCCGGAGAATACGGGACATCGGCCTTGCCCTTGCTCGCCACCTGCCGGGAGGGAGAAAAGCAAATCTGGAAGATCGCCGACGACCTGCTGGCCCCATCCCAGATCGAGGAACTGCGCAAGGCCATTGATGCCTGGCACCGGGAGAATCCGACGCCGGAAGCCTTCCGCACGGTGCGCGCGCTGGGTTTCGCCACGATGATCGCCAAGGCTACCCATAAACACACCCAATCGGGCTTCCCCAGCGTGTTCAACCTGCTCAACATCGATCCGCTGGCGGGACTCGATCCCGCCACTCGCGAATTGGCGCAAACCCGGCTGTTCGCCGAGCGGGCCTTGTTCCTGGCCCAGCGGATGCCGAACCTGATTCGCCAGCAAACCGAACTGCTCGCCTTGCGCACCGCGGGGATGCCGGAAGTCCACGCCCTGATCGAGAATTCGGCCCGGTTGGCGGAAGCGGCGGATCGCTTCAGCAAGGTTGCCGAACAACTGCCCGGCGTGGTCGGCAACGAGCGGGAAAAGATTCTCGCTGCCTTGGCTTCGGAACAAAGGGGCCTGACAGCGCTGGCCGCGGAAACCCGCCAGGCTTTCACGGCCGGCGCGCGTATGGCGGACGCCGCCGACGGGACGCTCAAGACCTTCGGGACGGTGGTGACGCAACTGGCCACCGATTCCGGCCCGCCCGATCCAAAATCCGAACCCTTCCGCATTGAGGATTACACCGCGGCCGCGGCGCGCATCGACGTGGCGGCGGGACGCTTGACCGAGTTGCTCGAAACCTTGATCGGCGCCGCCGATCCGCGGCGGTTCGCGCAATTGTCGGCGGGGGTCGAGGTGCTGGGCGCAAAGGCCCAGGCCGATGCCAGGGAGGTAGTCGATTATGCGTTCCGCCAGGCCGTATTGCTGATTGCCATTTTGTGCGGGGCGGTGTTGGGGACGGCGCTGGTTTATCGGGTGGTTGTGGCCCGTTTGGAAAGTAGGCTGGCGAAGCGGCGCTAGCGGGTGTTACCCAGTTTCGGGACAGGTAGTTACGGTCGCTAGCTAGCCTGAAACTGCCCTTGCGATATTGCTAGAATGGGTCAGCCCTCATGCAACAGCTTCAAGCCGACAATGATTAAGCTTATCGGTGCCGAATATCGGCAAGACAAAACCATCCGCGTGTATTTCTCCGATGGTATGGCGGGTGATTATGACCTGAGTGCTTTGATTGCTCGCAATACGGTCATGGTGCGTCCGTTAAATGCCCCAGAGTTTTTTCAGAACTTCTTTCTGGAACTAGGTGCGCTGTGCCGGAAAAATGGTTTTGAGCTAAGCGCGGATGGTATTTACGAGAAGCTTAACTCCATGGGGCAATTACGCAAATTAGATGTCGCCGCCTGAATCATGGTTTTGGAGACACTGACGTGAGCGAGTTAAAGGTCGGAATTATTTCCTACGAAGATATGAAAGCTAGGACCATCGCGATTGCTCGTGGAGAATTAAAACCTTCGCCAAATGGGCCAAAAATATTAGACATTATTAAAAACGTTTTGAAATACGGGTAGCCAAGTCCCGTCCGACTGAATTTTTAAATCACTGAATTTTAGAAGATTTTTAATCTTTGGCTAGACTATCAGAGTATGCGAGTATAAAACTGTTTTTGA
>SXGT01411549.1_pt1 | contig 10783 bp, 10 predicted proteins | sample 3176221 | NCBI WGS metagenome assembly SXGT01 (sample SAMN11356862, study PRJNA531348) | freshwater metagenome | isolation source: freshwater sample F1-120 | place: China: Fuxian Lake, Yuxi | collected 2017-12-25
CAGATCGGGCAGGTCGCCTACTCGTCGAGCAAGGGCGGCGTGGTCGGCATGACGCTCCCGATGGCGCGCGACCTCGGCGTCGTCGGTATCCGCGTCATGACGATCGCACCGGGGAGCTTCGCGACGCCGATCTTCGGGCTCGCGCCCGACGAGATGCTGGACGCCCTGACGTCGATCGTGCCCTTCCCCACGCGCATGGGCGAGCCCGACGAGTTCGCGCACCTCGTGCAGCACATCGTCGAGAACGGCTACCTCAACGGCGAGACGATCCGAATCGACGGGGCGGTGCGGTTCCCTCCGAAGTGACGCGCGGCTGACCGCCTGCGTCGAACGGGTCAGGCGCGGGCGATGGCGACCGGTGCGATCACCGGGGCGGTGTCGTCGTCGAGCGGGAACATCAACGCGAACGCATCGAGCGTGTGTCGGCCGCGAATCGAACGCCGCGCGAAATCACTCAGCCGAATGTCGACCGTGACGCTCGCGGACCGAGCGACGCGAACCTCGGACTCCCCGACGAGCTGCCACCGCCCGTGGCGATCGCGTGCCACGACGACCATCAGGCTCGTACACGTCGCGACGTGCACGGCCGGACAGGTCGCCGACACCTCGGCGCGCCGGCGGCCTGCCCGCGCCGCGGGTCCGACCTCCGGCGCAGCCGTGAACGCCGCGTCTCGCGCCGTGAGTTCGGCCTGCGCGAGGCGCGGCTTGCCGGTGAGCAGAGCGTCGACACCGAGGTCCATCAGCCGCTGCCACTCTGCGGGCGCGTCGTCGTCGTTGCCGTTGAACCAGACCCAGACCGCGAGACCGTTCGCGTGGGCATCGTCGACGAACTGCCGGCTCACGACCTCGATCCCGCTGTAGACGGGCGGGACCTGGAGCACGCGATGGGTCGGGAGCGGTCCGCGCAGCGCGAACCAGGTGATCATCTCGTTGAGCCCCGGGCTCGTCGCGACCGCGGGGGCCAGGGTCTTGAAATGCGCCAGGATCGCGTCGTCGAACGACGCGACGAGGTAGCGGTCGGACGGCCCGTGACCGGCGATGAACGCGGCGAGCGCCTCGGCGGCGGCCATCCCGGTCGGACCGTCCTTGATCTCGATGTCGAGGAGGCGGTCGGGGAACCTCGCGGCGACCTGTTCGAGCGTCGGGATCGCGAAGTCGTCCGCGGTGAAGCCCGCAGGCGGGGGGCGATCGCCCGTGCGGATGCCGCGGTACTCGTACTCGGCGGCCGGTCGGTCGTGACAGCTCCAACACTCGGGCACGAACCAGTGGCCGTTGTCGAGGGCCTGGAGTTGCGCGGCCGTGCGCGTCGCGACGGGACCCGACGATTCGGTCGTGCGGTCGACCGTGTCGTCGTGCTGCACCATCAACACGCCGTCGGCGCTCAGGCGCACGTCCATCTCGAGCACGTCGGCACCCGCGGCGACGGCAGCGTGCATCGCGAAGAGCGTGCTGTGCGGGGCTTCGAGGTCGCCGCCGGCATGGGCGACGTTCAGGACGCGGCGCTGCGACCACGGGTCGGAATCGCCTGCCGCGCCGGCGGGGCTCGACCCGATCGGGGCGGCACCCACGACGAGCACCACCGACACGACCCCGACCACGATCCGACCCGCCCCGCGCATGGGCCGACCGTAACGCGCCCCGGAGGTGTCGGGCTACTGTCCGAACGCTCGAAGGGGGGCCAGGGTGGTACTCGAACGATTCCGGGTCGACGGCAAGGTCGCGATCATCACGGGCGCAGGCCGCGGCATCGGAGCCGCGACGGCGCTCGCACTCGCCGAGGCCGGCGCCGACGTGGCGTTGTCGTCGCGCACACGCGAGCAACTCGACACGGTCGCCGACCAAGTGCGAGCCCTCGGTCGTCGCGCATTCGTCTTCCCGGCCGACGTGAACGAGAACGACCGGACCGAAGCGTTCGCCCGGGCGACGATCGAAGAGTTCGGCGGCATCGACATCGTCATCAACAACGCGGGCGGGACGCCGCCGCGCCCGTTCACCGCGACCTCGGCGCGCTTTCTCGAGCAGGCCTTCCACTTCAACGTCACGACAGCGTTCGTATTGTCGAAGGCGGCATTGCCCTCGATGCTCGAGCGCGACGGCGGATCGATCGTCAACATCTCGAGCGCGATCGGTCGACTGCGCGACCGCGGGTTCGTCGCGTACGGCACGGCAAAGGCCGCGATGACACACATGACACGCCTCATGGCGGCCGATCTCGCACCGCGGGTGCGCGTCAACGCGATCGCCGTCGGCTCGACGGCGACGAGCGCGCTCGAGACCGTGCTCACCGACGACACGATCCGCAACGAGATGATCGACAAGACGCCGCTGCGCCGGTTGGGCAGCCCCGACGACATTGCCATGGGCGCCCTCTACCTCTCCTCCGATGCGGCAGGTTGGATCACCGGCAAGATCCTCGAGATCGACGGCGGTCTCGAAGAGGCGAACCTCGCACTCGACTTCCCCGACGTCTAGGACCGGAGCCGCATGGACGTGTTGCGCACCCCCGACGAATGTTTCGCCGAACTCCCCGACTACCCGTTCGCGCCGCACTACGTCGAGGTCGATCGCGGCGACGGCACCGGCACCTTGCGCATGCACTACCTCGACGAAGGCCCGCGTGACGGCGAGGTCGTGTTGTGCCTGCACGGCGAGCCGAGTTGGTCGTACCTCTACCGACACATGATCCCGCTGTTCGTCGCCGCCGGATTCCGCTGCGTGGCCCCCGACCTCGTCGGCTTCGGCAAGAGCGACAAGCCCGCGGCGCGCAGCGATTACACGTACGCGGCCCACGTCGCCTGGCTGCGCACCCTCGTGTTCGACCACCTCGACCTCCGCGACGTCGATCTCGTCTGTCAGGACTGGGGCGGTCTCCTCGGGCTCCGCCTCGTCGGTGAGCACCCCGACCGCTTCGCGCGCGTCGTCACCGCGAACACCTTCTTGCCCACGGGCGACCGCGATCTCGGCCCGGGATTCTTGCGCTGGCGCGAATTCAGCCAGGCGGTCGAGACGTTCCCGACCGGCATGATCGTCAACAGCGGCTGCGTCACCGACCTGGCACCCGAGGTCGTCGCCGCCTACGACGCGCCGTTCCCCGACGAGACGTACAAGTCGGGCGCCCGCCAGTTCCCGACCCTCGTCCCCGCGGTACCCGACGACCCCGCGAGTGCGGCGAACCGCTCGGCCTGGGACGTGCTGCGCACCTTCACCCGACCATGGCTGTGCGCCTTCAGCGACCAGGACCCCGTCACCGGGGGCGCCGACGCGGCGTTCCTCGCCGAGGTCCCCGGCACCCAGGGTCGACCGCATCCCACCATCGTCGGCGGTGGCCACTTCCTCCAGGAGGACTGCGGCCCGCAACTCGCCGCTGTCGTCATCGACTTCATCCGCGCGACATGAGCGACGCCGCGCGCAACCGTCAAACGGTCGAGCGTTTCTGGGCGACCCTCTACCGACGCGACTTCGACGCGGTCGGCGCGTTCATGGCCGAGCGCGGCGAGTACACCGACGTGTTCTCGCCCGGCGGCGACGACGACGTCGCGCGCGGTCCTGCCGAGGTCGCGGCGCGTCTGCGGCTCGGTCTCGAGCCCCTGTCGGCGATCTACCACCACCCCAAGCACCTCGTCGCCGAAGGCGACCTCGTGATGTACGAACACGCCGAAGAATGGCACTGGCCGACGGGCGAGGCGTGCACGATCAAGTTCGTGTCGGTGCAGGAGTTCGATTCCGAAGGCAAGATCGTTCGTTGGCACGACTACCCCGACCTGCAACTGCTGCTCGCGACCGCACCGCCGTGGTGGATCGAGCACATCATGGAGGGTTACGCCCGCGAGGCGTGAGGGAGGCGACCGTGTCCGAGCCCGCGACCGAAACCGCCACCGAGCCCGCGACGGAACCAACGGTGCTGTACGAGGTCGACGGGCACGTCGCGACGATCACGTACCACCGGCCGGCCAAACTGAACGCGATCAACGGTGCAATGCGCGTGGAGCTCAACGCCACGTGGCAGCGATTCCTCGCCGACGACGATGCGTGGGTCGCGATCGTCACCGGGTCGGGGCGCGCGTTCTGTGTCGGCGCCGATCTCGCCGACGGCGACAGCGCGGGGGTCTTCCCGGGCTCCTTCTGGGAGATGCCGACGATCAACAGCTTCGAGTCGGGTCTCGAGGTGTGGAAGCCGACGATCGCCGCAGTCGGCGGCTATTGCCTCGGGTACGGGCTCACCGCGGTTGCGGCGTGCGACTTCGTGATCGCCGCCGACGACGCGCAGTTCGGGATGCCCGAGGTCCGGCTCGGCGTCCCGACGGTGGTGGGCGCGATTCGGCTCCCGCAGCGCGTGCCGATGCAGTTCGCGTTGGAACTCCTCCTCACCGGCGACCGGATCGACGCGCATCGCGCCCGCGAGATCGGGCTCGCGGGGTGGGTCGTTCCTCGTGACCGGTTGCTCGACGAGGCCCGGTCGCTCGCGACGCGGCTCTGTCAGGGGGCGCCGCTCGCGGTGCGTGCCGTCAACGAGATGGCGCACCGCGGCCAGCACCTTCCGTGGGCCGACGCGGTGCGGATGGGCGAGACGATGCGGCGGTACGTCCACCAGACCGAGGATGCACGCGAGGGGCTCGCTGCCGCGCGCGAGGGGCGCGACCCGCGCTGGCACGCCCGCTGACATGCCCGAGCTTCCCGAGGTCGAGACGATTCGGCGCCAGCTCGAGCCCGTCCTCGTCGGCCGGGTCGTCGTCGACGCCTGGGCATTCCCCTCGGCGAAGTTCGCTGCCGCGGTCGAGACGATCGGCGCTCGGGTCGACACCGTCGGTCGGCGCGGCAAGTACCTGCTCTGCGATCTCGACGACGATCGCCAGCTCGCGATCCACCTCGGGATGACCGGCGTGCTGCGCGTCGGCGAGTTCGGCTGCGAGTCCGACGGCGAACGCGACCCCTACGTGCGCGCCTCGTTCACGCTCGACGACGACACGGTCGTCGAACTCCACGACGTGCGCCGCTTCGGCCGCATCGCGGTCGTCCCGCGCGGCGATCATCGAACGCTTCCGACCTTGCACGCGCTCGGTCCGGAGCCGCTCACCGACGACTTCGAGGTTCGCGCCTTCCACAGAGCGGTGGCGGCGAGCGCCCGCGCGGTCAAGACCCAGTTGTTGTCGCAACGGCCGGTTGCTGGAATCGGCAACATCTACGCCGACGAAGCGCTGTGGCGCGCGCGTGTGCACCCCGCGAAACGAACGCTGACCCGCCCGCAGGCGGCGCGCCTCCACGCCGCGATCCGCGCCGTGCTCGCGGAGTCGATCGAGCGACACGGCACCACGCTGCGCGACTACCGCACGTTCGACGGCGGCTCGGGCACCAACCAGGAAGCCCTCCAGGTCTACGGCCGTGCCGGCGAGCCCTGCGTCGCGTGCGCGACGACGTTGCGGTCGTGCGTGCTCGATGGCCGCACCACGACCTGGTGCCCCCGCTGCCAACGCCCCAACGCCGAACCCCGACGCAGACCGCAACCCCTCCGTTGAGTGGTCCGGCGTGGAGAGCACGCCCGACCGCTCAACGAAGCTGTGCGGTCGTCGGGTCAGTTGTTCGCCGGGTCGTCGGGGTAGTCGGCGAACCAGCTGAGCCGGTCGGTCTGACGCCGCAGCACGGTCCGCCAGAGGTCGTCGGGAACCGCGAAGAAGACGTCTTCGGGGTCGGCGTCGACGACCCACCACGCGTCCTCGGCGAGTTCTCCTTCGAGCTGGCCGGGCGACCAGCCCGCGTAGCCCGAAAAGACGCGAGTCCGGCCGAGATCGTGCGGCACGACGCCCGCGAGGTCGACCACCCCGACCTGCTCGAACACCGCAGCGAAGCCGTCGACCCGACGAGTGTCGGGCCGTTCCGAGAGCACGAACGCGGCGCCGGGCTGGACCGGACCGCCACCAAAGACCACCTCGGGATCCGCGGCCCGGTCGGCCCACTCGGGCAGCGCGCTCACCGCGGGGAGCTCCGACGGCCGGTTCAGTACCAATCCGAGCGCACCCTCCTCGGTGTGTTCCAGCATCAAGATGACGGTGCGCTCGAAGTGGGGATCGGTGAGCAGCGGGGTCGCCACGAGCAGCGCGCCGCGGGTCCACGAGCGACTCATGCGTGCATGCTCGCGCGCGCGCGCCCCAACCCTCACGGCCGCAAACCGAACCGGCGTCGTCGGGCCGCGGCGGCGGGTGCCCGACGACGCCGGTTGGGATCTTGGGGAGCCTGGGGAGCCTGGGGCCACCTGACGCCGGCGTCAGGTTCGCAGTAGCGTCGGCCGGCGTGAAGCCGGCACCGTTCGAGTACCACTCGCCCGCGACGGTCGCCGAAGCGCTCGCGCTCCTGCGCGAGCACGGCGACGACGCGAAGCCGCTCGCCGGCGGCCAGAGCCTCGTCCCGATGCTGGCGCTCCGACTCACCCGCTTCGCGCACCTCGTCGACCTCAACGGCGTCGGCGCGCTCGCCGGGGTCGAGCTGCAACCCGAGCGCTTGCACATCGGGTCGACCACGCGCCAGCGGGTGCTCGAGCGCGATGCCACCGTCGCCGCGGCGGTGCCGCTGCTCGCCCGGGCCGCGCCACACATCGGGCACTTCCAGATCCGCAACCGCGGCACGGTCGGCGGTTCACTCGCCCACGCCGACCCGGCCTCCGAGCTTCCGGCCGTCGCAGTCGCGCTCGACGCCGAACTCGTCGTCGGCGAACGCACGGTGGCCGCCCGCGACTTCTTCACGGGCACCTGGACGACCACCCTCGCCGACGACGAGTTGCTCACAGCGGCCGTGTTCCCCGTCTGGTCCGGCGACGTGCGCGCCGCGGTGCACGAGGTCGCGCGGCGCAACGGCGACTTCGCGCTCGCCGGGGCCGCGATCCAGGTCTCGGTCGACGACGGCCGCGTGGCACGGGCGGCGATCGCCCTCTTCGGGCTCGACAGCACACCGGTGCGGGCGCTCGACGCCGAGGCCGCCCTCGTCGCGGGTGAATCACTCGCCGCGGTCGCGGCGTTGGCGGTTCGCGACGTCGAGCCCAACGACGACATCCACGCCACCGGCGCCCAGCGGCGTCGCATCGGCGCCGCGGTGGTCGAGCGAGCCCTCCAGGAAGTGTGCGGTGGCTGACCACGACGTCGCACTCACGGTCAACGGCGAGCCGCGACGCGGTCGCGCCGAGGCCCGCACCACACTCGCCGACTTCCTCCGCGACGAGTTGGGGCTCACCGGGACGCATCTCGCGTGCGAACACGGCGTGTGCGGCTCGTGCACGGTCCTGTTCGACGGCGACGCCGTCCGCGCCTGCCTCCTGTTCGCGGTGCAGGCCGCCGGACACGAGGTGGTCACGATCGAGGGCATCGCACCTGCGCCCGGCGGGCCCGACCGAGGCGCGCTCGACCCAGGCGCGCCCGACCGAGGCGCGCTCGGTCCGGTGCAACAGGCGTTCATGGAGTGCCACGGGCTGCAATGCGGGTTCTGCACTCCCGGATTCGTGGTCAGCGTGAGCGCCTTCCTCGACGAGTGCTCCGACCCGACCGACGCGCAGATCCTCGACGGGCTCTCCGGCAACCTGTGCCGTTGCACCGGCTATCAGGGCATCGTCGCGGCCGTCCGGCGCGCGGTGGAGCTGCGCTCGGGAGCGCTCCCGGCTGCCGAACCGTCGGAGTCGCGACCGTGAGTACGCCGGTGGCAGGTCGCTTCGTCGGCCAATCGGTGCTGCGCCGTGAGGATCCGCGCCTCCTCACGGGACGCGGTACCTACGTCGACGACATCACGGTCGCCGGGCTGGTGCACGCGGCGTTTGTGCGCAGCCACGTCGCCGCGGGACGCATCACGCACCTCGACATCGCCGCGGCACGCGCGCTCGACGGCGTGGTCGCCGTGATCACGGCCGCCGACCTCAACGCCGGCGCCGGCTCGCTCCAGCCCACGATCCAGCTCCACGATCCCTCCAACGCCCCGCTCCGAGCGCTCGCCGACGGCGACGTGCGCTTCGTCGGCGAGCCGGTCGCGGTCGTGATCGCGCGGTCGCGGGCGATCGCCGAAGACGGCTGCGACCTCGTCGCGCTCGACATCGATCCGAGCGCTGCGGTTGTCGACCCGGAAGCTGCGCTCGCCCCGGGCGCGCCGCTCGTCCACCGCGAACGCGACTCCAACCTCGCCCAAGAAATGCCGGTGCTGCTACCGCAGTACGACGAGGCGAAGGCGCGGGCGGCCCACGTCGTGCGCGCGACGTTCCGCCAACATCGCCAGACGCCGTCGCCCATGGAGACGCGCGGAATCGTCGCGATCGCGAACCCGGCGAGCGGCGAGTTGCATTGCCATCTGTCGACCCAGAACCCGCACGAGGCGAGACTCGTCCTTGCCCGCGCGACGGGCACGCCGGAGCACCTCGTCCGGGTGACCGCGCGCGATGTCGGCGGCGGGTTCGGCCAGAAGTTCATGCTGCAGCGCGACGAGATCGTGATCGCCCTCGCGGCGAAGCACCTCGGTCGCGCGGTGAAGTGGATCGAAGACCGCCGAGAGAACCTGATCGCCAGTACGCACGCGCGCACCGACGTCACGACGGTCGAGCTCGCGCTCGACGCCGACGGGCACATGCTCGGTGCGTTCGTCGACGAGCTCGAAGACGCCGGTGCCTTCCCGGTCGGAGCGGCGGGAGGCGCGGCGAGTGCTGTCGGTGCGTTCTTCCCCGGCGCGTATCGGATCCCAGCGTTGTCCTGGATCGCGCGAGCCGCATGGACCAACACCTGCCCACGTGGCGCGTACCGCGGTCCGTGGATGATGGAGACGGTCTGTCGCGAACAGATGGTCGACGTCGCCGCGCGTGCCATCGGGCTCGATCCGCTCGAACTCCGGCGTCGCAACGTGATCGCGACGACCGAGTTGCCGTACACGACACCGATGGGGATGACCTACGAGGCGATCACGCCCGCAGAGACGCTCGAGCAGGCCGCAGCGGCGATCGGTCACGATGCCTTCCGCACGGAACAGCAGCGGGCATTCGTCGCGGAGGGCCGACTGCTCGGTGTCGGATATTCGCTCTACGTGGAGCCCTGCGCCATGGGCTCGATGGACCCCCTCGGCACCGAGTCGGCAACGGTGCGCGTGCAGCCGAGCGGCACCGTGCTCGTGAGCCTGGGTTCGGGGTCGCACGGGCAGGGCCTGGAGACGACGATGGCGCAGGTCGTCGCTGAGGAACTCGGCATCGATGTCGATCAGGTCGTCGTGGTGCAGGGCGACACCGACGTCGCGCCGTACGGTCGCGGGACCGGTGGCAGCGGCTCGGCGATCATCGGCGCCAACGCGTGCCGCGCCGCGAGCGCCGTCGTGCGTGACCGGACGTGTGAGATCGCGGCGCATCTCATGGAGGCCGCGCCCGGCGACCTCGAGGTCGTCGACGGCGAGGTCCGAGTCAAGGGCACACCGACTCGCTCCGTCGCGTGGACGGAGGTCGCGCGCGTTGCGTACCACGACACCGCGCGGCTCGCGGCCGGGGCGCGTCGCGGTCTGGAGGCGACCGAGAGCTACACCGCGCCGCCGGTGACGTTCGCGAACGCGTGCCACGCGGTCACCGTCGAGGTCGACGCCCGGACGGGGATCACGACGATCCTGCGCTACGTGGTGTCGGAGGACTGCGGGCGGATGATCAACCCGATGATCGTCGACGGCCAGATCGCCGGCGGTGTCGCGCAGGGAATCGGTGGCGCGCTGTACGAGCACGTGGTCTACGACGGCGACGGCAATCCGCTCACGACCACGTTCATGGACTACCTGTTGCCCACCGCGTCGGAGATCCCTGCGATCGAGATCCACCACATCGAGACGCCCGCGAACAATCCGGGCGGCCACAAAGGTGTCGGCGAGGGCGGCGCGATCGGATCACCGGCCGCGGTGTTCAACGCCGTCGCCGACGCGCTCGCGCTCGTCGGTGCCGAGGTACGCGACCAGCCCCTCGGCCCGCGCCAGATCCTCGCCGCGCTCACCGCCGCGGGCCACTGACCTCCGCCGCCCAACCCGCAATCCCCCGAGCCCCCGAGCCCCCGAACCGGCGTCGTCGGGCCCCCACCGGAGCGTTCTGACGACGCCGGAACGTGACCTGAAACCCTGAACCCCCGACCCGGCGTCGTCAGGCCCCCACCGGAGCGTTCTGACGACGCCGGAACGTTGGGTTGGTTGCGCCGCCCGTGATGCAGCGGGCGAGGGCGGCGAACCAACGGGTTCAGCTCTGTTGGCAACTCCCGCCGCTCCACAGCGCACACGCCGGTGCGGTCGACCCGCCGGGGGCATTCGCCGCCGCGGTGCCGACCCCGCCCTGCGCGCCAGCGTTCGGCGCCGTCGTCCAGTTGCCCGCCGCGACGATCCCGCCCTGACCGGGCCCACCGGCGCTGCCGCCCGCACCGCCCAAGCCGGGGGTCCCGGCGTTGCCGCGCGCCAGCGTGCCTGCAGCGACGACCGAGCCCGTGCCCGCGTGATATACCGCGATGCTCGGACCTGCCGCGCCGCCGCCACCACCACCGCCGGCACCGCCACCGCCACCGCCGCCACCGCTGCCACCGGGGCCGCCATCCTGCTCCTCGTCGAAGTCGAGCGGGGGCGTATCGCCATTGCCTTCGCCACCGCCGACCGTGCCGCCCTGGCCGCCGTTACCGCCCGAGCCCGCGTCGCCGCCGGTGCCGCCGTCGCCGCCGTTGGCGCCGTCGCCGGAGGTCGCCGAACTGTCGATGTCGCGGGCGACCGACGAGTCGACCGCATAGACGGCGAACGAACCGCCACCGCCACCGCCACCCGC
>SXGT01303448.1_pt1 | contig 10782 bp, 9 predicted proteins | sample 3176221 | NCBI WGS metagenome assembly SXGT01 (sample SAMN11356862, study PRJNA531348) | freshwater metagenome | isolation source: freshwater sample F1-120 | place: China: Fuxian Lake, Yuxi | collected 2017-12-25
AACGCCGTATCGAAACACGCCACCTGAATAGATTCAGGCCAAGCCTCACGCGCTGCTTTGATCCCGGCGATGTTGTGGGGCTCATGCAGGGGAGCAAGCGGGACGAGCTTCTCGAGCCGATCGATCACCTCGCCGGTAATGATCACCGGCGCGTCGTAATGGACGCCGCCATGAACGACGCGGTGGCCCACCGCGTCTATGTTCGCGCCGGGAAATGCTTCGTCCTGCCAGGAGAGGATTCGCCGCAAAGCTTCCTCATGGAAAGCCGCGCCATCCGTCTGCGACCAGGCGTCGTCGTAAAGCGTCGCCCCAGAGTTATCTCGCACTCTTATCCGCCGCTCTTCTCCCGTCATTTCCGCGAGGCCCAGGGCGAGCGGCGACGCCTCGTCGTCCTCGGCCGCAAACAATGCGAATTTGATCGACGAGGAGCCGGCGTTCAAGGTGACGACATGGCGTTTCACTGTGCGGCTTCCTGCAGAGCTTCTTGGGTCTCGACTGCGCTTTGCCCGGTCGACAGCCAATGGGCGTATAGAGCCGCAACGGCGCAGGAGAACAAGCGCGATTGTTCGTCATCCGCCCGACTCGTCAACAGGATCGGGACCTTCGCGCCGACGATCAGGCCGGCGCCTTCGGCCTGAGCCGCGTAGGTCAGCTCTTTCGCCAATATGTTACCCGATTCGAGATTGGGAACGACGAGAATATCCGCTCTTCCGGCAACCAGCGAATGGATGCCTTTGTTGCGAGCCGCGGTGAGGCTGAGGGCGTTGTCCATCGCCAGCGGCCCGTCGACGTCGCCACCCCGGATTTGATTGCGCTCAGCCATTTTCGACAAAGCCGCCGCATCAAGAGTCGACTGAATTTTCGGATTGACCGTCTCGACCGCGGAGAGAACGCCGACCTTGGGCCGATCGATCCCGAGGGCGATGCCGAGATCAATCGCATTCTGAATGATGTCGACCTTTTCTTCGAGCGTCGGGGCGATATTCACCGCCGCGTCGGTCACCAGCACAAGCTGTTTCAGCGTCGGCGCATCCATGATGAAGACGTGGCTGATGCGGCGGCCAATGCGCAGGCCGCCCTGCGATTTCACCACATGTTTCAAAAGCTCGTCGGTATGAAGATGCCCTTTCATCACTGCAGCCACCACGCCTTGATGCACGAGTTCGACGGCTCGCGCCGCAGCGGCGTCATGACTGCTGGCGTTCTCGATGGCGATGCCAGCAAGGTCCGCGCCGCAAGACGCGGCGACGCTGCGAATTTTCTTCTCGTCGCCGATGAGGATTGGCACGATCAGATTTTCGCGGGCGCCGGCCAGCGCGCCGAGCAACGCATTTTCCTCCTCCGGAGCGACGACGGCAGTTGGCAGAGCCGCCAGCGAAGCGCAGGCGGCAAGCAGCCGATCCATATGGACATGGCGCTGCAGCGTCAGTCCTGGGAGCGCCTCTTCATCGATCGTCTGCCGGATGGTCGGAGCGAGCACCTCGGCCATGCCGTCGACAATCAGTTCGGAACCACGATGGACCTGGGTGCGCAGCATGACCGTCAAGGGCGGCAGCAATTCCTCGACGCGCACCGAGACGAGGAGCGAGTCGCCGATATGGGCCCTGGCGTTGAACCGCAGGGTCTGCGACAGATAACTCGTTCCGGCGCCCGGCAGCAAATTGCCGAGAACGGCGGAAAAGAGCGAGCCGACCCACATCGCCGGAGCCACCGCTTCCAGACCTCGATCATTTTTCTCGTCCGGGAGATGGGCGGGATTGAGATTGCCGCTCGCGTGGGCAAACACGATGAAGTCCTCCGGCGCGACGACTCGGGCGATCGACGCTTCCTGCCCCACCGCTAATTCATTGAAGAGCTTGTTCGCGCGCATATCTCTAACTCTTGTTTCAAGCTTGCAGGGACTTCTCTCGCGGTTCGACAAGCGCTTGAGTCTGCAACGTCTCGTGCAGACGGACGAGCAGCCTTGCCGTTGCTTCGGCCATCTCCAGCGGATCGCCGGCGATTTCTTCAACGAGCGCGATCGCGCGCTGACGTTCGTCCACTGTCGGCAACATATTGGGCAAGGCCGCAAACGCGGCCTCGGGCTCGAAGTCGATGATGAGCGTCTGCTCATGAATGATGGCTGAGCGGAGTTCGTCCCCAAGGCTCTTGAACGGCTCCGTCGATCGGAGGATGAGGTTGGATCGCTCGAGCCTGCTTTGGCGCACCGCGCCGCGCGAGCGGGCCATCAGGATCAGCATGCGGACGACCGCCTCGGCGAAGCCGCCCCGCTCGATTTTCGCCAGCGCAGCCTCCACCTCTGGCAATTCGCGCAGCGTTTCGCCGAGCTTGGCGCCCGTTTCGGGCGTGTAACGCCCCGCTCAAGCGTCACGATGAGCCGGCCATCGATCTCTGCTTCCGTGCCGATAAGTTGACAGGGGGCGGTCGCATCTGGGCGGGAGCCGGCGATCATGATGGAGCCATTTGGCTGCGGGCGTATGCTGAACACCGACATCTCGCGTGAGGGGAAGTATGAGGGTTCGCCTCTGGCCCGCGAACGCTGCAAGACGACCGCGTAACGCCCTCGGCCGAGATAGTCGGCTTTTTCGAAGCCTTCCTGGAGCAATTGAGCAGCCGTGTCCTTGAGACGCACGTCCATGTCCGGTTCCAAGAAGCCGGCGCGGCTGGCCTGTATCAGCGCAGGCACGAAAATCAGAGTGCCGTGATAGGAATAGCTGTAGCTGCCGTTTGCGCGAACCGAGACATTCGCATCGAATTGCTCTGGCGCAAGCGTTCGGAAGAAGTTGCGCATCTCGCCCCCGTGATCACAATCACTATTTAGGTCAGCGATCTTGGGAAACGGCGACAGACCCCCGCATCTTGCGAAGTGAGTGGAAAAACTCGAAGATCGGAAGCATCGAGAATACATGTCCGGGAAACCTCGAATGAGGCATATGCCCGGATGCCATCATGGGGCCAAGGATGTCCAAGAATTTCGACGGCGCCGACAGCGCGCACGTGGCCGCTGATGGAAGCGCGCCGCAAGCGTGGGTGTGGAGCCAATACAAAGGCGTCTTGCCGAGCGTCGAAAACCGCGGCGCTACTGTAGCGAAGGAGTCTGCTCCGCCTGCAGGGAGCCGGGATCAAATCAAAGTAGAACTCCCGCAAACGGTCAGCGGCGGCCCATCGGCGTCTGAGACGGAAGCGCTGATTAGCGCCGACAGAGCGCGGCATCCGCTTGCAGTTGCAATCGGGTTTGCGGTGGCAATTGTGATCCTCGTCGTAATGGCTTCGCTCTTTTCTGCCGGCCACGCTCCGTAGAGCGAAGACGGAAGGCGCGATCGTCGGCTTCAATCGCCATCGCGCCTTCAGGCCGCAGTATCGACTGCTGTTGTCGAGGAAGCATTGTCGTTGGCCGGCGGCGCATTGAAGGGATTGGAGTCTTCAATCAACACAGGCGGCTGTGTGTTGAAGTCAGTACTCGGGGTGGATGTTGCGTGGTTATCTGTTAGCGAGGTGCTGGTCGCTTGCGCGTCCGTCTCCACGTCTGCGGCTGGCGCTGATGTTGCGGTGCTGGTCGCCGACTGTTCGAGCGGGGGAGCGGATTGGTTGCTGGTGGTGATGGTGTAGGAGCCGTTGCTATCGCTTGCGGCGAGCGCTGCGGCGAGTTGGTCGCCCGTGACGCACACGGCCGTGCCGCTGCTCTTCTCGACGCAGAGTTCGCTAAACCGGCCTCTGCGTGCGAACAGTTCGCCGGTCGTGAAGTGCTCCGCAAAGCCCGACACTTGCGTCGCGAGTGTGTCGAGCTTCGCGGAAAGCTCCTTGATGGCGTTCACCACAGCTGCGATGAGCGGGCGGTCTTGGAGTGAGAGGAAGCCGTTCGCGCTGGAGCCGACGGCTTCGGGAATAGCCTGCTGCACATTCTGCGCGGAGAAGCCCGCATATTGCGTACTCGTGTCGAGGCCGGAAATCCCATTCCAGTGGTAGTTTATGGGGGAGAGCTTCACGATGTCGGCAAGCCCGCGCGAGAACGCACCGTCGATTGTTTTGAGACGTTCATCGGATGATACGGAAAGATTGCCCGATGCGTCGGTCGTCAAGGTGCCCGCGCCGAAGTTGGAGAAGCGCACGGTGCCGGTGGTATGGAGCTGCGCGCTTGGGGTGGAAGTACCTAGGCCAAGATTACCACTGCTGTCGATACGCAAACGCTCGGTACCGGTGAGCGTCGTATTGTTGGCGGCAGTGTAGAAGAGGAGACTGGTAGCCGCGTTCATGACTCCGCTCCCACCACCGAGCGATATGGATGTGGCACTAGACGTGTTCACTGTAACGAGGGTAGCGCTCGGTTCCTCGCTGTTTGAGTAGTGTGCAGCACCGACACGCCCGACTTTGTTGGTTGTAGTCGTTGTTGCATCGCCAATGATCAGCTGGATACCGTTAACTGCGCTGCGAATGTCGAGTCCGCCATCTAAACGCAGCCCAGATGTAGTGGAATAGAGGGATGCGTCGACGCTGTTTGTCGGAGAAAGCCAGCGCACCTCCTGTCCGCGTGCCATTTCCAGCGCAATCCCCGCGCCGCTGCTACCGATACTTTTATTGAGCGCGTCGTCGAAAACGATGATTCCCTTGTGGAACGTCGTCCCGAAGGAGCTACCGCCGACGTACAAGCCAGCAGAGACATCGTATACCGAGGTAGAGGCGTATGCGCCTGGTGTGAGTCCTACCGCAAAGGCCATCAGACCGGTGACACCTCCTGAAGGGGTTGGTACTAAAGTCGGCGCTAGCGCACCTGCATCAAACTGATTCAACGCAATGCCGCTGCTTGTGGCCTGTACGGCAATACCGCACACACCGCAAGCGATAGCGCCCGCGTCATCGTTGACGCCGAGTCCGGTTACGCCCTGTGACCCGCCCGACGGGCTCCCTGTCCATGCGCGAAAATCGCTGGTTCTCGATGCTCCTAAGACAGCTTGTAAGCCGATAGATGCTGTGACGCCTAGCTGGGCATTGCTGTTCCAGTTTGCAAAGTAGGTTTCGGTCCATTGCGGACTCGTTTGCGGGGTGTCTCCGTTGGCAAGTGCGGACAGGCCGACAAGTACGCGATTGAAGCGGCTGACGCGTCCGGTCGCCGGGTTAGTGTAGTATGACGTCTCGTAAAATTTTGCCGGGCTTCTCAGTACCGAGGAGGTGTCGTTCCATGGCGTTTGACTAAGGTAGTTGTTGAAGGCCGGCTGCGGTACTGATGGCACGTTGCTGAATGCGACATCGCTATAGAACGTTGAGGTGGCAGCAGTGAAGTTCGCGATGTTGTTAAGTGAGAGGAGCGACCCCGGCGTGGTGGTGCCGAGACCGAGGTTACCGCCGAATGTCATGGTAAGGAGGGGTGACGTTGCGGCGTTCGCCAGCTGGAACTTACTCGTGTTAGAGCTGCCGCCATTGTCAGTCACACCCATGAACCAAGAGTCGGAGGTCACCTGGCTGTTGTTGTAAGCAAGGCGCAGAGCAAATGCAGAAGAGTTTGGAGTAAACAAGCCTGCGCCGCCGTTAACGTGTAACTTCCCGCCTGGGGTAGAAGTGCCAATGCCGACGTTCCCAGACCCATTGAATACGAAATTATCCGAACTCGTAATCTTTGTGCCATTAAAATACGTGACACCATTTGTCACCTGCGTGGTTGTGCCGGTGCCTCCCTGCGCGACGCCCAGCGTGCCGGCAAGATCGGCGAATGACAGACAGCTCCCTGCCCTCGCGAAGCACCCCGCAGCGAGGTTGATACCGCCTGTCGAATAGAAGGTGCTTGTGGCGGTCGTGAAGTTCGCGATGTTGTTGAGGGAGAGAAGGGAACCGGGAGTCGTCGTGCCGATGCCGACGTTGCCGTCTGAGCGCCAGATGCTGCTGCCGGGGAAATATGTGTTGCCCGTGACAGTCAATGCGGAGGTTGAGGCATTCGCGTTGAACTGTTGAAGCTGGTTAAAGCTGTTTCCGGTCGTCGTGGAGAATGCAGTCGTGAAGACGCCGCTGCCGCTGTTGTATGCGAGCGGATACGCCGCCGAGAGCGACGAGCTCGCGATCTTGCTGTTGAAGAGCGTCCAGTCGGCGGAGGCCAAGTAGCCGTTTGTCGAGCCATTGGCTTGCGCGATTGAGACAGCGCCGCCTGCATACGAGAGGGGAGCGGAGAAGGTCGTCGTCGCCGTCCATGTCGGCACGCCATTGAGAAGCGCGAGCACCTGCCCGGCCGTGCCGGCGGACGTTGTGGCGACCGCCCCCGAGCCATTACCGTAGGGGATGGAGCCGGAAGCGAGCGCGGCCCAGCCGGTGCCGCCCTTCGTGACGGGCAGGATTCCTATCACGTCGCTCGCGAGGTTGATGGCAGCAGTCGAGAGAACGCCGGCGGTTGCTTTCAGGAAGCCAGTGAGCGAGGTGGCGACGGTCGCGAGGTTGGGTGCGCTGGTGAGCGTGCCGATCGTCGAGGTGGCGTTGATGCGGGCGTCGGCGCGGGCGTTGGTGAAATAGAGGTTGCTGCCTTCGGCGAGCGCAGAGGTCGTCGTACCAGCAATGACGCCTGCGACGCGGTTTGCCGTATAGTAGAGGTTCGACCCCTCGGCCAGCGCGCTCGTGGTTGTCGCGGCGAGATCGGCGGCGACGAGCGAGGTGGCATAGTACTTGTTGCTCGCTCCTTGCGCGAGGTTGTCGGTGGTCTTCTGTGTCAACCAGAAGTCCGTTGACGAGGTGGCGAAGAAGGAGTGGTTCGCCTTCCATGTGTCGGCCGATGTCGTCGAGAAGCCGGCGGCGATGAGCTGCGCGGCGGAGAAACCGCCGAGCGTGCCGCTCCAATCGCCGGCGGTCGAGAGAGAGATGCTGTTGCCGAGCCGTGAGAGGGGAGCGTTGAAGGAGAGCGGAAGTTCGTAGTCGGTTCCTGGAAGGGCCGTTTGCACGCCGCTGGTGCCGTTGCCTTTGAGGATGCCCGACAGCGTTGTCGAACCGGTACCGCCGCTAGCGGCCGAGAGCGGAGCGGCGAGCGATAGCGTTCCGGCACTGAGCGCACCGAAGAAGCCCTGGGTCGATGACGCGTAACTTGCCGTGATGGCGGTTGTCGAAGCGTACGCGACAATGACGCGCTGCGCGGTCTTGTTATAGGTAAAGCCTGCACTGCCTCCGAACACGCCAGCGTCGTTGAATTGCACCTGTGTGTCGAGTCCGCCGACAGTGCCGCCCGCGCCGCCTTGATCGGCCGCGCACACCACTATACCGAATGCGTCGGTCGTGAGCTTGCCGCCGTTGCCGTACGCAGAGCAGTCGGTTGCAGCGAGCTTGAGACCGGAGAGGGTCGAAGTGGCTGTGGCGGTGAGATTAGCTACCGCAAGATTCGTCGTCGTTGCGTTCGTTGCGACAAGATTCGTGCTCGTGAGGTCTGCGATCGTCGCGAGCGCTGTGTTGATGATGTTCGAGATGGTGCCGGTAATTGAAGCGCCAGAAATAGAGCCACCCGTGATGGTGGGATTCTGGATGACCGTGTTCGACAAGTTGTCGATGCGACCGTACCCGGAGCCATTTCCCAGTGCCGCTACTTGTTCAGGGACGCCTGCGTATCCACCGGAGCGCACCGCGATGCCACTTTGTTGTTGGGTAGAAAGGTACGTCTGGAACGAGCGCAGCATCTGCGCGAATTGCGTAAGGATGCTCTGCGATACCGCGGGCTGTGGCGCGGACGGCGCGGCGTGAGCGAGAGATGGTTGAAGGATTGCGAGCGGTGCGAGGATCATGGCCGTTGCGGCGAGCTGCGTAAGTGCGCGGCGATGCGCTGACATATGCGCGAATTATACAGCCGCGGCTCAAAATATGACGTTTGCGAGTGTGGATACGGAATGCGACTTAGAGGGCGGAAGTTTTGACAGGCCGTGCATTTCGTTGTGCTGTTTGATGCAGTCTGTCGACGACTCGCTGCTGAAAGCGGCAATCAGTGCGAGACATCATCGCGCTAAAATGCATTTGCGCTGCACTAAGCTCGCTTCAAAAACTGCCGCCTTAATTGCGTCAATTTCATATCTCGAAAGTCACAGGCATTTGGAGGGGTGGTTGATCGCCTGTGTCGGAAAAGGGAAGAACGCCTGATGACAAAGCCACGCGAGTTCGGCTGCGCGATCGTGTTCGGAATCGTCGGCGCGATAGCTAGTGCAGAAGCAGCGACTGCGATGCCGCTTGCAGCGGCGTCGGAGGATGCCTTTCATGTTCGTAAAGTTGACTGGGCATGTGGCCCCGGCTTGCACGTGACTCCTTGGGGGCGCTGTGTGCCGAATTATTGGGGCGGTGGCTACGGGTATCCTGCTGCGCGCGGGTGGTATGGTCCCGGTTGGCGTCGCGGCTGGCATGGTGACCATGGCGAGCATCGTGAGTGGGAAGATCATGGGGGCTGGCGTGGAGGTGGAGGTTGGCGCAAACATCGTGAGTGGGATGATTGATTGCGCGAAATATTTTTCTGGCAGAGAGGGGAGGCTTGCGCCGACTCGATGATGCGCAAATCAGATGTTGCACTGAACCGCTCTCGCGGTAGCGCCAGTGATAGGTTCAGGTAGGAACAAATACGCGGGTGCCCGCGGGCCAGGGTTGGTGCGTGCCGGAGCGCGACGCGGTGACAGCCCAATACGGCCCTATCCAGCCCACGCACACGATGAAGAGCGGCGTGCCGAAGATGTTGTCGCCCTCGCGGGATAGGGGGCCGGGCTCTCCTTTGGGCTGGTCGCCGATGAGTGCGCCAATGAGGGGATATGCTTCGCCGTCGGTGAACCGGCGGCGGTCGGCGAGCATCGCCTCGATCTCCTCGTCAGAGCACCGTGTGGCAAGCTCGAACACTTCGAAGGCGGGCAACACCGGCATGATGCGAGCCGTGTGCTCTTCGATGAGTGAGAGCGGCGCTGGCGCTTCGGGGTTGGTCACGTGGGCTCCTGGCTGCTTTCCGCGGGACGGTGTAGCGAGGATTATTGTTTTCTGCTGGCTCAAAAGGAACCCCCGACGCGGGATGCGTCGGGGGTTTTGTGCAGTCCGGTCACAGAGCTAGGCAGGGGAGAAGATGCGGGCTCCAGGAAACCGCGGGAGGCCGCCGAGTTCGCGGCGAAGTTTGACTATCTGCCAGCCGGTGTCGTCCAGATACGCATTCACAAACGAGGACGGCGTGTAGAAAAGATTATCGCTGTCCGTAGACAGCGTGCCGTGCTCGCCGTCGGGCTGCTCGGCGATCAGTGCGCCGATGAGAACATAGATGAGGCGGTCGGCAAACAGATGCCGCTCGCCGAGCAATGCTTCAATCTGTTCGTCGTGGATGCGGCCGAGAACATTTCGAACTTGAATGGCCCGCGCTGGCGGTGAAATTGTGAGCCGGCGAGCGATGCCGGTCGGTTGTGAAAGAGCCATCGATGTCTCCTGTCTGTCGTTCGGCTTCCGAGATGTCGGTAGCCGAAGGGGGACGGGAGAGAAGACTCACCAGCGCACCGCGTTAGCGCGCGCGGGGGAAAGAGGTAGAGCTACGCGTCCTCCTGAACGCCAAGCCAACGGACCTAGATCATCCCATTTGTCGTTGTGCAGTTGATTGTTCGCCATGTCTCTGGTGCAAATTGTAACCTGAAGTGCAACTTTGATTCTTTTGTGTTGCACGGCGTGCAAAAGAAAACCCGCATTTTCAATGAAGAGAATGCGGGTGAGGAGCGTGACCTATACGCCTGAAGACAACTTGCGAATAGCAAGAAAACGGCAGCGGCGGTTATAGTCGCCACCCCAAAAATGAAGGCCGAGAATCCTGATTGAGGCGTCCCCGTAGACACATGTTATACAACGATCTTCGGCAACTTGCCCACAAGAGCCAAGTGCGAAGATCGGAAACTTCCGCTGTTCATCCTTGTCCGCTGCCCCAAATGCGAGCAGGTGCTCGATCTTCGCTGGTTCCCAGAGTTCGCGCTCGATCGCAGCAATCGCATTCTCTGGAGAGATGGCATGATCGAAGTGGAACATCCTGGTCTCGAACTCCGCAACACCTTCGCCTGTGAGCGGAAAGCGTTCGGCCGTGATGTCGCTGTTGATCTTGCCATATTGGCCGGATTCAATCATTTGTGTGAGGTGCTGTTCGTAGTCGACTACAATGAAAACAATCATGCTTGATTCTCCTGCCAGCTAGCGATTTTCGACGGCCGAAAACCGAATTGCGGGCAGGAAAAAACAACTTCTACCATCATGATACCGCAGGTGATGGATATTGTCAGGGTTCGGTAGCACGCCTAAACTGCAAATTGTAACCTGAAGTGCAACGCCTTGACTTTCTTTGAAAGTGTGTCGGAAAAAGAATCTTGTGCGACGTTAGAAAAATGGCTTTGTTGAGCCATTCTCTGCGAAATTGAATGCGCGGAAACTTTTCAAACGTCTTTCGTTGTCGCGCCGGATTGCCCGCCTTCGTTGGCGTTCATGCGAAAAGATGCTGTTCATGGTACATTGACGCAATGAACCGGATCGCTCAATTCAACGTGTCGCGCGACGATGACATGTACACCGCCGAAGGCGTGAATGTGCCTGTGGTGACGCAAGCGCATACCTTCCAGGAACTCGAAGACAACATCCGCGAGGCGGTGACGCTGCTTCTCGAAGGCGAAGAGCCATCGACATTTGGTTTTGCAGACTCCCTGCGGATTCCGACGAAGCCGCCCGGGTGTAACGGGATAATGCCGCCCGGGATTCCTGAATGATGTCGCCCACCGTAACGGAATGATGCCGCCCGGCTGGCGAGCCTCGCTGGCCGATGGATTTTGTCTCATCGGCGGC
>SXGT01374057.1_pt1 | contig 10781 bp, 9 predicted proteins | sample 3176221 | NCBI WGS metagenome assembly SXGT01 (sample SAMN11356862, study PRJNA531348) | freshwater metagenome | isolation source: freshwater sample F1-120 | place: China: Fuxian Lake, Yuxi | collected 2017-12-25
CAACATGCTGCTGCAGATCATGGAGGAAGGGCGCCTCACCGACTCGTTCGGGCGGCACATCGACTTCCGCAACGTGGTCCTGATCATGACGTCGAACATCGGCGCCAACCTGATCAAGAACAGCACGGGCCTGGGCTTTGGCAAGGGCGCGTCGCAGAGCGGCACGGACAAGATGCGCGACATGATCATGGGCGAAGTGGAACGCCACTTCCGACCCGAGTTCATCAACCGCCTCGACGAGATCGTGATCTTCAACCAGCTCGGCCGCGACGACATGCAGCGCATCGTCGAGAACGAACTGGCGAAGGTGAACAAGCGCGTCAAGCACAAGGGCCACGTGCTCGAGGTCGACCAGTCGGTGATCGATTGGCTGATCCAGAAGTCGTTCCACGAGGACTTCGGCGCGCGACCGCTCAAGCGCGGCATCGAGAAGCACCTGGAAGACCCGCTGTCCGAGCAGATCCTGCGCGGGCAGATGGAGACGCCGTACACGATCAAGGCGGTCGTGGTCGATGGCGAAATGAAGTTCGAGATGACCGCACGCGCGGTCGAGCCGAAGGTCGAAACCGGCAAGGCCGCGACCGGCGAGACGAAGAAGAAGTAGTCGGCGCGCGCAGCGCGTCGACGAACGCGAACGGGCGGCCCTTGGCCGCCCGTTCGCGTTTTGGGTCAGCGCACCACGCTACCGACCGCTGCCGAGGCGCGCAGGACGACGCCATCGAGCTGGAACGCCTGCGCGAACAGCGCGACCCCGACCAGCGCCGGCGCGCTCGGCACCAACAACGCATGCGTCACGGCACTGCCCGGGACGGGGTTCGCGAGCGTGAGCGTGACAAGGTTTGTAACCGGAGCCAGCACCGGCTCGACGACGATGGGATGGGTTCCCACTACCCCATCGAACCCAGCCAGGATGCCGAGCAGTGTGCCGGTGCCAGCGATGGCAGTGAGCACGGAGGTCTGGCCAAGGCGCAGACTCTGCGACATCTGCAGACCGACGAGTTGCCGCGCGTTGCTCTGCGGCCCCGTCGTCGTGCCGAACATCGTGCGCGCGTAGAACGTGGTCGCGCCGCCAACCAAATGCGGCAACGGCGCACCCGCCGGATTCGCGCCCGCGGTCAGCGTGCAGTCGGCGAAGTAGGACGTCCCCGCCGCCTGCACCGCGCTGCTGCCGAGGGCGCTGACGAACACGCCGCCGAGCCCGCCCGAGCCGCCGATGAAGACCGTGTTCGATGCAGCCACCGTGCCACCGTTCACCTGCAGCGCCACCGTCGCGGGGATCCAGTAACTCGGGCAGCCGCCACAGAACACCGCGTTGCCGCCGCGAATCGTGCAGTCGACAAGCGAGCAGTAGCCCGACTGCACGACCATGCCGCCGACCGTTTGCTGCGCGAACGACGACGCATCGCCAAGCACGGAGCAGCGGTTGAGCAGGATGTCGCCGGACACGACGAGGTTGTTCGGCACACCCTGGTGAAAGAAGCAGTGCTCGAAGGTGACGCGACCATTCGCGACCACCTTGTGCCCGCCCAGCAAACCAAAGCCTGGAATGCCGTAGGGCACGAAACCGACGTCGGAGAGGTGGGCGCGCTCGCCGGCTGGAATCGTCAGCGTCGATTGCAACGCCGTTCCCACCCCCGCCGCGATCGAGCCGGGACCGAGGATCGTGAGGCCCTTGTTCATCACGATCGGTGGGAACGTCATGCCGTTCAACAGCACGATGTCCCCTGGTGCTGCCGCCGCAATCACCGCCGCGAGATCGGTCCACGGCGAACCCATGCTCCACACGGTTTGCGCCGAGGCAGCCGACACGCAAGCAAACGCGGTCAAACAACGAGCGAGCACCATCCGTACGAGCATACCGTCGCCGACGACCGCGGGGCGGTCAGGGGACGCCGCCGACTCAGGTCCACTGCCGCAGCGGCTTGTCCTCGGCATCGCGGAACGCACCGCAGACGATCATGATCCAGTCGATCGTCGCCCAGATCCCGGACACGATCGCCCCAAACAGAGTCAGCGTGAAGAGCAGCATCGCGATGCCACTGCCGGTCTTGCCGACGTAGAAGCGGTGCACGCCGAACACGCCGACCAGGAACGCCAGCAAGAACGCGGGCAGGATGCGCCGATCCGACTCCGGCTCGCCGTCGGCCTCGACGCGTTCGCCCGGTAGCGGCGGCAGATCGACGCCACCGAGAATCGCACCCAGGGGTCGCCACGACGGCGTGCCTTCGACCCAGGCGAGGTCGTCGCGCGTCACGCGGCCGGCGATCAGCATCTGCTGCGCTTCTTCGGGCGAGAACGGGCCGTAGTTCTGGTTCTTGGCGTGGATCGTGATGCGAGCGGCGGCGGACATGGCGCGCTCCACTACGCGTCCCGGCCGGGAGATTCGCCTTTTCTTGCGGGAAGCGACCCCGAACCGCCACCGGAACGCCCGTTCCGAACACAACAGCAGTGTGCACGACTTCCACCTGATGCTGGCCGTCGCCGAAGGCTTTGGCGAATCCCCGATCGCAGCGTTGCTGCAGCCCGACCTCGACCCACAGGCGCTGCTCGCGGCTCCGCCCAACCCACCCGAAGTGCCGCCGCGCGCGGCGGTCCGGCTGCGCGATCCGCACCTGGCGGCGAAGGCGGCGGCGTTGCGAAGGCGCGCCGAACAGCACGGCCTGCTGGTGCTCGTGCCGACCGATGCGAGCTATCCCGAACGCTTGCGGCAAGCCCCACAGCGACCGCTGGTGCTGTTCGTGCGCGGCGACCCGGCGGCGTTGCAGCGCACCCCCGCGGCTGCGTTCGTCGGCAGCCGCACGCCAACACCCTACGGCATCGAAGCGGCCGCGCTGCTGGCGCGGGCCCTATCGCGCGCCGGGGCCACGTTGTGGAGCGGGCTCGCGCGCGGCATCGACGGCATCGCGCACACCGCGTGCGTCGAGGCGGGCGTTCCCACCGTCGCCGTGCTCGCCGGCGGCCTCGATGCGCTGTATCCGCCGGAACACCAGAGTCTCGCCGAACGCATCGTCGCCGGCGGCGGCTGCCTGCTCACCGAACTGCCGCCCGGCCATCGTGGCCGCCGCGGCCACTTCGTGCGGCGCAACCGCATCCTCGCCACCGGCACCGGCGCCGTCGTCGTCATCGAAGGCAGCCTCACCAGCGGTGCGCTGCACACCGCGCGCTTCGCCGCCGAATGCGACACCGACGTCTACGCGCTGCCAGGGCCCTGGACCAGCGAACGCAGCCAGGGTTGCCATCGCCTGATCGCCGAAGGGGCCACGCTGCTCGAAAGCCCCGAAGCGCTGCTGCAATCGCTCGGCCTCGCCGCCCGTTCGCCGCAAGAGTCGCTGGCGTTGGCAACCAGTGCCGACGAAGAGCGCCTGCTCAGCACGCTCGGCGGCGGCCCGCGACCGACCGACTTGTTGGCGCGGGAATGTGCCCTCGACCGCGTCGCGTTCTTGCGGGCGCTGTTCGGGCTCGAACGCAAAGCCGCGATCGCGCGATTGCCCGGCGACCTGTGGCGGCGGACCTGACGGCTCACCAACCGATGCACACGATCTCGAGCCCGAGCATCACCGCGACCAGCACGAACGACCAGACGATCCAGCGCCCGGTGCGCCCGACGACCGCGCGCAGCGTGTCCCTGGCGTTCTCGTGGTGTTGGCCGACCACGACGATCGCGATCAGGAACAACACGACGACGTAGACCCCGAGGCGGAACAGCAGGTTCACGAGGCAGCCTCCGTGGGCTTCTGGACCGGGAACACCGAACGTTCGGCGACGGTGAACGCGTCGATCATCACCACCAGGTTCATCAACCCCGCCACCGTGCACAGGATGACGCCGAGATCCAGGTGCGGCGGCGCTTGTTCCATGCGCAGCGGCCCGGTCATCAAGGCGGCGAACAGCGAGCCACCGCCGAACAGGTTCTGCGCGATCCACCACACCGAAGCGTTGGCGCGGTCGACGGCGTGCCCATGCGAGAACAGCAGCCCGAGCGCGAACACCGCGAGCACGGCCGCGCCCATCAGCATGCCCTTGTCCTTCTGGCCGGCCTTGGCGTGGCCAAGGCCCGGTACCAGCCAGCTGATCGCCGCACACAGGGCCGGGTTTGCCGAGGGCACCGGCTCCGGCGTGCCGCCGTCGCGCCGCAAGCGCAGGTCCCAGTGGCCCGCCGCCGCCCAGAACGCGGACAGCATGCCCGAGGCCCCGGTGAGGAACGCACCGACGTGCTCGAAGTCGCGCGGCAACCGCCACGCCCGTTCACCCATCGGCGTCACATCGAACGCGAGGATCGAGCCGAGGGCATTCGCCGGCAAGTTGAGCAACTCCGGCAAGGCGATCGGCAACCCGATCGACGCCAGGCCCTGCAGAACGGTCGAACCGAAGGAGTTCGACGTGTCGGGCGACAGCAAGCTCCAATAGAACAGCCGTTCGCCGACGATCACCCAACCGGCGAAGAACAGCGCGGTGCAGCTGGCGAAGGCCATCATCGCGCGCGACTTCTGGCCGAGTTGCCACTGCAACAGCCCGGGCACGAAGCCGGCGAAGAAGGCGGCCATGCCGACGCCGCGGGCCGGGTCGAGGTTACTGCGGATTACCATTGGCGGGGCAGAGGTTAGCCGCGCGACGGATCAGGTCGAGAGGCGGCCGTCCGTCACTTCAGTTTCTTCCGCTGGCTCGGCCATGGGTCCTTCATCTCGACCACCCACTTCTTCCAGGCCTTCTCCAGCGCCGGCAGATCGACGCCTTCGAGCATCGTCTTCAGCGCCGCCTTGCGCGCCAGGGCGCCGGCGAACTGCTTCTGGTTGAGGCCCGGGTTCTCGCCCGCCTTCTTCAGTTCGTCCCCGTAGGCCGCCTTCACGCCGTCGAAGTAAACCTGCAGCAACTTGCTCCATTGCGGGTGCGCCGCGACCTCCTTGCTGTGCTTCAGGAAGTACACGAACGACCACGCGCCGGCGTAGAACCAGCGCACGCGCGACGGGTGGTAGAAGACGGCGCGCTCGGCTTCGAGGATCTCCTTCAACGGAATGAAGCCGACGCCGTGCTCGCACATGTCCTTGGCGGTGTGGATGCGCCACGGGCTCGGGTCGATGCGCAGCACCCGGCCGGTGCTCTCGCCGATGACCGCCCCCGAGAAGTAGTCGCCGTAGCCTTCGTTGAACCAATCGTGCGGCGAGAACTCGCCGATCGCGTAGTGCACGTACTGGTGCAGCGCCTCGTGGTAGAGCACGAGCATCGAGTCGTCGTCGGTCAGCTTCGCCTTGCCGAGGCGCTTGCGCTCGTCGTCGTCGAGCGTCTTCATCGTGTACGAGTAGTCGTAGAAGACGAGCTCCTCGTTGCCGGGATGCCAGTAGCCGCCCGAGTTCGGCGGGCCGCCGTACTGATGGTATTCCTCGGCGGTGCGGCAGATGCGCACGACGGACAACGACTCGAGCTTGCCAGCCGGCGGGAACACTTCGCAGTAGAAGGCGCGCATCGCCTCGACGTCGCGCGCGATGCGCTTGATCAGCGACTCGTTCTTGCTGTGGTGCACCACCAGGAAGTTCTCGGTGTCGACCGCCTTCCATCCCTTCGGGATCTCGGCGCGCGCCTTCTTGCGCCACTCGACCGCGCGGTACTTGCCGCTGGCGTAGAGCTTCTCGATCGCCGCTTCGGCGGCCTCACCGGTCTCGGCCTCGGCGGGTTTCAGCGTGCCGGCCATCTTGACGACGTGCGCCTGCTGCACCTTGAGGTGCTCGACCAGCGTGATGCCGTAGACGCCGAACACGTTGCTGCCCTCCTGCTTGCGCACCAGGTAGCCACTCAGCGTGGCACCGGGAGCGCGCCATTCGCCGGTGTAGACCATCGAGAAGTGGCCTGGCTTCTTCGCGTCTTCCTGCAGCCGCCAGGCGCCCAGGCGTTCGACGAACTCGGTCCACGACGTGACCTTGCCCTGTTCCTCCATCGCCTCGCGCACGGTGCCGGGCTTCTTCTCCTCTTCGCCTTCCTGCTTGCCCGTGGTCGGCGCCGCAGCGCCGAACTGGAACACCACCAGCTGCGGCTTCGCGGCGTCGTAGACGCGGTCGTGGATCTTCTTCAATTCCTCGGGCTGGTTCTTCAGCAAGAACTTGGCGACGTTGACCTGCTCGGTCGGCGGCAGCGGCACCTCTTCGTAGGAGCCGGGATAGGCGAACGTCACCCCTTGCAGCTTGTTCTCCCACGTCTTGAAGCCGGGTGGCACCTGCGCGGGCAGCGACACGGCGACCAATAGAACGGCGGCGAAGCGACAGGTTCCCATGGGGCCGGAACCATACCGGGTAGCCGCTAGAAAAGGGCGAGCCAGCGCCGAGCTCAGTCGCCGAGTTTCTGGCCGACCGCGAACAACTGCGCGCGCGTCAACGCGAACTTGCGTTCGCTAACCGGCGCCGCGACGAGCGCAGCATCCTGCACGGTCGCGATGCGCAGTTCGAAGCACCACGGCTCATGCCGGAACACCAGGGAATGCAGCGTGCCGAAACCACGCTTGCCGCCGCGGTCGACGCTGCCGAGCAGCTTCCACGCCTCGGCCACCGAGACGACCTTGTCGTCGACTTCGACGCAGCCGGCGATGCCCTTCTGCAGGCTCTGTTCGCGATCGAGGCTGTCCTTGCTCGCCTTCCTGCCGTCGGTGCGGGTGCGGAAGTGGTTGGTCAGCACCTCGCAGCCGGCTCCCGCGGTGGACGGCACGCACTTCTTGGCGTCGGTCTCGAACACGAGCGCCGGCGAACCGTCGGCCGGTGCCTGCGGCAGCACGACGTGGGTCAGGAATCCCGCGGGCGGGCTCGTGTAGCCGAGCAGGTCCTTGCCGCGCGCTTCGAGCGTGGCGCGGTCGCCGGTGCCGGCGGCGAGCAGCGCGCGCGCCGCGATGGCGGTCGGCCACGACGACGGCTCGGGCGTGTAGGTAATCTCGGCGGTGCCGACGTGCAGGAACGCGGCGAGCCCGTCGCTGCTGACGCCGGTCACCGTGCCGACGAAGCCCGGCCACGTCACCGACGCTACGGCCCGGCCATCGGCGAAGTGCTGCACAACGACGATCGTCTGCTCCACCATGTGCGCGCCGGTCAGCGGCCAGTCGAAGTTGCGCGCGGTCAACACGCCGCCGCCCTCCACCTGCCCGCCCCACAACGTGAAGCTGCTGCAGCCCATCAGGCCGAACACGTCGAGCGCGTTGGCGATGCGCAGATCGGTCGCGTCGAACGCGCGTTCGAGTTCGGGCATCTGCAGGTCGACCTTGCTGTCGACGAGGCCCTGCCACAGGCCGTTGAGTTCCTGCTGCACGTCTTCGGGATACTCGATCAGGCGATCGACGGCGGCGCGGGCCTGCTGCAGCAAGCCGGGCCGGCGGGCGAACCGCGCGGTGAACTCAGGCACCGCCACCACGACGAACTCCTTGGCGAGCAGGCGGCCGTGGGCATATCCGCGTTCGAAGGGCGAGCCCCAGACGCGCAGCACGGTCAGGCCTGCGTGCGTTTCGACGCGACCGAAGCGGGCCGGGTCGAGCGCTGCCGCCGCGGCCGGAGCCGGGGTTGGCGTGGGCACCTGGGCAACGGCCGTGAGGCCAAGCACCAGGGACGCAGCGAGGACGGTGACGGAACGCAACGGCGCGTGCAGGACCATGCGAGCATCGTGCCGCCTCGACGCGGCGTTGCCAATCGCGTCAGCGACCGCCACGGCGCCCCTCGCAGCGGCGACTCACCAGGGTGCCGACACCGCTGCGCAGCCACATGCCCCCGGCGTCCTCTTCGCAACGCAGGGCGCCGTGCCCCAGCGGATCGTCGAGCACGGGCAGTTCGTGGCCCAAGGCAGCGGCGGTGGCCAGCCGCAGCAAGCGCAACTTGGCGAAGGCGCACCGCACGTCCTCCTCGCGGCTGGCGAGGCCATCGAGCCACGGCTGCATCAGTTCGGCGCTGCGCGCCGCGTCCCACGCCTCGAGTTGTTCGAGCCGTTGCCGCCGCGCCGGCCAACGTTCGCCGATGGGCGTGGCGGCTTGCCACGCGCGCACCGCCGCTACCACCGAGCACGCGCGCGCGATGCCGGCCCGGCGCACCGAGAACCCGTGGCGGAATGCCAGCAACGACGTCGACATGCCGATCTCGTAGGGCTCGATCTCGCGACCGCTCGCCAGTTCGCGCACGGTGTTCGCGACCAGGAGGATCGGCGCCGACAGCGGCACCCGCGGCAGATCGGCCTTGGCCAGGGCCGCGGCGAGGTCGGCCAACCGTGCGGGTGGCAACGCCGCCAGCCAGGCTTCGTCGAGGGCATCGAAGCACAACCCGAGCAACCAGGCGCCGACCACCTGGTCGAGGGCCATCGGCCCCGCCAGCACGTCGCGGCTGCAGGCGATCGCCGCCATCGCATCGGCGAAGTTCGCCACGGGCTCTTGCCGCGCCGCGATCAGCAAGCCGCGCACGCCGTCCGCCAGGTTGTAGCAATCCTCGATGCCGTGCAGGTCGCCGCCCACGGGTTCCGACCGGGCGCCGTCGCGCAACTCGGCGAGCGCCGGCGCCATGGCTTGCAGTTGCGCGCGGTCGTCGTCGGTCAGCGGCCAGGCCGCACGATCGGTCACCAGCACCTGCAGGCGATCGCTCTCCAGGTGCAAGCCCTGCAGGCGGGCGATGGCGCGTTGGTAGCCCGCGTGTGGCTCGCCCACCAGGACGGCGCCGAACAACACCGGGCACGGCACCCGATCGCGTTGCAGGGCCCCTTCCTGGACCTTGGCCCACTCGACGACCGCCGGCCAATCGTCCGGTTCCGCGGTGAGGCTGGCGACGACCATCGCGAGCACGATGGCAATGGCCAGCAGCACACCTCGGAACATCGTCATGCCGGCGTGGGACGGCGACGCTCGGAGGATCTTCCGAGTTGACTCCCAGCGGCGTCACCGCGGAGCACATTTGCCGCACTGCCCCCAGCGACGAAGGGCGCCAGGCGCCCTTCGCGTGGCTGAGGCGCCTTTGGCTTGATCCGCCGTCGCCGGGATCGCCCAGCCACGCGGGAAAACATCTGCCGCACTGCCCCCAGTGACGAAGGGCGCCATGCGCCCTCCGCGTGGCTGAGGCGCCTTTGGCTTGATCCGCCGTCGCCGGGATCGCCCAGCCACGCGGGAAAAACATCTGCCGCACTGCCAGGTGGCGGTGCGAAGCACCGCTACCTGGCGGCGCGGTAGATCTCCTGCACGGCCTTCAGCAGCTTCAGCGCTTCCGGCATCGGGCGCTGGAAGGCGTTGCGGCCCATGATCGAGCCGAACGAGCCGCCGTCGGCGAGGCCCTTGATCTCGGCCAGCACTTCCTCGGTGCCCTTCGCTTCACCGCCCGAGAAGATCACGATGCGGCGGCCGCCGAACGCGGACTGCACGACGTGGCGCGTGCGATCGGCGAGGGTCGCGATCGCGATCTTCTCGCTCTCGTAGACCTTCTTCGCCGCGTCCTGCTCGAGGTGCTCCGTCGCCGGCTTCACCTTGATGATGTGGGCGCCGAGTTGCGCCGCGATCTGCGCCGCGTAGGCGGCGACGTCGATCGCCGTCTCACCCTTCTTGCTGAGCGCACTGCCGCGCGGGTAGCTCCACACGACCACGACGAGGCCGGCTTCCTTGGCCTCTTCGCTGATCTTGCGCAGCTCCATGTACATCGCGTCGCGCTGGTTGCTGCCCGGGTAGATCGTGAACCCGATCGCCGCGCAACCGAGGCGCAGCGCGTCCTGCACCGAGCCGGTGACGGCGGGCTTCGGATCCGGCGTGCTGAACAGCGAGTCGCTGTTGTTGAGCTTCAGGATCAGCGGGATGCGGCCGGCGTACTTGCGGGCGCCGGCTTCGAGGAAGCCGAGCGGTGCCGCGTAGGCGTTGCAGCCCGATTGGATCGCCAGCTCGAAGTGGTAGTGCGGGTCGTAGCCGGGCGAGTTCTTCGCGAACGAGCGCGCCGGGCCGTGTTCGAAGCCCTGGTCGACCGGCAGGATGACGAACTTGCCGGTGCCGGCGAGCGCCCCCGTGTCCATCATCCAGCGCAGGTTCTTCAGAACGCCGGGGTTGTCGGATTCGTACCAGCCAAGGATCTCGTCGACGCGCTTGCTCATGACTTCATTCGGGGGCTGCCGGTGCTACCGGCCTGGATAGGGAAGGCCGGAGATTGTGGAGACACCTCGCCCACAAGCAAGCGCAGAGGTGCCTGGGGCACCGGCAATCGGGGGCGGGCCGCGCCAGCGCAGCCGCGCGACCCCGCTGCGATCACGACTTCAGCTTCAGGCCCTCGGCCTGGCTACCGGTCGTGAACTCCCAGAAGAACCAGAACGGATCGCTCTCGCCGAGCTGCAGTTTGACGCGCGCCTGGTAGTGCTTGCCCGGTTCCAGGTGGGCCTTCGGGATGCCGAACACCACGTCGCGGATCTCGACCTTGCGGTTGAGCGGGATCTGCGGCGTGTGCACCCACATCGGGACCTCCTTCTTGCAGCGATCGGTCCAGCCCTTCCAGTCCTCGGTGTTCTGGCGGGCGACGTGCGACGCCGGCTGCTTGCCGCTGCTGCGCGCTTCGAACAGCTGGATCGTCGAATTGGCGACCCGCTGCGCGACTTCGTCCTGCAGCTGCAGGCTGATCGGATAGCCGGTTTGCGTAATGTCCTGCTCGGCTTCCGGCTGGTCTTCGAGGGGATTCGGATGCTCGATGCCGTGGAAGTCGGTCGGCACGTCCTTCATGCCGTGCGGCGGCCAGCAGATGAACTTCGGCGCGGCGCCCGGATCGTACGGTTCCTGCAGCGACGCCATGTCGAGCACGGCGACCGAGATCTCG
>SXGT01043156.1_pt1 | contig 10780 bp, 10 predicted proteins | sample 3176221 | NCBI WGS metagenome assembly SXGT01 (sample SAMN11356862, study PRJNA531348) | freshwater metagenome | isolation source: freshwater sample F1-120 | place: China: Fuxian Lake, Yuxi | collected 2017-12-25
CTTCGTCAGCATCATCCACCTGATACGAGAGCCCGGTGGCGTGTGGTCGGCCGTCGTGGCCGCCGTGGAAAGCAACAATGGCATCGCCAAAGTGAAGTTCGCTCCACCATGGCGAGTGGTATCCCAAGCGCAGGCCGAACACCGTCCCGTGCAGAGACAGCGCCCGCTCCATGTCCTGAGCCACGAGCATGTACTTGACGGCCTCCGTCTTCACGAGCGGGCTTCCCACTCCTTCAGCAGCTCGGCCTCGCGCTGGGGCGAGAGCCCGGGCGCCTGCGGCGAGGTTCCGAAGTCAAACGCGCCCTTGTGCGTCTGCTCGTACCAGCGCCAAGTGTCGCGCGCCGTGTCAGCGAGGGGTCGGAAGGTGATGCCGCTCTCTAGCGCCCGCTGACGAGAGTGCAATCCCATCGCGGCGCCGCCTTCCGATTGCGGAATCCATAGCGGCAGCGTGTGCCACGGTTGCACACCGTGCTCCATAAGCCATGTCTCATCCACCCCGACGAAGTCCACCGGCACGCTGACGGTCGCCTTGCAGCCGTCGACCATCTCATCGAAGGTCAGCCGCCCGGCCGGACCGGTGGCATTGAAGGTGCCGGTGTGGCCGTCCTCAACCATGCGAATGGTCCACTCGGCCAGATCGCGGACATCAATGAAGCTGACGAAGGCTTCTCGTGGTTTGGCGGGCGCTGGCACCAGCACCCGCCCACCGCGGGCGATCCGCGCTGGCCAGTAGGTGAACCGATCAGTTGGATCGCCGGGGCCGACAATCAGCCCCGGGCGGATCACCGTGACGTGTTCGGGCTTGGCATCGCGCGCGGCGGTCTCGCAGAGTGCCTTCAGTGCCCCGTATGTCTGCCCGGTCACCTTCTCGGTCTTGGGGTCGTCGACCTTCGCCAGCGCCGCGTCTTCGTCGGCGCCCGCGGGCGCATCTTCGGCGTATACCGAAATGGTGGAGATGAACACATACTGGTGAATCACCGGCGCCAGCAGTGCGGCCGAGGCCGCCACCGTGCGCGGCACATAACCAGAGGTGTCGATTACCGCATCCCAGTGGCGCCCGGCGGCGACCGCCGCCTCAATCGCCTTCAGCCCCTCCCCCTTGGCCGGATCACGATCACCGCGCAGTTGCTCCAACTCAGCAAACTTGCCGGGGTTGGTCTTGCCACGATTGAAGAGAGTGACCTTCCATTCATTGGCCAGCGCGGCCGCCACCAGTTCCGGCCCGAGGTAACCAGTTCCGCCAAGGATGAGGATCTCCATGAGTTGTTCCTGACTGCTTCAACTTCTATTGGGAATCGCCGCGCCTGTCGAGAATGCCCTCAGCAGGTCGATCCAGCGAGCGTAGCGATACTCAGCCGAGACTTCCTCGTGGAGACGCCGAATCTGCTGGTGGCAGTCTTCGGCCAAATGACTCATCCAGTCTGCGGCAGAGCGGTCGCAAAAGTACACCCGGCAGGCCACCGGGCGCGCAGCGCCAGCCGAACAGAGACCATCCTGCAGCAGGGCACAGGCGCCGGCAGTTTGTCCACTCACCACCGCCGCCCTGGTCGGCGCAGAGGCCAGAGTACGCCAGCACCATGCGGCCTCCAGACCAGTGACCATCAGGTCGTGGCCGTGATCGGCGAAGGAGCAGCAGCGCCCGCTGGCCAGACACACCGGCCGGCGCTGGCGAATCTCATCGGCTACCAGCGTGTGCAGTTCCCGCAGCCGGGAATCGACTCGAGAATCAAGCGATTGACCAAGCCATCCCGGCACTAGGTCGCGCAACTGGCCAGCGGCGTCGTCGGACACGACCCGATGCTATTCCTCGTCACTCTATGCTGCCGCTCATGCTTCGAACCCGGCTAGTCACCGGCGCAGTGCTCATCGCTGCCCTCGGCCTGCTTGTCTGGGGAGACTCCGCCGTCGAGGGCATCCCCAGCGCCGGCGCTGGCGCCCCGCCGGGATGGCTGCTGCTGACGGTGTCGGTGCTGGGCCTAGCCCCACTTCTGGCCATTGAACTTGCGCGGCTGCTGCGCGCCACCGGGCTGGCAGCGGACACAGTCGTTCTGGTTCTGAGCGCGATGTGCGGCACACTCTGCGCCGCTTGGATTGTCCCCGGCGCTCTAGAAGGCGATGCCCCGTTCGCCCAGTGCCTGATGGTGTTGGCCATGATCCCGCTGGCCTTGCTGATGGTGGCGGCGATCACCCACTGCACTCGAGCGACCACCGCGGTCGGTGGGCCAAACGCGCGGGCCCAGACTGCGGCCGGAGCGATCGGGGCGGCCCTGCTCGCATATGCCTGGATCGGCCTCGGCCTCGGTTCGTGGGTCGCCCTGCGCCGTGACACTTCAGCCTGGGCCCTCGGCGGGGCGATTCTGACCGTGAAGTCAGCCGACATCGGGGCGTACTTCACCGGCATGGCCATCGGCCGACACAAGTTGATCCCGTGGCTGAGCCCGGGCAAGACTTGGGAAGGCCTGATCGGCGGCTGCGTGGCCAGCGCGGCAGTCGGCTTCCTGCTGGTCGGCGGTTGCTGCCCGACCCCCAGTGCGTGCGCCGCCTCGACCGGCCTGAATGGGCCAGCCGCAGCATTGCTCGGCGCTGGCTTCGGGCTGGTGGGAACTGCTGGCGACCTCTTCGAATCGCTCCTCAAGCGCGGCGCCTCAGCCAAGGACTCAGGAACACTTCTGCCGGGGATGGGCGGATTCCTTGACGTTTTTGACTCCCTCTTGACCACCGGACCGTTGGCCTGGATCGCCATTTCGCTCCTGCGGACCTGATACAGTGAGAGATTCATGACCTTGATCGCCGACCTCATCACGCTGCACCGGGCCGACCTGCAGGTGCGCGCTCTGCGCAGCCGGGTCGATTCGGCGCGGGCCGTGTTGAACTCTCGCGAAGCCAAGCAGACGCAGGCCGAGTCGCGGCGCCAGGAGTTGCAGGCGCTGGCCCGCCAGTTGCAGGCCACCATGATGAACATGGAGGTCGAATCCAAGGCGGTTGGCGAGCGCATCGAGGCGCTGCGAACCGAGCTGAACTCGTCAAGCAACACCAAGCAGTACAACGCGCTGCTGACCGAGTTGAAGGCGCTGCAGGCCAAGCGCGATGAGATTGACGAACGGACTCTGGCTCAGATGGAGCGGGTTGAAGCGGGCAAGAACGATTGTGCCGGAGCGGATGAGACCTTGACTCGTGCCACGGCCACTTGCGCGGAGAGTCGCACTGAACTGGCCCAGCGCACCAGTGATGTCGGCGAGCGCTTGACTGAACTGGAACGGGAACGCCGCGCTGCCGCTTCGCATGTGTCCGAGGATCTCCTCAAGACCTTCGAGACGATTGCTCAGGAGCACGACGGCGAGACGCTGGCGGAAATCGCCACCGTCAGCGCCAAGCACCGCGAGTACGCCTGCACGGCCTGCAACATGCTGCTGCCACCGGCGCTGGTGGTCCGCGCCGCCACCGACGAGAAGACGATTGTGCAGTGCCCCAATTGCCGCCGGATCGTCTACTTCGCGGAAGCCACTCAGGCCAGCGCCTGAGACCCCCTACCCGTACCCGAGTTTCTCCAAATCGTCCTCGCTGAGGCCGAAGTGGTGGCCGATTTCGTGGAGCAGGGTGACACGGATCTCTTCGGTCACTGCCGCATCGTCGGCGTCGTCACCGCCCGCCTCGGCGATGATTCCCAGCCGGTAGATGTGAATGGTCTCCGGCTCGCTGCGATGGGAATCGGGGCCGCGTTCTGCCAGCGACATGCCCGAGTGCAGGCCGCAGATCTCGTCGGGGCCTTCCGCTTGACACTCGCGCAGCAACTCGGCGCTGGGTTGGTCATCGACTATCACCGGCACCTCCTCGACGAGCCGGTGGAGCGCCTCGGGCAGCGCCGCCATCACCCCATCGAAGAGGCGATCGAATTCCTGCCGCTGCTTCGGCGTGATGCGACTCACACCCGCAACCCGCCGACCAGTTCGTGGACTGCCCCGACCCCTTGCTCGCGGACCCAGCGGTCCAACCCGGCGCGCACCTTCAGCGGCGCGCGCGGGTCGGCAAACAGCGCCGTGCCCATGCCGACGGCAGTGGCGCCAGCCAGAATCATCTCGGCGGCATCGGACCAGCGCATCACGCCGCCGCAGCCGATGATCGGCTTCCCGCCGGTTCGAGTCACGGCGCGGTAGACCTCGTGAATGATGCGCACGGCGATCGGGTGGATTGCCGGACCGCTCATCCCGCCAGCCCCGCGCGCCAGCCGACTGCGCCGGGTGTGCACATCAATCGACATCGCGGGCATGGTGTTCACCAAAGTCAGTCCGTCGGCACCTTCCTCGATGGCAGCCGCCGCCAAGCCGACGATGTCGGCGGCGCCGGGGGACAGTTTCACCAGCATTCGCGTCTGACGCAGGGTGCGCCGCAGGTCGCGAACCAGCGGGCGTAACGCGGCGGCATCGTCGCCGAAACTCCGCCCGGTGGCAGTGTTGGGGCAACTCAGGTTCACTTCAACCAACGCGATTGATGGAATGGAATCGAAGGCCGCAGCAACGGCCAGATAGTCATCGGCGGTGTGGCCAGCAACGCTGGCGATGTAGCAAGTCGGCAGGCTGCCGATGCGTGGGGCGATCTCGCGCCCGAAGCGCGCCAGCCCCATGTTGGCCAGACCGATGGCGTTGAGCATCCCGGCTGGCAGGTCCACCACCCGCGGCCAATCATTGCCCGGCCGCTCCTCCAGAGTAATGCTCTTGCCGGTCAGGGCTCCAACCTGGCGCAGGTCGAATGCGTCGCCCATTTAATCGAGAGAGCCACAGGTCCCCGAGGCCAGAACGATCGGGTTGGCGAGCTTCACACCGCACAGGTCGATCGCCAACGCGTCCACAAGCCGCTTTCTATCACGGGTGCATCTATCATGCTTCGCCCATGTCCACCCCAGAACGCATCGCCCAGTTCGAGAAGATGGCCAGCGCCGATCCCACCAACGAGATGGCCCACTTTTCGCTCGGCAACGCCTATCTGCAGGTCGGTCGCCATGCGGAGGCGGCCGGGAGTCTGGAGCGCTGCTTGGAACTCAATCCGGGAATGAGCAAGGCGTACCAACTGTGCGGTCAGGCCATGATTGGTGCCGGTTGGGCAGACAAGGCCACCGAGGTTCTGCAGCGCGGCTGGCGGGCCGCTGCGGCGCGCGGCGACCGCATGCCACAGCAGGCGATGGCGGAACTGTTGCGCAGCATCGGCCGTGATGCGCCCGAGGCGGCCGCGGCCCCGGAGGCGACTTCCGCCGAGCCGGTCCCGGAGGGGGCATTCATCTGCCATCGCACTGGGCGGCCGGGAACGAAGATGGGAGCCCCGCCGTTTCGCGGTGCGGTCGGATTGTGGGTTCAGGAACACATCAGCAGCGAAAGTTGGAAGGCCTGGATTGCTCAGGGGACAAAGGTGATCAACGAGTTGCGACTGGACTTCTCCCGCGACCGCGATCAGGAGGTCTACGACCAACACATGCGCGACTATCTCGGATTGGATCCGGAGTCGTACGCCAAACTCACCCAGGCGCAGCAACAGCAGCAGTAAGTGCGCCGCGGGCGCAAATCAGATTCGGCGGAAGTAGATCAGCCACTCCACCAGCAGAATCAGCAGCGCCGCAGTCAACAGCCACGGCCACAGGCTTGACCGGACTGCATCGGGCTCGCCAAGGCCGCGCACCCGCTCCTGACGCAGCGCCAGTTCTTCCGCGGCGGCCACCCGACCCTCAGCGCGCGCATCAACATTGACGGCAAAGGTGCGCTCGTCAGCACCGCCGTCGTTGTCCTGCCAGCGCATGCGCCAAACCCCTGCCCGGCGGATGGGACCCCATGTGATTCGCGCTGGGTCCTGCGCGGCAATGGGAAACTGCACTGCCTCCGGCGATCGCATGACAATCCCTTGAGCATCCGGCGGCAAACGCGCTGCGGCAACTCCGCCGGGGCGCAGCGCCTCAGTGGCCGCCATCTCGCCACTAGCCGAGAGCCAATCGAGGGCGTTGGCCACAAAGTTGACGAAGCTGCGCTGGAAGGGCCAGTTGCTGTCCAGCGGGTCAAATGGCACCAACACCGCTTGAGTGGTCCCCTTGGAGGCGGTGATTACCAAAGGCCCGTGATCCGACTCCGCCACGATTTCTAACTGGCTGGTCGGCGCCGTGGAGTAAAGCTTGGCAACTATCAGGTCGTCGAGGCGGGCCATGCGCAGCAGGGCGTGATCGTCGGCACCAAAGCGCAGCGATGCGTGGGTCGGTTCGCCGTAGGGATTGAGCCCCTCCATCGGCGGCGGCTGACCAAACACCAGGAAGCGCCCCCGCGGCAGCGCGCCGACTTCCACCGAGTCGATGACCACCGCGTCGTAACTCTCCAGTTCGCCGGTGGTCGATGCCAGAGCGGCGAACCCCGCCGCGTCAACCACATCGAGTTCTCCCAACGGCAATCCCTCCAGCAGGGACTTCAGCAGCACGCCGCCGCTGGTGACCAGCAGGATGCGCAACGACTTCGGTGGCGGCGTGACCAGCCGCGCCGCGTTGTCGACCGCCAGCGCGTCACTCTGCACGATGGCCACTTCCACCGTACCCCCGGAGCGAAGGGTCATCAGGGGGAAGGCAATCTGCACCTCACCGGGTAACCACACTTCGCCGCTGACATCCAGGGCAGCCGCATTCAGCCGCACCGGCTCGGGGGTGACACCACGCACCAACCCGTCCACCAGCACTTGCGCGTCAACTGACACCGGCTGCGGCGACCAGTTGGCCAATCTGGCATACACCTGAATCTGATCCGGCCGATCTGGTGAACGCTCCGCACCTATGGAGACAACTCCGGCGTTGGTGGCGTCGGCGCTGCCGATGGCCCGGTACACCAGCGCCTCTCCCGGCTGCAGCACAATCTCGGCGGAGTCGCCCAGCCGCCCATCGGAGTACACCTCAATGGTGGGCACATCCTGCGACATAGCGCGGTCATCACGGCGCGCGCTAGTGGCATCACCGGACTGGGCGAACGCCCGCGCCAGTTCTATTGCGTCGCGCATCCGAGTGGTTTCGTCCGTGGGGGCGATCGCCGAGATTGCGGCGATCGCTTCCGCTGGCGCGCTAGTCCACGGGGCCACCACTTCTGCGCCGGAAGCAAAGCTCACCACCATCACCTGCCCCGGGGCGGGCGAAAAGATGCCCCCGGCGAACAGCGATTCCACCCGGGCGATTGCCTGCCGCTTGGCTTCGTCGAGGCGGGTGGCCCCGCCCTCGATGTCGTTGGCATTCATGGAGGCGGAGCGATCGATTAGCAGCACCGTGCGCCCCCCCTGCTGCTCGCCCAAATCGGCCTGCGGCTGCATCACCGCCAGCACCATCAATAGCGTCGCCAGCAACTGCAGGATGAGCAACACGGAGAGCCGCAGCCGTTGGAATGGGGCGTTGGCCCGCAGGTCCTCGATGGATTGCTCCCAATGCATGGTGCTGGGGATGGCCCGCTTGGCGCGCTTGAGGCGCAGGAAGTAGAGCGCAAGGAGCGGCGGCACTACGCCGGCTGCCAGGATCAGCCCGGCCATCGGCGTAAGCCAAGTCACTTCAGCAATCCTCGCCGCCGCAGGTAGTCCAGCAGCAGAGCGTTGAAGTCGCAGCTGGTGTCGACCACCGAGTGCGAAATGCCGAACCGCACCGAGGCCTCATGTATCTCTCGGCAGGATGCCGAGAGCCGCTTTCGGTAGGCCGCCAGCACCGCCGTGCCCGCGGTCACTTCGGTGGCGGCGCCCGACTCGCTATCCACCAACCGCAGATCACCGGACACCCCGTGCGCTCCCGGGTCGATCTCTTCTGGAGAAAGCACCTGCATGGCGTAGACATCAAAGCCGCGACCGGCGATGGAACGCAGCGACCGCTCGGCGCCCTCCTGCATCAGGTCAGAAATGATCACCAGCACGCCACGGCCGTGGCGGGAGAGCGCCACGGTTCGCATGGCCTGCTCGAACTGGGTCGGCCCGGCACACTCCAGCCCCAGCAGCCACGAACCCATCTCGCGCACTCGGCGTCGGCCGCGCAGACCGGTGAGCGGCCGCACCCCATCGCCGCCAAAGGCGTAGAGCCCAACCCGATTGTGATTCACCAGACCGACATAGCCCAGCGCCATGGCCAGCCGCCGGGCAAAGGTGAACTTCTCCGGTTGGCCGAAGCCCATCGAGGCGCTGGTATCGATGGCCAGCGCTAGGGTGAGGTCCTCTTCTTCGAGGAACAACTTCAGGAACAACCGATCGAGCCGCCCGTAAATGTTCCAATCAACAAAGCGCAGGTCGTCGCCGGGAACATAGGGCCGGAAGTCGGCGAACTCAACGCTCTGCCCGCGCCGCCGACTGCGCCGCTCGCCGCGCACCTTGCCAGCAAAGATCTTGCGACTGAGCACATCCAGCGAATCCAGCCTGGCCATCAGCGAACTGTCAATCAGTCCGTCAACCGTCGTGGGTCGGGCCAGACGCGCAGCGCGGGCCAGCGCAGTGGTGCCGGCAACATGAGCAATCGGATCGCTCATTCCTGCGCCTCGGCTGGCACGGCGGTCAGGATGCCCTTGAGGATGTCATCCACGGTTACTCCGCGGGCCTCGGCCTCGAAGGTGCGCATGACGCGGTGGCGCAGCGCTGGAGCGGCCAGAGAACGAATGTCGGTGGTGCTCACCGCCACCCGGCCATCCAGCAAGGCGCGCACCTTGGCGCCCGAGACGATGGCCTGCGCCCCGCGCGGACTGGCGCCAGCCGACAACAACGACTCGACCGCCGCGGGGGCAAATCCCGAGCCGGGTTGGGTGGCCAGCACCAGTCGCACCGCGTAATCCTGCACATGCGGGGCGATCAGGATTCGCCGCGCCAGCCGCTGGGCGGCGAGTATCTCATCAGCGGGCATGATCGCCGGCGGGTCGGCACTCCGCGGTCCGGTGGTCCGCCCAACGATGGTGTTCAGTTCCTCGCGCTTCACATCGCGCACCTTGATCTTCAGCAGAAACCGATCGGCCTGAGCCTCGGGGAGCGGGTAGGTGCCCTCTTGCTCAATCGGATTCTGGGTAGCCATCAGCAAGAACGGCCGTTCGAGTTGATGAGTGGTGCCGCCCACCGTAACGCTGCGCTCCTGCATCGCCTCGAGCAGTGCCGATTGGCTCTTGGGCGTGGCGCGGTTCACTTCGTCCGCCAAGACCAGTTGGGCGAAAATGGGCCCGCGCCGGAAGTCCAGCCGACGCTGGCCGTGAGCGGCGTCTTCCACCACCACGGTGGTGCCGGTGATGTCGGCCGGCATGATGTCCGGGGTGCACTGAATGCGGCTGAACGAGAGCCCCAGCGATTGCGCCAGCGATCGCACCAGCAAGGTTTTCCCCAGTCCGGGGACGCCCTCCAGCAAGGCATGGCCATCAGCGAAGAGGGCAATCAGCACTTCCTCGACTACTTCCTGCTGCCCAACGATTGTTCTGGCCAGATGGGTGCGCAATCGGGTGAACGAATCGCGAAACGCCTGACACTCGGCGCGCACCTGAGCGATCTCCTCGGTGGCCGATTGGTTCAAGCGTCGCCTCCGGTCGGACCGCCATGCCCGCGACGGGCGCGATCGCGCGCCGCGCGCAGCCGGGCCATCGGCGAATCACTCTCGCCTGCATCCGGCGACTGCTTAGGTTCCGCGCTGGGCGCTTCCGCCTCCGCCGCGAGGGGTGGCGGGGCCGAACTGACCGTGGTCTGGCTTGGCGCTCGCGCCATCACCGACTTGGCTGGCGCCGCTTCGCGCTGTGACTGCTTGGCCCGCTTCCAGGCGGCCAGCCCCTGCGCGCCAGTCGCGGCGGCGCCACCAACCGCGCGGTCGGCCATCTCCCGAGCCGCTTCGCGATCGAAGGCCAATCGCCGTACGGCGACATCGATCACCAGCAGCGCCGCTGCAATCATCGCCAGCAAATCCCAGATGCGCCGCTCACTCTCCGGCATGGCCAGCCCTTCGCGGTCGAACAATCCCAGCAACTGCGGGGCGGCGAAGGAGAGCACCCGTCCGCCGGTGCGTTGTGCCGCCTCTTCCAGCAAGGCGCGGTTATCGCGCGTGGCGCGGAATTCACGGGGGTAGGCCACACTCAGCGCGGCCTGCACTGTGCCCGATGCCGCCGTACCCGCCCCCTGCAACTGAGCGTTCACCAGATAGGCACCAGCCTCTGAAGCACTGAATGTGCCCCGATACCGACCCGGGCCAATCTGCTCCAGATTCAGTGGCGCGGAGTTGCCATCCGGCCCGATGACCGACGCCTGAGTACGCGCGAAGTTTACGAATGCACCGTCGGCGGCGAAGGCCTCTAGATCGACAATGCCTTGTTCGCCGTCGAGGCGGGTCTGCATCACCACATCGCGCGGCGGCGCTGGCCGCATCAGCCAGCGGGCGGTGCGCTCCCAGAAGGGCTGGAATCCGTTCCAACTGGTCCATGCCGCACCCCATCGCCCGGAGACATCGCTAGTGAAGGCCACGCTCTTTCCCAGTCCGTAGTTCCAGTAGGCATAGAGCGGGTCGAGGGTGTCGGCGGTCGCCGAGACTGCCAGCGGCACCTGCGCCAACCCATCGCGGGCCACCGTGAGCACATAGCCACGCACCGGCGGCACCGCGGTGAAGCCCTGAACCGGACCGGGCAGAGACGAGGTCACCCGTGGCTGGAACTCCCCTTCAAGAATCAATGACCGGGTAACCAGCGTTGCCTCTTTGACAAAGATGCGCGGCAGCAGTTTGGGATTCTGCACGTTGTAGAAGTTGCCGCCGGTCTGCTCGGCCATGGCCCGCATGTTGTTGTTGTCC
>SXGT01087301.1_pt1 | contig 10780 bp, 7 predicted proteins | sample 3176221 | NCBI WGS metagenome assembly SXGT01 (sample SAMN11356862, study PRJNA531348) | freshwater metagenome | isolation source: freshwater sample F1-120 | place: China: Fuxian Lake, Yuxi | collected 2017-12-25
CGCGGCCAGCTCCGCAGCCAGCGGCGCGCGGGCCGGGAGCGGGGCCCCGAGCCACGCCGCGCCCGCCTCGAGGCGCGCGAGGTGCTCCTGCGCCCGAAACAGGCGCCCGCCGTAGGTGCGCAGCGCTTCGTACACCGCGACCCCGCCGACCAGGAGCGAATCGTCGGGCTCGGTCACCCGGGCAGTCGGAAGAGGGCGCCCGAGGGCACCCCGATGATCACCTCGCGCACGGTGTTGTTGTCGTACGGCTGCGGCTGGTAGAGCGCGTCCATCCGCCAGCCGCCCACGCCGCGGCCCCACTCGAGGCCGTGCCCGTAGCGCTGGCTGCGGTGGCGCAGCAGGTCCTCGACCGTGCCGTCGGTGCGCACCCGGTACAGGCCCGAGGTGGTGTACTCCGCGACGTAGAGGTTGCCGCACGCGTCGATGCCGAGCCCGTCGTGCCACGAGCCGATGCCCCGCGCGTACACCTCGGGCTCGGCCGCGGGGTTCAGGTCGCCGTCCAACGCCACCGAGTACACGCGCCCGTCGCCGATGGTGGCGATGTACGCCACCGTGTTGTCGAGGTTGAAGATGACCACCCGTGGCGTGAGCCCGGAGGGCAGCCGCAACCACTCCTCGACCTCGCCGGTCTCCGGGTCCACCCGGGCGACCGACGGCCCGCGGCCGAGCGTGAACGGCGCCACGTAGGCTTGCGAGTCGGGGCCGATGGTGATGCCGTAGACCCCGAGGCTGCCGGTGGCCACCGTCGCGGTGTTCCCGTCCATGTAGACGCGCACCAGCTCCCCGCGCGAGCTGTCGGTGACCAGGAACGAGCCGTCGGGCAGGCGGTCCATGCCGTCGATCACGCCGAAGCCGGGCAAGAAGACCTGCGCGTCGCCGTCGTAGCTCGCCGCCAAGAGCGAGCTCGTGTCGCTGCCGAAGAGCTGCCCGGCGTCGTCGAAGATCACGTCGTGGTACGCCCGCGGGCCGAGGCTCCCCCCGTCGCCGTGCATCTCGCGCTCGACGGGCTCGGGGAGCGCATCGCAGTCGAACGCCGGGATGCCCGTGTCGCCGGTGTCGGCGCTGTCCCCGGTGTCCGTGTCGCCCGTCTCGACGTGGCCGGAGTCGCCCGTGTCGGGGGGGCGGCCGGTGTCCCCGATGTCCAGGTCGGCGGGGGTGCAGGCGAGGAGGAGGGCCAACATGGGCCGCAGCATAGCCTACCGATCGAGGTGTCCGACATCGGAGTCGCCCATCGCGACCTTCCCGGCGGGGAAGTACTCGGCCCACCGGCGCCCGACGAGCGCGGCGGTGTCGGGGTCGCAGAATAGCTCGTCCGGATAGGTCGGCTTCATCCTCGCGTCGAGGACGACGGTCCCCTCGAAGACCAGGTGGTTTCGATGGACTCGCTGCCGCCCGTGCAGGTCGGCCGCCGGCTCCATCCGGGTGAACGCCGTCCACAAGAAGCGGGCGTCCGACCGGGTCGCCTCCCGCGCATCGTCGACGAGCACCACCAGCGGCCAGCCGGGGAACGCGTCGACCAGGCGCGCGGCGGCGCCCGGTTCGTCGCGCCACGCCGGTGCGCTCACGACCAGGCACCCCCCGCAGTACGCGGCCACGTCGCGCACGCCGACGGGAAGCTCCCCGCGGAACTCCCGGGGCAGGTCGCGCACGGGCTCGCCCACGCCCATCATCACGCCCTTGCTCCCTTCGTTGAGCGCCGGCCCCGCGTAGTCGAGCGTGTCCATCGACAGGTTGCTGAACACGTACAGGTCGGTCTCGGGCCGAAAGCGGGCGAGCACGTGCTCGAGCACCGCCTTGAAGTCGCCGAGGTCCATCGGCTGGTCGAGGAGGAGCAGGAACTTCGTGAGCGAGAGCTGCCCTTCCCCGAGGATGCGGAACGCGCTGGCCATCGCCTCGCGCCGGTACCGTTCGTGGACCACCGCCGCGGAGAGCGCGTGGTAGCCGGTCTCGCCGTAGCTCCAGAGCTGGCGTACCGCGGGCATCACCACCGGGAAGAGCGGCGAGAGCAGCTCCTGCAGCCAGTCGCCGAGGAAGAAGTCCTCCTGGCGGGGTTTGCCGACCACGGTGGCCGGCCAGATCGCGTCCTTCCGGTGGCAGACCTGCTTCACCTGCAAGACCGGGAAGTCGTGCGCCAACGAGTAGTAGCCGTAGTGGTCGCCGAAGGGACCTTCCGGCTCGCGCACGTGGGGCGGCACCTCGCCCACGATCGCGAACTCGCAGTCCGCGACCAGGGGCAGCGGCCCGCCAGGGTTGTCGCACCGGCGCAGGCGCTCCCCCACCAGCAACGACGCGAGCAGCAGCTCGGGCACGTTCTCCGGCAGCGGCGCGATCGCGCTCGCGATGAGTCCCGGCGGCCCGCCGACGAAGAGGTTGACCGGGAGCGCCTGGTTCTTCTGCTCGGCGAGGTGGTGGTGGAACCCCCCTCCCTTGCCGATCTGCCAGTGCATGCCGGTGCGGTCGTCGGCCTTGCGGTGGATGCGGTACATGCCCAGGTTGTGCGAGCCGTTGTCGGGGTGCTCGGTGTAGACCAGGGGCAACGTCACGAACGCGCCGCCGTCCTTCGGCCAGCTCGTCAGCATCGGCAACTCCGTGAGCCGGGGCGGGCCCACCACCTCGGTGACCGGGCCGCGTGGGGCGTGCGCCAGGCCGAGGTCGAGCGCCTGCCAGCCGAAGTCGCGCAACCCCCAGAGCTTGCCGAGGCTCGGGGGCATCAGCTCGTGAGGCAGGCCCGCGGCCCGCTTCACGAACGCCGCCGCGCGCGTGCCGAAGGCGAGGTCGACCCGCTTCTTGGTGCCGAAGAGGTTGGTCACCACCGGGAAGTTCGACCCCTTGGCGCGCTTGAACAACAACGCCGGCCCGCCCGCGGCGATGACGCGGCGGTGGACCTCGGCCATCTCGAGGTGAGGGTCGACCTCGGCGTCGATCTCCACCAGCTCGCCTTCGCGGCGCAGGGTGTCGAGGAAGGTGCGCAGGTCTCGCATCGGGGCTCCCGGTTGCGCCTCTCACGCGGCCGGCGGGCCGCCGCAAGGGGCGAGCGCAGGGCGGCGCGCCGCGACCGTCCGCCTTTGTCGGGACGAGGCAGGCGCGCGCCGCGGGCGCGTCAGGACGTTAGACCGCGCGGCCGATGCCCCCGCACGCGCCCGACCTCGACTACGCCGCGTTCGCTGCCGAGCTCGATGCGCTGCGGCAGCGGCTCGAAGCGGAGACGGCGCCCGAGGCCGCGGCGCACCTCGCCCGGCAGGCCCGCTGGGGCCGCGTCTGCAGCGCGCTCGGCTACGGCACCGCGTGGCTCGCGCCCAACCCGGTGTCGGCCGCGCTCATGGCGCTCGGCATGTCCGCGCGGTGGACCATCGTGGCGCACCACACGAGCCATCGCGCGCTCGACCGCATCGAGGGAGTGCCGGCGCACCGCACGAGCAAGGGCTTCGCCCGCGGCCTCCGCCGGTGGTTCGACTGGCTCGACTGGCTCGACCCCGAGTGCTGGGACTACGAGCACAACCGGCTCCACCACTACCACACGGGTGAAGCGGCCGACCCCGACCTCGTCGAGGAGCAGCTCGCGTGGGTACGCGGCCACCGCGCCCCGTTCTGGGCCAAGCGCGTGGCGGCGCTCCTGTACGGCGCCACGTGGAAGTTCACCTACTACGCGCCGAACATCTTCACGCTCTACCGGCGCGAGCTGAAACGACGCGCCGAGAAGCGCCCCTTCGATCCGTCCCAGAGCACCACCGACGTCGACCTCGTCCGCACGTGGAACCCGCTCAGCGACGACGGCGGCGCGTTCTGGCGAGCGGTGGTGGTCCCCTACCTCGGCCTCCGCCTGGTGCTCCTGCCGGCGCTCGCCTGGCCGCTCGGGGCGTGGGCGTCGCTCTCGGTGCTCCTCAACACCGTGATGGCCGAGCTCCTCACCGGCCTGCACACCTTCCTCATCGTCGTGCCCAACCACGCTGGCGACGACATGCATCGCTTCGACTGCCCCACCACCGACAAGGCCGAGTTCTACGTGCGGCAGGTCCTGGGCTCGGTCAACTTCCGCACCGGCGGGCAGCTCAACGACTTCCTGCACGGCTACCTCAACTACCAGGTCGAGCACCACCTGTGGCCCGACGCGTCGCCGCTGTTGTTGCAGCGCGCCGCGCCCGAGGTGCGGGCCATCTGCGCACGCCACGGCCTGCCGTACGTGCAAGAGAGCGTGTTCCGGCGCTTCGCGAAGATGCTCGACATCGTGATCGGCCGCACGTCGATGATCCAGAGCCGCACGGTGCCGAAGTCGGAGCGCCAGGCCATCGCCTGAGCGGCGGGGGCTACTCCCGCGCCCAGATGCTCGCGCCGCCGCGGCACGCGCCCACGCCGAACACGTCGGGCCGATCCTGGCAGATGGTGCTCGTCGCGGCCGAGGGCGACGAGGTGTAGATGGGCAGCACCTTGTAGGTGCCACCGCCGCCGTTGCTGCAGCCGACCCCCCAGTGACCCGACTCGGCGTGGGTGCAGGAAAACGTCGAGGTCAACGTCGCGCCGGTGCCGTACCCGTAGGTGCCGTTGAGCGCCTGGTAGCTGGACCAATTCCACACGTACGTCGTCGACGGCGACACGTACCAGTTGCTCCCGTAGCTGTAGAGGTAGTTGCGCGCGGTCGAGGTGGAGAGCGCGTCCAGGTACTCCTGGATCGCCTGCGTCCAGCCGCCGCCGTGCAGGTCCATCTCGCAGAGCACGTCGAAGGGATCGACCCCGCCACCCGATCCGTCGGGGTCGATGGTGTAGGTTCCGCTCCCGACGCTCTTGCCGTTGTCGAGGATGTCACGACAGTCGAGCCCGTCCGGGCACACGCCGCTGGACTCGGGGAACAAGAGCGCGTCGTCGTCGTCGCAGTCGGTGTCGTCCAGGACGTACCCCGCGGGGGTGCCGCAGGTGGCATAGGTCGAGCTCGCGTCGCCGTAGCCGTCGCCGTCGGCGTCTTCGTACCAGGTCGTGGTCGCGACCCCGTCGTCGACCACGCCGTCGCAGTCTTCGTCCACGCCGTCGCAGGTCTCGGTCGCGCCGGGGTGGATCGCGGCGTCGCCGTCGTCACAGTCGGTGTCGACCGCGACGTACCCCGCGGGCACCGCGCAGGCCGCGGCCGTGCTCGCCGCATCGCCGAAGCCGTCGCTGTCGGCGTCGGCGTACCACGTCGTGGTCGCGACCCCGTCGTCGACCACGCCGTCGCAGTCTTCGTCCACGCCGTCACAGGTCTCGGTGGCGCCGGGGTGGATGGCCCCGTCGGCGTCGTCGCAGTCGGTGGCGTCGGCCACGCTACCGCTCGGCGCGGCGCACGCCGTGGTGGCCACCGCAGCGTCGCCGTAGCCGTCGGAGTCGGCGTCGTCGTACCAGTCCGAGGTCGCGACGCCATCGTCCGGCACCCCGTCGCAGTCCTCGTCCGCGCCGTCACAGGTCTCGGTGGCGCCCGGGTGGACCGCCAGATCGGCATCGTCGCAGTCGGTGGCGTCCGCGACGTACCCGACCGGCGCGCTGCAGTCGGACACCGCCGTGCCGGCGTCGCCGTAGCCGTCCCCGTCCCCGTCCGCGTAGAAGTCGGCCGGGTCGGTCGGGCTGTCGTCCACCGTGCCGTCGCAGTCCTCGTCGACGCCGTCGCACGTTTCGGCCGCGCCGGGGTGCACGGCCGCCTCCAGGTCGTCGCAGTCGTCGGCCGTCGCGACGTACCCGGAGGGGGCGGAGCACGCGACGGCCGTGAACGCGGCAGCGCCGTACCCGTCGGCGTCAGCGTCGCCGTACCAGGTCGGGGCGTCGACCGCGCTCGCTTCGTCGACGTCGCCGTCGCAGTCGTCGTCGACGCCGTTGCACACCTCGTCGGCGCTGGGCGACACCGCGGGGTCGCCGTCGTCGCAGTCGTCGGCGCTGGACACGTGCCCGGCGGGCGCTTCGCACGCCGCGACCGCGGTGCCCGCCCCATGCCCGTCGCCGTCGCCGTCGCCGTACCACGCGGACATGTCGGTGGCGCCATCGTCCGCGGTGCCGTCGCAGTCCTGGTCCACGCCGTCGCACAGCTCGGCCGCGGCGGGGTGGATCGTCGGGTCGGCGTCGTCGCAGTCGTCGGCGGTCGCGGCGTACCCGGTCGGCAGGGAGCACGCCTCCTCGGGGCCCGAGGTGTCACCGTACCCGTCCGCATCGACGTCCTGGTACCAGGTCGTCGTCACCCCGTCGTCGACCACCCCGTCGCAGTCGTTGTCGGCCTCGTCGCACACCTCGACGCCCACCGGCGACGCGTCGGCGTCGGTGTCGTCGCAGTCGTCGGCGTTGTCCACGAGTCCCGGCGTGTCGCCGCACGCGCTCACCTCGGCGCCGGGATCGCCGTAGCCATCGGCGTCGCCGTCGGCCCAGCGCGGCTCGCCGAGGTCCTCGTCGGCGCTGCCGTCGCAGTCGTCGTCGGCCTGGTTGCACAGCTCCGGGGCGCCGGGAAACACCGCATCGTCGGCGTCGTCGCAATCGCCACCCACCGCGGCGTACCCCTCGGGGGTCTCGCAGGCGTCGATCGTGGTGTCCCCCCCGAAGCCGTCGCCGTCGGCGTCCTGGTAGAACGGGAGGCGGAGGCCGACGTCGATCTCCCCATCGCAGTCGTTGTCGATGCCGTCGCACCGCTCCTCGGCGCCGGGGAACACGGTGGCGTCGGTGTCGTTGCAGTCGCCGTCGCTCGGCGAGTAGCCGTCGCCGTCTTCTTCGTCGTCGCTGGTGCCGGTCTCCGCGGCCGACTCCTTGGGCTCGGGCGCGTCGACGACGCAGCCGGAGGAGAGACCGAGGACGAACGTCCACACGAGAGCGGTGCGCATCCCCGGAGGGTACCACGCCGGGACGGCGCTTACTGCGCCGAGAACGACGCCTTCGCCGTTTCGCCGGACTCGACCTTCACCGTCTGGGTGACGTCGAGGCCCGACGCGTCGTTCTTCGCGCGCACCTGGTAGGTGCCGGGCGGGAGCTGGTAGCCGATGAGCGGCGTGGTGCCGACCTTCTTGCCGTCGACGTAGATGTCGGCCCAGCCGCCCGACACGTTGGCGCTGAGCTTGCCCTTGGGCTTCTCCGCCGGGGGCGGCGGCGGGGGCACGTCGACCGGCGGGGGCGGCGCAACCACCGTGGTCGGCGGCGTCACCGGCGGCGTGACCGGGGGGGTGACCGGGGGGGTGGTCGGGGGCGGCCGCGGGGTCTCGACCGCCTTGACCTTGACGAGCTGCGCGCTGAGCCGGAGCTTGTCGCCCGCGTCGACCTGCACCGTGTCGGACCACGCTTCGTAGCCCTCGGCCCGCACCTCGATGGTGTGGGTGCCCGGCGTGAGCTCCTTCAAGAGCGTGGTGCCGAACCCCGCCTCGACCCCGTCGACGAAGAGGTTGCCCGCCACCGGGGCCACCTTCACCGACACGCTCGTCGCCGGCACCGGCGCGGCCTTCTCGACCACGATGGTCTCGGGTTCGCGGCCGAGCACGAACCACGCGGCCCCGCCGACCGCGACGAGCCCCAGGAGCCCGACCAGCGCGCCGAGCACCAACGGCACCTTCGACGCGGGCGGGGGCGGCGGCGCGGGCGTGACGACCGGCGGCACCGACACCTCGTCGTCTTCGTCGTCGAGGACCAGGCTCGGCTCGGCGTCGTGCACCACACGCGCCAGGCGCGTGCCCTCTTCGAGGCGGTGGCGCTCGGCCGCGATCTCCTCGGCGAAGAGCTCCTGCATGAAGTGGGCGAGCGACTGCTGCACCACGTCGGGGGTGGCCGGGTACAAGAAGTTGAGCAGGTCGGAGTGGAGCTCGCGGGCGTCCTGGTAGCGATCGTCGGGGTCCTTCTCCAGGCACCGGCCGACGATGTCGCTCAGGCGTGCGGGCACCGTCGGGTTGACCACCGAGGCGCGCTCGATCTCGACGTTGCGCACCTTGTCGAGCGTCTTGACCTCGTTGTCGGTCTTGAACGCACGACGGCCGGTCAACATCTCCCACAGGACGATGCCGAGCGAGAAGATGTCGCTACGGCGATCGAGCGGCTCGCCCATCGCCTGCTCGGGCGACATGTACTCAATCTTGCCCTTGAGCGTGCCCTTGGCCGTCGTCTCGACGACCGTGCTCGCCTGCACGATGCCGAAGTCGGCGACCTTCACCTCGCCGGCGTAGGACACCAAGAGGTTGGACGGGCTCACGTCGCGGTGCACGATGTTGAGCATCTGCCCGGCGTTGGTGCTCTTGCGGTGGGCGTAGTCGAGACCCTTGGCCGCTTCTGCGGCGATGTACACCGCGAACTCGCGCGGCAGCATCTTTCGGCGTTCGAACAGCTTGCGCAGGATGAGCTTGCTGTCCTTGCCCTCGACGCAGTCCATCGCGAGGAAGTAGTTGTTGGCGATCTTCCCGAAGTCCCACACCCGGACCACGTTGGCGTGCTGCAGGAGCGCCGTGACCCGCGCTTCGTCCAGGAACATCTGGACGAACGCCTCGTTGTCGGACATGTGGGCCAGGATGCGCTTGACCACCAGCAGGTTCTCGAACCCGCCATGGCTGAAGGTCTTGGCGCGGAAGATCTCCGCCATGCCGCCGACCGCGATCTTGTCGATCAGGTAGTACTTGCCGTAGGCCTCGGGCGCGGGAGGCGGAGCAGCTTCGGGCGCGGAGCCGGTCGCGGACATCCCCCGCTGCTTATCTAGTTCGCCCCGTTGGTGTAGTTCTCGGCGATCTCGTCGCACGTCCACCACTCTTCCAACCGCTGCGGGTCGTCGGCTTCGAGGCACTGGGCCGACCACTCGGGCGTGGGCTGCTCGTTGGCGAGCACGCAGCTCTCCAGCTCGTCCTGAGAGACCGAGAGCCCGCATTCGTAGGCCCGATCCGCCATGGTCTGGCAGAGGGTCTGGCAGGGGTTCTGGCAGCCGAAGAGGGCGAGCAGCACGAGCATGGCGCGGACTGTACCCCAGCGCCCGCCGGTTCTCAAGCCAAGGGTTCGTGTGGGCGGCGGGCCGCGACCGGCTGCACGCCGGGCAGGGTCCGGCGCCCGCCGCTACATTCCCGGGTGCCTCCCGTTCCGACCGGCCTCGGCGTCCTCCAGATCGAGCCGACCGACCAGTGCAACCTGGCGTGTCGGATGTGCGCGCCCCACGCCGAAGGCTGGGACCAGGTGCACGGTGTGCCCAAGGGACGCATGGCCTGGACCACCTACGAGCGCGTGCTGGACGGGCTCGTCGCCGGGGACTGCCACTTCGACCACGTGATCCTCCAGTGGCTCGGCGACCCCTCGCTCCACCCCGACCTCGAGCGCATGATCGGCCGGGCGGGGGAGCGCCTCGCCGGGCGCGTGGGCCACGTCCGCATCGACACCAACGGCCTCACGCTCACCGAGCCCCGCCTGGATCGCCTCCTCGCGTTCAAGGCCCGCGCCGTGCCGCTCCTGGTGGTCTTCACGCTCGACGCCGCCACCCCCGCGACCTACCGCCGCGTGAAGGGGCGCGACGGTCTCGAACGCGCGCGGCGCCACGTGCGCTACCTGCTCGCGCACCGGCGCGGCGCCGGGCGCATCGACGTCCAGGTGCAGTTCGTCGTGCAGCCGGGCAACGCGCACGAGGCCGCCGCGTTCCTGGCCTACTGGCGCGGGTGGTGGCGTTGCCACGGCCCGGGCGGCGGCCACCTGGAGGTGCTCTTCAAGCGGCTGAGCGTCGGCGGCGGCGGCCCGGGCCAGGCGGCCGCCGACGCCCTGTACGAGCGCACCCTCGCGGACGCCGGCGTCGACGAGGCCCAGGACGACGGCTTCTCCGTGGGGGTCTGGCGCGCCCGCCCGTGGCAGGCCGACGACGCCCACACGGCCCGTGGCCCCTGCCCGGGGGCGTGGCTCACGCCCGTGGTCCGCCACGACGGCCACCTGATGATGTGCTGCGCCGACCTGGCCGGCGACCTCGACCTCGGCTCGCTGGTCGAGCACGACTTCCGCACGCTCTGGGAGGGACCGAAGGCCACCGCGGTGCGGCTCGGCCAGCTCGCGGGCCGGTTCGAAGGTGCGTGCGCGGCGTGCGGCGGGGTGAACTGGTACGGCATGCCCGCCGAAGGCCCCGACGCCACCCGGCGCCGCGCGCGTGAGCTCGGGCTGACGCCGTGACGGCGCGCTACGAGGCCGCATGACACGACGCGTCGTGACCGCAGGCTTGCTGGTCTTGCTCCTGCCCATGGGGGCGTGTCGCTCCAAGCCCGCGGCGGACGAGAAGAAGGCCGCCGCGCCGTCGGTGAAGGCGGAGAAGGTCGAGGCCGCGCCGGCGCCCGCGCCGCCCGGCGCGCCGCCGCCGATCCCCGCCGTGAGCGGCGGCCGCATCGCGAAGGACGACCCCGCGTGGTCCGCCGCCGACGGGTACCGGCGGAGCGCCTCGGAGTACGGCCAACCCGACTGGGACCACGTCCGCAGCGTGGCGATCACCCACATGGCGCTGTCCGGGCGCGACCTCGCGCGGCTCGACGCGTCGCGCGCCGCGTTCGACGGCTGCGCCAAGGCCTACACCGACACCGCGGCGCGCATCCGGGCGGTCCCGCTCGCCAACCCGGCCGTTGTGCCGGTGCGCGACGTGCTCCTCGCCGGGCTGGACCGCGACGCGGCGCTGTGCGCGGGCCTGGCCAAGAAGTCGGTACCGGCCGCCGACGGCGGCGGCCTCGCCGCGCTCCGGCGGGAGTACTTCGCGCTCGCGCAGCGCGCCGAGGCCGGCGAAGACGTCCGCACCGACGCACGCGACCTGGGCCGCAAGCTCGGCGCCGCGCGCGACCACGTCGGCGCGCCCCCGGCGGCC
>SXGT01337866.1_pt1 | contig 10780 bp, 5 predicted proteins | sample 3176221 | NCBI WGS metagenome assembly SXGT01 (sample SAMN11356862, study PRJNA531348) | freshwater metagenome | isolation source: freshwater sample F1-120 | place: China: Fuxian Lake, Yuxi | collected 2017-12-25
CCCTGGTTCATCAGGTCGAGCAGGCGGCCCGGTGTGGCGACGACGATGTCCGCACCGTAGTGCAGCGCTTTGACTTGCGGATTCTGGCCGACGCCGCCGTAGATAACGGTCTGGCGGAGGTTCGTAAAGCGGCCATAGACGCGGAAGCTCTCGGCAATCTGCGACGCCAGTTCACGCGTGGGAGCGAGCACCAGGCAACGAATGCGGCGGCCTCGTGGCGGCACGCTGGCCTGACTGAGGCGCTGCAAAGTCGGCAGCGCGAACGCTGCCGTCTTGCCCGTGCCCGTCTGGGCACAGCCCAGCAGGTCGCAGCCGGCGAGGATGGGAGGAATCGCTTCCTTCTGGATGGGGGTGGCGACTTCGTACCCTTCGTGGCGGACGGCATCGAGCAACTTCGCGGACAATTCCAATTCAGCAAAACTCATGAAAACACTTGGTTCCAATACGGTGCGGCAGCGCGGCTCGGCAGCACAATGCTGCACGCTTGGCGCGCGATTGCCAGGGATAGGGAATGGGCGCTACAAACCTGGAAGGCAAAATGCCGAAAGCCCGGTGGAGCACCAAGGGGCAAGAGAATCGAGTAGCAGCCCAAAGAGATGCCGGAATTTTCCGGCCGCTATCAGACAAAGCAACTGACCACAGTTGGTGGCGGGAAAGCTTTAAGAAGCCGCCGCCGGACGCAAACTGGTCTCGCACCTTTTTCTTAACTTCTTCAAGAATAGCACATTGCCCGCGGGGGTCAAGGGCACGTTATGGTCGTTGCCAACTAACCTGCAGCGTCAGCGATGTCCGAAATTGGATTCTCCCTCGCCGGCGATGCGGGTTTGTGGGGCATTTCTGCCGGAACACCCTTAGCGCCCGCGTGACGGCGCGTTAGATTTCCTGTTAGAGTGCTTGCACAATTGCCGGTTCATTTTGCCGAGAAACTCCTATGCCCATCGTCAAATTCATCAAAGAGAAGAAGGAAATTGAAGTCCCCGACGGCGCGAACCTACGGGCTGAAGCGGTGAAGGCGGGGATCAACCTCAATCAGGGGATCAACGGCATTGGCTCGTTGATTAACAAGTACGCGAACTGCAACACGATGAGCCTGGGGCTCGTGGCGGGGCAGTGCGCCACTTGTCGGGTGCTGGTTACCAAAGGGATGGAACACACCAACAAGATGACTTTTAGCGAGCGGATGAAGTTCAAGATGGTCCTGACGCCGGACCCCGTTCCCGCGCTCGCTTTCGTCGGCCACGAAGACACGATGCGTCTCGCCTGTTGCACCACCGTGCATGGGGACATTGAAGTGGAAACCGGTCCCGAAGTGAATCTCTTCGGCGACAATTTCTTCAGCTAAGGGTTTTCGCGCTGCTGCGGGAAAGCCAGCGAGGAGTCAATCTCTGCCAGGACCGCACGGACGCGAATGCGGACTTCAGGGGGCAAGTCTGTTTTTTGCAGTCGGATCAAATGGCCGTAGATGCCGCGGCCCATCTTCTTGAGCTTCTTCTGCGCCGCTTCGCGGGCCGAAAAGTCCTCCGCATCGAGTTCCTTGACGAGAGCGGCGACTTTTTCGCCCAGCGCCGCGTCGGGATGAGTCTGCACAACGAGGCCGACGCGAACGAGGCTGGCGGGACGAGGTGAGAGCGTCATCGGCAGCCGTTTTTCGTATTCCTCTTGTGGCAGTCGGAAACAGACATGCAGACCAGGTTCATGGAATAGCTCCTGCTTCCAGAGGTCGGCCAGTGCCTGGGATTCGTCCTCGAAGAGGCCGGCCAGGACAAGCTGGCTTGACAGTTTCTTAGCCGCCCCGGCCGCGAATGTATCCCCGTTGCCGGTTTCGAACTCGGTTGGCGCGAATTCCGCGCCAGGCCGCAACTCGCCAGTACGAACAATGCGGATCTTCGTCTCGTCTCGATGGTCAATGACAGTGACATCAAAAACAGCGTGCTTCACCTGGCTGGTAACGGTCACTTTGTTGTTTGCCACCTCCAATTTCAGCCACTTACCTTGGGGAAAGATGCCATCGTAGTAGACGAATTTTTCCCGGTCGATGTCGAGCTGGTTCTGGCTGTATTTCGCAAATACCTCGTCGCACTTCACGCCCCGCAGCCGCTCCATCCAGTGGTCTTTGGGAACTTTCGGAGGCGTTTCGGACTTCGGCAGCCTCCCCTTGGGCGGCTGCTTGATGCCAAGCTGCCAGAGCAACGAGGAAGACATCGCCACGCGCTGTTCCCCTTCGCGAGCCGGGCTGATGGTGCCGGGCCACCAGACGCCGGCAAGGCCGCCAGGAAAGTCGATTTTCATCTGCACTTCCAGCGGACGGGCGGCATGGAAAAAGACGATTGGTCGACGGCGGATTTCAATTGCCCCGTAATGCTGCGGAATGTTGCGGCCCATGATCTGGCCGTAGACAAATTCGGGCAGGTCGTTCCACTCGCGAGCGAGATCGGAGTTCGCCATTTCCGCATCGGTATGCACGCGGAAGACCCCCCATTCGTGAACGGTCAAATCCTTTTCGACCGGTAGGTCGTCAGCGGCTGGGACACTGCACGCCGCGAAGAAGGCGATGGTTAGAATGGCCGGGTGCAGGATTGCTCTCATCTCACTCGTCCTTATAGGTCATCTCCAGTTTCACTTTTTCCGCCGGCCATGGTTTTCCGTCCACCTCAACGTAAGGATAGATGAAGAAGTTGAGCGGCTCGCCGGCCTGCTTGGGGACGAGCGTCAGGTCTCGTCCTTGGCTATAGGTGACGCGGTTCTCGGTCAGGTTGCCAAAGTAATATTCCTTGAGGGTTGGATTCTTATCCGCCTCCGAGATGTCAACCGGCACCCAGCCCTGTTTTTCGAGATAGAAGAACGCCCAGCAGTGGTAGCCGGTGATCGGTCCTTCGCCACGTTTTTCGGGGATGGAGAAGCCGATTTCGAAGCGGGCAGGCAACCCCTTCGCCCGGGCCAGGGAAATGAATAGGCTGTGGAAGTCGGTGCAATTGCCGAACCGGCTGTCACAGACCCAAAGCACGTCGCCGCGGCCGTAGCCAGGGCGGGACTTGTCGTATTTGACATGGTCGTCGACCCGGTCATACAGGAGGCGGGCCAACTGGAGTTGATCCGCCGGCAGCGAGACCCCTTTGAGCAGCTCCAGAGGCTTCCCATCCACCGGAACTTTTGAGTCCGCACCGAGGAGGATTTTCCGCTGCTCGTCCGTCAACTTCACTCTTCCCATTCCCATCTTTTCCGGAGGTAAACCGCGAACTTCTTTCCGCACAATCTGATACGATGTGCTGAGGCCGATCTCGCCTGATGCGGGTGCCGCCAGTTGGATTGAGACCATCCGACTGCCGAATTTCTCTTCGGTCCCTTCTTCCACTTCGCCCGGCAAATCGCGCTCGATCACCTTGACCGTCTGGTCATCGCTGGTTTGTGGAACGGGAACCCAGATCCGAACCTCAGCCGCGGCCGGCAGACCGATCACCGTGGCGGCATAGTTGACACGGAATTTTCGCTCGGCCGACTGGTCGACTTTCTCTTTCGGTTCGGCGGCGCTGGCGGGGCTGACCACGACTGCCAGAACGAACAAAAGAAAGATCGTGCGATTCATCGCGTGCGTCCTCGTCAAAGTAGTGATTGGGGAGCGGCACTGGATCGTACCATAGCGCCAGCACAAGGTCCAATTCTGACGACTCCGCGCTGCCGAATGCCTTTTCACATTCGGTCCAAGACGTATCCACACTCGCCGCAAAGCGATTCATAGGAAGTAGTCCAGGGCAAGACTTGTCTACCCTGAATCAATCCTCAATCCTCAGCTTGATCTCGTCCGAATTCCCCCGCAGCTCAGGCGCGTACATGGCCGAGGCTCGGGCGGGAAGAGCCGCGAACTTGCCGGGGATTTCGGCCCGCATTTTGTAGGAAACCGAATGCTTGCCGCGAGCCAGGGCGCGGACGAAGAACGTCACGCGATTGTCTCGCAATTCCATGTAAGCTCCCAAACTGTTGTTGTTGTAACCGCTGCGAAGATCGACCGGCTCAAAACCAGCGGCTTTCATGTCCTCGAAGAGGATGTATTCGTAATCGTTCTTGCTGTCGATTTCGAGCTCGATTTCCACCTGGTCGCCGCTCTTGAGCGTGTCCCCTTCCTTGAGTTCCTTCCGCTCGAACTTTTCGACCTTCTGGTCGAGGGCCTGTCCGCGGACTCCTTCCACCTTGATTTTCTTATCGACCGGAATGAGCTTGTAGTATTTCCGGTTGACTTTCACCTCCAGGCCCGCCTTGGTGATGTGATCCTCGAGCGTGAAGTTGGTGACATAGGCGTTGAAGTAGACATTTCCCTTGCCTTTGCGGCGGATCTCCACTTCGTGGCCGCCGTCCTTGAGGTCGGCGCCCATCACAACGAATTTGTTGTCGTAGGTAAAGAGATTGTCTTTGGTGATTTCCACTTCCTTCTTCTTCTCGCCGTCCAGCCAGAGTTCCACCGTCATCTGCGGCTCCTGTTCGCCGCTGGCGCGAATGAACTCGGCAAAGGCTTCCACGCAGACCGCCGTGTCGCGAGTGCTCTGCCAATAGGTCGCGTGCTTGCGGTTATTGAGCAGATACTTCACCAGCCGCGGTGCTCGTTCCCCCTTGCCGTCGGTCTTGGCCAGCAGCTTGAGGTAGTAGGCATTAGCTTCCACTTCGCTGCCGTACCAGTACCACCAGTAGTTGTCTTCCGGCAGCTTGAGATGGGCGGTTTCGTTTTCTTCATCCTCGACGACGAATTGCTTGATGTTCTCCAGGATCATCGCCAACTTGTCCTTGTCGCCGATTTTCTCCAGGGCGAGACCGAACATCGCCTTGGCATAAACCGCCAAATGGACCCGGTCGCGATAGAGGAAGTCCTTCATCTCCACGTTATTGCTGTCGGCATCGACCAAGATCATATAGACGAACGCATCCAGTTCATCGGCGAACTGCTTCTTGCGGATGTTCAGCTCCTTCTTCTCCCAGTTCTTGATCCACTCGATTTGCTCGACCTGATACCGCTTGAGCCATTCGATGCCCCGCTCGAGCATGCCAGGAACGAGTGCCACGTCATTGGCCTTGGCGACTTGCAAGCCATGCACCACAACAGCCGTCGTATGCGGATAGCTGCGCTCGCCAACGCCGCTGAACCAGCCCCAGCCGCCGTCGCTGATTTGCTGCTCGGTCAGGGCTTTGACGCCATCTTTGACCATCCGATCCAGCTCGGCTTCGTCAAAGACCGGATTGCGGTCGAACCGTTTCCAACCTTTGGCCCGCTCTTTGTCGTCGCCGATTTCCTGGGCGTTGAGGTTGGTCCGCTTGTCGCGAATGGCGGCCAAATTGAGCTTCATGTCCAGTAGTGTTTTCTGCGTAATCACGCTGGGCAGGAAGCGGTTGAGAGTCTGGTCCGTGGTGTTGTAGGGATACTCCGCCAGATACGGCAGGGCATCCACCATGGCCATTGCCAGCGATGGGCTGTAGCGGACTTCCAGCACACTCTGCGGCACGCGACGCTCCTTGGGGACGTTGAAGCTGACTCGGGACGAATCCTTGTCCGGCTTAACCGTGCCGGCGTAGGAATCGGTCTTGAGCATGCCGTGAATGAAGCACGGCAGCTTCATCTCCATCGCGTCGGACTCTTCGTCGGTCAACCCCTTCATCCGGACGATCGCTTCCCCTTCATCCAGCACGGTGCAGAGCCAATCGACCCGCATCTCGCCGCCGGCCGGGATTTTGACCTTCTTGGTGAGCGGAGCCGACGACTTCAGCTTGTTGCCGGGGATTTCCAGCGAAACGCTGACATCCTTGGCGGTTTTGAGATAGTTGTGGACGTTGGCAGACAGGACCACTTCGTCCTTCTGGACGAAGAAGCGAGGAGCCTGCAAGCGGACAATCAGGTTCTTGCGTGTCACGACGTCCGCATCGCCACTGCCCACTTTGGTGCCGTGACCCATTCCCCAAACGCGGATCTTCCAGGAGGTCAGGTTTTCCGGCATGTCGAGCTCAATTTCGGCGATGCCGGTCTTGTCGGTCGTCAAAGCAGCGACCCATTTCGCCGTGTCCGCGAACTTGGTGCGGACCGTGGCTTCCACGAGTGGAGTGCCACCACCGGCTTCGCCTGGCTTGTTGCCGCGATCTTGACCTTGTTGCTCAGATTCGCCGCGCAGACTCTGTTTGTCCTCCGCGAAGTAAGCACTCGCGTCGCGGTTTGCGGCGCCTTTGGCCATCATCATGGGGGCACCCCCTGCCATCGGTGCGCCGGGCATCGCCATGCCGTTGGCCAGCATGGCTCGCCCTCGCATTCCTCCGCCACCGAAGCCGCCGCCACCAGGAGCACTTGTGGCAGCCATCTCGGCACCTTCCGCCAACACGTCCATTTCTTCTGCCACGCTATGGCCAAAGACGCCGAGGAAACCCATGACAGGCTTGTTGGGCAGTGACATATTGTGTCCGGCCAGCATCGACAGGCTGTCGTTCTGCTGCGGATTGTGATGCCGTCGCCACTTCCAAAAGAAGTCCTTGATGTCCGGCACATTGGAGCCGCCGGAGATGTATTCCACCGACTTGTCGTAAATGGTCAGCACCGTGGAGCCGACATAGTTCTCGCCGTTGAAATCGGTCAGGTGGACCTTGACTTTGGCCTTCTCCCCTGGCTTGTATTCCTTGGCGGAAGGAAGCACCGCCACATTCAGCACCCGCTTTTCGGGCGGCACAATCAGCTCCTTGGTTTCGGTGTACACCTTTCCGCCGCTGACGGTCACCGCTTCGACGAAAAAGTTCGGCATGTCCTTTTTTATGACCGCGATTTCTTCAATCACACTTTTTCCCTTCAGCCGCAAGACTTTGGGAGCAAGATAGATTCCGTTGGTCGGCCGGATGAAGAGCAGCACCGTGCTGTCCGCCCGGTCTGTATTGAGCTGCAAGCTGACCTTCTCGCCGGGGTTGTATTCCCGTTTGTCCGGAATCAGCTCGACGTTGTTGAAGCGGAAATCGGCCCCATCAAATCCCTGGCCGACGATCGTGAAGAGGTAGCCCCCTTCGATCACGTGCTTCTTGCTATCGCTGAGCTTGTAAGACAGGCGATACTGTCCCTTTTGGGTCGCCTTGATCTGCTGCAAGGCCAGGCCCTCTTCACCCGTGTTCAAGTCCCACTTCTGCACCGGCGTTTCCACCGGCTGGCGGTTCTTGTCGTAGGTGATCTTGAGGAGCGTGAGCGTTCCCTTGCCGGGAACCGGCTTGTCGTCGAGCGTTTGCGCCTTGAAGTTGGCCTGAATGACGTCGCCGACGCGGTAGTAACCCCGGTCAACCCAGGAGAAAACCTTGAACGGCTTGCGGGCAACGAGCACTTTTCCGCTTCCGACGATGGTGCGGCGGGAGTCATCGCGCACCTCGGCCGTCACCGTGTACTCGTGATCCGTGTTGCCGTCCAACTCCTTGGCCAGCAGCGTATCGATGTCCACGCTGATGGTGCCGTCCTCGCCAATCTCGCGTTCCACTTCAGCCACCACTTCCGGCGGCTCGCTGCGGCCTCGGTGCATCCACGGCGGCGATGGCCGCCCGCAGCCGGACCACTCGTGGTAGCCCTTGTACCAGGAGTAGTCGTAGGCATACCACCAATAGCCAGGGCCAAAGCACCAGTCCCAAGGCATGTGCGGATACCATTCCTGCGAATAGTCGGTCCGCAGCACTTTGTATTTCACTTTAGCCTTCGTCACTGGCGAGCCAAAGTAATACTTGGCGTTAATCTTGGCGGTGATCTTCTCCCCGAGCATCACCGGCTCTTTCGGCGCGTCAATCGTCACTTCATATTCCGGCTTCTTATACTCCTCGACGCGGAAATGGTTGCCGCCGGTGGCGAACCCCATCTGCCGCGGCGGGTCCATGATGTTGATGTTGTACTGACCGAGCGTGGCGTCCGCCGGCAGATCATATTCGCCAGTGATTCCGCCGAATTCATCCGCCACAAGCGTCTTGTCGAGGACTTTTTCCCCCTTCGGACTGTGTACTTCGATGACAAACGACTTTTTGGCGAAGTCCGATACATCCGCCTGGTCGTATTGAGCCCGGCGGACCCAGAACTTGAAATTGACCTTCTGCCCCGGCCGATAAACCGGGCGATCCGTCATGGCAAGAGCTTTGATCTGGTTGTATTCCTGGTCATGGGCCCGGCCGTTCCAGACATTCAGAAATCCCTGAAACGTAAAGCGGCCGGTTTTGGTCGTGGAAGTGACGAGCCATTGGTAGCCCTCTTCCTTCAAGTCCTTGGGATCGGGAATGACGATGCCATCCGCATTCGTGTTTTCGGCGAAATTCGACGTCACCACTTGATAACGATTGCCGCCGAGATGCCTCTGCTGCCAACCGAAGAATTCCAGGTTGGCATCGGGAATAGGCGAGCCGGTGACGGCGTCGGCAATGTAGTAAAGCGTCTTGCCGTCGAGCTGCTTGCGGACGATCGCCGTGTCGGCGACCCACAGAATGATCTTGCTGACGTTGCCGTCCGCCATGGTCGCGGTGACCATGTAGGCCCCCGGCTTCTGTAGAGGCGTCGTGACGGTGATCCGCTTGTCGAAGTGGTTCTCGCGAGGAACGAGGTCGAGTTCCCAGGCGGCTGTCGCTTCGCCGAGATACTTCTCTTCCCCTTGGTTCACCAGCCGATAGCCAATGTTGCCGATGTTGATCTTGTTCCAGTCGATTCGGTTGCCTGGGTCGGACTTGAGATAGGCCTTGATATCCGCCAGCAACTCGGGGACTTTGATGGCCCGGGCATCGAACTTGACCTTCTTGCCGTTGCGATAGCGGAATTCGACCGTCGCCCCTTGGCCGGCGGGCTGCGTGGCGACTCCTTCAAAGGTTCCCCAGTTGGCGACGATTTGGTCCAGTCGGTCCTTTTTCCAGTTGTTCTGGCCTGGGCCAAAGTCCTTGATATTTTGTTGCCAAAACTTGGCAGCCGTGAGATACTGCCGGCGGTTTTCATAGACCTGAGAAAGCTGGGTAAGGCCAGTCTCTTTCCACATTCCCTTCCCATCCGCCGCCACCTGCTGATAAATCTTGATGAAATTGAATTCGTCGGGGAGCTTGAAACGCTTGATTCCGGTGGCGAGCTTGGCGATCGTCTCGTCGTCCTTCAATGTATGCAAGGCATAGGTGCCGCTTTCGTTCTTCTTGGTGTCGTCGTCACTCATGCCGCCGCCGAAACCGCGGCCCCAGCGTCCCTGGGCCATTGTCTGAACGCCGAAGAGCTGTTCCATGAACTGTCCAAAGTGCATCCGGACCTGGTCTCGCATTTGCGGATGGTTTTCTGCCGCTTGTTCCAGGAGCCAGCGCCAGCGCTGGCCGTCCGTCTCCGCCGTGTCCCACTTCTTGGGCGTCGTGTGATAGACCGGCTTCCCTTCGGCATCGACCGGAGCCCCGTTGTATTCCCGGTGGCCATAGTAGCCCTCGTCGTAATCCGGCAATTCGCCGAGGTTCGTCAGCGTCTGCAGCCGCCAGGCTTCGTAGACCCCTCGGTGGTTGAGCAGCGTCTCGGCAAAGAACATGTAGAACTGGCCGACTTCCCCCTTGTTGTCATCCTTCGCGGCCAGCGGCAGAGCCTGGCTCATGATCTGCATGGCGCGGGTCCGGTCGCGCTCGATGGAGTTCACATATTTGCCACCGCCGCGATGGGGGCCCCGCTCGAACTTGCCGGCAATGATGAAGCCCTGGTGCTGGTTGTTGATGTACTGCGTCGCCGCCGTCTGCAATAGCCGCCAATTGTCCCTGTGAGCGGTGATGGTCCCCTCAATCAGTGCATCCACCTCGGTCCAACGTCCGAGGTTTTGCAGGCACTGGGCCGCCTGATTCAAATCGCTCGAAACCTGCGCAGGCTCATCCTTGGGGTCCATACAGAGCCTCTTGAACCCTTCATAGGCGTCCTTGAAATTGCCATCAGTCATCGCCTTCTGGCTCTTGGCCCGCAGCTCCGGCCCGCTGGGCCCCTGGGAAAGTGCCCCCGCCACCAGCAAGACCGCAAGAGACAACGCACAACCCACTGCGACCAAGATGTTTCGCTTCATGGCAAATCTGCCTTGGATAAGAATTCGAGAAAGCTCGTGTGAAACGACCCGCCTTAAGATTCAAGAACAAATCCCCCCTGGCGGTTACGCTTCCTGTAAGACGGCTCATCCGCCGAAAGCGTTTTGCTCAGTATCCCTGATTTGCCGGTTTTTTCCAACTAGTCCCGTTAGCAGGCTGGACCAATCTGTCGAAAGATCCCAGGACGCAGCCGAATTGAACTATGCCCAGCGAGGGGTATAATCACGCGAAACGGCTGAAACTCCTTTTATTCGAACGAGGGGGTGGCCAATGAACGTGAACCGCACCAAGGTTTTGCTCATCGACTGCGATGAGACAAGCTACTCGATCACCCGAAGTATGCTTAGCCGGGTGGAGGACTCGGCCATCGATCTGGAATGGGTGAGCACGCTTGAGTCCGGGCTGGCGGCGATCCGCAGCCACGCGTATGACGCCTATCTGATCGATTTTCGATTGGGGGATCGAGATGGGCTGGAGTTGTTGCGCATCTCCGTGTCTGAAGGTTGCCGGGCCCCCTTGATTATCATTACTGGAGAAGGCCAACGCTCGGTGGACGTGCAGGCGATGCAAGAGGGAGCCGCCGACTACCTAAGTAGGTCGGTGGAATAAGTTAGGCTGCTCGTTTTCGGACGGTAGCCTGGATTTCTAGGGTCAGGTCGTCATGTTCGAACATAAAGCCCATGTGGTCTCGGTTGCCGGTGATGCGGGCGACACCCTTGCGGAAGGC
>SXGT01399709.1_pt1 | contig 10779 bp, 9 predicted proteins | sample 3176221 | NCBI WGS metagenome assembly SXGT01 (sample SAMN11356862, study PRJNA531348) | freshwater metagenome | isolation source: freshwater sample F1-120 | place: China: Fuxian Lake, Yuxi | collected 2017-12-25
CGACCCGATCACCATCGAGGAGATCCAGCAGATCCTGGCGGCGCTGGCGCGCTCGGGCATCTCGATCCTGATCACCGAGCACAACGTCATCGCCACGCTGCGCATCACCCACCGCGCCTACATCATCGACAAGGGCCGCGTGATCGCCGAGGGCGACGCGCAGCAGGTGGTCGCCAACGAACAGGTGCGCGCCGTCTACCTCGGCAGCTCGTTCGGCGAGGGCATCACCGACGAGGAGGAACGCGGCCTCGATCTCGGCGAAGGCGACGAGGATCGACCGAAGCCGCCGCCCGCCTAGCGCCGCGGCGACCGTGTCATCGCGGGTTCGGCCCCACGGCGGCGCGCGGCGCGTTCGCGCCGCGCCTGCCACGCTTCCAGCGTTCGGGGCGTTGTGGCATGCTCGCCCACGAGCCCCGATGCGCACCTTCCTCCTCGGCGTCACCTTGCTCGCCCCCGCCGTCGCCCAGTCGCCACTGCAGGCGACCCTGATCGCGGTGGCGCCGGTCGAAGCCGAGTGGGTCAACGCCCCGCCGGGCACGGCCGGTGCCCTGATGAGCCAGGCGGCCGGCCCGCTGACCAGCGTCGACCTCACCGCGCCGGTCGGCCAGAACTGGGCCCACGTCACCTGCGCACTGTCGGCGAACGGCCCCGGCTGGCGACTGGTGGCGTCCTCGCAGGTGTTCTCGCCGCCCGGCGAGATCGCCGAGACGCGCGTCGACCTGCTGCTGCTGCTGACCGCCACCGCACCGACGACGCTCGCCCTCGACCTGCAGCTCGCCCACTGGGGCGACTTCCCGTTCGGCGTCGGCTTCCGCATCGACCTCGGCGACGACGGCTCGGACGAACTCGACACCACGCTGCCGTACTGCTGCGGCTCGGTGCGCCGGCAGTCGCTGACGCGCACGATCGACGGCTCGGGCCTCGCGATCCGCATCCGCGGCGTCAACACCATGTGGGTTTCACCGCAGGCCTACGATCTGCGGATCGAGGCGCAGCCTTGGTTGCCGCAAGCGAGCGCCGTCGCGCCAGACTGCGGCGGGCTCGGCATCGAAGCCCCGGTGCCGGTCTGGTACGAAGGCAACTACCAGCTCGCGGCACTGCCCTCGAGCGATCCGGCGGAGTTCGGCGTGCTGCGCGCGACCGGTCTCGGCGGCTTCGACCTGTTCGTCGTCGCCGGCTTGCCGACCACGGCGCCGCTGGTGGCGCCACCGCCGCTGCCCGGCCCGCGCGACCTGCTGACCGACATCCTGGTCGCCGTGCCGGGCACGCCGACCGTGCCGGGCACGACCGCGACCGAGTGGGAACTGCGCGTGCCGCTGCTGCCGCCGGGCCTCGTGCTGTTCGCGCAGCACGCCAGCGTGCACACGATCGCGCCGTTCGGCTTCGGCACCACGAACGTGCTGCGCCTCGACACCTGATCGGCGCGCGCCGCGCAGCGGCGGGTACACGAAAAGACCCGGCCAGGGGCGACCTGGCCGGGGGTCGCGGGGCTTTCCCCGCGATGGCAAAGGAATCTCGTGTACGGCGCGCGTGCGAAGCGTCGCCACCCGTGTGCCGCGTGGCGCGCGGACCGACCGCGCCTTCCGGCGCGATCGCCTCGATCAGCCCTGCAGCAGCTGCAGTGCGGCCTGCGGTTGCCCGTTGGCCTGCGACAAGATCGAGATCGACGCCTGCTGCAGGATGTTGTTGCGCGTCAGCTCGGCCGTCTCGTAGGCGACGTCGACGTCGCGGATGCGGCTCTCGGCGGCCGACAGCGACTCGGCGGCGACGCCGAGGTTGGCGATGGTCGACTGCAACCGGTTCTGCAGCGAACCGAAGCGGCCGCGCAGCTGCGACACCTGGTTGATCGCCGAGTCGATCTGCGCGATCGCGAAGGTGGTGCTGCCACCCGAGCCGACGTCGACCGAGGACAGCCCCAGCGTCGTGGTCAGCGCCGGCGTCAGGGTCACGTTCAGGCTGTCGATGCCGACCGCCGTGTTGATGCCGACCTGGAACGTCACCGTGCTCGACGAGCCGTCCAGCAGCTTGATGCCGTTGAACTCCGTCGACTGCGCGATGCGGTTGATCTCGTTGACGAGGCTGTCGAACTCTTCCTTGATCGTGTTCTTGTCCGCGGTCGAGGACGAGCCGTTCGCCGACTGGATCGCCAGCTCACGCAGGCGCACCAGGATGTTGCTGACCTCGTTCAACGCACCTTCGCCGACCTGAACCAGCGAGATGCCGTCGTTGGCATTGCGAGAGGCCTGCGACAGCGAGCGCACCTGCGAACGCAGGCGCTCGGAGATCGCGAGACCGGCCGCGTCGTCGGCAGCCGTCGAGATGCGCAGACCGGTCGACAGACGCTGGTAGTTGCGCGCGAGACGCGTCGTGACCTGCGCAGTGTTCCGCTGCGCATTGATCGACGCGATGTTGGTGTTGACTCTGAGACCCATGACTCTTCCTTTGCCTTACTGACTGATTCGCCGTTCGTCGCAACGCCCTTTGCTGCGCTGCGACACCGTCATGATCGGACCGATGCCAAGGGGCTTGAGCCGCGGGCATCGTTTTTCCCCGCCGCGAGGTGTCGACGAGACGTCGACGCCATCGAGGCCACCGCCACAAACGCCCGCGAACACGACATCTGCGTCGGCTCGTCCGGTCGCGTTACGGGACTCTCCCGATGCCCTTGGCATCGAGCCTGCGCGCACGTTCCGGCGCGCTCGAGCATCAGCGCACCGCCGCCGGACCCGGCACGCGCGCGAGCACTTCGTCGCGATCGGTCGCGTGCAGCAGCGCCTCCTCCTGGGTGACCAGGTGGCGCGCCAGCAAGGAACGCAGCGACACGTCGACCGTCTGCATGCCGAGGCTGCGGCAGCGCTGCATGATCGCCTGCAGGTCCTGCAGGCTGCCCTTGCGGATCACCGCGCGCACGGCGCTGCTGCCGACCAGCACCTCGACCACGGGCACGCGGCCCGAACGGTGCGAACGGTGCAGCAGGCTCTGCGCCAGCGCACCGCGCAGCACGCGCGCGAGTCGCGTGCGCAGCCGCGGCCGGCCTTCGATCGAAGCCAGTGACGCCAGCTCGGTGATCGCACCGACGACCGAACCGGCTTCGACGCCGGCGACGACGAGGCAACCGGACTCGGCGGCGGTCAGTGCCGCTTCGACCGTCTCGAGGTCGTGGACCTCGCCGAGCACGACGACGTCGGCGCCGGTGACCACCGCCTGACGGATGCCGTCGGCGGCCGTCGCGACGTGGGTGCCGATCTCGCGTTGGTGCAGCAGCGCTGCGGTGCTCCGGTGCACGAACTGGATCGACGGCTCGATCGTGGTGATATGGCGCGACGGATCCTGCGCCATCGTCTCGACCATCGCCGCGATCGTCGTGCTCTTGCCGGCGCCGAAGTAGCCGGCGACCAGCACGAGACCCGAACGGCAGCGCGCGAACGCCGCGACCTGCTCCGGCAACTCGAGCGTCGCCAGCTCCGGCGGCGCCTCGGGCACCGGCCGCAGCACCAGCGACGTCTGGCCGAACGCTTCGGCCACGGCCGCGCGGTAGCGGCGGCCGCTGCGCGCGACGTAGAGCACTTCGACGTGCCCGCGCACCGCCAGCTGCCCGCGGTGGTCCGCGAACAGCATGTCGCGCAGCAGTTCGTCGACGTCCGCGGCCTGCACCGGCGTCTCGTCGCCGGAGACGAAGCGCCGCTGCACGCGCAGCGCCGGCGACCGGCCCGGCACCAGGTGCAAGGCGGAAGCGCCGACGCGGGTCATCGCCGCCAACAAGCTCTCGAGTCGTTTCGTGTCCAAGCGTTCACCTCGCCGTCGTCTGCAGGTCCTTGGTCCGCTCCAGCAGCCACGCCTTCTCCTCGGCGCGCGCGAAGACGTCCTCCATGCGCACCTTGCCGGCCGTCAGCAGCTCGAGCAGCGAACGATCGAGCGAGTGGCCGGAACGTCCGCCTTCGGCGCGCAACAGCAGGCCGATGTCGCCGAGTTCGCCGCCGCGCACGACCTCGCGCACGGCGTCGTCGACGACGAGCAGTTCGGTCGCGGTGACGGTGCCGGCGTGGCCGACGTCGGGGATCATCTGGCGCACCAGCACGGCGCGCAGCACCGCCGCCAGCGACGAGCGCACGCGCGGCAGGTCGTGGACGGAGTAGAAGTTCAGGATGCGCACCAGCGCCGCGGTGGCGTTGGCGGCGTCGAGGTAGGCGATCACCATGCGCCCGCCCTCGGCGGCGCGAAGCGCCACTTCGAACGTCTCGGGACTGCCGACGTCGCCGACGACCAGCACGTCCGGATCCTCGTTGACGACGCTGCGCAGCGCTTCGGCGCGTTCGCTCGGTGCCAGGCCGTAGCGGCGCCGCTGCACGACCGCGCCGTCGGTGGGCAGCGCCAGCGGCTCGTCGTCGACGACGACCACGTACTGGCTGGCGTCGGCGGCCACCTGCTGCACGAGCGTCGACAGCAGCTCGCCGCGGCCGAGGCCGCGTTCGCCGACCAACAGCACCATGCCCTTGCCGGCGCGCACGGCATCGACGATCGCCGGCGGCACGCCGATGGCATCGGGTGCCGGGATCGCGGCGGCCGAGAACGTCACCCGCACGGCGACGCCGTCGAACTGGCGGAACGCCGTCGCGGTGCCGCGGCCGAGGTTCTCGAACTGCCACGAGCGCACGACGAACTGGCGGTCGGCGAGCGACTCGAGCACGTCGCCACCCATCGTCTCGCGCACGAAGTCCCAGACCTCCGGGCCGCTCAGCGTCTCGTCGGTCAGCTGGCGCCAGGTCGCACCGACGCGGATGCGCACGGGGCGCCCCTCGCTGACGACGATCTCGGTGGCACCGTTCTGCTGCGCTGCGGTCAGCAGCGAGGTCGACGCGAGATCGGTCGCCGCGACGGTCGCCCGCTGCAGCTCCGCCTTCTCGCGCTGCAGTGCCAGCAGCCGCTTCAAGGAACTCTCGGTCAGCAGGCCCTGCTCGATCAGGACCTGCCCGATCGGCCGGGTGCCACCGGTCAGATTCTGGATCGCCAGGCAGCGTTCGAGCCCAGCTTCGTCGACGACCCCGCCCTCGAGCAGGATCGCGCCCAATCGGATTTCATCCATGCGCCGACTTTGCCTCCGCTCGGCGAAGCATCGGTCGCATCGAGGCTTCGCCTTGAGGGCGAACGCACTCGCGCCGGTGCGCTCGGCGCGCCCCGCTTCAGCGCAGGCGTTCCGCGGCGGCCGCAGCGAGCTCGGCGGCTACGGGGTTGCCGACCATGCGGGCCTGCACCGCCACCTGGCGCCACTTCGTGGCGGCGCGGTCCCGGTCGCCTTCGACCTCGGCCAGCAGGGCGGCGGCGACGTTGCCGAGCATCGGGTCGCCGAGGTGCAGGAACTCCCGCTCCGCGGCCGCCGGGGCCAGCTTCGGCGGCAGCCCACCCAGGGCCGAAACGGCCTTGGCGACCCGCTCGGCATCGCGCAGCGCCACCGCAGCCAGCAACGCAACCCAGCGCGGTTCCGCACCTTCCATCGCCGCAGCGCCAGCGAACACGCGCTCCAGTTGGCGCTGCCGTTCCCCGTGGTCGAGGTCGCCGTCGGCCAGCAGCCGCACCGTCCCGGCGTAGTCCGGGGTCGGATACTTCTGGCGCAGGCCGAGGCCAACGGCCGTGACCACCAGCGCCAGGAACACCCACAGCAGGAAGCCGCCCGCAGGCCGGGACGCTCCGGGCGCAGGGGACGGCGGCAGGTGGGTCGGCTCCGGCATGCGCGCAGTGTGACCCTGGACCCAGGCAAGTGCAAAGCTCGGGCGCGCGGCGCGCCGCGGCGAGCCACGTGCAGCCGATGCCGCCGGCCTCGTCGGCGAGCCTTGCACCGCCTTCGTCCGGGGCTTCCGAGGTCGGCGGATTCTGCTATGGTGCTCCCTCCAAAACTCCGGTCAGACCGCACTCGGTCCACGACGTTCTCGACTTTGCGGCTCGCGCTCTTTGCGCATGAGCGCATCGGGAGCCCGGGCGGCCTGACCCCTATCACCATGGCAGCGAAGACCCAGAAGCCGTCCGTGAAGAAGAGCAAGCCGACCAAGGCCAAGCCCACCACCACCACCAAGAAGGCCAGCAAGTCCAGCGACGGCAAGCTCGACGCGAAGAGCAAGAAGCCGAACTCCCCGACCGCCCCCAGCTCGACCCGCCCGGTCGCAACGCGCCCGGCACCCGGCCGGACGGCCTTCGTGCCCCGCGCGGTCGCCAACCTCGACGACGACGACGTGCTGATGGCGCAAGGCGGCGGTGGCGCCGGCTTCGGCCGCTGCGGTGGTCGCCTGCTGTCGAGCAAGCTCGAACAGGACCTCTGCAACCGCCTCGGCAGGGCCGGCGTCGTGCACCGCCACCGCCCGCGCCACTCCGAGATCCGCTACGCGGACGGCAAGGTCGCGGCCTACGCCCCGATGAGCGTGCTGCGCGGCCGCGGCCGCGAGGGCACGGGCGTGGTGATCGAGGCGATCGAGGACCCGAACGCGCCGATCCTGCGCAAGATCGTGTCGTTCCGCGCCCAGTACGGTCAGGAGTTCTACGTGATCCTGGTCGGCACCGACGAAGTGCTCGACGAAGCGCCGCTGGCCGCCCACGACGAGTCGTGCTCGGCGACGAACGTCAACACGCTGATCGCTCGCCTGGCCGAGTGAGCGCTGCGCGCGGGGCCCGGACGCGGCCCCGCTGCGCGCGCCGGCAGGAACGCCGGGGTTTTGCGCACTGGCGGGACGTGGGGTGACGGAGTATCGTCCTCGCCCCATTTGTCCGCTTAACCCCGACGGGCCACGACGTTGACGACCGATCTCGTCCAGTTCGCGCGTTCCTTGCAGTTGGATTCCCTGGAGACCGCTTGGGAGCAAGCGGTCAAGTCACCTCAGGTCGCGGACACCAATCGCTACGCGACGGTGATCGACGTCCTGTGTGACAAGGACCTCGCCAGCCGCGCGCTTCTCTTGGCGACCTCGATGATCGAGGCGCTCGTCGGCCGCGACGAGACGGTCGCCGCACTCGAGTTCGGCTTCCGCGTGATGCGCAAGAGCGCGCACAACGACGCGCTGACCCGGACCGTCGTCGGCTTGATCGACAAGCGCTACGGCGACGAGGACTGGCTCGCGGTGCTGAAGACCCGCGCCGGCCTCGACGGCCAGCCGACGGTCAACTCGATCCTCGAGTTCGATCGCCTGCGCCGCTTCACCAAGGGCCACGTCGTCTACCACGCCGCCGGTTGGGGCGAAGGTGCGATCGAGGCCTTCACCGCCGCGACGCAGGAAGTCACGGTGCACTTCGCCACCGGGCGGCGCGAGTCGTTCCCGCTCGACACGCTGCTGTCGCGCTTCAAGCCGCTCGATCCGCAGGATCTGCGCGCGATGAAGCTGCAGCGCATGGACGTGCTGCGCACCGAAGCCGAGAAGGACCCGAGCGCGCTCGTGCGCCGCGCCGCGACGCTCTACCGCGGCACGATCACCAGCACCCAGGTCAAGACCGAGCTGTCGCCGTCGGTGGTCAGCGAGAAGGACTGGCCGTCGTTCTGGAAGCGCGCGAAGACCGCCGCGACCAAGGACCCGTGGTTGAAGGTCGAAGGATCGGCGACGCGGCCGACGTTCGTCGTGCGCGACAAGCCGGTCGGTCTCGTCGACGAGGCGACGGTGACGCTGTCGCACCAGAACGACCTCGGCCAGCGCATCGGCGTGCTGCGCGACTACCTGGCCCGCAGCGAGGACGAAGAGGTGCGCACGCAGATCCTCGGCCTCGCCACCAAGGTGGTCGAACAGGCGATCGAGGAGAAGAAGGCGACGCACGCGCACATCCTCGACGGCATCCTGTTCCTCGAGGAGAACGGCTACCGCGCGTCGGTGCCAGCCGCGCAGGAAGTGCGCGCCCTGCTGGTCAAGGACGACGGCACGCTGCGACCGGCGGCGATCGACCGCCTGGCCACGCAGAAGTCGCGCGAACACGCGATCGAACTGCTGCCGGAGGCACTCGGCGAGAACTGGGCGGAGCAGTGCGTCGTCACGCTCGCCGACTGGCCGGTGTCGGTGCTCGAGAACGTCGTCGAGAAGCTCGTCGCCGGCAACCACGGCCCGCAGTGCCTCACGCTCTGGGACCGCATCGCGCCGTATCCCAAGCGCTATCCGCAGCTGACCTACCTGCTCGGCAAGCTCTACTGCGACGGCATCTTCGAAGGGCAGCCGAACTGCCCGTCGGCGCTCGCCGTCGGCCGCGTGCTGCTGCACCTCGCGCGCATCCTCAACGAGACGCGCAAGCAGAACCAGGTCAGCAGCCGCCTGCTCGGGCGACTGTCGAGCCTGCTGACCGGCAAGCGCGGCCTGCTGCAGCGCGCCTGCGACGGCATCTCGCGCGACGACCTCGCGCAGTACCTCGGCATCATCAAGCGCGCCGGCGAGGACTTCCCGCCGGAGATCGGCGACGCGGTCGATCGCTTCGTCACCGACCTCTACCCGGACCTGCACGCGAAGCCCGAGCTGCCGTACTGGGAGAAGGACTACATCTACACGACGCGCGAAGGCCTCCGCCGCATCAAGGAGGATTACCGCGTGCTCGTCGAGGACAAGATCCCGGCGAACAGCAAGGCGATCGGCGCCGCCGCGGCGCTGGGCGACCTCAGCGAGAACAGCGAGTGGGAGTCGGCCATGGAGGAGCAGCGCAACTTGACCGGTCGCGCCACCGACATGGACCAGCAGCTGCGCAACACCAAGCTGATCGAGGACCAGGACGTGCCGGGCGACCGCGTCGCCCCGGGCGTCAAGGTGACGCTGAGCGAGGTCGCGAGCGGCAAGAAGATCAGCTACCGCGTGCTCGGCCCGTGGGACGTCACCGACGACCACACGATCAACTACCTGGCGCCCATCGCCGCCGGGTTGCTCGGCAAGATGGTCGGCGAGATCGCCGAGATGCCGAGCCCGACCGGCGCCATGCAGGTCCGCATCGACGCGATCGAGAAGATCGTCTGACGATGCCGCGGCCGTTCCGCCTCGACCTGGGCGACGGCCACTTCCTCGCCGGCGACGAACTCGCCGGCGACGGGCCGACCTACGTGTTCCTGCATGGACTCGGCTCGGTGCGCCAGGGCGTGAAGAGCACGTCGTTGCTGGCCCACGCGCAGCGGAGCGGGCGCGCGTTCGTGCGCGTCGACCTGCGCGGCCATGGCGAATCGAGCGGCACGATCGGGCTGGTCAAGCCGTCGGCGCTGATCGACGACGTCGTGCGCCTGCTGCAGCGCCTCGGCCCGAGCGTGGTCGTCGGCTCGAGCCTCGGCGGCCTCGTCGGCGCGATGGCCGCCGCCGCGTGCCCGCAGCAGGTCGTGGGCCTCGGCCTGCTGGCGCCCGCGTTCGGCTTGATGAACGGCCTCGCCGACCGGCTCGACGCGCACGGCCAGCTGCGCACCAGCGACGGCCGTAGCTTCCCGGTCGCCGCCGACGTGCTCGCCGACGCGCGCGCGATCGACGAACGTTCCCTGCCGCGCCGCCTCGCGGTGCCGACACTGCTGGTGCACGGCACCGCCGACGACGTGATCCCACAGCAGGTCAGCGAACGCTTCTTCCAGGCGCTCACGCAGCCGCAGAAGGAACTGTGGCTCGTGCCCGGCGGCGACCACCGGCTGGCCGACGTCGCCGACGCGATCTGGCCGCGCCTCGACGCGCTGCTGGCGCGCTGACGCACGGCGCGCGCGGGGCCGAACCTTGCGGGCCGACGAGCAGCGGCGCAGACTGGGGCCGTGTTCCCGATCCCGCCCGCCCACCAGCGCCTCGCCGACCAGATCGACGGCTGGCTCGACCTGCGCTGCCCGGACAAGGCACTGGCGCTGGTCGCCCCCATGCTGGCCGACGCCGGCGCGCGGGCTGCCGGGCTGTGGCTGCGGGTGCGCGCGCTGGTCCGCCTCGGCGACTACGAGCAGGCGCTGCCCGACCTCGCCGAGTTGGCGAGAATGCACTCCGACGAGAGCTGGGTGCCGCTGACCGACGCGTTCTGTCGCAAGCGCACCGGCGACCTGCGCGGCGCCGCCGACGTGCTGCGGCGCCTGCTGCAGCGCGACCACAAGAACGCCACCGCGCACTTCAACCTCGCCTGCTACCTCGCCCTCGCCGGCGACCAGGACGGCGCCATCGACGCGCTGTCGCTGGCCTGCGGCCTCGATGCCGAGCACCGCCTGTTCGCGCGCGACGAACCGGACTTCGACAGCCTGCGCACCGACGAACGCTTCCGCGCCCTGCTGCGCAGCGGCGGCGCCGCCGAGCCCGACGACCTCGACGCCGGCTTCGATGCCGCAGACGACGACGAGGACGACGACCCGCCGCCGGACGCCGGACGCCACGGCCACCGGCTGAACTGACGGCGGCGCGAACCGGCCCGCACGCGCGTGGCCGCGGTGGCACCGGGACTCCCGCATCGGCCCCAATGCGCCGCGGCCCGGCAGTCGAAGAGGCGGGTTCGGGAGAACCACGTGCCGGCCACCACCCACCCGCCTGCGGCTGCGTTGCGCGACACCCTCGCGCGGAACCTGACCCACGTCGTCAGCCTGCCGGCCAGCGCCGTCGAGCCGATCCTGTGCGCGATCGTCGCCGGCGGCCACGTGCTGCTCGAGGGCATCCCCGGGATCGGCAAGACGCTGCTGGCGCGCACGCTGGCGCTGACGCTCGACGGCGAGCACAAGCGCATCCAGTTCACCAACGACCTGATGCCGAGCGACGTCGTCGGCGCCGCCATCTGGCGTCCGGACCTCGGCAAGTTCGCGTTCGTGCGCGGGCCGCTGTTCGCCAACCTCGTGCTCGC
>SXGT01639493.1_pt1 | contig 10779 bp, 9 predicted proteins | sample 3176221 | NCBI WGS metagenome assembly SXGT01 (sample SAMN11356862, study PRJNA531348) | freshwater metagenome | isolation source: freshwater sample F1-120 | place: China: Fuxian Lake, Yuxi | collected 2017-12-25
CAACCGCGCTGATGATGCTCAAGTGCGTGATGGCCAAGAACTGCAACATCAAGTGCCCCGCAGGTTTGACCACCAACCCGGAGGCCTTCGACGGTGATCCGCGCGCGCTGGCGCAGTACCTGCTGAACATCTCGCACGAGGTGCGCGAGATCCTCGCCACGCTCGGCATGCCGTCGCTGGCGGCTGCCCGCGGCCGCAGCGACCTGCTGCATCTGCTCGACCACCCGTCGAGCATCGGCCGACTGGATCTGCGCGCCATGCTGCAGGTCGCCAGGGGTTTCGTGCCCGAGGATCCGATCTACATGGAGAAGGACTACGCGGTCGACGACGCGTTCGGAGCCCAGCTGGATCTCGATGGTGTCGAGATGGCACCGGTGGCGTTGACCAACCAGAACAAGAGCGTCGGCGGGCAACTGGCCGTCGATATCGAACGCAGGCTGAACCATCAGGACGACACCGGGGCCGCCGTCGCGACGGATGCCCGGGGCCGGCGCTACCTGACCCCCGACAGCGTCGTGATCACCACCACCGGGTCGGCGGGCCAGAGCTACGGGGTGTTCTGCAACGACGGTATGGCGATGACGCACACCGGAACCTGCAATGACGGCGTCGGCAAGAGCCAGTGCGGCGGCACCATCGCGGTGCGCTCGCCCGGCGGCGGATCGACCAGCCCCGGCGGCAACGTGCTGATCGGCAACTTCGCCCTGTTCGGTGCCTCCGGTGGCCGGTTGTTCGTCGAAGGTGAGGCCGGTGACAGGTTCGCGGTGCGCAACTCCGGGGCCACCGCGGTGGTCGAGGGCGTCGGAGAGTTCCTGTGCGAGTACATGACCAACGGGGCGGTGTTCAACATCGGCGGCTTCGGCAAGGGCGTGGCGAACGGAATGAGCGGCGGCTTCCTCTATCAGTACGACCCGAACGCCGAATTGGCCGCCAAGGTCAGCGCCGACTCGGTACTGCTGGCACCCATCAGCGAGGCACCCTTCCACGAAGTCGCCGCACGCACGATGTTGCAGTGGCATCTGGAGGCCACCGGATCAGCGAAAGCCGCTGCACTGCTGGATGATTGGGATGTCACGCGGCTGCACGTCAGCTATGCGATGCCGCGGGCGCTGCTGCAGTACCAGGATGCCGAGGCCATCCTGGCGGCCAAGACACGCAAGGAACTGCTCGACGAGCTGGCCTCCGCACTGGCCGGTTACCAGGTGCACAAGTTCAAGCGCTCCTACCGCCACGGGCAGACGGTGCTCGACGGCGCGGTGCCCGGTTACGGCGAGACGGACACCGAGACCATGTTCGCGCTGCTGAACACCTACACCGTGCTGAACATGGCGCAGCGACTGGCACTCACGCGGCTGCCCGGGGTCACCGATGTCGCCGATCCACGGGTCGCGAAGATGGTGCGCAACCTGGTGCTCACCGAGGATTTCTTCCTGATCCAGAAGCTGCAGCGCTTCGCGCGGGAAGCCATCGACGATTTCAGCGACGAGAACCTGGCCGTGTTCATCGCCGACAAGCGCATCACCGACTACAAGGATGCGCTGGCGCAACGCAACGTGTTGTCGATGGACAGCCTGGGAACCTACGGCTGGATCCTGTATCAGAACGCCAAGAACGTCGACATGATCGGCCGCCTGCCCTCGTTCGAGGAACTGTTTGCCGCGCAATCGGTTCCGGATGTGGTGGCGTCCCTCACCTCGCTGGAGAGCGCGTAACCCGATGAAGATCGCCTACATCCCCCAGGACGCCCCGTTCAACGAGGACCAGCGCGCCTGGCTGTCGGGCTTTTTGGCCGGCCTGCACTCCCGGCTGGCAATGAACGTCGCGCCGCCGCCGGCCGTCCCCGGTGACCAGTCCGCGCCGCGCCCCGCGCTGCGCATCCTGTACGGCACCCAGACCGGCAACGCCGAGGGCGTGGCCAACGACGCGTCGGCGGCCGCCAAGGCGCAGGGCTTCGATGTATTGGTCAGCGGTCTCGACGAGATCGAACTCGACGAGTTCGCCGGTCTCAAGTACGTGCTGATCATCACCTCCACCTACGGCGAGGGCGAGATGCCCGACAACGCCGAACTGTTCTGGGAGGCCTTGTCGGCGTCGACCGCACCGCGCCTGGAGGGCGTGTCCTACGGGGTGTTGGCACTCGGTGATACCAGCTACGACGAGTTCTGCCAGGCCGGCAAGCTTTTCGACACCCGCCTGGAGCAGCTCGGTGCCGCGCGGGTGGTGGCCCGCGCCGACTGCGATGTCGACTACGAGGCCCAGGCCGCCGAATGGATCCAGTCGGCCGTCTCGGCGCTGGTGCCCAGTTCCGGGGCCAGCGGTGCACCGAGCACGCCGCCGCCGAGCGCGGTGGCGCGTTCCGGGTGGACGCGCAAGAACCCGTTCGTCGCCCAGGTCGCCGTCAACCGGCTGCTGTCGGGGCCCGGCTCGGACAAGGAGATCCGGCATTTCGAGTTCGATCTGGCCGACAGCGGGATCGAGTACGTCGCCGGCGATGCGCTGGCGGTCATCCCGGAGAACGACCCAGCGCTGGTGGATGCCATCGCCGGACACTTCCGTGTTTCGGCCGACACCCTCGTCGGCGATGAGCCGCTCGGGGATCTGCTGGGCCACCGGTACGAGATCAGCGCTCCGTCAAAGGATTTGCTCGGCGAGGTGGAACGGCGGGCGGAGAACCCCGAGCTGTCGCACGTTCTGCGCGGTGGGGTGAAGGAGACCCTGGAGCGCTGGCTGTACGGCAAGGACATCTTGGACGTGCTGAGCATCGCCGGGGATGACCTCAGCCTGGAGGAGTTCGTCGGGCTCCTCAAACCGCTTCAGCACCGGGCGTATTCGATCTCGTCGAGCGCGCTGGCGCATCCGGACCGGATCCACCTCACGGTGGCCAGCGTGCGATACCACAACAGCGGACGGATGCGCGGCGGGGTCTGCTCGACGTTCCTGGCCGACCGCGGCACGGAGTCCAAGATCTTCCTGCAGCCCAACAAGTCGTTCCGGGTGCCGGCCGATGACCACGCCCCGATGATCATGGTGGGCCCGGGCACCGGGGTGGCGCCGTTCCGCGCGTTCCTGCAGGAGCGCGAGCAGCGTGGCGCCGGCGGACGCAACTGGCTGTTCTTCGGCGATCAGCACCGCGAACACGACTTCGCCTACGCCGACGAGATCACGGCGTGGCAGGACTCCGGACTGCTGAATCGGTTGGACCTGGCGTTCTCTCGCGACCAGACCGACAAGATTTATGTGCAGACCCGGATGCGCGAGCACGGTGGCGAGCTGTTCGGGTGGCTCGAAGAGGGCGGCCACTTCTATGTCTGCGGTGACGCGACCCGGATGGCCAAGGATGTCGACAAGGCGCTGCACGATATCGTCGCCACCCACGGCGGACTGGACGCCGACGGTGCCGTCGAGTACGTCAACTCGCTGAAGCGCGAGAAGCGGTACGTTCGCGATGTGTACTGACCGACAGCGCTGCAGCACCTGCCCCGCGCAACGGCTCAACGCCGGAAGCCGGGAGATCGGCGCCGCCCTCCCCGCGCTGGGCACCGTGGTGTCCTGCACCGCCAATGATGCTGCACTGCTGAGCCATACCGGTGAATACGCCACACCGGCGCACCCCGGCGAGGCACTGATCTGCGGTCAGGAGCAGATCAGCCTGCGCCTGGGTGCCCACGTCACCGGCTACCTGACACCGCAGGCCCTGACCCTCACCGATACCTTCGGCACCCATCGGGGCTATCTGACCCCCGCGTCTGATCCGCTTGTCCTCAAAGGTCTTTCGCTGACACCGCGCGGGCCGCAGGTGCCGTTCACCGCCGAGGACTGGTTGGGTGTGGACTGGAACGACACCGATCAGATCGACCACCTCGATTCGCTCTCGGACGAGCGGTACCGGGTGCTGCCCTTCACCGGGGCTCGCAAGATCGACCCGCGGGTGCTGCCGCACCTGCTGGTGTATCTGGTCGAACAGCACGTGGAGTACACGGTCGCGGTGCCGGGCGGCGGATGCGTGCAGTTGCATCGCGGCAGGGCCGCATTGGCCGACACGTCCGGTCCCGCGGTGGCGGTGATCTTCGGCGCGGCCCGGTATGCGTTGGATCCGGTGCAGGTCGGCGAGTGCTGGGTGAGCATGCTGCACGGCGCGGCCGGGCCGACCGCGGCGATCGAGATCTACGACCGCGTCCGGCGATGCGTCACCATGCTGACCCTCACCGGGTCGGTGTGCGGGCGCGCCTACGACGACTGGCAGGCCATTGCGACCTCGCTGCCAGGCCTCTGACCTGCATCGCAGGTGATGGCCATCACATTGATGTTGATTTCGCCGCCGACCGGGTACTTCCCGGCCAGCGGTAATCCTCCTCTGAAAGGAATCAACATGGCTGACAGCGGTCCCGAGAACGCCGTGAGTGGTGTGGTCGAAGACGTCAAGGGTAAGGCCAAGGAAGTCATCGGCATCGTCACCGACAACGACTCCCTTCGCGAAGAGGGCAGGGCCCAGCAGGACAAGGCCGAAGCTCAGCGCGATGTGGCGAAGAAGGAAGCCCAGGCCGACGCGGCACGCGCGGCAGCGAGCGCAGCCGAAGCTCGCCAGGCGACGGCCGAGGCCGCCGACTAGCAGATCTCGCAGAAGCGGGCCCCGTCCAGCAATGGGTGGGGTCCGCTGTCTCTTGTTCAGCGGTGGGTGTGTTCGCGCCGACGCAACGCGATCGGTAACCCGTCCGCCGGTGTCGGCCCCGTTCCCCACGTGAGGCGGGGCCGGTAACCGGACCGCACTCGCCAGTCGAACTGCCTCAGCAGCTGCACCATGATGGCCTTGACGCTCATATCGGCGAACTGCTGCCCAATGCACTTGTGCACGCCACCGCCGAACGGCGCGAAGGCATATCGGTGTACCGGGGCTGCGTCGGCACCGTCGGTGAACCGACTCGGGTCGAACGTGTCGGGATCCGGCCACCAGTCCGCCAACCGCATCGAGGCGTAGACGTTGATGGCGACCTGGCTTTGCCGTGGAATGTAGTGTCCGGCGACCACGGTGTCTTTGATGGTCTGCCGGAACAACGTGCCCGCGGGTGCGTACATCCGCAGGATCTCCTTGAAGGCGGCATCCAACAGTGGATAGTGCTGCAGCCCTCCCAAAGTCGGATCGTCATCGTTCGACAGGGCTTCCTCGCGAAGCGCGTCCTGCCATCCGGTGTTGCGGCCGAGTTCGTAAACGAGCATCGAGATCGCAATGGCGCTGGTGTCATGGGCGGCCATCAACAGGAAGATCATGTGGTTGACGATGTCGGCGTCGGAGAAACTCTGGCCGTCGTCGCTGCGGGTGCGACACAACATCGAGAAGAGGTCGGTGCCGTCACCTGCCCTGCGACGGGGTAGCTGCTCGCCGAAATAGCGTTCCAGTCGCTCCCGGGCGCGCAGCCCGCGGGCCCATGTCCCACCCGGGACGTCGGCCCGGATGATCGCCTGTCCGCCACACACGGTGTCGTGGAAGTCGGCGGAGAGCTGAGCGGACTCGGCCCCGAGGGCGGCACCGACGAACACCTCGGCGGCCTGCTCAAGCAGCAGGTCCTTGATCGCGGTGTAGAACGGAAACTTCTGCGCTGCATCCCAAGTCGTGATCGTTCGAGCGATCCCGGGTCGCATCAGGGCCAGGTACCCGTCCAGTGCGGTGCGGGTGAATGATTGCTGCATGATGCGGCGGTGCTCCCGGTGTTCGTCGAAGTCCAGCAGCATGATGCCGCGATGGAAGAACGGTCCGATGACCGGCGCCCAGCCGCGGGTGCTCGAGAACGCTTTGTCCTTGTTGATCCAAACCGTTTCCAGGGCTTCGGGCCCCATCAGCGTGACGATACGGAAGCCGACGCCGCCGGCCCACGACACCGGGCCGTAGCGACCGTATCGTGCGCGCGCAAAGTCCAGCGGATCGACCAGTGAGCTCATAATGTGTCCGATGACCGGAAACCCGTAGTTGCCCATCACCGGGCGGAGGCCGGAGCCCGCGGGCGGACGTGCCAGCGCCCGTTCTCGACTCGGGAACCGTGACGTCACACCTGCCGCCGCGTACTGCAGGCGGACCTTTGCGGCGGCGGCCGCCTCTGACGTGATCACCGCAGTCATTGGCCGATCCGGTCGAGGTACTCACGTCGGCCGTCTGTATCGAAGTCTCCGGGTGGACGGCGCAGTGTCGCAATGTGTTTGAGGCGCTGCATCAGTGGCTCCGGCATCAGTTCCTCGATCATGCCCGCCGGCGCCAACCACCGGGGCACGGTGACCTCACGCCACGGGTGGGCAGAGCTGTCGGCGATCACCTCGGCGATCTGCTCGGGTTCGCGGGTGGGCAACAGGTCCAGGGACACACCGGCGGTGAGTTCGGTGTGCACAGCGGTGGGCATCACCGTGGTGAGAGTGACCGCCGACGAGGCGATCTCGGCCCGTATCGCCCGCGACAGTGCTGCGACGGCATACTTCGTGGCGCAGTAGACCGACATTCCGGGTGTGGTCACCTTGGCGGCCATCGAGGCGATGTTGACGATGTGGCCGTGGTCGCGGGCCAGCATGCCCGGTAGAAAGGTGTGCATGCCGTTGATGACACCGAGGAGGTTCACCGACACCTCCCGGTGGTAGAGATCCAGTCGCTGCTCGGCGAAGGGACCCATGTACTGAATGCCGGCATTGTTGACCAGCATCGCGGGCGGGCCGAGCTGCTCTGCGGCGCGGCGGAAAGCCGCCACGCTGGCCGGGTCGGTGACATCGAGACCCGTTGCTTGCACGCCGATCTGAGCAGCGGTGCGTTCGGCCTCGTCGACGTCGAGGTCACCGATGAGCACATGCGCCCCACGCCGGGCGAGCGCCTGTGCGGTGGCCCGACCGATGCCCCGCGCGCCGCCGGTGACACAGACCACCGCGCCCTTGAGTTCGATCATGCGCCCACCGCGCTCTCGTCACTGAACTCGCGCAGCGCGAAGTAGGCGATCAGCCGGACCTCCCCGCTGGGCATCGTCAGCAGCGCGCGTCCCAGATAGAGCCCGGGCAGGAGTTCGACGATCTCGTCGCGGGTGCGTTTGATCGGGAAGGTCCGCACGCTGGGATTGCGGTAGTCCTCGACGCCGTAGTCGAGTGCGCGCACCTTCACGAACGGCGCGACAGCTGCCGTTTCGGTGCTGTGGTTGAAGTGGAAGCCAACCATCTCGGACCCCAGCCGGCGCAGGCCGCGGTAACCCGGTGCGATGACCGGCATCACCGCCCGGGAGATCAGCGCCAACCGGTTGTAGCCCGTACCGGAGTCGGCGTCAAAGGACTTGCCCCGCCACGTCGGCTCGATCTTCAGCAGCGGATTGGCCAGGTGCGCCTCGGGGATTCCGAACAGGTTGCCCACGATCAAGCCTTCCAACGCCCCGTGCAACCGCTGCGGGGCCGCACCCTGGGAGAACAAGAAGCGCAGCTGGCTACGCCGTCCGCGGCCCCCGAGATCGCGCAGGTAATCCCACCCGTGCCGCCGGGCCAGCGCGGGTGTGGCGATTGCCAGTTCTCGCAGGTCAGCCAAGACCGAACCGCCGCCCACCGAACGCTCGGCTCCCTCGCTGATGTGTGCCGCTGATGCCATGCTTGTGCTCTCCCTAGTTCTGGTACGACCTGGTGCCACATATACTGGTACCAAACCGTGCCAGAATCCATCGACACCTGTCAAGGGGGCGCCTTCTGTGCAATGGGACGATGACGAGGTGCCCGAGGCATCCCAACGGAGCTACGGCGGCCAGTCCGCCGAGACCCGCCGCAAGGAGCGGCGGGAGCGGTTGATCGATGCCGCCTTGACTGCCGCCGCCGGCAATGCTTGGCGGACCATGACCGTCGACAAACTATGCGCCGCGGCGGGGTTGAACAAGCGGTACTTCTACGAGAGCTTCACCGATCTCGACGCGGTCGCCGCCGCGGCCGTCGATGACATCGCGGCCCAGGTCAGCACCGCCACCCTGGCTGCAATGAGCTCGGTGCTCGACGACCCGCTCGAGCGCCAGGCCGCGGTCGCGGTGGACGCGCTGGTACGCACCCTGGTACAGGATCCACGGCGGGCGCGGGTTCTGCTCGGCGGGGTCGCAATATCGCCTGCGTTGCACCAGCACCGCGAGGCCGTGATGCGTGGCCTGACCGAGGTCCTGATCGGGCACGCGCGCATCGTGCACGGCGTCGAACTCGAGAAGGATCCGCTGGCCGAGATCGCCCCGGCATTCGTAGTCGGCGGAACCGCCGATGCCATCCTGGCTTTCGTCGAGGGGCGGGCCCGCGTGTCAGTCGAGCAACTCGTCGAGGGATTGGTGACCCTCTGGCTCATCACCGGCAACGGCGCGGCCGATGTGGCGCGGTCACGAATCGAGCGTTGAACGCGCCCCGCCGTCATGCGCTTCAACAACCTGCTGAGCACGCCACCGTCAGGCGCCACTTCCTCTGCCACTGAAGAGGATTCGGATTCGTCACGCGCCGACATGCTGCGCGCTGTCTCGTGTGCCGCCACCGAATGCCGACCGTGCGCGGCTGCAGCCGTTGGGCCGCAGCCGCGCACGACAATCACCGGCGGTTAGCCTGAGTCGACGGTGGATGACTCGATGGTGCGGGCGGTTCCCGCGTGCGCGACGTCGATGCGGCGCGGCTTGGCCCGCTCGGCGAGCGGAATGCTCACCGTCAGAACACCATTCTCGTAGGTGGCCGAGATGCGTGAGCAGTCGACTCCGTCGCCGAGGGACAGTTGGCGGCGGTAGGTGCCGGAGAACCGTTCATTCGACAACCACTGGACCGCCTCATCCGACCGAGCGCTGCGATGCGCGGTCAAGGTCATCGTCCCGTTGTCGACACTGACGTCGACCGAACCGGGATCGACCCCCGGCAGGTCGGCAGTGAGCACGTAGTGATCGTCGACCTTGTAGAGGTCCATCGGCATGAATCGCGGCACCCGGCCGGAGCCGGCCTGCGTCGCGAAGATGTCCCGAGTCACAGCGTCACCAAACGGATCGAAACGAAGCACAGCAATCCACCTCCTCGTCACTCACGGAGCCCGCCCGTTCGGCGGGCTGCCAATCACTGTGCACGACCGAATTTAGCACTCGAGGCCAGAGAGTGCCAAGAGTGAATCGGAGAATTTTTTCGTTCGATCTGCGCGCGCATTGCGACCGGCGGATGATCGGGTAGCGCTGCGGCGCAGTCGCTCTCAGCACCTCCCCGGTGCCCGGGACGGGTGTGGTCCGCCGGTCAGACCTGGACCGCCGGTACCGTCGTGGACAGAACCCTGTACACGATCGAGGTGCAATGACCGACAACCCGGCCGAAGTAGTAGAAGAAGCCGCTCACCCACCGCGCCGATCCGGAGCAAGGTGGCGCCGCACCGCGGTGGTGACGGCCGTGCTGGCCCTGCTGTTCGGGGTGCCGTGGTGGACGCTGGTCGCGGCCGGCGGCTGGCCGCTGCCCGTCACGATCGCGGGAACCCTGCTCTTCGTCGGCGCCCTGGTCTTGCTGCCCACGCTGCTGTTCACCGGCCACGGCAAACACCGCGACCTGCCATCGGCGCTGGGCGACGCGCTACTGGGCACGATGTGGGTGTTGTTCGTGTGGTCGGTGCTCGGCAATGTGCTGCGACTGGTACTACTGGCCGCCGGCATCGAGGATCCGCTGCGATCCCGGGTGGTTGCCGTGGCAGTTCTCGTGGTGTCGGCAACGCTGCTGGCCTGGGGCCATTTCGAGGCGATGCGGGTGCCACGGATCCGTCCCGTCGACGTGCGTATCCCCCGCCTCGGCGCAGGCCTGGACGGGCTGCGCGTCGCGATGATCACCGACACCCACTACGGGCCGCTCGATCGGGCGCGATGGTCGGCGAATGTGGTCGAGCGGGTCAACGAACTCGACGCCGATATCGTCTGTCACGTCGGCGATATCGCCGACGGCACGGTCGAGGTGCGCCGCAACCAGGCCAGTCCGCTGGAGACGGTGCGGGCCCGGTCGGCGCGGGTGTATGTGACCGGCAATCACGAGTACTTCAGCGAGGCGCAGGGCTGGCTCGACTACATGGAGGGCATCGGCTGGTCGGCGCTGCACAACCGGCACGTCGTCGTCGAGCGCGGCGGTGATCGTCTGGTCGTCGCCGGGGTCGACGATGCCACCGCCGAGGGTTCCGGCGTACGCGGGCACGGCGAGGATCTGGCGACGGCGCTGTCGGGTGCCGATCCCGGGCTGCCGGTGCTGCTGTTGGCGCATCAGCCCAAGCAGATTCCGCAGGCGGTGGCCGCGGGGGTGGACCTGCAGATCTCCGGGCACACCCACGGCGGGCAGATCTGGCCGTTCAACTTCCTGGTCCGACTGGACCAGCCGGTGGTGCATGGGCTGAGCACACACGGGCAACGCACCCAGCTCTACACCAGCCGCGGCACCGGCTTCTGGGGCCCGCCTTTCCGGGTGTTCGCACCCAGCGAGATCACGCTGCTGACACTTCGCTCAGCGTGATACCGGCGCCGAGCGGGTGTGACGGCCGACACCCCGCATGCCCTGAATGCGACTGCGCTGTCGCGGAACTCACACTTAATAAATTGCTTTACGCAGAATTAACACGGACCATGGAGGCGTTGCACAGAGCGGGTGATCCCCGACCTGGCCCCGCCAGAGACAACCAAAGTCCCTGTGACCCAGGGCACTTACAAGGAGTGAGAACAATGTCCCTCGCGCAGTTTCGCGACAACATGAAGCGCGCCAACAATCGGCGCCGCCTCTACGCGCGGATCAACGCAATGCCCGATTCGACGGTTC
>SXGT01854788.1_pt1 | contig 10779 bp, 6 predicted proteins | sample 3176221 | NCBI WGS metagenome assembly SXGT01 (sample SAMN11356862, study PRJNA531348) | freshwater metagenome | isolation source: freshwater sample F1-120 | place: China: Fuxian Lake, Yuxi | collected 2017-12-25
CGTTCCCCGGCGAAGGCCGGGGCTCAGGCGCCATCGCTGGCTGGGAAGCAGAGCCGGTCGGGCCGGTCACGAAGATCACGCCGTGGCTGTAGTTGATGTAGCGACGGATCGTGCGCTCGGCTTCCTGCTCGAGACCGATCTGGTCGAGCGAGTAGATCTTCGTCGTCTTGTCGAGGATGCGGAAGACGATGCGTTCGCCACCGGCCACCGGCACCGAACTGATGCGCACGTCGACGTCGCCGTCGCCGACGCGGATCGACGCGCGGCCGTCCTGCGGCAGGCGGCGCTCGGCGATGTCCATCTTGCCCATGACCTTGACGCGCGAAACGATCGCTTCCTGCGCGCGTTTGGGCACCGACTCCATGTCGTAGAGCACGCCGTCGATGCGCATGCGCACTTGCAGGCGATCGCCGTACGGCTGCAGGTGGATGTCCGAGGCGCGCAGCTTGAGCGCCTGGAACAGCAGCATGTTGACCAGCTTGATGACCGGCGCCTTGTTGGCGTCGAGCAGGTCCTCCGACTCCTGGATGTTCTCGGCGATGCTGACGATGTCGGTGTCCTTGACATCCTGCAGCGCTTCGTCGACGCCGTCGGCCTTGTGCCGGTAGGCGCGGTTGATCAGGTTGGCGACTTCGCCGCGCGTGGCCAGCACCGCTTCGATCTCGCGACCGAGCAGCGTCGCCAGGTCGTCCATCGGTTGCACTTCGAGCGGCTTGTGCGTCGCCACCCGCAGCAGCGAGCCGGTGTCCTCGATCGCGACGAGGCCGTGCGTGCGCGCGAACTGCACCGGGATCTGGTGGATGAAGGCGCCTGGCACGCCGACGCCTTCGAGGCTCGGACGGAACTCGAGTCCGAGCAGTTCGGCGAAGAACGCCATGCACTTGCTCTCGGACAGCATGTTCTTGCTGACCAGGACCTGGTCGAGTTGCTGGCCGGTCTCGCGTTCGGCCTTCAGCGCGTCGTCGATCTGCGGCTGCGTCAGCCCGGCCTTGCGCAGCAAGGTCTCACGCACGCGATCCTTCGGCACGACCGGTGCGTTCGCCGCACCACTGCCCGATGCACCCGCGGAGGAGCTGCCGGTCATTTGCCATCGACTCCGGTGGGGGAGGCGGGACCCGAGGGGCCCTTCTTGTTCGGGGCCACGAACTCGCGCGAGCGCCGGTAGGTCGGCATCTCGAACTCGCCCTGCTGGTCGATGTCCTCGATCGTGGCGCCGGTGTCCTTCATGGTCATCGCCTGGTCGTCGTCACGCAGCTTCCACTTGCGGTCGAGGATGCGCAGGCGGCGGTCGCCGATGTACTCCTTGGCCTCCAGCTTGCGTTCCAGACTGATCTGGTAGAGGTCCTGGAAGTCGTCCTCGTCGAGGATCGTCGGCGTGACGAAGAAGTAGAGGTTGGTCTTGTTCGACGTCGACTCGCTCTTGCCGAAGAAGATGCCGAGCAGCGGAATGTCCTTCAGCAGCGGGATGCCGCCGTCGCTCTGCGACTCGCTGTCCTCGATCACGCCGCCGAGGATCATCGTCGCGTCGCTGGGCATCGTGACCTGGGTCTTGATGGTGCGGCGCAGCACGATGCCGCCACCGGTCGCCGAGTTCGGGTCGAAGGCGCCGACGAAGCGCGACACCTCGAGCGACACGTTCAGGCGCAGGTAGTTGTTCGGCGAGATCGTCGGCGAGATCTCGAGCGAGATACCGGCGTTGCGCGGTTGGCCCGACGACGTCGTCGTGGTCGAGGTGCCGGCGTTGCTCTGCAACGTAGGCCGTTCCTCCTCGGTCTTCACCACCGCGGTCTCGTTGTTGTTCACCAGCACGCTCGGCAGCGACAGGATGTTGGCGCGGTCGTCGGTCGACAGCGCGTTGATCAGCAACGGCACCGCGAAGTCGCCGCCGCTGATGATGCCGCCGGTGATGCCCTGCAGCGGGTTGTCGAAGTCGGGCAGGCGCGTGTCGGGGATGCCGTCGTCGTCCTGGTCCTCGAACACCGACTGGCCGAAGCTCGTGAAGCCGAAGCCGCGCGTGAAGTCGCCGCTCTCCTTCAGGTCGAACAGGCCGAGTTCGGCGCCGAAGCGGTCGAGGTCACCGGTGGTGAGTTCGACCAGCGCGGCTTCGATCAACACCTGCGGTTGGCGGCGATCGAGCTTGTCGATCAGCGCCTGGATCTGCGCCCACTTGGTGCCGGCGGCGGAGACCAGCAGGGCGTTGCTCTCTTCGTGCGCCTTGATGACGGTGCTGCGGGTGCGACGCGGCGCGGCGCCACCGGCCCCGCCGGTCGGCTGCTGCGCCTGGCGTTCGGCGTTGTTGTCTTCCTGCAGGAAGTTCTGCAGCGTCTGCTGCAGGTCGGCGGCGAGCACGTTCTTCAGGTTGATGACGCTGGCGGCGCCGTCGATCGGCTGGCCGGGCACGTCGAGGCGGGCGATCAGTTCGAGCGCTTCGCGCACTTGTTCTTGCGTGCCGCTGAGCACCAGCGCCTTCTGCGAGCTGTGCACGACGACCTTCAACTGCGGCTGGCTTGACCCGCCGGAGACGGCGCCCGGCTGGCCGGCGTTCTCGGCGAGCACCGCCTGGCGGATGCGGCTGCGGCTCTCCAGCACCTCGGTGATGATCGGTTCCAGTTCTTCCGGCGCCTGGTGGGTGAGTTCCTGCACCTGCACCACGAGGTTCGGTTGTTCGATCGGGATGTCGACCAGCTTGAGCAGCTCGACGGCCGCGAACACCTGCGGGCCGAAGCCCTGCAGCAGCATCGCCGAGTTGTTGCCGACGTTGCCGAGCGTCAGCGTGCCGCCGCCGGTCGGTGCGCCCGTGCTGGCGAAGAACGGCCGCAACGCGTTCGTCGCGATCGTCGCGTTGATGTTCTTCAGCGGCACCGTGGTCAGGATCGGCACGCCGGTCTGGTTGCGGTACTGGGGCAACTCGTCCGGCATCACGTAGACGGCGCCGTTGGTGACTTCGCGGCCGCGCGGGCCGGTCATCGACACGATCTCCAGGATCTCGAGGTCGCCCGCACCGCGCGGCACGACGGCGAAGCCCTTGATGTAGAGCATCGTCTGGAAGAACGAGTAGAAGTCGCGTTGGAAGTTCTCGCGCTTCAACCGCATCGTGTTGAGGAAGGTGATCGAGTTGCCGCCGACGCCTGCCGCCTGCAGGTCATTGGTGCTGAAGGTGAAGCGCTTGCCGGTCACCTCCGAGGCCCACTTGATGAACTCCGTCAACTCCATGCCGTTGCTCTCGTTCATCGAGAAGGCGAAGGTGTCGGTGGCCTCGTCGATGACGATGCGCGGCTTCTGCTGGTCCTGACCACCGGCAGTGGGCTGGTTTTGGACCTGCGCCAGGGCAGGGCCCCCGGCGAGCAGTCCCAGCGCCGCCAGGCGGACGGCCCAGCGCAACAAGGCGCCGTTGCCAGGGCGGGTCGGGATTGGCGACGTCGGGACGCGGGGTTCGCGGCGGGTTGCGTGTTCGGCCATCGTTCTCTTGGTTGACAGGCTGTCTCCCGGTGACGAGAGATCAGTGACCCGCGTGGGACCGGGTGGGCGACGTTTTTATTTCCGGTCGATGACGCAAGGAAGCATCGAGTCCGTGTTTCCGACTTTCGTGTTGCCCCGTTCTCATGGCGTCGGTTGCATCTGCGCGACACTCGTCGAGGTGACTCGCGCGTGCTTTCGAGCATGAAGCTCTCCGATCTGATCACCAACGACCTCGTCGAGGTCCCGCTGCGCGCCGCCGACAAATGGGAGGCCTTGTCGATCCTGGCCCGCGTACCGGTCCGGGCCGGCCGTTACCCACAGAGCCTGGTGGCGCTGGTCGAGCAAGCCCTGATCGCCCGCGAACGCAGCATGACGACCGGGATGGAGCACGGCATCGCCATCCCGCACGCGGCGATCGACGGCATCGACGAATTGGTGCCGATCCTGGGCCTCAACCCCGCCGGGATCCCGTTCGAGACGCTCGACGGCGCGCCCGCCCGGATCGTGATCGGCCTGGTGATCCCGCGCGCCAAGAAGCTGGCCCACATCAAGACCCTCGCCGAGATCGCCAAGTTGCTGTCGCGTGCCGACGTCCGCGACAGGTTGGTCCGCTGCAGCGACCCGGAAAGTGCCCGCGCCGTGTTGGCCCAGGTCCAGGCCTGAAGCCAGGAACGAGGGGAAGCACCGATGGGAAGGGAACCGACGGAGGCCGCGGCGTGCGGTGTCGAAGCGGCGTCGATGCCAGCTCACCGTGCGCCCGCACCGCCGGTCGCAGGGGCCCCCTGCCGCCTGGCCGAGCCGGGTATCCTCGTTGCCATGATCGCCCCCGACCAGACCGCGCCCGTGCCCACTGCACCGGCGGGCGGCGGGTCGGCTGCAGTCGGCCCCGTGCTGCTGGCGGCGACGGTGGCGTTCGGCGCAATCGTCCTGGTGCACGCAGCCGGCGAACTGCAGCACCGCGTGCGGCCGTTCGGTGCCGCCGGACTGTGGGTCTGGGCCGCGGTCGCCGGACTTGGCCTTGCGGCGAGCGGCCTCGTCACGGCCCTGGCGCGGTCGCGGCCGGTCGCGCCCGTGCACGGGATGGTTGGGCTGGCCGGCGCCCTCGCGCTGGCGCTGGCGGGTGCGGTTGCCGCGGTCGGCGGCTCGCCGTTGGCACTTTGGTCGATTGCGGCGATGGCACTCGGAGCGACGTTGGCGATCGCCGTCGGCGGCGCGCGCCGGACGGGCCAGGACCTCGGTCTCGTCCTCGGTTGTGCCGCGGGTGTTCTCGTGTGCGTGTTCGGCGAACTCCCCGCGTCCCTGGCCCACGGCCCCGTCGTGGCGAGTCTCGCGGCGGCGGCGGCCTTGCTGCTGGTCGGGTTCGTGCCGGCGGATCCGGTGGCTCCCGCGTCGATGCGGCCCTCGCCGCTTCGCACCCCGCTCGTCGTCGCGGCCTTCGCCCTGCTCGGATGGTCGCTCTGGCGAACCGGCGAATGGGCGCCCGCCTGCTCGCTCGGCATGTGGTCGCTGGCGATGTTCCCGGTCGTCGCCGTCGTGCGCGGCATGCCGCGGCAGGCCTGCGTGGCCGCGGCCCTGCTCTGGGCAGGCAGCCATTTCGCTCCCAATGCGCCGGTGGACGCCGGGCACGAACTCGTCGTCGCCCGCAATGGCCCGGCGGCCGTGCATTACCTGCGGCGCAGCCAGGAACTGCAACTCGTAGCGCACGGGGAGTGCGTCGACGCGACAGGACCACTGCGCGACGAGGCGCCGCTGGTCGCGGTGCTGGTGCAGGCGCTGGCGAACCCCGGCGACCGGGTCACCTTGCTGGGCGTCGGCACGGGCCAGGTGGCGCGCGACCTGCACCGGCTGCAACGGCACGTCGTCGAAATCGTCGATGGCCATGCCTGCGCCGATTCGTTGCGGCACCGGTTTGCGGCGGTAGGTCCGGTGGCGGCGCGCGACGCCGACGTCGTGCCGCTGCCCAGGCGAAGGTCCGGCATCGCGGAGGCCGCGCGCGCGCTGCCGGTCGCGAGTCGCCAGTGCCTGGTGCTGCCGGTGCCGGTGCGCGCCGGCGACGAGGCGTTGGCCGTGGATGTGCAGCGCGAGCTGCGCGCCGTCGGCGGTCCAGGTTTCGTACTGCAGGCGATCGCACTCGATCGGGTGGCGCCGGCAACGCTGCACCAGTTGTTCGGTGCCGCCGCTGCCGCCCACGCGTGGAACGGCCTGTTCGTGGTCGGCAACGCCGCCGTGTTGTGCAGCGCCGCAGCGCCGATCCGCTGGCAGCAGCTGCCATCGTTCGCGCAATGGTCCGACGATGCGCGTTGGTTGGCGCACCGGGCCCATCTCGGTTCGCTCGCCGATGTGCAGCACGCGATGCTAGGCACCTTGCACGAAGTGGCACCGCCGTTCGCGGCGTCGCCATCGGCACCGGGCCGCGCCGCGGCGCTCGCCGTGGTGCATGCCTGGGTGCGCGCGGCGGCGCCGGCGACGGAGTCCACATCGATGGGGGCAGGCCTTGCGGCCGACTCGCTGCTGGCGCGCTGGTCGGCGCTGCAGGCCGAACTGCGCAGCGCCGCGGCTCGCCTTCGCACTCTCGCGGACGATGCCGAAGGCCGCGCCACGGCGGCCGATCTGGCGGCGCGGTTCCTGCACATCGGGGCGCCGTTGCCCGAACTGCAGGCTGCGCTCGGTCTGCCGGGGCGCGATGGCGTCGCCTTGCGGCAGCCGGCGGCCGCGAGCCGCAACGCCTTCGCGCTCGATCCGACCTTCTTCCACCACGTGCCCGAGGTGTGCCGCACGCTGCGCGTGCCGTTGCAGCCGGCGGGGGACCTCGAAGACCTGGCGATGCTGCCGGTGGGGGCGCAGCTCCTGGCCGCGTGCACGGAGGACTCGCCGCTGGCGATTGCGTTGCGGGCCCGTTTTCCGACGGCCTGCGCGCGAGCTCTGGTTGCGGCGTTGGCGCAGGCCCCGCTCGAGCCGGCGGCGCAGCAGGCGCTGCGCGAGCTCGCCGATCCGTTCGTGTTGCAGGAAGCGAGCATCGCCGTGGCGGGGCGGCACGGCGAGAAGGAACTGCTGGCGATCTGGCGCGGGGATCTGGCGATGCCGCCGGCGCTGGCGTTGTTGCTGCGGCGTGCGGTCGAAGACCGTCGGTTGCTGGCGCGCGCGCTCGGTTCGCGCCGCGATGCCCGTTCGCACGACACCTTGGCGACTTTGCTCGAAGACGAAGCCGTGCTGGTGCGAACCGTCGCCGGCGAATCGCTGCGCCAGGTCGTGGGCGAGCGCATCCCGTTCGATCCGGAATGGCCGCAATCCCGACGTCACGAGGCGGCGGAACGGTTGCGCGCGCTGCATAATCGCGCGCCATGACGGACCTCACGGTCGGAGCCCTGGCACAGTTGGTCGGCGGACGCCTGATCGGCGACGCGACGCGCACCATCATCGGACTCGGCGACCTGCGCACCGCGGGCCCCGACCGTATCGGCTTCGTGCGCGATGCGCGCTACGCCGGCGCCGCCAAGGCCACCCGGGCGGGGGCATTGCTCGCCGAGAGCGAGCTCGCCACGTCGGCGGCGCAGATCGTCGTCGACGATGTCGACGTCGCGTATGCGAAGGTCGCGAACCACTTCCATCCGGTGCCGCTCGCCAAGACCCATTCGATCCATCCGAGTGCGGTCGTCGATCCGGCGGCCCAGCTCGAACCGCCGGTGGTGGTCGGACCGCGCGCCGTGGTGGGCAAGTGCCGCATCGGGGCCGGCACCGTGATCTCCCCCGGCGTCGTCATCGGCGACGGCTGCACGATCGGCCGCGACTGCTTCTTCCATCCCAATGCGACGATCTATCCGCAGTCCCAACTCGGCAACCGCGTGATCCTGCACGCGAATGCCGTGGTCGGCAGCGATGGCTTCGGCTACGCGCGCGAAGGCACGACGTGGCTGAAGGTGCCGCAGCTCGGCATCGTGGTGCTCGACGACGATGTCGAACTGGGGGCGGGCACCGCGATCGACCGCGGCACGCTCGGCGTCACCCGCATCGGCCCACGCACCAAGATCGACAACCTCTGCCACGTCGCGCACAACTGCACGATCGGCGCGGATTGCGTGATGGCGGCGGGCGTGATGATCGCCGGCTCGACGACGATCGGCGATCGCGCCGTGTTCGCCGGCAACGTCGGCATCGGCGGCCACATCAATCTCGCCGCCGACGTCCGGCTCGGCGGCGGCACGATCGTGCTGAAGGACCTGCCGGAGGGCGGCGACTACATGGGCCACCCGGTGCTCGAGAAGCGCCGCTTCCTGCGCTTGCTGCGCGTGCTGCGCGGCCTCGTGCCGGGCAAGGGCGAGGGCGACTGAGACCCGGCGGCCGCTGGACTACGGCAGCCAGTCGCGCAAGCGACTCTGCACCATGGTGCGGATCTCGTCGCGGGTGCGACGGTAGACGTTCAGATCGCGCCCGTACGGATCGGCGATGTCGAGACCGTCGAGTCGCAGCAGCTGCACCTTCGCAGCGACTTCGGGGAACTCGGCGAGCAGGGCGCGGCGATGGCTTTGCGCCAGGCAATAGACGAACGAACTGCGGGCCAGCAGTTCGGCGGTGACGGCCTGGCTCTGGTGGCGATCCAGCAGCAACCCGCATTCGGCGCCGACCGCCAGGCTGCCGTCGCTGGCCGGCATGCCATCCATCGTCGCCGTGCCGGCACTCGCGAACTGGAGTCCGTGCGCCAGCACGTCGCCGGGTGGCACGCCGAGCGCCTTGCCGACGAGTTCGCGCGCCCAGGCTGCCGCGAGCGGCGAACGGCAGGTGTTGCCGGTGCAGACGAAGAGCACGAGGCGCGCCGCGGTGTGCAGCACCTCCTCGGCGGTCAGGATGCCTTCGCGCAACACTTCGAGGCGCGGCCCGGTCTGGCGCACGATGGTCGAGGCGATGCCGAGCGGCGAAGGGCCGTCGTCGACGACGATGGCGATCTCGTTGGCGAACGTCTGCGCGATCGCTGTTGCCGTGCCCAGCGGGGGCTCGCCGTGCCGATTGACGCTGGTCATCCACAGCGGTTCGCCGCAGGCCGCGATCACTTCGCGGGTGAAGTCGTGGGCGGGGACGCGCAGGCCGTGCGAGCCGCCCTTGCCGTCCGGCAGGATCACCGTCAACGGCCCCGGCCAGTAGCGATCGACCAGTCGCCGCACCTCGGCCGGCACCAGCGGCACGAGACGTTCGGCGTCCTGGGCGCGCGCCAGATGCCAGGTGTACGGCAGCACGTCGCCACGGCCCTTCATCGCGCGGCCGCGGTCGCCGGCGGTCGGATGGCTCGGCAGCATCGCGAGCCCGTAGACGGTCTCGGTCGGCAGCACCACCAGTTCGCCGGCGCGCAGCGCCGCCACCATGAGTTCAACGAGACGCGAACGGTCGGTCGTTTTGAGTGCGTGGACCACGCAGGCCATGGTGCGACGATACCGGATCGCGGGGGCGAAACCGCGGCTGCAGGCGAGCAATCGAACCGCTCCGGCTCTATCGTCGAGCAGCCCGATGTCCACGCCGGTTCGCGAAGAACGCCTGGCCAAGATCCGCATGCAACGCCTCGCCCGCCTGGGCACGTTGCTCGCGGGCTTCGCCCACGAAGTGCGCAATCCACTCAGCACGATCGGCCTCAATCTGCAGCTCGTGCTCGAGGATTTCCGCGAACCCGAGACGTCGCGCGACAAGCGCACGCAGAAGCGCCTGTCCACCGTGGAAGGCGAAGTGCGCCGGCTGCAGAAGATCCTCGAGGAGTTCCTGGGTTTCGCGCGCGCGCCCGAACCGAAGTTCGCCCCGATCGACCTCAATGCGCGGTTGGCGACGATGGTGGAGTTCCACGAGCCGGAGATGCGCGAGCACGGCCTGTCGCTGAAGTTCTATCCGAGCCCCAACCTCGGCCCGGTGCCGGGCGACTGGGACCATCTGCAGGCGGCGTTCGGCAACCTGCTGCGCAACGCGAAGGACGCGACGCCGGCGGGCGGCGAGATCCTGGTGTCGACGCAGCGGGACGGCGCCTTCGCCGTGGTGCGTGTTGTCGACACCGGTGCCGGCATTCCGAAGGAACTGCAGGGCCAGGTCTTCGATCCCTACTTCAGCACCAAGAAAGCCGGCACCGGACTCGGTCTGCCGACGGTGCGCCGCGTCGCCGACGAACACGGGGGCGTGTTGACGATGGAATCCGAAGTCGGCAAGGGCACGCAATTCACGCTGCGCCTGCCATTGAAGAGCGCGGGCAGCGACGGAGAGTCTGTGCCATGAGGACCGATCCCATCCTGGTCGTCGACGACGACGACGCGTTGCGCGATTCGCTGGTCGAGGCGCTCGAAGCGTTGCCGGTGGAGATCACGACAGCGGTCGGCGGCGCCGAAGCGGTCGCGATGCTGGCCGAACGCCGCTTCGCCGTGGTCGTGACCGACCTCGTGATGAAGGGCGTGGACGGCTTCGCGGTGCTCGCGGCGGCGAAGAAGAACTACCCCAACTGCCGCGTCGTGATGCTGACCGGTCACGGCGGCCGCGAGATCGCCGTGCAGGCGATGGAGAAGGGCGCCACGTACTACGTCGAGAAGCCAGTCGACCTCGGCGACCTGCGCGCCAAGGTCAAGAAGTCGCTGGAGGACCACCAGAAGGACGTCGCCTACGACGACCTGCGCGGCCAGCTCGAGCGGCAGAGCGGCATCGAAGGCATCGTCGGGCAGGACCCCAAGATGCAGCGCGTGCTGAGCCTGGTGCGCCAGATCGCCAGTACCGCCGCGTCCGTGCTGATCCTCGGCCCCTCCGGCACCGGCAAGGACATGGTGGCGCGCGCGATCCACGTGCTGTCGCCGCGCGCCAAACGACCGTTCGTCGCGATCAACTGCGGCGGCATGTCGGAAGGCACGATCGAGAGCGAGTTGTTCGGCCACGTGAAGGGCGCCTACACCGGTGCCGTTGCCGATCGCGAAGGCAAGTTCGAATACGCCGCGGGGGGCACGCTGTTGCTCGACGAAGTCGGCGAGATGCCGCCGTCGACCCAGGTGAAGCTGCTGCGCGTGCTCGAGGAGCGCGCGGTGACCCGGCTCGGCGACAACCGTACGCGACCGGTCGATGTGCGCGTGTTGGCCGCCACCAACGCCGACCTGCTGCAGAAGGTGAAGGACGGGACCTTCCGCCAGGATCTGTTCTTCCGGCTCAAGGTCGTCACCATCGACCTGCCGCCGTTGCGCGAGCGCCGTTCCGACATCAAGCTGCTGATCGAGCACTTCCTGCAGCACTTCCGCAAGCTGCACGGCAAGGACGTCGAGTCGATCGACCGCGATGCGCTGGTGGCGCTCGTGCAGTACGACTGGCCGGGCAACG
>SXGT01528610.1_pt1 | contig 10778 bp, 9 predicted proteins | sample 3176221 | NCBI WGS metagenome assembly SXGT01 (sample SAMN11356862, study PRJNA531348) | freshwater metagenome | isolation source: freshwater sample F1-120 | place: China: Fuxian Lake, Yuxi | collected 2017-12-25
CCGACATCGACGAAGGGGAGTGACGACCATGCCGATCGCTTGGGGCGACGTCAGCACGTTGACGTTCGACTGCTATGGCACGATCATCGACTGGGAAACCGGCATCGCCGACGCACTTTCGACAGCGGCGAGTGCGCATGGCCTCGGTGCGGATCGCGAGACGTTGCTGCGAGCGTTCGCCGCGCACGAGCACGTCGTGGAAGAGGACGGACGTCGTTATCGAGACGTGCTGGCCGAAACGCTGCGTCGGGTGGGTACCGATCTCGGCTTCGAGCCGAGCGCGCAGGAGTGCGAGACGTTCGGCGCTTCGGTCGAGGGGTGGCCCGCGTTCGACGACTCGGCCGAGGCGCTGCGTCGGCTCGCTTCGCGCTTCGAACTGGTGATCCTCTCCAATGTCGACGACGACCTGTTCGCGGCTTCCGCCGCGAAACTTCCGGGAGTCTCGTTCGCGCATGTTGTGACGGCTCAGCAAGTCGGGTCCTACAAGCCGAAACCTGCGCACTTCCACGAGGGACTTCTTCGCGTCGGGCGGCCGCAGTCGGAGATCGTGCACGTCGCGCAGAGCCTGTTCCACGATCACGCGCCCGCGAAGGCGCTGGGCTACACGACGGTGTGGATCAATCGTCGTGGCGACGACGGCTGTGACGGAGCAACCCCCGCTGCGTCCGCGACTCCCGATCTCACGCTCCCCGATCTGCAGTCACTCGCCGACCTCGTCGAGTCGTGACGTGCAGATTCGAGAGTTCGCAAACGGCGATCGCGAAGCCGTGGTCGTGCTGTGGGAACGGTGTGGCCTGACGCGGGCGTGGAACGACCCGTACCGCGACATCGATCGGAAGCTCGGAATGGCGGACGACGGCTTCTTGATCGGCGAGGTCGACGGCCGCGTAGTCGCGACGATCATGGTGGGCTACGACGGACACCGAGGTTGGGTCAACTACCTCGCCATCGATCCGTCGGCGCAGGGCTCCGGACACGGTCGGGCGATGATGGCGGCCGCGGAGCGGTGGCTGCTCGACCGCGGCTGCCCGAAGTTGAACCTGCAGGTGCGCTCGACCAACGACGCAGCGATGGCGTTCTACGAGTCGCTCGGTTTCGCCCGCGACGACGTCGTGAGTTTCGGAAAGCGACTCATCGCCGACGCCTGAGGCTCACCTGCGCCAGACGACCGGGCAGCATTCGTGGTCGAGTACTTGGCCTTCGCGATCGTCGGTGTGATGTGGCTTGCGAGGCGCGCCGGGACGGAAGTGGTAGCGGGCGTCGTCGCCGCAGTACCGGATGCTGATCGCGCGGCGCCAGCGGTCGAGGGTTTGGTTCGGTCCCGCAGCGTGCAAGGTGCGGGCGTGGTGAACCGAGACATCACCCGGCCCGAGGTCCCACTGCACGAGGTCCACTTCTCCACGCGCTGCGAGCGCGTCGATCTCGGGGACTTCGTCACCGTCGGTACCGGGAATCGGCATCGTCGACACGAACAGATTCGGCCGGAAGACCTGGTTCCACCGATGCGAGCCCCGCACGAACGTCATGGCGCCCGAATCCGCATCGGCGAAGTCGAGCGGGATCCACGTCGTACAGAGCTGCTCGCCGGTGACGTGAAAGTACGACAGGTCCTGATGCCACGCGGTGCGCTCACCGGTCCCGGGCTCCTTCACCAAGACCGAGTCCTCCCACAGATTCACCTTGCTCGACCTGAGCAGTGAGCCGACGATCGCGGGCACGCCACTCGAGCACGCGAAGTCGCGGAACGCGGCGTGCCGCAACCAATGGTCGACTCCCGATACGAAGCGGCCGCGACGTGGCGACGCATCTCGCAACACGGTCTCGCCCGCGGCCGCGAGGCCGTCGCCCATCGCGGTCATGTCGGCCATTTCCGGTTCGCGTAACAGTCGCTCGACGGGTTCGGCCATTGCGAGCACGAATTCGCGGTCGAGTACGCCGCGCAGCACGACGGCACCGTCGATCTGGAACGCGTTGATCTCGTCATCGGACGGAAGGCGAACAAGGCCGGGCAGGATCACGGCCATACCGGCTCCCACTGCTTCGACTCCGCGGATCGATACATCGCGAGTGCGCCGTACAGCTCTCCGAGCGCGTGCGCGGCGTCGGCGGCCAACGGGGTGCCGTCGAGGACGGCCGCTTCGAAGTCGCGCCACTCGCCTTCGTAACTCTGGAGGTAGTTCCCTTGTCCCACCACGGTCCCCTTCCACGCAGAGCCGTCGTAGTGCTTCACTCGCCCGATGCCTTCGATGACGATCTCGCCCTTCGTTCCGGTGAGCTGGAACAACGGCAGGTCGCTCACCGCGCCGGGGACCAGGAGCGCGTCGAAGCTGGCGACGATCCCGGTGTCGAAGCGGCACAGCGCTCGACACATGGACTCGCCTTCCATCCCCGGGTAAGGCGATCCGGTGACGGCTACCACCTCGTCGAGTTCTCCGCACCACATCCGGAGCGGGCGAAGCCAGTGGGACCCGGCATCCATCGCGACGCCACCTCCCGCGGCGGCCAACGAGAGGCGCCAGGGCGAGTCGCCGTCGTAGAAGTCACCCATCGGCGGAAAGCAGTGCCAGGCCCGTGCGGTGACGAGATCGCCGATCGCGCCTTCTTCGAGGAGCTGTTTCGCGAGCAGGACCTCGGGCCAGTACTGCGCGTTCTCGGCCAACATGAACACTCGGTCGGTGCGCTGCGCGGCGAGGATTCGCTCGCAGGCCGCCGGTGTCGTGGCCATCGGCTTCTCCAAGAAGACGTGCAACCCGGCGGCGAATGCCTCGATGGCGAGTGGTTCGTGCAAGTGGTGGGGAACCATGATCGCGGCGGCGTCAGCCCCGAGCGCGACAGCTTCGGACAACGTCGAACAGGCTGCCGCGCCGGTTCGTTCGGCGAACGCGTCGGCGCGCGAACGATCGGGATCGACGCAGGCAACGATCTGGGTTCGTGTCAGCGCGGCGTTGATCGCGTTGACGTGCCAGTCGGCGATCGCTCCACACCCGACGATCGCGAGGGCGAGATCTTTCATCGCTGCACATCTTTCAGTTGTCGCTCGGCGACCGAGATCTGGTGGCGGAGCCATCCGATCAGCCAGAAGTTGTTGAAGTCGTTTGCGTGCTCCTGTTCGTGCTGGTCGATCAACGCTCGGTGTACGTCGATGGTCGCTTCGAGGGCAGCCGAGTTGTTCGGCTCGGCTGCGACGGCGTGCTCCAGCAGGGCGATCGCGCCAACCGCGTCGCCAGCTTCCAAGCGACGGCGCGCCGCCGCGATCACGGCCGTCGCGCCGCCTGCGAGTTCCACGAGCTCCGGCGACACCTCGGTCGGCTCGATGCCGTAGAGCTCGGTGGTCGCCCGCGCGTGGAACCAACCCGCGTAGCCCTCCCAGATCGCGCGAACATCCCACGCGACCTTGCCGTAGCCCTCGCCGAGCGACACGTTGTCGGGCAACTCGATTTCGCGCATCAACTCGTACACCGACTTGCCGGCGTTCATCCCCTCGACCACGGCGTCGTGCAACCATTGCACTCCGTCGCGAACTCGTTCGAGCTCGGTGCGGACGACTCCCGCGCCGACGAGCGGCGGACCGTGGCCGACGCAGAGAATCTCGGCGTCGAGATCGATGACCCGCTGTACCGCAGCGATGAACGGCAACGCGTAACGAAGTCGGTCGGCGCGCAGCGTCACCAGGTTCGGAACGTGACCGATCAGGGCCGAGAACACATTGCCGACGAAGGCAACCCCGCGGTCGGCGATCCACACCACCGTCGAGTCGATGGTTTCGCCGCCCGGCGTCGAGATCAGCTCGAAGCGCGTGCCGCCAACGCCGAACTCGTAGTGATCATCGAACAGCACATCGGGCACGGGAACGCTCTGGGCCGGTATCGCGGCGTCAGCGGGTTGAGACTTGATGAATCGATCTGCCTTGCTGACGGCCTCGGCCCAGTACGGCATCGAACGCTTCACTCGAAACCGGTGGATCCGCAGATCGTCGCGTTGGCAATCCGGGTTGTTCGCCTGGGCGATCAGCACCGTGCCGGGTTCACGGAAGTGGTCGACACCGCCGACGTGGTCCACGTGCCCTTGGGTCAACAGGATGTAGCGCGTCGGTCCAGGTGCGACCGCGTCGTAGAGACGTTTGTGGTGCCCGGCCTCGAATCCCATACCGGTATTGATCACGACTCGTCCATCCGGCGTCGCGACACAGAACGAGTTCGACAGTCCGGGAGACAGCCAGATCCCGGTGTCGACCTCGATCGCGGCCTCGGCCGACGCAGGATGGATCTCGAACGCGCCGGCCCGGTTACGAATGATGTCGCTGACCATGGCGGCGACGGTAACGACAATTCGCCGCTTGCGTCGAGCCGGTCGGTCCTATCGTGGCGAGCCGATGGGCGCGATCGAGGTCAATGGGGTCGCGTACGCCATCCCCGGTGGTCGAACGCTGTTCCACGACGTGTCGTTTCGGGTCGGTGACGGCGAGCACACTGCGTTGGTCGGCGCGAACGGCACCGGGAAGACGACGCTGCTTCGGCTCATTGCCGGTGAACTCGATCCGACCGGCGGCAGCACCCGCGTCGATGGGCGCGCGCTCGTGATGCGGCAGTTCGCACCGGCCGACACCACGACCGTCGGCGACTATCTGTTCGAGTTCGCACCAACGGCGCTCCGCAAGGCACGCGTCGAAGTCGCCGATGCCGAGGCAGTCTTTGCCGACGCAGCGAGCGACGGCAACGGAATCCGCCTCGCCGACGCGCACCAGCGGTTCGGCGACCTGGGGGGTTGGGACATCGAGGTCGAGTGGGACGTCTGTTCTCGCGCGGCGCTCGGACTCCCGTACGACTCCGTTCGCGAGCGGCTCGTGTCGACGTTGAGCGGCGGCGAACAGAAGCGACTCGTGCTCGAGTATCTCCTCCGCTCGGACGCCGATGTCCTGCTCCTCGATGAACCCGACAACTTCCTCGACGTTCCGGCGAAACGCTGGCTCGAGTCGGCGCTGCGCGCGACCACCAAGACGATCTTGCTCGTGAGCCACGATCGCGAACTCCTCGCCGTCGTCGCAGACCGAATCGTGACGATCGAAGCGAAAGGTGCATGGGTGCACGGAGGTTCGTTCGCGACCTATCGAGCGGCTCGAGACGCCCGATTGGAACGCCTCGACGAGGAACACCGCCGATTCCAGGAACGGCGCGACCAGCTCGAGGCACAGGTCGCGGAACTGCGACGACGGTCGCAGGTCACCGACGCGTTCTCGTCGCGACTTCGTGCCACCAAGACGAAGATCGAACAGCTCGATCGCATCGCCCCGCCCGAGCGTCCGAAGGAGCAGCGCATCGAAATGCGCCTCGGAGGCGATCGGACCGGGAAGCGTGCGGTGATCATCGAAGGGCTCGAGCTCGAAGGTTTGACCGACCCGTTCGATGCCGAGATCTTCTTCGGCGAACGCGTGGGCGTCATCGGACGCAACGGAACGGGGAAGTCTCACTTCTTGCGTCTGCTCTCGGGTGACGCGATCGACCACGCCGGTGATTGGCGGCTGGGCGCACGGGTCGTCCCTGGCTATTTCCGTCAGTTGCACGACGATGCTTCGTTCGGCGAACGCAACCTCTTGGAGTTGTTGCTCGACGCGAACCTTTCGCGAGGTGAAGCGATGGCGACCCTGAGGCGGTACGAGCTGCACGAGCAATGGAACCAACCGTTCTCGACCCTGTCGGGCGGCCAACAGGCGCGAATGCAGATACTGCGACTGGAAACGAGCGGCTCGACGTTGCTGTTGCTCGATGAACCGACCGACAACCTCGATCTCGTCTCGGCCGAAGCGCTCGAACAGGCCCTCGCTCGGTTCACGGGCACGGTCCTGCTGGTCACGCACGATCGGTGGCTGATGCGCTCGTGCGATCGATATCTCATCTTCGGAAGCGACTGCCGGGTGACAGAGTCGCTCCAGCCCGACTACCGCTGACGGCTCGGGCAGCTACGCGAACGCGTCGAGAAACGCGGCGGCGTTGATGCCCAACTCGTCGACGGCGTAGCCGCCTTCTTGCAGAATGACCGTGGGTAATCCGACCGCGTGAATCGTGGCTCCGATGGCCGCGATGCCTGCAGTCGTGATTGCGAGATCACCGAGGGGGTCGCCGGCGTACAGGTCCAGACCGAGTGAGAGGATCAACAGCTCGGGGGCGAACGAACCGATGGTGTCGAGCGCCTGACCGAGGGCATCGAGGTATTCGTCATCGTCGGTGCCGGCGGGGAGCGGAACGTTCAAGTTCGCACCGAGCCCCGGGCCCGCTCCGGTTTCGTCGCGGTGGCCGACGAAGTAGGGGTAGGCGCGCGCAGGATCGCCGTGCAGCGACGCGTAGAACACGTCGGGGCGTTCGTAGAAGATCTGCTGTGTTCCATTGCCGTGGTGGTAGTCGACGTCGAGAATCGCGACGCGGCCGACACCCGATTGTCGAGCGTGCTGCGCCGCGACCGCGGCATTGTTGAAGAAGCAGTACCCGCCGAACACGGAGGTCGCGGCGTGGTGCCCTGGGGGACGACACAATCCGTACGCCGCGAACTCGCCACCGAGCACAATGTTCGTCGCGCTGACCGCACAGTCGACGGCGCCCCGCGCAGCCGCATAGGTGCCGGCGACGATCGGTGTTGTCGTCTCGAAGCACCAGAACCCGAGCGCGCCCAGCGCTGACTGCGGTTCGGTGATCGGGGGCATCCCGGCCCGGAGCCCGGGGTGCAAGAACACGTCGGGAATCGCGACATCGAACCCGGCCGCCTCCGACCATGATGAAAACGCTCGTTCGAGGTACGTCACCATTGCCGACTCGTGGACCGCATCGATCGGTGCCCGACCCGCCTGGTTCGACTCGATGAACGCGAAGCGGGGGTCGCGCCGCAGCGCCACTTCGATCGAGTCGATGCGACTGGGTGTTTCTTGCATCGGGCCTCGATGGCCGGCTTCGACCTGAATCGGTGGATCGTGGAGCCGGTGCGACGCAGAGTGGACGACTTGCACGGGCGCCAGCGTACCGACGAGGAGGTGATCTGGACGCGAGACTGAACGTCGATGGAAGACGACGAGTTCGAACTCGAGGATTACCGCACGTTGGTCCACGCGCTCGACCTCGGGGTCGTGCTCCACGATCGCACCGGCGCGATCGTGGCCGCGAACTCGGCCGCGAGTCGATTGCTCGGGCTCACCGACGATCAATTGCTGGGACGCGACTCCATGGATCCGCGTTGGATGGCGCGGCGTGAGAACGGCGAGCCGTTTCCCGGCGAGGAGCATCCGGCTGCAGTCTCGCTCCGCACTGGTGAAGACGCCGACAACGTCATCATGCACATCGCCCGGCCGCACGGCGATCGAGTCTGGCTCTCGGTGACCGCTCGAGCGTTGCAGCGTGATGACCTCGACGGCCCGTCTCATGTCGCAGTCACGTTTCGCGACATCACCGACGAGTACAGGGCCCGGCGCGAGCGCGAACAGCATCGGCTCGCCTTCGAGCACGTCGGAATCGGCGCCGTCATCATCTCCTTCGAACGCCGGGGCAGAATCGTCTTCTGCAATCGGGCGTATGCCGAAATGCTCGGCCGCACGACCGACGAGCTCGTCGGTTTGAACGTCGACGACCTGACCTACCCCGGTGACGTCGAAGTCGTGCGCGCGGCAATGCGAGAGCTGCTGGCGGGAGGAGCCGCGACGGTCAGTCTGGAAGTGCGCTCGCTCCGAGCCGACGGAGCGTGGATCTGGACGTTGTCGTACGCGACGTTGGTGCGCGACGACGAAGGTCGACCTCAGTACGGCATCGCCCAGACGATCGACATCACCGAGCGCAAGAACGCCGACGAAAAGCTCAACACGTACATCGCTCAGATCTCCGACATCGTGACCGTGATCGACGCCTCGGGGGTAATGCAGTACGTCAGCCCCGGCGTCACCCAGGTGCTCGGGCTGACTCCGGCAGAAGTGACCGGACTGAACGTGTTCGACTTCGTCCACCCCGACGACCGGGATCTCGCAATCGAAGCGGCGGCGAACACCGCCCGACGTCCCGGACCGGCGCCTCCGCTCCAGCTTCGATTGCGCAACGTGAACGGCCGATACCGAACGCTCGAACTGGTTGCCAACAACAAGCTCAACGACCCCGCGATTCGGGGTCTGGTCATCACCGCTCGCGACGTCACGGATCGCCTCGCCATCGAGCAACGGCTTCGAGATCGCGAGCGCGAGTTCGAGCGCCTCGTCGCTCGGCGCCATCGGGAGCGGCTCGAGGTCGAACTGGCACGTTCGCAGCGCCTCGAGAGCCTCGGTCGGCTTGCCGGCGGCATCGCCCATGACTTCAACAACTTGCTCGGCGTGATTCTGAACTACTCGACGCTGCTGCAGCGGCGCCTCGAACAGGATCCGCAGGCGTTCGCCGATGTGGATTCGGTACGTCGGGCGGCTGAACGAGGTGCCGATCTGGTTCGCAGGCTCCTGCAGTTCTCGCGCCGCGACATTCGACAGGTCGAGCGCCTCGATATTTCTGCGGTTGTGCGCGACGTCGGAAGATTGCTCGAGCGGACGCTGGGTGTGGGCGTCGAACTTCGCACGGAGACGGCGTCGCAGTGTTGGATCGAGGCTGATCGCGGCCAGATCGAGCAGGTGTTGATCAATCTCGTCCTGAACGCGCGTGATGCGATCGATGGTGATGGTCGAATCACGGTTCGAGTCGAGACGATCGAAGTCGGCGACCCTCGTTTCCGCGACCGGGTCGCAGGACCGGAGGCATTCGTCGCGCTGACGGTCGAGGACGATGGCGAAGGCATGTCGGCGGAGGTTCTCGGCCGAGCGTTCGAGCCGTTCTTCACCACCAAACCCCAGGGAGAAGGTACGGGGCTCGGCTTGTCCTCGGTGTACGGCATCGTCGATTCGATGGGTGGTCAGGTTTGGATCGAAAGCGCGGTCGGCGAGGGGACGACCGTGTCGATCGCGTTCGCGATCGACGGACGCGAACGCGATCCGGTCGACGAACGTCTCGGGTCCGTTCTGGTCGTCGACGACGAGATCGACGTGGCCGAGATGGTCGCCCGGATTCTGACCGACGAAGGCTGGGAGGTCGACGTCGCAACGAGCGGAGTCGCCGCGCTCGACGCGATCCGGTCCGGGCACCACCTCGATGTCTTGTTGACCGACTTCAGCATGCCGGGGATGAACGGCCTGGATCTCGCCGATGCCGTGCGCGAACTCGCGCCTGAGCTGCCCATCGTGGTGATGACCGGCTATGCGCCGGAACGATCGCGGATCGAGGCGGTCGAACTCGACGGCATCATCGCCAAGCCGTTCGATCGCGACGATCTGGTGCGAGTGCTCCAGCGCGCGTTGCGAGTCTGATCGAAGCGAACGAAACGATCGGCGCCGAGGCCGACGCGACCCTGCTCAGACGAGCGACTCGCGTCGCGCGATCGCTACCGCCTCGAGCTTCGAGTGCGCGCCGACTTTGCCGATGACCTTCTGCACGTGGGTTCGGACCGTGTTCCGACTCACGAACAAGCGAGACATGATCTCTTCGGTCGAGCTGCCTTCGGCGAGGAGGCGAAGCACTTCGTGTTCGCGGGGTGTCAGGCCGAAGCGGTCGCTGGCTGGTTCAGGAAAGGATTGCAGCGGTAGATCGACACCTGCGTGCGCGGCCCGCACCGCGTTGACGAGGTCGTGCGCGGCACGGTCTTTGGTGACGAACCCGTTACAGCCTGCGTCGACCGCGGCGCGTGCGGTGTGCATCTGCGCGAGACCGGTGAGCATCACGACCCGCAGGTCTGGTGCTTTGCCCCGCAACGACGAGACAGCTGTCGCGCCGTCTTGGTCGGGGAGTTGATAGTCGAGGACGCAGACGTCGGGGTGGTGTTGTTCCACCTGCGCGTTGGCGTCGGCTGCCGAGACGGCGATGCCGGTGACCTCGATGTCGGGCTCGTCGTCGAGCACGCGCACGAGGCTTTCGGCAAACATCCGATGGTCGTCGACCACGAGGACGCGAATCACAGTTGGTACCCCTTCTTGTCCGCCCGTTGAATGCCCCAAGTGTACGGGGCTGCTGTGTTCATCGGCACGATGTCCGACGAATTCGTCGTGCATTCGTACGTTTCGTCAACGATCGCTTGCGCGATGGGCAACGTGGCGTCCTGCCCGCAACCTGCGGCGCGAGTCTGCGTCGAGCCATGCGATCGCAGTAGGTTGCGTCGAACAAGCTGATGACCTCGGTCGGGAGAGTCTCGATTCCGCTGTTGCGGGAGCGGGCGCCGAAGGAGCAACTCCCCGGAATCTCTCAGGCCAACGGACCGACCGAGTGAGGCACATCTGGAGAGCAGGTCGTCCGGTCGAATCGGTCCGGGTGCCCTCACCGACGGGGTAAGCCCGGTTCCGGCCGTGGTGAATCTCTCAGGTTCCGTGACAGAGGGGAAGGGCTCGATCGCCGGTCGAGCGCGGCCTCGCACGTGTCACGGAGAACCGAGATGAACAACGATCCCTTGGCCACCACCTTCGTCGATCGCCACGTCGGACCTCGCGCGTCCGACGTCGACGCAATGCTCGCGGTGATCGGGCTCCCATCGCTCGACGCGTTGGTCGATGCGGCGGTGCCGGCGACGATCCGCGACGACGTCGTGCTCGATCTCGACGGCCTGTCGGAGCGCGATGCGATCGCGCGGCTGCGAGCACTGGCCGATCGAAACGAGGTCCTCACTTCGCTTCTCGGTCTCGGATACCACGGCACCATCACCCCAGCCGTCATCCGGCGCAACGTGTTGGAGAATCCGGCGTGGTA
>SXGT01608813.1_pt1 | contig 10778 bp, 5 predicted proteins | sample 3176221 | NCBI WGS metagenome assembly SXGT01 (sample SAMN11356862, study PRJNA531348) | freshwater metagenome | isolation source: freshwater sample F1-120 | place: China: Fuxian Lake, Yuxi | collected 2017-12-25
CTCGGTAACCCGCGATTGGTTCGCAATATCGTCACCCTTAGTCCAGGTGAGCACCGTTTTTATACCCACCCAAACAACATACCAGCTCTAGTTTGAGCAAAAGCCTGTCCACGCTACAGTTTATGCGTATATCAAAAATTTATGGCAAGGTCTTATGTTGGCCAACTGCCTCTTTCAAAGTCCCTAAGCTTAGGGGCTGCTTAATTCAAATTTAAAATCTCCAAGGTATTTCAAGGTCACAGCGGTGTGTTGGGTGCCAATGACTAAGTCGGGGATGATGAGTTGCCCGAGTTGACTACTAAAACTGGCGCTTGTTTCCTGGGTAGGGCTGAGGATTTGCTCGGCTTTGTTCAGCGTGAAAACTTGGGTATTCAGGCGTTTGAATTCCATTTGATAATGTAAATCGCCAACCTGCACATTTGCCAGATATAGGATTTGGGTATCGCTGCGATAGCTGGCGGGGAGAGGATTATTCACAGCGCTGCCGCCTTTTTGGGTGACGGTGCGTTGTTCGGGTAAGCTCAGTTGATATTGCTCATCGAGTGCGAAGAAGCTTAGGCGGTAATCTCCTGGCAGGGTAAATTGATCGTAGCTGCCTGTGCAGTGTTTTTGGCTATCGCATTGCAAATACACTTTCGGTAATTCGGAAACGGGTTGGTTGATGTCGCTATGTAAAAAGTCGGGCGGTTGAATCACGACCCAGGCACTGTTAATGGCCTGTAAGCTAGTAAAGCTCACTTGGAAAGTTAATTTTGTCGTCCCGTTTAATTCTGTATTTTCATTGCTGGAACTGATTTTGGGGGCGACGTTGCTGTATTGTGCGCAGTTGCCCACACAATAATCTCCTAAGATGTCTAAATCTTCACTCGCATATTCGCCATCGCCGTTGCTATCGAGTAAGGCCATTTGCGGACGGTTGTCGATCAGTTGGCTGCTCATGCCTTGGCGGGCGGTTTTAAATGCGTCTTGCAGTCGGGAGCCGCCTCTAAGTTCACTCCAAAAATAATAGGAAAAGGAATTGAGGCCATTATTGCTGACTATCGCGGGTTGTTGGGCGTTGGAGCTAGTGATAATTTGGCGTTTAGGGTGCTGCATTTTGCTGAGAAAACTGCCCGCGCGGCAGGATTCTATGATGACGGTCACGCGCCCGGGTATTTTAGTTTGTAATTGCGTAATCCAGCTGTCGAGTTGGCTGGCGCTTAAGAGTTCGTGTGGGTTGATTTCAAAACTGCCCTCTCCGCCGTGATCAATTAAGTAAATAAACACGTCTTCCGCATCACTCGCCCATTGCGTGATGCCTTGCATTAAGCTGCTTGAAGTTGCACTTTCCAGATCATCGAAGAGGTTATTGTTATCTAAATCAATTTCGGTATTGCCCGCGGTTAAATATTTCACTTCGGTTTTGGCAAACCCTTGGCTACGCAACGTGTTATAGGCTTTGTTGCTTAATAGTTGCGTGGCATCCCAGATATTATTGACAAAATTTCCTTGTGATGGTCCGCCGCCTGCTAACAGCAAGGCTTTAAAGGGATGTTTTTCGCTATTATTCGTGGTTTTTTGTTTAAAGACTTGCAGCCGATTATTGTTTTGGTCGGCGACAAACAGGGTATTCTGGGGGTCTAGGGCCACCGCGCTGGGATAGTTGAATTGACCGGGTAGCGAGCCGAATTCCCCAAGTTGTTCCACAAACTGGCCTTGGGTGGTGAAAATTTGTATGCGATGGTTATAGGTATCGCTGACATATAAGCGTCCTGCAGCATCGGCAGTAATGTTATACGGGCGGTTTACTTGTCCCGGATCGTTGCCATAACTGCCCCAGCTGCGCAGGAATTTACCGTCCTGGCTAAAGACCTGAATACGGTAATTCCAGGGATCCGTTACAAATACTTCGCCAGTAGATCCAATGGCGATACCGTAGGGCGATTCAAATTGACCATTTTCTTTGCCCGCACTGCCCCAGGCCAATAAAAACTCGCCTGCAGCATTAAACACTTGAATGCGGTAATTGGAACTATCACTGACGAATACATTGCCATTCGCACTGACCGCTAGCCCTTTGGGATAGTAAAAACTACCATTCGCACTGCCAAAATGACCCCAACTGCGGAGGTATTGCCCTTGGCTGTTAAACACTTGTATGCGATTATTGCCGGAATCGACCACCAGAACGTCTCCGGCGGCGTTAAAGGCGATCGCACTAGGCCATTGGAATTCACCTTCTGCACTGCCTTGTTTACCCCAGCTGCGCTTAAAGACGCCGTCAGCGCTAAATACTTGGATGCGATGATTCAGTAAGTCGGCAACATACACCTCTTGCGTGGGACTGACGGCGGCATGATATAGGCCTTTAAAATCTCCGGCTTTATCGGAAAAGCTGCTCCAGTTATGGCTAAAGCTTAGCTGTGGGTTAAAGACTTGCAGACGGTGGTTACTGGTATCGGCCACGATAAAATCGCCGTTGGGGGTTTCAACGGCGGCATACGGGCTATTAAACTCGCCTTGATTGGCGCCAGACTGGCCCCAGCTGCGGATAAAGCGCCCGCTGTTGTCGAAAATCTGAATGCGATTATTCAAGCTGTCCGCTACGACGAGTTGACCCGTTTGCGTCAGGCTGATGCCATAGGGTTTAAAAAACTTGCCATCAGTATCGCCTTTACCGCCCCAGGTTCTTAAAAACTTGCCATTCAAGTCAAATACCTGGATGCGATGATTACCCGAGTCGACCACATAGACTTCGCCATTGGGAGCTGTCACAATACCTTCGGGGGTATAAAATTGCCCGTTGGCCGTACCTTGACCGCCCCATTGAAATAAAAACTTACCAGTAAGATCGAACACCTGCACGCGATGGTTCAGCGAGTCTACACAAAAGACTTGTCCTGCCGCACTGATCGCAATCCCAAATGGCACATTAAAGTTGCCCGCTTGTTGTCCAAGCTTCCCCCAGCCTCGTAAAAACTGGCCACTGTTTTTGTTATATACCTGAATGCGGTGATTGCGACTGTCGGCGACAAACACTTCCGCCGCCCGGACGGCGAGCCCAGTGGGTTGATTTAATAAACCTGGGGTAGCGCCCGAACTGCCAAAACCACGCAAAAAACTACCGTCCTGATGAAACACCTGAATCCGATGGTTGCCGCTATCGGCCACATAAAACTCGTTGTCTGCGCCAAACACCAAGCTGCTGGGTTTGTTGAAATACCAGGGTTGTTGCAGTTGTGGCCACAGAGTTGCAAAGCGGTAAGTCGTTGCCGCATGTAATACTGGCGTCAGGCAATAGAGTAGGAGTATTAAAACCAGTGAGCCATAGTTAAAGCGTTGCAGTGGTAGCATAACGAGTACTCAGTCGTGGAGTGTGGGAATAATGCGCTAAGGATAACTCAAATTTCAGCTGGCTTTAAATGCAAAAACGCCTTTGACCCTGTAATTACAGTTTCAAAGGCGTTTTGGATACGCGCTTATCTAAGGCGTAGTCGTACAGTTTTGCTTATAAATGCTATCAATCTCAGGCGTGACTTCATCGACGACTGCTTTCACGCTGCTAAAGTTGACGTTGTCCCAAACCCAAGTGGCATTAACTTTATCAAGGGTGCTGGGGTTATATAATAGGCCAATCAAGCGCTGCACTTTATCGCTTAATACGGCGCTATGGGTGGCATCGTCAATCGTGAGCAGGGTAGCATTAGCTTCGTCAAAGCGTTTACCCAAATCGCTATTAAATTGAATACGCGTCGTCGTAGCGCTTAAGTAATTGCTGACGGCATGTAAATCCTGCTGCGTGGGCAATAATTTGCTACAGCTGGGTAAATCCACGGGGGCGACTTGCGGTTCGGCGGTGACGCTTTTACCCGCAATATCGGTAGCCCGCATGGCGTAATAAAAATCTAAGGTCGCACCATTATCTTTATTTACAAACGCCAGTAATTCCGTGCCAAAAATTGGAGTCCGTTTAAAATTAATAAACGCTTCCCGTGTAGTGGAACCCCACAAGCCAGTCGCTCCGGTGGTCAAATTGGCGGTTTCGAATAAGAAACGAATTCTATCGCCAGCTTTTAATTGATTTGAGACCTTATCAAAGATAAAGCTGTCGGCGTCTGAACCTGCTTGGCTAAGTTGTTTGAAGGATGTGACTTTATGTTGCACAACTTCGTTAGTGTCGTTGACCACTATTTCCAGGTTCGCCAGTTCCACACAGTTATCGACTTCATCAATCACATAGCCTTTTTGTGTACACACGGCTTTATTGGCAGGATCTGCTTTTAGATCAGGATAGGTTTTATTACCATCCTGATATTGCAGTCTGCTGTTATAGACCGTTAAGGTTTGATTGTTTTCCCGAAAGCGTTTAACAAAAGATAATGGCATCCATTGTGTCGGTTGGTTGTCGTCAAATTTTACGTTGTACCACACCCGATTCCAGCTAGGCGTGAAATATTCATTATCATTATTGGTGGGATAGGCTTCAAGCTCGGCCACGGTTTCGAACAACTGTTCGTTGGTTTTCACATCGGTACGCACTGTACCATAAATGGTTTTAACGGTAAGTGGATGGCTATCGGTAAATTTGGCTAAGGTCCCTTTAACTTGCGTACGACTCATAATCCCGCGCGGTTTGATGCCGCCGGGTTGATAGACAAATGCTGCACGTTCACCCGTTAAAAAGGGTAGGGCATCTTGATAAGCAACTTCAGCATGGCGTGCTGCAATATGCCGCGCTGAGATACTTCTAGCATTTAATCCTCGTGGAGCGATGCCTCGTGCATAAATTCCCCGGGCATAGATGCCACGGGCAAAAATTCCGCGCGGAATCACACCTTTGGAATTATTTTCAATTTTTTCTAACTCCAGCATTTTTTCTTCTGCCGTTAAATCCGGTTTTTTCAATACCTCTAAACCTTGGACATACAAATCATATTGCGCTTGAGAAATAGAACCACTGCTAAACAGCTGGGTAATAATGCCTTGCAATGCCAACAAATCCACATCGGTAAAAGTCGTTTCACTTAAATTGGCCTGATTGGCGCCGACATTATTTTGTTGATTACTGGCCACTGGTTTATCGCTATCGGTATTAACCAATTGGCCCCAAGTTGTTTGTAAGCTGGTTTGCACGTTACCCAGAGAGTTGCTATTAGGTTTGTTATTGGGAGGATTGATACTGACGCCATAAGAGTAAGGACGCGTACCGTCATGGCGGCTATACAGCACGTAATGTTGGGTTACGTCAATCAAGGCATTAATCTGCTCAAGTAATTTAGCTTCGGCAGGATTGCTCGCGTCCGCTATGCCTAAAATATTTGTCGCAAAATCTAACAGATCGATGGAAATATTATAGTTTTCTGTGTAAGTACGGGTCCGGCTTAAGGCGAGGGCGGCGTCATCAATGATCGGGCCGATATTTTGACGCAAATTCACATTTAGGCTGGTTAAAAAAGCTTCGGTCTGGGCTTTAAATTTGTCGAACTGGTTTAAGTCAACTAATGACAGGGTTTTACCTGCACTTTTATAGGCATGGGTAGAGCTGTCGGTATAGCTATCAATCATGCTTTTGGCACGGTCAACCAAGCTCGCATTCGAAGCATACAGCGCAATCATGTTTTGCCAATTCCAGCCATGACCGGGCTCTAATTCTTCGGAAGATAATAAATAATCTCCAGACTGATGCAGATAATTAGCGACTTCTGCACCGCCCATTAAGCAAGCGTCAAAACCGATTAATTGAAAGTGCAGGCCGCTGGCCACCAAGGTTTTTTGAATTTCGGGTAAGGACAAGACATCGTTATTATAGTTTTCATCCATGCCAAATCCATTGTAATCACCACCATGATCCCAAAACGCCATAAAGGTTTCGGCGGGTGTTGGGTAATTTTGTTTTATGCTTTCCAGAAATAATTGCAAACTACTGCTATCCCCCATATGCGCTTTCGGTTCCTGGTATAGATAACTACTGCCATTGCCAAACTGCCCATCTTCCGCATCCGCTAGCAATTGTTCAATGGTGGCGATAGTCATACCGCGCCAACCGTCTTTATTGGCGCCGCCAAAAGCAACCACGACTTGAAGGTCGGAATTACCCAAGGCTTTATAACCTTGCAGTAATTCTTTTAAATCTAAAGTTGCCGCTTGATTCCAACTATTTTCTAAATCGCTGCCCACCATATAAATGGCTAATAGCTTTTTAACATTGCTATGCGGAGCTGCAGTTTTTTGTAACGGAGAAAGTGTGCCAGTGCTGCTGGAATGCCCTGATTTAGTGGGTGTGGCCTGATGTTTGATATATTTAAAAAATACATCGGATGAATTACTGTTGGTGACTTTTTGTAATTGTGCATCGTTAGCCACCCCATTTAACGAAAAGTTCAGTAAATTCAGCGTGCCATCAGCAGCTAAGGTGCTGCACGATTGATAATTCCAGCTGCAGTTACTTAATGAGCTGGCACCCACTTTCCAGGTCGGTACACCGTCAGTATTACCTTGATATTCCAATTTTGTTTGATACTGCACGCCTGCGATACCAATACAGGGTACGCTAATATCATAATTATTTTCCAATTGCGTATTACCGCAGTTAGCGGCAGTGGTCACCGCTGCATAAAGCGAATTCAATGGGAATATCGTTGCGCATAAAATTATCCCTCCGAAATGAGTGATACGTTTAAAAGAGTGAGACATAACTGCTTTCCTGAATGAATACTGTCTGATGAAGTCTAAATCAGAAAATATAATTTGCTTGCTAAATGTAGTCGTTTTATCTAAATCCTAGATACCGATCACAGTATTACTTGAAATTAGGGTATTTTTTAAATATATTTCATAGGTTTAGTGTTGGGTGTTTTAAAACTACGCCTGACAGTATGAGTACCGTCGAGGTGCGTTGTGATATTGTGCAACAGCGATCAGTGGGTCGGTTTTGATAGCGTTACTTGGGATAATAGGATACATGTTTAAGCCAGCGTGTGCGTTAAATCAGAGTGTTGCAAATAACAAAAGTCCTTTATAAGATAAGCCTTTAAGAGTCATGGTTAATTGCTGTTATTCAACTATTTTAAAGCATTAAAATCAATTACTGTTGCAGGTAAGTAGCGAGACGTGTCAGCTGGGCGCATAGAGAAATTAAGTTTATTGAGTTCAGCGCTTACTGTTATTTTCATTAATTTACACTCAAATTTATATGCAAAAATATTTTCTGATCGTACTGTTAATTTTTAGTCCTGGGGTCGTATTTGCAAAATGGCCTATTTTCTTGGATGCAAAACCTGCAAAAGGCGATGAGGTCGGCGAAAAAGTCATTTATTATTTTAAAGACGCTGTGCAGACTTCAAATATATTTTATTTGGCCGATAAGCCTGAAGGATTTGTGTTGAAAATTGTAACCAAGGATGTAGAGACTAGCAGTATCCGCAAACGTAATATCTCGGCGTTATCCGTTGTGTGGGCGCTGTACAATCGAGGCCAGTTTGATTATTTTTTGAACTCTGCTGTATATACCTGTGAATTAATCTCAGCTCAGGAATGTGGAGAAACTGTACTTAAAGATTCAAATGGTTATTTAGAAAAATTGCAAAGCTCAATAGGCTTAGATTCCAAAATGTAAGGTTTATGCAGCAACCAAGCTACCGTTCATGGCCACTTAGAATGCCATAAACGGGTTGCCGGGAAATGTTTTGCCAGATTTGATTGCTAAAATCTACAGCTGATAGGGAAATAAATTCATCAGCGTATTGAGGGCTGGATTGCTAATGCTGGCATTATCAATGGCATTGGCTAGGACTTTAAGTTTATCGGAGATGGTGTAAACATCACATTGCGTCATCAGTTGGTTACACCAGGCACGCACGGCTTCGTTGAGTTCATCATCTAAATAGTAACGCTGGCCTTCATGTTGTAAAAAGCCATTGTCATGTAAATTATTACTGGTGTCGCAGACATACCAGTATTTATCAAAACATAATTTAGCATGCAACGTTCCACCTCCCTTGCCTTCCCATTTACGTTTCATGTAAATACGTAACGATCCTTTGGGCTGCGGCAGTTGGTTGATTTCATCTAATAAATGCGCGGCATATTTGACGATAGCACTGCTAATTTGGGGCGTATCGATGGTTTGGGGTGAGTTAGTCACGATATTGACCACTTTACCTTGCATGACCGCACGCTTAATGGCTTCCAGTGTTGGGTCGATTTTGGCGTTGGGTATGGGCGGGAGCACATAAGCTTGCACCATAGTACATTCAAATCCAGACATCTCCAAGGATGCGAGCACACCGATCAAGCCATTAAAATGCGAGTAGGGCCCAGGCATTTCGTGGGTGGCCAAGCCTATGACATTTCCAAGCTTTGCGGGTTCTTGATATTCCGGGATTTTACGCAGGCTATTGGGATCTTTGTGTAAGGTGGCTTGTTGGATCCACATGTCATCTTGGGCGCGCTGGATAGACTGTGCTAATTTTCCTTGGATAGAAAATTCGGTATCCGTCCAACCATAGAAATAATCGCCATGAACATTGCGGCCACCCACGATAGCGCTAGCCTCGGCGGTATAGCCATTGGCAACTGCTGATTTTGAGTGGTTGGCATCGCCGGGCGTACCGCGTTCGTCGTTGTTGAATAAGCGTAATTTAACATTAGGGTGATTGGCGAGTGGTGCCAGCACGCCACCTACAATTTTGCCATTGCTACTTACAATCACTCCCGGATCGCGTAACGCAACGGTACGATCCACGGTCATATGAATATTGCCGCCCGCATTGGCCAGTTCTAGTAACTTGGCCGCGAGTTTTTTACCCAACTCATGGGTATCGATCGGTTTATTGGCGTAATGTTTCCATACGGTATAGTCATAGGTGACGGCTTTTCCAGCCTGTGCTTGGGCAATCAAGGCATCGATTTGCAATAAGCGTTCTTGAAAGGCTTCACCCCCGTCTGGTAGGAATTCGACGCGATTGCCCCAAGTAAACTCTGGAGGCGTAAGAGGTTTTTCAGGTGTCACTAACTCGGCAAATAATTCCAAAACATCGGCACGAATAATTTCATCACGATGATAGCTTTGTCCTGCGTGGATGAATTGTTCCTGTTGCTGTTCACTGAAATATAAAGGCTCAAGAGGGTTGATATTTAAAGTCTTGCGAAGTGTATGGAGTTTAAGTAATTTAGTGTTAACTTCGTTTGCCACGGCATCTGGATTTTTATAGTACTCCCCGTTAAGCGTGCCGATTTTTTGGTTAAGTAATAATTCGCTCAAAATGGTCGCATGTAAATTGTCGCTCATCATTTCATTGCGTAGTTTATTCATTTCCTGTTGTTCTGCCGTTGCCGTGGAGCCGTCCTGGTTTTTGGTGATCGGTAATGAGGCATTGACAACATCATCACTAAAAGTATGTAATTTGCCGTCTTTATAAATTCTAACCATGTCGGTGCCTAGCAATTTGCGATTACCCGTGGTTAAGGCGGTTTCTAAATGCGCAGTATCGACTGCGTAGTTGTTTAAGACACTGTATAAACGTCCTAAAGTAGTTTCTGAAGGCGAACTCCCTAAGTCCCCATATTGCGCAGCTTTTGCCATTGCGGCTTGGGTTTTTTGAATCTGTGCGGCACTGGGCGGTTCAGTCTTCGCCAAATTGACTTCTGGCTTGCCCGTGAATTTTAACCAATTGGCGGCTTGTCCGGGGTGTTCTGGGAGCATGCCTAAATAAAACGAACGTGGGTCCGTTTTCGAGGCAAAAACTTTGTAGTCGTAGCCTTTAGGTCCGCCAAGCTGATCTCGAATCTCTTGGTTGGGGCTCAGTCCAAGCGCTTTATAGGCATCTTTCTGTAAAAATCCGCCCGCCGCATCGTCCGGTTTTTTTGGGCCTAGCATTTTGGGAGGCATGAGGTAGCGATCAGTCATATTCATACCGACCATGAGCTGTGCAGTTTCTGCTTGCGTAAAACTGTGTCCGCCCAAGTTCAGGGGTGAATTCGATGTTGATTCAGGCATAGGATAGATTCCAAATTAAAATAATTCGCTGAGTTTTAATTATTATGCACCCGTATGACCATCCGCCTCAGCTTAGCCAAGGCTAAATGGTCATCGGGATTTAATATTGAGGCGTTAATGCGTTAAGCAGTTATAAGCTGTAAATATTTGTATCTTGTGGTTTAAAGCGTTTTCAGATATTCAATTAGCGCTTTTTTGTCCGTAGCGCTTAAGTCGGTACCATAGTTATGACCAGTGTTGTGATTTCCAGGTTTGAGGGTATCAAATTCAGTGCTGTCTGGACCTGCGTTGGTGACAAAGCCCACTTTTTGAGGATCAAACTCCCAGCTTCCGAATCACCGTGGCGCCCGTGCGCACCTTCTCCTGCAGCACGTTCTTGACCTGTCTGGCCATGGCCGCGTCCAGACCGGTCAGCGGCTCGTCCAGCATCAGCAGGCGCGGCTCATGGATCAGGGCGCCGGCCAGCGCCGCCTTCTGCTTCATGCCGCGCGAAAAGCCCTCGCACCGCTCGCCCCGATGCTCCCACAGGGCCAGCCATTCCAGCAGCTCCTGGGCCCGCTTGCGTGCGGTCTTCGCGTTGACGCCCCAAAGACCGGCCACGAACTCCAGATACTCCATGGGCGTCAGCTTGTCGTAAAGCATGGGCTCGTCCGGCAGCCAGGCGATCATGCGCTTGGCCGCGACCGGATCGGCGACGGCGTCCACGCCGAACACGCGGATCGAACCGGCCGTGGGCTGGGTCAGGCCCGCCACCATGCGCAGGGTCGTGGTCTTGCCCGCGCCAGAAGATCGCGCCTGGCGC
>SXGT01612971.1_pt1 | contig 10776 bp, 7 predicted proteins | sample 3176221 | NCBI WGS metagenome assembly SXGT01 (sample SAMN11356862, study PRJNA531348) | freshwater metagenome | isolation source: freshwater sample F1-120 | place: China: Fuxian Lake, Yuxi | collected 2017-12-25
AAAAACTGAACCTAGGTTATGCTAGGAGGTTGTAAAAACCCCTAAATTGCATGACTTAAGTCAGTGGAGTGACAACGGTAAACTCGTGGCTCATTTGCCTTAAAGACTATTCTATCCATAACTCTTGAATGGTCAAGTAAACCCGGACACTCTCTAAGCCACTTTGCTATAAAATTTGCGACGGATAGCCGAATCTTGAATGAGATCGTTTGTCATTGTAGAAAGCTAAATAATCAATCACACTCAATTTTGCTAGCTCTATTATTCTAAATCGCTCGTAGTTTAATTGCTCGTATTTCGTACTACGAAAAAACCGTTGAGTTGGACGATTGTCTCAACAATTTCCTTTGCGACTCATGCTATGTGTCATTCTCATGATTATGTGGTTTTCATCCCAAAATGTCATCTGTAATGCTCAAACAGATAATGGTGTGCGCATATGATCATCGATAGCCCAGCCCACAATTTTCCTAGTATAAAAAACCATAATAATCGCCACATACAGCTTTTTGGGGACGAATGTTTAGCCCTAATGCTGCTTAAAGTTTGCATTGATTTTGAGGGTGTGATAAAAATTATTCGTGGCTGAATAAAACCGTGCTTAAACTGGTGCGGAGGCAATTCAAAAACAATAAAAAAAATTATAAATTTAGAGGAGAGTACCCATGAAAAAATTAGTATTAGCATTGACTACCGTTGCTGCCGTTACCTTAGTACCATCTTTAGCGAGCGCTGGCGAAGCCGATATGTGTAAAGGTTGCCATAATGGCACCGTTGGACCCGCTGTTGATGCCTTAAAAGCGAAATTCAAAACCGTAGATGAATTAGTTGCTGGCGCTACAAATTCTAAAAACCCGATGATGAAAGCCGCTCAGTCTGACGAAGCTAAATTAAAAGCTGCTGCGACTGAACTTTTAAAATAATTCCCCGCTGAGCAATCAGCAGTTCGATTTAGACTGACGGATGATGCTTGTTTTGCACAGCTCATCCGTCACACCCCTGCAAACAATTATCACTGCTTTAGTTTATGTTTTGTCTGTATGACCGTAGGCTAATTTCATCCAAAACCTTTGCTTAGATTTTGCATTGCGTGCCAAATTTTATGAGGCGAGCCGGAAACTCACCTCTCAAACGCCTAAAAATCTTTAAAAACTAACATTACCCTGTAACCAGATTTTCTGGGTGTCGGTGCCAAATTGGTCGGCGGCATAATAGCCATATTTGGCTAATAGTGTGTAATGTTTGCCAAACTTTTTGGTGACTTGCGCATCGATTTCTTGACCATAATGCACGCTGCCCGTGTCGTCGGTAAAGTCGTGGTAGACCGCAGTTAGGTTTAATGTACCTTGCATATAGGCAGCTGAAACTGTGCCGAACACATCACGGATACCGTCTTTGGGGGTGGTTAAAAATAAATCTGCCCAGCCTTGGAACGCATGATTGGTGCCTAAAGGGGTATCAAAAGTTTTATTGACGCCATTACCATTGAGTTGTTCCATCGCACCTTGCAGCGTGAAATTATAGGCCGTAAAACCGCCCATCAGGTTGTAGCGATCCACTTGGTAGCCCGTCGCGCCATGTCCGTAGTCGCTTTGATAACTCCATTCTGCAGTATATAACAGGCCAAAATTCTCACTGAGACTGATAGAGTCTTTCTGGCAGCAAGTGGCGCGGATACCATAGGTCTGGCTGGATTTTTCGTAGTTTTCTTTTTCGGTGTAATCCAGCCAATAGCCGTAGCCAATCACATTGCCGTAATCGCCAATTTTATAATTGATATTTAGAATCGGGGCATTGATGTTTTCGGTGGTGGCAGTAATGGTTTGTATGTTTCCGATATAACCCGCATTGATCACTAAACCAAATAGTTGTTGGTTGTTATGGGTAATTAATACCGAGTCAAAAGTGGTTTCCATTTGCCGCCAACCGACGTTACCGATAAAGCGATCATCGTCTAATTTTATGCGTTGTCGTCCACCTTTGATGATGGTATCGGGTACCCCGGTGTAGCTAATCCATAATTGATTGAGTTCGCTTTTCTCAGGGTCTGCAACCGTGGAATAACCTGTATTGCCGTTACGCGTACTGTTGAAATCTTCTTGCATGGCAAGGTTGCCTTCATACTCAGCATAACCTTGCAAGGCATGCCATTGTGGCGATAACAAGCCTATGCGTAAGCGTGCGGTATTGGCGTTGGCAGTGTGAGGGGTTCCGGCCGCTTGATCGACATTTTCCCAACGATAATTGAGATCGAATTTGACCGCACCATTATTGCCATAATGGTAAAAATTGAGCGCATCTTCGATGGCTTGGGTGGTGGATACTGCACTCGCGGACCCACTGTAGTGGGCCAAGCTGAGCAACAAGGTTGATGCAAAATAAGCTGTTTTTTGACGTAATGCGCGCGGCATAATGCCTCCAAGAGTATATGGCGATAAAAAAAAGTGGGGGATAAAACCTGCGGGTATGGCAACCCGGATGTCGGGTGCTGGACGCGAATTTAGCCGCGTGATCTAACCCCTGCAGCGTACGTCAGCCTTAGATCGGTGATAGGCATGCACGCATGCTGCAAGGGCCTTGGGTTAGCTCAGCCTAGTGTGTATGGTCGCACTCGCTTAAAAAACTCAAAATACTTTCACGGTATTTGTAATAGTCTGGATGCTCCAGCAAAGCCTTGCGGGTTCTGGGGCGTGGCAAATCGATGTGTTCAATTTTACCGATTTTAGCGTGTGGGCCATTGGTCATCATCACCACGCGATCAGCTAACAAAATAGCTTCGTCGACATCGTGAGTTACTACCATAGCAGTCACTTGCGTACGCTCCCAAACTTCCATCAATACTTCCTGTAATTCCCAGCGGGTCAGGGAATCCAACATGCCGAACGGTTCATCCAGCACCAGCAATTTGGGCGATAAAGCAAAGGCGCGGGCGATACCGACGCGTTGCTTCATACCATTGGAGAGTTCGGCAGCTTTTTTATGCATAGCATCAGCTAAACCGACTCGAGTAAGATAATACTGAACGATTTCATCACGTTGTTCAGCTGTGGCATGCGGATAGACTTTATCCACCCCAAGTTCGACATTTTCATACGCCGTCAGCCAGGGGAATAAACTCGGGGCTTGAAACACCACGCCGCGATCAGGACCCGCACTGTCAATTTCGCGATTATCCAGAATAATGACACCTTCGGAAATGCTGTTTAGCCCGGCGGTCATGGATAAGACCGTGGATTTGCCGCAGCCAGAGTGTCCGATGATGGAAATAAACTCGCCGCGTTTTAATTTCATATCAAAGCCATCGACGACTTTGACCGTACTCTTACCATCGGGCGTCGGGTAGATTTTAGACAGTTTGGAAAATTCTAAATAGCGCGGGGAGGGCGGCGTTGCTTTAAAGGGCAGTAAATCGGATTGTTCAATCCCAAACTCGCTACTGGTATTAGGTTGAACATCGGGTAATACCAGGACATTGCTGTCTAAGGTCGGTTGTTTTTCCAGACCCATCGCCATCAGATATTTAGTGATTTCCGCACGTAAACGTTTGAATTCTGCATTGTGATTCAACGCGGTGCGATCACGCGGACGCGGCAAGTCGATACTAAAATCCGGGCCAAAAGTGGCATTGGGCCCTGGATTCAAAGGAATTACCCGATCTGCCATATAAATCGCTTCATCGACATCATTGGTAATCAAAATAACGGTTTTTTGCTCGGTTTCCCAAATCTGTAAGATTTCATCCTGTAAATTCCCGCGAGTTAAAGCATCTAAAGCACTTAAGGGTTCATCCAATAATAAAATATCAGGATTCGCCGCCAGGGCGCGCGCCACATTGACGCGCTGACGCATGCCGCCCGAAAGTTCTGCAGGTTTTTTGCTCATTGCCGAGCCTAAATTGACCATGCGGATGTATTTTTCGGTATGCGCTTGGCGTTGCGCTGCTGTCCAGTGTTTAAAAATCTGATCAACCGCTAAGGCGACATTTTCATAGACCGTCAGCCAAGGCATTAAGGAATAATTTTGAAACACCACGCCACGATCTGGCCCCGGTTCGGTAATCGCTTGGCCTTGTTTGAGCACCTCACCACTATCGGCAGCAATTAAACCTGCGATCAGGGAAATCAGTGTAGTTTTACCACTCCCAGAAAAACCCACGATGGCGATAAATTCTCCCGGCTTAACCGAAAGGTTAATATTCTGCAAAATACCAACATCGCCATAGCTTTTGTTGACATTTTTTAATTCTACGGCAGGTGGGAGGGCTACTACTTGCATAGGCGGTGTGTTTTTAACGTAACTTTTGAAATCGACCACTTTGGGTTGGGTTGCGGCTGACATACAGAACTCCTCATCACAGGGTGCGACCGAAAGAAAACAGTTTTTGGAAGGATTGCATCACCCGATCCAAAATAAAGCCGATAATACCGATGGTGAATACCGCCACCATAATGCGGCCTAAGGAGTTAGAACTGCCATTTTGAAACTCATCCCAAACAAATTTACCTAAGCCTGGATTTTGCGCTAACATTTCCGCTGCAATCAATACCATCCAGCCCACCCCCAATGACAAACGCATACCCGTAAAGATATAAGGCAACGCCGAAGGTAAGACAATTTTCTGGATTTGCGTGCTCCAGTTAAGGCGCAAGACTTTGGCCACATTGATTAAGTCTTTATCAATCGAAGACACGCCGACCGCCGTATTGATCAAGGTCGGCCACAGCGAGCATAAGGTCACGGTAATCGCTGAGGTAATAAAGGATTTTTCAAACCAGGAATCATCGGTATTCACATACAGAGCACTGACCACTAACGTAACTATCGGGAGCCACGCCAGCGGCGATACAGGTTTGAAGATTTGAATTAATGGATTGATCGCAGTATTAATTACCGGGCTCATACCACAGAGCAAACCTAATGGAATGGCGATGATGCTCGCAAGGACAAACCCGGCAAATACCGTGTATAAACTGGTAAAAATCTTATCCAAATACGTGGCTTGTCCATTATAGGGACGTGCTTTAATTTCGGCATTGGGATCGGCTGCCAGTTTTTCCGCATTGCGTTCAGCTTGGCGTTGGTAATAGGCTTTAGCTTTTTCGCGTTCTGCAAAGTGATCAGACAACAGGCCGCCCGCTTCTTCCCAGACCGCTACCGGGCCAGGAATCGCACCTAGGCTAGTATTAATCTGCGAGGCCGAGACACTCCACATACCTAGAAACAACAGGAAGGCGATGATGGGCACGCCCATGATTAATAATAATTCGCGAATTTGCTGCGTTGGATTGTCGCCTGCAGCAATTTTGACCACCGGGATAAACCAGGTCAGGCCAGTGATACTGAAAAAGTTGATGAGTTGTTTAGTCATTGCCCACCTCGGTAGGTTAGTGCTGATATTGGCAGTCAAAAATAATTTTCACACGGTAGCTTAGAGGTTACTTCTCAACAATCTTGCCACCCGCAACGATTTGCTTGCCTTTCAAACCAATGGCAAATTTTTGCAAGTATTCATTGGGTTTAGTGGCATCAAAAGTCACGCCATCGATAAAGTCTGCATGCGGAGGTTTAATGCCTGTTTCTGAATCCGCTGGGAAGTCGCTGGCTTTAGCTTTGCCTTCGGCGATTAATGCTTTGGCGGCTGCCATATACACATCTGGGCGATAGACTTGTTTAGCAGTTTCTAAATACCAACTATCAGGTTTGGCTTCGTTGATTTGTCCCCAGCGACGCATTTGGGTTAAGCTCCACACCGCATCACTGTAGTAAGGGTAAGAGCCGTTATAGCGGAAAAATACGTTGAAATCTGGCAATTGCCGTTTGTCGCCTTTTTCATATTCAAAAGTCCCGGACATGCTATTGGCGATGACTTCCGCATCTGCACCGACATATTGTTTTTGGGCAATCATCTCTACGCCAGCGGCACGGTTTTTATTGCTTTCGGCATCCAACCACATCGAGGCGCGAATTAAGGCTTTAATCACGGCAATATGCGTTTTAGGATTTTTTTCCGCCCAGGCTTTATTGACGGCAAAGATTTTTTCAGCGCTGTTTTTCATCAGCTCAAAATCGCTGATGACCGGAACGCCTATGCCTTTAAACACGGCTTGTTGATTCCAGGGTTCGCCGACGCAGTAACCTACAATGGTGCCAGAATCCATAGTGGCGGGCATTTGTGGTGGTGGCGTCACCGACAACAAAGCTTCGGCCCCGATTTGCCCGGAAGTATCGTTAGGTGGCTCGTAAAATCCTGGATTGATGCCGCCTGCCGCTAACCAATAGCGCAATTTCATATTGTGGGTGCCGACTGGAAAGGTCATTGCCATATTAAAGGGTTTGCCTTCGGCTTTGTATTTTTCCAACACGGGTTTTAAGGCATCGGCTTTAATCGGATGCACAGGTTTACCGTCTTGCATCGGGATTTGTGGTTTCATTAATTTCCACACGTCGTTGGACACGGTAATCGCATCCCCATTGAGCGTTAAGGTAAACGCACTGACTAGATCCGCTTTGGTGCCGTAACCCACCGCGCCGCCAAACGGCAACGTGGCCAGCATATGCGCGCCATCTAATTCGCCGCTCACCACGCGGTCAAACAACACTTTCCAATTGGCTTGCGCTTCCAATTGCACCGAGAGGCCTTCGTCATCGAAATAGCCTTTTTCAAAGGCCACCGCAAGGGGTGCCATATCGGTTAATTTGATAAATCCCAATTTTAAAGTTTCTTTTTCCAGTTCAGCGGCACTTAACGAAACGCTGAAACTCAAGGTAGACACCGCCGCCGCAGTCGTTAACATTTTGGCGAGGGCATGTCGGTTAAATAATTGATTAGCTTGCATAATCCTGTACCTTAAAAAGATGAGGGCAAAAAAAAACGTCTTCCCACCGAAAGATTGTTAGATCATCTCGATACGGTCGACGCCTTTGTCAGATTGCTCAACAGTGAGCTTAATGTTGGGCTCCGCCGTTGGAGCCGTTATTTAACATAAAGCACAGCCTATGCCAGATTACAGATTTTAGGGTTAATTTATGATTATTTTATAAATAACAATAAGATGCGTGTTGAGTGTTGCCATAGTAAGCAGTAGGCTAGCGGCGCCTAAGTAAGGTTATTTGCGCTAGATATGTGCAAAGATGCACCAAAGCTGCGCTGAAGGGATTTAATCTGTTCTTGAATGGGGCGGGAGCCAGTAGCCCGGATGAAGCCTTGCGCAATTCGGGAAATCGAAGCCTCGAATTCCTGGATGTCACGCTGCTCCATCCAGTCGGGTGAGCAGGTTTTTTTGCCCACCGTTTAGCGTCACCGTATTTGTTCCGCGTGGGCAGAAAAGCGTTGCTCACCCTCGGCTGGATTGAGCTTATCACACGGGGTAAACCTAATTCACCAAGCTCGTTATAAAAGAAATTTCAGGAGCCGATTATCCCCAAAATGACAAAACCACAACTGTCAATGCAAGGGTTAAATGTACAGCTAGCCAAACTTTGCGGATATTTTTTCGTGAAAACAGGGCTTGCCCAATGATAATCATTTCAATAGTTACCTATAATAGGTATTATTTAGTATATTTTGACCACGGAGATCGCCATGCCCAAGACCAGCATTTCTATCAGTGACCATTTTGACGGCTTTATCGCCACCCAAATTGCGGAAGGACGTTACGACACCGCAAGCGAGGTTATCCGCGCCGCACTTCGGCTTTTGGAAGCGCATGAAATGGATTACAAAGCCAAACAAGCGGCACTGCGTACTGCCCTCATGGAAGGGGAAGCCAGTGCTGATAGTACGTTGACCTTTGATGAAATCATTGCCGCTGCCAATCAAAAGAGACAGGTAAAGCGTGCGGACGTATAAGTTCAGCAAGAAAGCCGAAGGCGACTTAATGGACATTTGGACATACTCCTTTGATAGATGGGGTAAGGTACAGGCTGATCATTATGTGCAAGCACTCTATTCTGCGATTTGTTTATTGCTGGAAAACCCTCAACTGGGCAAATCGCGCGATGCCTTCGGTACAGGCTACCGTAGCCACTCCCAAGGCAAACACATTATTTTTTACCGACCGACCCATTACGGCATAAGGATAATTCGTCTTTTGCATCAAAGTATGGATAGTGAACGGAATTTGCCCTGAAAAACATTTGTCGCCCGAATATTCTGGGCTGCGAGACGCAACCGAGACAGCCAGCTACGCCTAAAATTCCACTTTAATCTAGCCAATAGCCGTCAATGGTGCGCCAGGATAAACTCCAACAGTCGGATCGACATTAACAAAAGACGGTTCAGTGTATGCGTAATATTGCTTATCAAGCGGGTTACGGATATTTAACTGAGCTAGCCAGTAGCCGGGTAGGTCGGGCGTGCTTTTTATGCCCGACATTACGGTGTTTCCATACAGCTAGTACCCCGGAAGAAGCTCTGCGCAATCCGGGAAATCGAAGCCTCGAATTCCTGGATTTCACTCTGTTCATCCAGGCTACTATCTCGACCTCGCTATGGTTGCAATGCGGCATTATCCAAAATGCGTGCAATTACGCTGCATAAATCTAACCTACGCTACACACTGTGCTTTAAACCTCTATTGTAGGATTAAAGCAATTGGCTTAGACAAACACAAAATCGGTTGCCGCCAAGGCATTAACCCCTAGCAGTTCAATTTGCATATCCGCGATTTTGTCACCATTTTGATCAAACTGAACCACATGATTAGCCGCATCAAAACTCACTTGCCCCGCAGTGCCAGTAAAGCCGTTGGCAGAAAATACCCACGCTTGGGTGCCAGTCAGCTTGCTGTTGGCATCAATGGCTTTAACATTTATTTTATCGCCTTGCGCGCTCGAAAAATCCTGAATAATATCGCGTAGCGTCGCACCTACACCGCTATCGCTTAACACAGAAAATACAAATTTGTCAGCACCCAAGCCCCCAGTTAATTTATCTTGGCCTGCACCGCCTGTCAGAATATTAACTCCCGCATTACCAACGATAACATTCGCTAAGGCATTACCAGTCCCATTAATAGCCGAAGTTCCCGTCAATGTGAGATTTTCAATATTTGCCCCCAACGTGAAAGTCACCGATGCTTCAACGCTGTCAATACCTTCATTGGCATTCTCGGTAATGACATCCGTCGTACTATCGACGACATAGCTATCATCCCCAAGACCCCCTAACATTTTATCGGCACCCGCTTTACCGTCCAGCCTATCGTTGCCTGCACCGCCTGTTAAGGTATTGACGGCGCTATTACCTGTCAGGGTATTGTTGAGTGCATTTCCTGTTGCATTAATTGCGGTGGTTCCAGTTAATAACAGATTTTCAATATTGCCTCCTAATGTATAAGTCACACTGGCCTCAACACTATCAAGACCTTCATTGGCGTTTTCGGTGATGCTATCTGCGGTGTTATCCACCACATAAGTATCATCACCAACTCCCCCTTGCAGATTATCTGCTCCCGCACCGCCATCTAATCGATCATTGCCAGCAGCACCGACTAGGATATTCACGGCAGTATTACCGATCAGGATATTATCTAAACTATTACCTGTGCCATTAATTGCGGTCGCGCCTGTCAGCGTAAGATTTTCGACATTCGCTGCGAGTGTATAAGTTACGGACGCTTGCACTAAATCAGTGCCTTCGTTCGCGTTTTCCGTCACGCTATCCGCCGTATTATCGACCACATACGTATCGTTTCCAGCCCCGCCGCTCATAGTATCAGCACCCGCATCTCCTGAGAGCGTGTTGGCTGCACTATTACCGATGAGTATATTATTGAGCGTATTGCCCGTGCCATTAATGGCCGCCGTACCAATCAACGTCAGGTTTTCCACATTAGCGGCCAAGGTTAACGCGACACTGGATTCCACACTATCAGTGCCTTCATTAGCATTTTCGGTAATCAGGTCAGTCGCCACATCCACAACATAACTATCATTGCCCGCCCCACCCAACAGCTTATCGGCCCCAGCTTTACCGTCTAATTTATCATTACCTGCGCCCCCGGTGAGTGTATTAGCAGCGCTATTCCCCATCAGTACATTATCCAGTGCATTGCCCGTGGCATTGATGGCCGCTGTGCCTGTTAGGCTCAAGTTTTCCACATTCAGCGGCAAGACATAGCTCGCACTAGCTTGCACGCTATCCAGACCTTCATTAAGATTTTCGGTAATCACATCCGTAGCGCTGTCTACCATATACGTATCATCGCCTAAGCCCCCTTTGAGGGTATCATTACCCGCGCCCCCATCTAACACATCATTACCCGCATTACCAATCAAGGTATCATTGCCCGCCAATCCGCTTAAAGTATCATTACCTGCGCCCCCGGTGAGGGTATCAACACCACTGGTTCCGGTCAGCGTTAAATTTTGTACTTGCACGACCAGATCAAAGACATCCGCAACTGACAATCCACCGCCATCGGTGGCCTTTACCCGTATGCTGAAGGTACCTAATGTAGGCGGAATGCCGCTAAACTCTTGGAAATTAGGATTAAATGTCAGCCACGTCGGTAACGGCGAACCATCCGCCAAGGTGGCGGTATACGTTAAACTGCCTTGATTCACATCCGGGTCGGTAAAAGCATCATAGGGTAACGCAATCGTCGTGTCAGAACCTACCGCCATCGTTTGATCGGGCAAGGCCTGCGCTAACACCGGGGCATGGTTAGGACCAAAGGTTTCTAAGGTAATATACTGACCAATGCCCTTGCCGTAGTTATCATAACCCCATAAAATTAGTGAGAGACTGCCAAGATTAGCCGTGCCCGGCGTGCC
>SXGT01699176.1_pt1 | contig 10775 bp, 14 predicted proteins | sample 3176221 | NCBI WGS metagenome assembly SXGT01 (sample SAMN11356862, study PRJNA531348) | freshwater metagenome | isolation source: freshwater sample F1-120 | place: China: Fuxian Lake, Yuxi | collected 2017-12-25
AACCCGCGCGTATAGTTCCACTGTCTTCATCCCCCGCCCCCTGCCGCCTCAGGCAAAGGACTCTAACTGCCGCAGTTTTACTCCGGCGCAGCCAAACAAATCGGCCGCTTCAGTGAGGCATTATTGCTCCGGCTTTTACAAAGGGACATACTGGAAGCACTAATCGGATTGAACGCCATAAGTTACAACATCAAGAAAAAACTGCGGGATGAAATTCAATGGGTTTTAACCGAGACAACCAAGCTAGAGGAATTGCGAAACAATCTTTTGCACTCGCCAGTCCTTCATGAGCAGGGGGTTGTTTTTGCGTGGTACCAACTAGGCAACAGACGGGCCAAAGGACTTGCTGGCAAGGATGTATTGTTTGAAGCCAGATATTTTTACGACAGTGCAATCATATTGCGAGAGTATACCGTAAAGCTGGTTAGAGTATTTGAGCAAGAGCCGGGCTACTCATTGCCCGGTAGACCTTCTCTGCCAAATCGCGGGGTTCCCAATGGACAATGACAGCTCCCCCGAGCTTTCCCAATAACTCATCTTCCCCGGCGTCGATCATAGCCGGGGTTATCTTAACCGGTTCGGGCGCGCCAATCCCCGAAGGGATGTGCGCCGTATGAGTCAATTCAGGGTGAGTTGTCAAGTGCATAATCCTGATTTTATTCCTTGACACATATATTCCTATATGATAGCCGTTGCGTGTTCATCCCGGAAGGGGTCTCGGTCGCGACGGTGATCAGTGATGGGGTGGATGTGGCGCCTGCGGGCGGGGTGAGACGAACATCCTGCACTCGGGAGTTTCCGGCAAGACCCGCAGGCATTAGGACCTGCGCGCCGTAAGGCAGCTAGGCCGTTACAAGACGGCTCGAAGTGCGAACCGGAAGCCAAAATCGCCGCAAAAGCGTGGGCGCAGTTTTCGTCAAATCGCCGGACCACACGACCGGCACTTTCGCGTAGGCTGCGCTCACGCAACCCTTCGCTTCTCGCCTACCCCGGAAACGGCATAACCGTTTCCACCCCCGGCGGAGCCGTGCCGAATGCTGATTGAAACCTGAATCTGTTTAGCTGCCACCTGACGTGGCAAGACCAGTTTTGCTCGACTGGGCGCTGCATATGCACTAATCTGCCGGCCACCTGAACACAGTATTGATCAGGGCAGAACTCGTTTAATTGCGGAATTTGCAAACCGATTTCAAACGGAGATCACGCGATGAACTGTACAAGCCGGGTATCCAAATTCTGCAAAATCCTGCTGGCCGCCGCGATGATCTCGGTTTCATGCGAGTCATTTGCGGCCCCGGCCCATGCGCAGGGCGTGGAATTCTGGAACAAGGACTGCCTGAAGGCTTATAAGAAGTGGAAAACCCTTGCTAACCACAAGGCGTTTGCGGTTTCGAACAGCAATTCGGGCGGCGGTCTCGGGCAGTCATGCGGCTATTCCTGGTCGGCGCCAACAAAGAGTGCCGCTGAAAAAGCCGCGGTCAAATCCTGCGAGGGAGAAAAGCGTTATCGTTCCGGCAAATGCCATGTGACCAAATCCCAGTAGCAGTCCTCCCGCAAGCTTCGAACGCCACGGCATGTTGGGTGGCAAGCGCTACCTCCCACCCTGCTTCTTCGCCGACAGCACGGCCAGCAATTCGCCCAGCGCCTGCGGTTCCAGCTTGCCGATGTCGTCGGCCAGCCGGTTGGCCAGTTCGGTGGCGAGCGGATTGAGGCCCGAGGTGTCGATGGTGATGCGGGGGTGGGAAATGCGCGCCAGCCGCGCTACTTCCTCCGCCTCGTCCCAGATGATGTTGAAATAGGAAATGATGCGCTGGATCAGGTGCCAGCCGGGCCTGCCGCGCTTGCCGTGTTCCAGGGCCGAAAGATAGGCGCTGGAAACGCCGATTGCCGCGGACATCTGTTTCAGCGTGATGGCGCGGTCGGCCCTGAGCTTCCGCATTTTTTCGCCAAAGGGTGTCATCTCAGCCCTCCCGGGTGCGGCGCAGTTTCACATAGAAGGCGCCCCCGCCGCCATGCTTCGGGTGGGCCTGCTGGAAGCCCGAAACATGGGCACGAAACTGCGCCTCGTGCAACCATTCGGGCAATTGCCGGCGCAGCCTGCCCTCGCGCTCGGGGGCGTAGAAATGATCGCGGCCATGGAGCGTGTGGCCGGAAAAGGGCGAGGCGCCCTTGCCGGTGATGACCAGCACCAGGCGAAAGCCCTGCATGCGGCGGTGGGACAGAAAGTCCAGCAGGCGAATGCGCGCTTCCTCGAGGCTGAACCCGTGGAGATCGATACGGGATTCGATTTCGACGTTGCCACGCGTGAGTTTCTGTTCGGTGCGCCGGTCGAAACCGGTGATGGGCGGGGCAGCCCGGTTGAGCGTAATTTTGGGAACGGAAGCTTTCAGCGGCAAAGCATGCGCCGCCTGCTTCGGCAACACCCCCGACGAGGTGCTCGTCTTGAGGGCGCGTTTTCCCAGGGGCCTGATGGTGCGGGCAACCTCGTCCCAGAGCTTGCGATCATGGACCTCGAAGGATTTCTTCTTCATCTCGCCTGCAAAAGCCTTGCGGCGAGTTTCCTTGGCAGCAGCACAAGCATCGTGCCGGGGCTTTTCATCTGCCCGGCAGCAAGCGCTGCCTTTTCGCCCCAGCCCCAATAGACATCGCCGCGCACGTGACCCTTGATGGCGGTGCCCGTGTCCTGGGCCACCATGAGATGGCGGAAGTCCTGCATTTCGCCGGAAGGACCGGAGGGCACTTTCGCATCAAGCCAGATGGGTGTGCCGAACATCCACAGGCTGCGGTCAACGGCGAGGCTTCTGAGCGGTGTCAACGAAACCTTTTGCGCTCCGGGAGCGCCGAGTGAAGGATCATCAACCTTCACTTCGCGGAAGAAGATGAAGGACTTGTTTTCCCACATCAGCTTCCGTGCTTCGCCGGGATTGTGCTTCATCCAGGCGCGCAGGGCCTGCATCGACATGTTGTCCCTGCTGAGAACGCCGCGCTCCACCAGCAACCCGCCAATGCCGGTATAGGGCTGGCCCGATTTCGCGCCATAGGCCAGGCGCATGGTGCTGCCATCGGCAAAGCGGATACGGCCCGAGCCCTGGACATGGATGAAGAAGGCATCAACCCAGCTCTTGAGCCAGACGAGTTCGAGACCGCGGCCCTTGAACGCCCCCTCCTCGATTTCCCGGCGCGAAAAATATCCCGCAGGCTTTCCCTGCAGCAGGCGGCCATATTTCAGGTGGAGCTTGGCTTCAGTCGCTTCGTCAAAACTCACGAGGTCGTCGGGCTTGCGATAGATGGGAACATCATAGCCATTGCCTTGTGTCCGGCTGCCTTCGGCCTCCGGCTCATAATAGCCGGTGAACAGTCCTTCAGGGCGCAGCGGATCGGCAACTCTTAGCGCCGCAAATTCCGTTTCAAAAAACTGCCGAGGCGACTTTGCCGCAAGGGCGGCCTTGCAGACGCCGGTCCAGTCGGCGCGCTCGCCGCCAAAACGGACATTGCGCTCAAAGCCATGGCCGGTCGCCAGGATTTCGGCGCAGGATCTTTGAAATGTTGCCAGCGCCGCCGCGTGATCGTCTTCGGCCCAACCCTCAATCCGCTCAAAGGGCACCGCTTCAAGAATGGGTTTGGCTTCGGCGGTCATGGCAAGGGAAATGAGAAAGAGGCAGGCAAGGGCGATGCGTCCGGTCACGCCTGGGTTTCGGTGGCCACGACGCGCCAATTCGGATCCTTCTGGGTCACATCCCTTTCGAAGGTCCAGAGGTCAGTGACGTCGCGCACTTCCTTCGGGTTGCCGTCGACGAGGGCGCCCGCCTTGTCGTGGGTTGCCGAAATTATCTGGCTGGCAAATTTGACCGTGATGCTGGCGCGTTTTCCCACCAGTCCCGCGGACGCAAAGTCCACCTTTTCAAAGCCCACGAACTGGAAATCCAGTTTCTCGCCGGCCTGGCTGCGGTTCTCGATGGCCTTGGAGAAGCCATCAAAGACCTCCCGTGACAGGAGATTTTTAAGGGCGGGTCTATCGCCCTTGGCAAAGGCTTCGACAATCATCTCGTAGGCAAGCTTGGCGCCTTCCAGAAATTCCTTGGGGGTGAAGGCCGGATCGGACTTCACCAGTTTTTCGAACCCTGCGGCGAGGGACGATCCGGCCTCCGCAAAGCCTGTCCATATCGGGGCTTTCGGCTCGGCGTCGGCTTCCACCTTTTTTGCTGATTCCTCCTTGCCGGACGGAAACTCCAGGACTTTTCCGCCGCCGGTTTCAGGCGGAGCGCTGCCATTGGGCCTGCGGGGGTTCGCATAGGGGTCAATCGGCGGACGCTCATGTCCGGTACGCTGGCCCAGAACGGAGCGCAAGCGCCAGATAACCATCAGCGCAATGGCTGCCAGGACCAGATTCAGCGGATCAAATAGCTCATTCATCAAGGAATTCTCACACTTCGGCGCTTACATACGGAGCAGCACACATTGTAACCGTCTTGGGTTGTCACCTATATAGGAGACTTTGGGATAGGTCCAAGGACCATTCTCGTGGAGTTTTGACGTGCCCCGCCATTTGCCGATCCTTGTCTTCGCCCTGCTCCTTGCTGATCTCGCCTCGCTCATCTGGCTTGGGGGCATTGTGGGCGTATTGCCGGTGCTGGCGCTGGTGATTTTGGACATCTTCCTCGGCAGTGCCCTGATCCGCCGGAGTGGCGCCAATATCTTCACGGTCCTCAATTCGGCAGCGGGCGACAAGAAAGCCGTTTCGGGTGGCGCCGCCCAAAGCCTGCTCGGAGCGATCGCCGGGCTCCTGTTGATCATTCCCGGGATTGCCAGCGATTTCATTGCTTTGGCGCTGCTTCTGCCGTGGACCCGCCAGCGCATGGCCCGGTTTTTCGAGAACCATATTTCGACTGATTTCAGTGTTCATCGCCCAGGGCCTGGGAAGGGCGTTGTCATTGAGGCGGAGGCGGTGGAAATCGTGGAAACGCGGGAGCTCGAATCGGGCCCTCCCCGGGAGCGTTGAAGACCCTGCTTGCGGCTCCGCAGCCTTCATGTTAGCCACTCCGACTTGTGAAGTGATCATATTCTTCGGCGCATGAGAGGCAAACCAGATGGCTAAAGCAGCAAAACCCGCACCCCGCAAGACTGCCGCCAAGGCGACAAATGGCGGCGGCAAGTCAGCGGCAGAAAAAGAGCCAAGAATTTCCGAGGGGAAGTCTGCCGGCGCTGTCAATCTGCAGGTTCCGCCACCCCAACCGGGCAGCCAGCCTTCCATGCGCATTCTTGGCCAGTATCTGAAGGACCTGAGCTTTGAAAATCCCAATGCGCCCCAGGCCCTGGCACCCCAGCAAAACCAGCCCGATATCAATATCGCGGTGAACGTCAATGCCCGCAATCTGGCGCCAACAGATTTCGAGGTGGAACTGCATCTCGATGCCAAGGCTACTTCCGAGGGCAAGGTCATATTCGCCTCGGAACTCCTGTTCGCTGGGGTTTTCCGGATGGAGAATTTTCCGGCCAACATGCTTCATGCAGCGGTTCTCATCGAATGCCCGCGGATGCTGTTTCCCTTCGCCAGGCAAATTCTTGCCGATGCAACGCGCAACGGCGGATTTCCGCCGCTGATGCTGGACCCCATCGATTTTGCCGGCATGTACCAGAAACGCATGCAGCAACAGGCCACAGCGCGCGCTTAAGCGTCAGGTTGTTTTCCAGAGAGCGGCAGGACCCAGATTGGCAACCAATGTGTCGTGCCGTTCGCGTTCTTCAATGGTGATTCGCGGCGGCAACGTTGTCGTCCGTTTGGTTTGCACGGGAACATTGCTCACCTGCAGTTGACGGAGATTGCCGGCAGTCGGCAATGTGAGGGCAATTTGACGCCCACCAATCAGTTCCAGATACACACTGGCAAGCAATTCAGAATCCAGCAGAGCCCCATGTTTGCTGCGCTTTGCAGTATCTATGCCGTAGCGCTTGCACAGCGCATCGAGACTGTTGGGACCCATGGGGTGGCGTTTCTTAGCGAGCGTCAGGGTGTCGACGATCCGCTCATAGCGAATGGGCGGCCGCTTGATGAAGCCCAATTCCGCATTCAGAAAACCAACATCGAAGCTGGCATTGTGAATGATCAAAACCGTGTCGCCAATAAACTCCAGAAACTCATCGGCGATTTGTGAAAATACCGGCTTATCCTTCAAAAACTCACCGCTTATGCCGTGTACAGCCTCGGCCTCGCGAGGCACGTCACGCTGCGGGTTGATGAAGCAATGGTAGGTATTTCCCGTGGGAACGTGGTTGAACAACTCAACGGCTCCAATTTCCACAATACGGTGGCCTTGCAGCGGGTCCAGCCCGGTGGTTTCCGTATCCAGGACGATTTCCTTCATGGCTTTTGCTTGCCGGCCAGTTCTGCAAGCTTCTTTCTTAGGGTATTAACCTGGCTTCGCAAATCCTCCATACTGCCCGAATTTTCAATGACGAAATCGGCACGCCGGCGTTTTTCCGCATCGGGCATCTGTCTCGCCAGAATCTGCGCATATTTTTCGGCGGTCATTCCAAGCCTGTTCATTGCCCTTGCTCTTCGAACATCTTCATTGGCGAAAACCACAATAACATAGTCCAGCTCGCGATCTGCTCCGGTTTCGAAGAGAAGTGGAATATCGAGAATAACAATCGGGCAATTCTGCTTCTCCCAGTAGATGGTAAATTCATCACGCTCTTTTCGCACAAGCGGATGAACCAGTGATTCCAGTCTTTTCAGATTTTCCGGCGAACCCAACACCCGTTTTCCCAAGCGAGTGCGGTCGATTTTGCCGTCAACTATCACATCCGGAAAGGCCCCGCTGATCAGATTCACAGTTGCATCCTCGGCATACAGGCCATGCACCACGGCATCGGAATCGAAAACCGGAATGCCTTCGGCGGCAAAGAGTTTGGCGACTTCACTCTTCCCGGAAGCAATTGAGCCGGTGAGGCCTACGAAAATCATTGCTCATGCACTTTCTGAACGTCCGCTGCCACGAGGTCATAGAGCTCTTGGGTAACTTCTGGTTTCACCCCAAACCAAAGCTCAAAACCTCTCACTGCCTGATGCAGCAGCATTCCAAGACCGCCCAAAACCGGGTTACCCTGCCGTCTGGCCTTCGCCAGAAATGCGGTCTCGAGCGGTGTATAAACGATATCAGCCACAAGGGCGCCGGGCTTGAGAGTTGCTATGTCCAGAAGCAAGGGGGATTGGCCCTCCATGCCTTGGGATGTTGCGTTGACCAGGACGTCACAAGCTCGAAGTCCATTTTCAGCGGACACATCGTTGACTTCATAGATTTGTGCTCCGAATTGCCTTTGGAGGCCAAGAACGCGGTCGGCTGTGCGATTAATTATTCCAATCCTCCGCACGCCCTCGTCTAGAAACGCCCCGATAATGGCCTTGGCCGCCCCACCTGCCCCTATGATGATTGCGGATTTGTTTCTCAAGACAAAGCTTGGATAGGACTGATAGAGGGAGGCGATGAATCCTTCACCATCGGTGTTCGTTCCAAAAACAGTTTCATCCCGGAGATAGACAGTATTTACAGCGGCCAGCCGGCTGGCGATTCTATCCGCAGTTCCCACCGCACGGAAAACAGCTTCTTTATGCGGGATCGTGACATTGCAGCCGATGAATTGCGATCTTGGCAAATCTGCAATGAAGTTTGCCACGTCTATTGGCTCAACCGGCTTTCTTTCGTAGACCGCGTCAATGCCATGTTTCCTCAGCCAATAGTTATGGATCAGCGGCGACCGCGAGTGTGCGATTGGCCAGCCGATGACGCATGCCTTTTTCATGACGGAATCACGTCCCTCTCCCTCAGGAATTTCAGAAGCGGCAGCATCGGCAGGCCGAGGATGGCAAAGTGATCGCCATTGATTTTTTCGAACAGCTGGATGCCGGCCTTTTCCAATTTATATGCGCCAACCGAGGACAGACAATCATCTGCATTCGCGTCAAGATAGGACTTGAGGAATTCGTCGGTAAAATTTCGCATCGTCAAGCTTGCCTCGGAACAATGATTCCAGATTTCGGCACCGCCGACCGCACAGGAGACTGCCGAAAACAACGTATGCGTTTCATTCCGAAGTTGGAGCAACTGCCTTTCTGCCTCGGCCCGCGACGTTGGCTTGTTGAATACGCTGCCTTTGATGCCCAATACTTGATCAGCTCCGATGACCATCGCCTGGGGATCTATTCTTGATACTTTCTGCGATTTCAGTTTTGCAAGCTCGACGGCGAGGTTTCGCGGGGTAATTGTCCCCATGGACTTTTTTGCTTCTGCCTCGTCAACCTCTGAATCGGCGACGGATAACGCTATTCCAGCATCGATGAGGATTTTCCGTCTAATCTCGCTGGTTGAAGCTAGTACTATCTTCAAGGATTTCGCTCGCAAATGCAGTTGAGTATTGTGAGATGGATTGTGGAAAAGTTCCCACAATTGCTACCGGTTAAAGATTGGTTAATTTTTTGAGAATGTTATCAACATTACGGTCTTAGCACTACAAATCTCGCCAATGGTGTGGATAAATTCTGCCTGTGCATAGAATTGGATAACATGCCCAGGTATCGTATCTCCATAAGTAACTTTATGAATTTAATGAATAAATTGTGCCCTGCAGCTTTGGAGCGAGAAGTTTTTCATGTCCCTTGTAAAGAAATGGGATAAAGGTCTGATCTCTACTTAATCCCGCTCTTTGCCCTCCTACAACAGAGTCAACTTATAGAAAGTATCTTGGGAAGAATGACCGTCTTGAATAGCCAGCCGTTGATAAGCGTATTGACGGGTCATAAAACCGAAAGAAGGCCAATCTGGTTCATGCGGCAGGCAGGTCGATATCTGCCGGAGTATCGCAGAGTGCGGGAACAGGCTGGTTCATTCCTGGGGTTGTGCTATTCGCCGGAACTCGCTGCGGAAGTAACGCTCCAGCCGCTGAGGCGTTTTGACATTGATGCGGCGATCATATTTGCCGATATCCTCGTTGTTCCTCATGCGATGGGAAATGGTTTGTCGTTTGTCGAAGGCGAAGGTCCTAAGCTTGAGACTGTGAGGGGTGCTTCGGATTTGGTGCGGTTGAAGCCGGGAGGCAAGTCAGAGGAGTTTGCCCGGATTGCTGAATCGGTTGGCCGTGTTCGGGCTGAACTTGGGTCTTCCATTTCTTTGATTGGATTCTGTGGTGCCCCTTGGACTGTCGCCAGTTATATGATTGAAGGTGGCAGTTCAGAGCGGGAGCTTGCCCGGCAGATTGCGTACCAGGGGGAAGACTGGTTCCGGCAGTTGATTTCCCGGCTTGTTGAGAGCTCGGTGGACTACTTGTGCCTGCAAATAGAGGCTGGTGCTGACGTTGTGCAGATATTCGATTCTTGGGCAGGGGAGCTCAGTGGGCGGTTTTTCGAGGAATACTGCATTGCGCCAATTCGGGATATTGTCGCGGGCGTCCGGTCCCGATACTCGAGCGTGCCGGTGATCGTTTTCGCGAAAGGCGCCGGGCACCGGCATGGTGCAATCTATGCAAAGACAAGATGCCAGGCTGTCAGCGTTGAGGCTGAATGCTCGTTGAAATTCGCGCAATCGGTATTGCCGGGCGAGGCTGTCATCCAGGGCAATCTCGATCCAGTCGTATTGCTTTGCGATGACGACGTGGTGCGTAGTAGTACGGTAGAGTTGATGGAGAGCATCTCGAAAAGCCGCCACATATTCAACTTGGGCCATGGTATCAAGCCGCAGACGAATCCGGAGGTGCTGCAAACTGTGGTGAAGACGGTGCGGGAATTTGATGCTATGGGCAGCCATGTCTGATTGGTTTCTCTGGTTTAAGGTTTTTCATATCGTTTCTATTGTTGCCTGGATGGCGGGGCTTTTCTACTTGCCACGATTGTTTGTCTATCATTGTGATGTCTCTCCGCGCGGCGAGGCCAGCGAGCTGTTCAAGACGATGGAACGGCGGTTGATGAAGGCAATCATGCGGCCTGCGCTGGTTGCAAGCCTGCTGTCGGGAGTACTGTTGTTTCTTGCGGGCGGCTTTGAGTTTCTGCGGTTTTGGGTTCTGGGCAAATTGGCGGCGGTTTTTGTGCTTTGCCTCTATCACGGGGCGCTTGAGGTCCACTTGAAGCAATTTGCCCTTGATCAGCGGGTCAGAAGTGCGCGGTTTTTCCGGGTAATTAACGAAGCGCCAACCATCTTGTTGATCATTATCGTGGCGTTCGTCGTGGTTAAGCCGTTCCAATAATTTCTGTTGGACCGCATCGGAAAGTTTGTTATAGAAGCGGCGAACAAGGGGATTACCTTCCCGTTTGCTTCTCCCTCCTCGATTTACCCGATCTGCTCCCGCGCTTCGTGGTTCACAATCTCACCCCCTGATGCACTGATCTCAAAACATGACAAATATCGCTGAATTGAAAGATATCAAACTTAAGGACCTTAAGCGCAAGACCCCGGCGGAACTGGTAACCCTGGCCGAAGAGCTTGAGGTTGAGAATGCAAGCGCGCTGCGCAAGCAGGAATTGATGTTTGCCATTCTGAAGAACCTTGCACTGCGCGATATCGAAATTATCGGCGAGGGGGTTGTCGAGGTTCTGCAGGATGGATTTGGCTTTCTGCGGTCCTCGGATGCGAATTATCTCGCTGGCCCGGATGATATCTATGTGAGCCCCAGCCAGATCCGGAAATTCACCTTGCGGACCGGCGACACGGTTGAGGGGCAAATACGGAGTCCCAAGGATGGCGAGCGCTACTTTGCGCTGGTGAAGGTGAACACTATCAATTTCGAGG
>SXGT01501537.1_pt1 | contig 10774 bp, 9 predicted proteins | sample 3176221 | NCBI WGS metagenome assembly SXGT01 (sample SAMN11356862, study PRJNA531348) | freshwater metagenome | isolation source: freshwater sample F1-120 | place: China: Fuxian Lake, Yuxi | collected 2017-12-25
CCGAGGAAGTTGATCTTCTCGATGCCCGGCGTACCGTCGGCGACGCCGGCCGCGGCGAAGACGACGTCGACCGCACCACCGAGTTCGTCGAGCGCGGCGTCGATGGATCCGGTGTCGGCGAGGTTCAGCGAAATCGCACGGACTCCCTCGGCCGTGATGGGCGCGAAGTCCATCGCGACGACTTCGGCTCCGGCGTCGCGGGCGACCTCGACCGTCGCGGCGCCCATTCCCGACGCACCCCCGACGACCAGGACTCGCTTGTTGGCGTAACCGAATGCACCGAACGTCGACATGCCGTAACTCCTCGTTGTCGGATCGACCGCAGATTTCTGCGGGCCGAAGCAGTTTTCCGCTAGGCGAGTCGCGAGAGCAACATCGTTCCCGCGACGGGTCCGCCACCGTTCGCGACCACGGCAACCTCGTTCGGCCCCGGGATCTGGCGAGCACCTCCCTCGCCGCGCAACTGCACGACGGCCTCGTGGAGGAACCCGAAACCGTGCAGCCGACCGGCCGAGAGTTGACCGCCGTGCGTGTTCAGCGGAAGCTCACCGTCGCGAGCGATTCGAACTCCGCCCTCGATGAACGGACCGCTCTCGCCACGCCCGCAGAATCCCAACGCTTCGAGCCACGCCATCGCGAGCCAACTGAAGCCGTCGTACAACTCGACGAAGTCGACGTCGGCCGGAGTGAGGTCGGTGCGTGACCACATGTGCGCGGCCGCGTCGGTAGCGGGCATGGTGGTCATGTCGTCCCACTGATCCCACGACGGCCGACCCCGCAGCGCAGTGCCCATCGCTTCGACCCGGGCGACTGCGTGGTCCACCGCACGCGCGTGGTCGACGGCCGAGACGATGACGGCCGTCGACCCGTCGACCGGAACGTCGCAATCGAACAAGCAGAACGGCGTGGTGATCATCCGCGCCGCGAAGTAGTCATCGAGCGTCATCGGATCCCGAAAGACCGCGTTCGGGTTGAGGCCCGCGTTCGTTCGGGCGGTGAGTGCGATCTGGGCCATCTGCTCGCGCGTGGTGCCGAACTCGTGCATGTGCCGAGTCGCGTTCATCGCGAGCCAGTTGGCGGCCGAATAGGCGCGAAACGGGATCGACCACTGCATCACGCCGCCGATGCCACCGCCGTCCATGCCGATTCCGGCGCGGCTCCCGGCGCCTTGCGCGGTCGACTCGGTGACCGTCCGGTACACGAGCACGTGGCGCGCGAGCCCGCAGGCGACGGCCATCACCGCTTTGATCACGGCCTGGATCTGCGCCGGCCCTTCGATCCCGCCGTTGTGCCAGTTCAACGACAACCGGAGCGCGTCCTGCACGGTCGGCGTTCCCGGTCCCGCGAAACCGCCTCCGCCACCCATGACCCCGCCGGGATAGGCGCCGAGGCCATCGATGTCGGCCACCGTGAGGCCCGCGTCGGCGATCGCCGCGAGCGATGCTTCGATCGTGAGGTCGAGGTCGTCGCGCCCGAGCTTGCGCCCGATCTGTGACTGTCCGACCCCGGAGATGATCGCCGTGCGCTCGATGTCGCTCACGATTCCGAACCGCCAACGCGAGGACGGAACAGCGGCACGAAGACCTCGCCGTGTTGTTCGAACACAACCTCGACCTCGAGGCCGATCCGGACGTCGTCGGGGTCGATGTCGACGAGGTTCGTGGTCAGGCGCACGTCACCCTGTTCGGCGATGGTCACGAGTGCGATCACCCACGGGTCGGTCGTACCGTCCCACGGTTGATGGTTCACGGTGTAGGAGTGCACGACTGCCTGGCCGCTCACGACCGATGGCGACACCTCGCGTCCGCCACACGAGGGACAGTACGGCGCGGGAGGATGGATGACGTACGCGCACGCGTCGCACCGCAAGAAGCGGAGTCGACCGTCGGCCCCCGATCTCCAGAAGAAGGCACTCGGTTCGTCGAGCGCCGGCAACACACGAAACGTCAAGATCCCTCCCGGCGGCTGATCGGCCGCCCGGTACGATACGCGAGAATTACTCTCTCGCAATCCGGATGTTGCATTCTCGGGAGGTACTGGTGTCCGACGTCGGCCGCGACCTCACGATGGCGGAGTTCCGCCCGGCGCTCGACTCCTGGCTCGACATCCATGCGTCCGATCTGGCACCGCGCGGCGCCACACCCGCGACGCTCGACGAGCAGGTCGCCCAGATGCAGCGGGTCAAGGCCGCGCTCTACGACGCGGGATGGATGCGCTACGGCTGGCCACGCGAAGTCGGGGGTTTCGGCGGCTCGCCGATGATGCGGACGTACCTCGGGGCGGCCATCGCGCGGCGCGATCTGGCGAGCCCGGGGATCTACTCGCTGATCGAGGTCCTGGCGCCGACGATGATCGAGTTCGCGGCCGGCGATCTCGCGGCCGAGATGGTGCCGAAGCTGCTCTCCGGCGCCGAGATGTGGTGCCAGGGATTCTCCGAACCGAGCACCGGAAGTGATCTCGCGAACCTGCGCTGCCGGGCCACACCGGTCGGCGATCCACACGACGCCCAGGAATGGGTGATCAGCGGTCAAAAGGTGTGGACGAGCCTCGCGCAGTATTCCGACCGGTGCGTCCTGCTGACGCGGACCGGTGCTGCTGACTCGCGCCATCGGGGGATCACCGCGTTCTTCGTCGACATGGACGCGCCCGGCGTTCGGGTCGCGCCGATCGAGATGATCAACGGCGTTCAGGAGTTCGCGGAGGTCTTCTTCGACGACGTGGTCGTCCCGAGTTCGCGGATCCTCGGAGCCGTCGACGGAGGTTGGGCCGTCGCGATGAGCATCTTGCCGTTCGAACGGTCGTCGTGTTTCTGGCAGCGAATCGCGTACCTGCACGAACGGCTCGACCGTCTCGTCGCGGACGCGCCCACCGACGACGAGACGACCGATGGTGAGGCGGTCCGCGCGATCGGATCGGCCTGGCTGACGCTGCACGGCCTGCGGGCGCGCTCGCTGCTCACGCAGTATCGACTCGACCGAGGCGAGTCGCTCGGTGCGGAGACCTCGATCGACAAGGTGCTCGTCGCCGCCGGCGAACTTGCCGTCTACGACGCGGCAAAGACACTGCTCTCGACCGCGATCGCACTCGATGACGACCCCATCGCGTCGAGCTGGCGGAGCGAGTACCTCTACTCGCGGGCGGCGACGATCTACGGCGGGACGAGCGAGATCCAACGCAACATCATCGCTCGTCGACTGCTCGATCTAGGCGATGAGTGATGGACCATTCGGAACTCGAACTCCTCGACGCGACCCTGCGCGCTGCGGTCAGCGAGGCCGCGGGTCGCGACGCGACTCGCAACGTCGATGCGGTCGTGTTCGATCTCGGGTGGGCCGACATGCTCGCGACCGCACCGCGTCCGGCGACCGCGTCGGCGTTCCGGGCGATCGGATCCACCGGCGCCAACGCCTCCCTGCTCGACGACGTGATGCTGCACGCGCTCGGACTCGAACCGAGGCGCGATCGGACTGTCGTGCTCCCCGAGTTCGGCACGTTCGTACCGAGCGCGCGAGGTGGTCTCGCCACCGCACGCGCCGCGACCGCAACCCACTTCGTCGTGGCGGTTGGCGACCACAGTCTCGCGACGGTCGAACGCGACCGCGTCGAACTCCGCTCGGCGCGCGGCATCGATCCCGCCTTCGGACTGCACCGCGTCGCGGTCGTCGATGCCGTCGACCGCGACGCAAGGTCCGCGGTCTGCGTCCCGTGGGTCGACGCAATCGCGGCCGGTCAACGCGCGGTCGCGCACCAGACGCTCGGCGCCTGCCGCACCATGCTCGACCTCGCTCGCGCTCACGCGCTCGAACGCGAGCAGTTCGGTCGTTCGATCGCCCGCTTTCAGGCCGTCCGTCACCGTCTCGCCGATGCGTTGGTGGCCATCGAGACGCTCGCGGCGACACTCGATGTCGAGCCGGATCGCGATGAGGCCGCCGACCGGAACCTGCTTGCCGCGCTCGCCAAGGCGACGGCGGGTCGAACCGCGCGGACGGTTGCGGGGCATTGCCAGCAGGTGTTGGCGGGGATCGGGTTCACGACCGACCACGCCTTTCACGAGTACGCCAAGCGCGTGCTCCTGCTCGACGGACTACTCGGCTCGTCCGACGCGATCGTGCCGATGCTCGGACGTCATGCCATCGACGCTCGCCGGGTGCCCGACCTCATTGACCTTCGCTGAGCTCTCGCCGTCGGAGTCACGGCGGTGCTGAGCACCCGCACAGCGCGCGGCGATAGCGTGCGTCCAACCTGACCGAGCGACGGAGACGAGCGTGAGCGACGAACCGAACTTCTTCAAGGACCGATCGCTCTACGACGACCCCTACCCGTACTACGAGGACCTGCGTGCGCAGTGCCCCGTCCACCGCGAGCCACACCGCGGGGTCTACATGATCACCGGTCACGCCGAGGCGCTGGCCGTCTACAACGACTCGAAGCGCTTCTCCTCGTGCAATGCGGTCGCCGGCCCGTTCGCCAAGTTCCCCGTACCGTTGGTCGGCGACGACATCAGCCCGATCATCGATCAGTACCGCGACGAGTTGCCGTTCAGCGATCAACTCCCGACCTTCGATCCGCCGAAGCACACCGCGCATCGAGCGCTCCTCATGCGGCTCATCACCCCGAAACGGCTCCGCGAGAACGAAGCCTTCATGTGGCGCCTCGCCGACCGAGAGATCGACAAGTTCCACGATCGCGGCTCGGTCGAGTTCATCCACGAGTACGCCACGTCGTTCACCTTGCTCGTCATCGCCGACTTGCTCGGCGTGCCCGAGGCCGATCACGAGGTGTTCCGCAAGAACTACATCGGGATCGGCGAGGGGGGCGGTGGCGCGATCAGCCACAAGCCACTCGAGTTCCTCTACGACCTGTTCACCGAATACATCGAGGATCGCCGACGCCAGCCACGCGACGACGTGATGACGGGCATGGCAACTGCGACGTTTCCCGACGGCAGCACTCCCGATGCGTACGACGTCGCCCTCATCGCCGGGAATCTCTTCGCCGCCGGCCAGGAGACGACGGTGCGACTCTTCTCGTCGGCCATGATCATCCTCGCCGAAGACGTCGAGCTTCAACAGCGCCTCCGCGACGACCGGTCGTTGATCGCGAACTTCATCGAGGAGACGTTGCGCCTCGAAAGCCCGATCCAGAGCGACTTCCGGCTGTCGAAGGTACCGACGAACATCGGCGGTGTGGCGATCCCCGCGGGGAGCACCGTGATGCTCCTGAACGGAGCCGCCAACCGCGACATCCGAGTGTTCGACGACCCTGCGTCGTTCGACGTCGGCCGCACCAACGCGCGACACCATGTCGCCTTCGGTCAAGGAATCCACACCTGTGCCGGCGCGCCGCTGGCGCGTTCGGAAGCTCGAGTCAGCCTCGAGCGACTGCTCGATCGCTTGGGCGACATCCGCATCGCCGAGGCCGAGCACGGCCCACCGGGTGCGCGACGGTTCGAGTACCTGCCGACGTACATGTTGCGCGGCGTGCAGCGACTCCACCTCGAGTTCGAACCGCTCGACGCTCCCGCGCGGCTCGAAGCGTCACGGTGATCGACACCGCCCACCACGGGGTCATCGAGCCGTTCACGATCTCGGTGGCGGAGGCGGTGCTCGAGGATCTGCGAGTCCGGCTCGCCCGAACGCGTTACGCCGACCAGCTCCCCGACAGCGGTTGGGATCACGGGGTCCCGACCGACTACCTCCGCGACCTCGTGTCGACGTGGCAGCACTCCTACGACTGGCGGGTTGCGGAAGCGGCGCTGAACTCGCTCCCCCAGTTCGTCACGACCATCGACGGCCAGCGCGTGCACTTCGTGCACGTCCGATCGAACGCGGCCGGCGCGCGGGCGGTGCTCCTCACCCACGGGTGGCCGGGTTCGATCGTCGAATTCCTCGCGGTGATCGAGCTCCTGCGCGCGGATTTTCATCTCGTTGTTCCATCCCTGCCGGGTTACGGCTTCTCGGGCCCGACCACCGAGCGCGGCTGGGACGTCGCCCGCATCGCCCGCGCCTTCACCGTGTTGATGGCCCGACTCGGCTACTCCGAGTACATCGCCCAAGGTGGGGACTGGGGTGCGCAGGTGAGTTCGCGCCTGGCCGTCGACGACCCGCGCTGCGTTGCACTGCATCTCAACATGCCGATCGCCTTCGCGCCCCGCGAACCCGTAGAGCTCGACGCTGACGACGAGGCGGACCTCGCGGCGATGCAGGCGTTCCAACGCGACGAAGCCGCGTACTCGCTGCAGCAGGGCACGCGACCGTTGACCCTCGGCGCGGCGCTCGCCGATTCGCCGGCGGGAATGCTGGCGTGGATCGTCGAGAAGTTCCGCGCGTGGAGCGATTGCGACGGTGATCCCGAGCGGGTCTTCACCCGCGAGCAACTCCTCACCAACGCCACGATCTACTGGGTGACCGAGACGATCACGTCGTCGATGCGCTTGTACTACGAGACCCGCGCCGCGGGGTACGGCCGCGAGGCTCGCTCACGCGTGGAGGTGCCGACCGGCGTCGGTCGCTATCCGAAGGAAGTCCTGCGCGCGCCGCGCGCGTGGGTCGAACAGCGCTACCACGTGACCCGCTGGATCGAGCATCCCTGCGGCGGTCACTTCGCCGCAATGGAACAACCCGAGCGCTTCGCAGCCGACCTCCGCGAGTTCGTCGACTCCCTCGGCTGAGCAACGATCACCGTGGGAAGCGGTAGAAGGCTCGGGCATTGCCCTCGGCGATCGCCGCGGCCTCGTCGTCGGGTACGTCGACCAGCGCCTCGGCAAGCAGCTTCCGACTGTTCGGGTAGTTCGAGTCGTTGTGCGGGAAGTCCGCCTCCCACATCAATTTGTCGACACCGATCAGGTCGCGGTTTCGAATCGCGTAGTGGTCGGCGATCATGCACACCCAGACGTGCCGGGCGAAGATCTCGCTCGGCGCCTCGGTGTTGAGCAGCCCGTCGTAGCGGCTCCGCGCCCAGGTGTAGTCGAGTCGTTCCAAGACGTAGGGAACCCACCCGGCACCACCCTCCGAGAGCGCGAGACGAAGGTTCGACAGACCGTTGAATGCGCCGCCGAAGATCAGGTCGCCCAACGCGCTCATGGAGTTGACACCGCACAGCGCGATCCCGACCGAGGGCGTCGACTCGGGCGAGGGTCGGAGCAGACCGGCCGAGGTTCCGATGTGCATCGACAGCGGGATCTCGACCGCATGGCACACCTCGAAGATCGGGCGCCAATGGCCGGTCGGAAACGACGGCAGCCCGAGCGGATGCGGATTCTCGACGAACAGCACCGCGCGCGATCCCTTCGCCGCACAGCGTTCGATCTCGGTCACGGCCTCCGGAACATCCCACAGCGGGACCAGGGTCTGCGGAATGAACCGCTCCGGGTGCGCCGCGCACCAGTCGTCGATCATCCAGTCGTTCCACGCTCGGACACAGGCCAGCGCGAGATCGCGGTCGCGCGCTTCGAGGAACAGCGTGCCGCCGAAGCGAGGGAACGTCGGGAAGAGCAGTTCGGCCCACACCCCATCGACGTTCATGGCCTTCACGCGTTCGTGTACGTCGTACACCGACGGGATCATGTCCTCGTAGCGGCGGGCGTTCAGGTCGTCGCCGCGTCCCCCCTCGTCGGCGCGGAAGATCCGCGTGTGCACGTTGCCCTGGAACGTCAACGGATAGAAGCGGTCCTCCCACAACCAGCCCTGCCGGTCGTCGCGCTCGACGATCCGGGGAGCTCGATCGCGATACTGCGACGCGATGTGGTCGACGAACACGTTGGGCGGCTCGACGACATGATCGTCGACCGAGATCGCTTGGATGTCATCTCGCAGCATGAGACCTCCCGGTATCAGTGGGTTGGAAACATCGGACGAGCACCGACTTCCGGGTTCGCAGGGTCGATCGTCGCCTCGACCGACGTTGCGCGCACCGGCAATCGCTTGATGCTGCCGTTGACGGTCGATCGCAGTCGCTCGACCTCCCCGGCGAGTTCGAAGCCCTCGTAACGCGCCAACAGGTGACGAAGGACGGCTTGGATCTCGACGCGCGCGATGTGCGCACCGAGGCACACGTGCTCGCCGAAACCGAACGCGAGGTGAGGATTCGGCGAACGATCGATCCGGAACTCGAACGGGGCATCGAAGACCGACTCGTCGCGGTTCGCCGACGCGAAGTAGATCGCGACCTGGTCGCCGGCTGCAAGCGACACGTCGTGGAGCACGCACGCCTCGGTAACGGTGCGGGCGAAGTGACTGATCGGGCTCGACCACCGCAGGATCTCGTCGGCCGCCCGCTCGACGAGTTCCGAATCCTCACGCAGTCGCGCCCACTGGTCGGGATGCTCTGCGAACGCGACGACGCCGCCGCTGATCGCGTTGCGCGTCGTCTCGTTCCCGGCCTCGACCAACAGCTCGCAGTAGCCGAGCAGCTGCGCGTCGCTCAAGGGTCGACCGTCGATCGCGCCAGCGAGCAACGCACTGATGAGGTGTTCGTCGGGCTCTCGACGCCGCTGTTCGATCAGCTGGGTGAAGTATGCGTGGACCTCGCCGCGCGCTCGCTTGATCGTTCGTCCGGGCGACTCTCCCGGTCGTCGGAACTCGGGGTCGTCCTTGCCGATGATCTCGTTCGTCCAACGGAACAACAGCTCCCAATCGTCGGCCGGCACGCCGAGCAACCAGGCGATCACGGCCAACGGGAACGGGGCGGCGACCGCGTCGACGAAATCGAAGTCGGCCGGTGGGTTGGGGCTGGACGCCACGACATCGGTCGCGAGTCGGTCGAGGTCGTCGGCCAAGGCTCGGACCGAGCGAGGCGTGAACCGCCCGCTGAGCACTCGACGTACCTTTGCGTGCTTCGGCGGGTCGAGCATGACGACGATCTCGCTCGGCGGGATCGTCGCGTTCGTCGGTCGCAGCGTGATCCCCTGGGCGCTCGAGTCTCGCTCGGGGTGAGCGGCAACGTGGACCACGTCGGCATGGCGGGTGACGGCCCAGAACGGAACGTGACCATCGGGTTCGATGCGAGCGACGGGCGCCGTCGCGCGCAGCTCGGCCCACACGTCGTGGGGGTAGCCGTTTGCCGCCTGCCACTCGGCGTCGACGAGTACGTTCGCGTCGGCGCCGCGCACGACGAACGGTGTGCTCATGCGCGTGGCTCCCGCGCCAGGCCGAGCAGCCGCTCCCCGATGATGGTCCGTTGGATCTCGCTCGTCCCGCCCATGATCGAGTTCGCGCGGGTCGCGAGGAACGAATGGACCCAGGCTCCCGGTCCCTCGTCGTCGTCGGTCACGAGGGCGTGCGCGCCGAGCACGCGGAGGGAGAGGGCGGCCAGCCGTTGACTGACTCCCGCCCAATGGAGCTTCACGAGGCTGGATTCGAGTCCGATCTCGCCGCCGCGCGCAAGCGCCGCGAGCGTCGCACGATTCCACCACGCGAGAATCTGCACGTCGCCGTGGACCGCCGCGATCGCTTGCCGCACTGTGGGGTCGTTCGCCACACCTCGCTCCTCCACGAGTTCGGCCAAGCGACGGAGCGCACGCTCGAGGAGCAGCTGCTCGCGCCAGATGAACGAGGCACCGCGCTCGTTCGCGAGCGTCGTGTTCGCCACGCGCCATCCGTCGTGCTCCGGGCCGATGAGATTCGCGCGCTCGACAACGACGCGGTCGAGCACCACCTCGCAGAACTCGTGGTCACCGGTCATCTGTCGTAGCGGACGCACCTCCACGCCCGCGCTCCGCATGTCGATGGCGATCATCGAGATCCCGCGGTGGTTGGGCGCGTTGGGGTCGGTGCGGCACAGGGCGATGCCCCAGTCGGCGAACTCTGCATACGACGACCACACCTTTCGACCGGACACGATGTAGTGGTCATCGATCAGGGTCGCGGTCGTCCGCAACGATGCGAGATCGCTACCCGCGTCGGGTTCGCTGAACAGCTGGCACCACACGTCATCGCCCGACAGGATCCGCGACATCCATCGAGCGCGTTGCGCGTCGGTCCCGTGGACCATCAGGGTCGGGCCGACGAGCGAGATCCCCGCCCGACCGAGCAGCGGCGGCACCTCGGCGTTCGCCATCTCTTCGTGATAGGCGACCAGTTCGACCGGAGACGCGCCGCGGCCGCCGTACTCGACCGGCCAGTGGATTCCGACCCATCGATCGGCCGCGAGGTCGCGCTGCCAGGCCCGCAACCTCGCGGCGTCGTCGGCATCAGCCGCTCCGACGACGCGTGGCGGCGGGTAGCGCTCCAGCCAGGCCCGGAGTTCGGCGCGCAGGTTGGACGGGGCCGACGGGTTCGCAGTTGCGGCGCTCAACCGAACAGACCCCGCTCGATCACGTCGATCGCCGCGTCGATCTCGGCCGGGCCCCGGGGTCGGGTCCCGAAGACGCCGAGCAACGCGACGAAGACGATCGCCTCGAAGTCGGGATCGCCAAACCGCCGGGTCGACAGCAAGCCTGCGACGCGCCGTCGACCCCACTCGAGCAGCGGCGCGAGATCACTCCGGCGACGGGGATCCTGCAACGTTGCGTCGGTCCACACCGCGAGCATCCCAGCCTCACGGTCGTGGGCGGCGTGGTACTCGCGCAGCCACCGACGCACGATCGGTCGATGGTCGGCGGGGGCGCTGAGCGCAGCCTCGGGCATGGCGCGGAACACCTGTGACACCTCGCCTGCGGCCCGCGCAGTGAGGATGCGCGCGACGTGCTCCTTGTTGTCGAACCGACGGTAGAAGGCGCTCCGACTCACCGAAGCCGCCTGCACGATGTCCTCGACGCGTGTGGCGTGATAGCCGA
>SXGT01936043.1_pt1 | contig 10773 bp, 5 predicted proteins | sample 3176221 | NCBI WGS metagenome assembly SXGT01 (sample SAMN11356862, study PRJNA531348) | freshwater metagenome | isolation source: freshwater sample F1-120 | place: China: Fuxian Lake, Yuxi | collected 2017-12-25
AATCAGGAACGCTTTCTGTGCACACAATGTGCAAAGCCCGATCTTGAATATCGCGACGATTTCGTTCCCCAGCGGCGTTCCAACAATACTGAGTCCTGGTGCTGGGGGCACGCCGGTGACGTTTGATGTTGCGAGCGGAAGTGCGACCGTGATTCCCAATACTGGGCGAGTTTACTACCGCACTGTGGGAACTCCGATCTTCTCGACGGCGGTTGCCGTTGAGACGACACCGAATCACTACACAGCAACAATTCCTGGGCAGGCCTGTGGATCGACCATTGAGTTTTACTATCAGGTTGGCACGAGCAGTGGGAACATCACGAATCCAGGTTCTTCATGTGGTGGAGCCTCGGCAACATATTCCGCGACGGTGGCGTATGGCGTCAACAACGCGTTCAGTGATTCGTTTGAGACGAACTTGGGGTGGACATACCACGGCGCCGGTTCAACTGCAACGGTCGGCCAATGGGAACGAGCGGTGCCACAGCTAACCGCTGCACAACCTGGCGCAGATCACACCGCTGGGGCTGGAACCATGTGCGCGATCACTGGTGCAGCAGCCGGAACGGGAGTTGGCAACTTCGATGTTGATGGCGGGCTTACCACACTGGTTTCCCCGACCATGAACCTCGCGGGTTTGACCAATGCGTATGTGTCATACTGGCGCTGGTACAACAACGTCGCTGGCGGAGCGCCTGCCGCAGATACGATGCGGGTTGAGATCTCCAATGACAACGGAGCAACCTGGAACAACTTTGAGACTGTCGGTCCGGCGACGGAGAACTCTGGCGGCTGGATCAACAAGGTAGCTCGTTTGGATGCTTCAGGCATGCCTGCACTGACCAACCAAATGAGAATGCGATTCATCGCCGAAGACGCGGCCACAGGTTCTGTGGTTGAAGCCGCGGTTGATGATTTTGTTGTGTATTCACTCGACTGCACATCTCCATGTGCGGCTGATTTCAATCAGGATGGCACGCTCGATTTCTTTGATTACCTCGACTTTGTTGACGCGTTTAGCGCCAATATTGCCTCAGCTGACTTTAATGGAGACACCGTGATCGACTTCTTCGATTACCTTGACTTTGTTGATGCGTTCAGCAGCGGATGCTAATTTGAATCTTTCCAGGCCCGAACGGGACACTGTTCGGGCCTGTTTTGTTTTGATGGGGACAATTCGGGGTTATCAGGCGTGAAATCGCTCAAAATGCGTGTTCGTTTGCGGAGTTTGTGTATGGTCGCGCCTTCAATTCATGGGTTGATCTAGTAGACTACGAAGAGAGAGAGAGAAACTAATGCAGACATTGAGAAGCGCCATCGGTATCGCCACTATTTTCACGTGCTGCGGCATTGCGTCAGCGCAGTTGCGAATTGCAAACTGGAACGTGACCAATTACAGCGGCGGGCGAATTCCGGAATTTCAGACTTCGCTCTATGGTGTGGTTCCGGCGACACTTGCACTTGAAGGTCAGCGGTTTGCACCCGACATTATTCTCGGAGAGGAATTTACTTCGGCTGGTGGAGTGACCGCTTTTACGAGCCTGTTGAATACAGCGCCGGGTAGTCCTGGTGACTGGGCGGCGGCACCGTTTATTGATGGCCCGGACTCTGACTGTGGGTTTTTCTATCGCACGAGCAAGGTGCAATATTTGGGGACGGTTATTGCTTCGGTGGCGACGGGTTCGACGGCGTTGCCGCCGCGGCATACGTATCGATATGACTTTCGGCTGGTCGGCTATGGCGCGACCCCCAAGACTTCGTTTGGAGCGTTTGCCGTGCATTTTAAGGCCGGCAGCACAACAGACGATCAGGCGCGGAGGTTGTTGGAAGCAAACAAGATTCGCGATAATACCAATGGGATTGATACCAATGGTCCGGGGACAGCGCTGCCCACGGGCTGGAATTACCTGATTGGGGGCGACTTTAATATTCAGACATCGACGCAGGCGGCGTATATCCGCATGGTGGGAAGCGAAGTTAATAACACCGGACGATTCTGGGATCCGATCAATAGCCCTGGATCGTGGAATAACAGCAGTGCCTATCGCTTTATTCACACACAGGATCCGAGCACTACCGGCAGTGGCGGCATGGATGATCGCCACGATCAAATTTTGCTCGGTAATTCGTTCTTTGATGGACCTGGGATTGAGTATATTGGCAACAAGAATCTTGTGTATAGCACGACCACGTGGAACGACCCGAACCACTCCTACCGCTGCTGGGGGAACGATGGAACATCATTTAATCTTTCTATGACCACGACGGGCAACACCATGGTGGGTGCGGCGATTGCACAGGCTCTGGTGACGACGACCAATGCAGGCTCCACTTCGGGCGGACACTTGCCGGTGTTTCTTGATGTCAAGGTCCCGGCCAAGGTGACGAGCGAGACTGTTCTTAACTTCGGGTCAGTGAATGTGGGTGATCCGGCGGTGTTGACGCTCAATGTTTCTAATAATGGCAACGTAGGAATTTGGACGGTAAATGGGATTGCCAACTTGAACTACTCGATGGGTGTGACAAGCGGGTTTACGGTTCCATCTGGTCCGTTTGTTGATGGACCGGCTGCAGGCGGTAATGCGCACAGCATAACAATGGACACGAGCACCGCAGGACTCAAGGCGGCGACGCTGACGATTACATCAGATGATCCAGATCAACCGACGAGACTGGTGTCGCTGATCGGCGAAGTGCTCGAAGCTTCATGCCCGGCTGATTACAACAACGATGGGGAAGTCAACTTCTTTGACTACCTCGATTTCGTTGATGCGTATAGCGCTGGCGATATTTCTGCGGACTTCAACAACGATTCGATGATTGACTTCTTTGATTATCTTGATTTTGTTGATGCGTACAGCACGGGTTGCTGAAAGCGGCGGCAGACTGAGTTTCTTTTAAGGGCGCACCGGATTGGTGCGCCCTTTGTTTTGCGCGAAAGAGCCCAGGCCTGATAACTAGTTTTTTCGCAAACGAGAGCGAAAGAAGCTTGACCTTTGAGACGGCCCTCAGTATCATGAATGTTTCTAGAAACAATTACGGAGTAGAATATGCCGATTTCGAAGCCAGCTATTTTGTTTGCGACTATGGTGATTGCATTTGGATCCGTGGTTCCAGATTGCCTTGGGCAATGCGATGTGCTTTTGCGTGAGACGTTTCGCTTTGGCGAGCGGCCGCATGGTGGGAACGGGTCGTTGCGAATGGTGGAGTTGGAGGACAGGCTGAAGGACTATTGGCCGCAGGCATCGTCAATTGGCGCTCGATGGCTGAGTGCGGATCAGGCGACACAGCCTCTCTGGCAATTTGCATGGTCCACAGCAGATCCAGCGGAAGTTGATCCGCTCGAAGGGCCGGATGGGAACGGGACAGCATTTGGAGAGGCCGGAGCAGCGGCAGTGATTCCATTTGGTGTTCCGGCGAGCGCGTTTACGATGTCAGCGGATATGGCATTGGCAAACGGCGAGGCGTATCTTGGATATACAACGACCGCGAACTTTGTGAACAACTTTGAAATTGATGGTGCCCTGTGGATGTCGATGAACGCGAATGTTGATTGGGTTGTTTATGCCAATGGCAACCAGGTCGTTGCTTCGGGGCATTCGGCGGGTGGCGGTGCTCTCAATGGCGGGTTTTATCGTCTTGAGATGACATACGACCCGGTGACATCGCGAGTATGGGGAAAGGCGGCGGGAGAAGCATTTGGTCCCTTCAATGTGACGCTTACTCGGCCCCTTGCGTACTTCGGCATGGAAGCACACAATTCATGGTGTGTCATTAACAATGTTGCGATCTATGCGGGGACGCCGGTGTCGATAGGAATCAGCGGTCCTGATGTGGCATGTCTTGGATGCAGCGCTGTGTTGACTGCAAATACGAATGCACAGGGGCCAGCTGGATATTTCTGGATGCGCAACGGGGCGTTGCTTTCAGATGGCACTCAGTCGTCAGGGGCTGTACTTTCTGGTACTGGGACGAGCGAGTTGTCGATCTCGAACATCTCGGGTGAGGAACTGGCGACATATGCATGCACGATATCTAATGACTGTGGGTTGCATGAAAGCGAGAGTTTTGTACTGCGGATGTGTGCTGCAGATTTTAATATTGATGGAGTCGTCGATTTCTTTGACTACCTTGATTTTGTCGACAGCTTCTCTGTCGGTGCAAATGGTGCAGATTTCAACGGCGATGGAATTGTCGATTTCTTCGACTACCTCGACTTCGTGGATGCGCTTAGTACTGGGTGTTGATCTGCTGGTGAGTAATCTACAAGGCAGACCAAGTTGAACGCATGACATTTCAGGGCGACTCCGCGAGGGCGGCGTCGCCTTTTGTATTGGGTGGCGAAGTCTGCCGGAATTATTTGGGAGCCGGCACCAGTGCGCGTATTCTGCGAGCTTGGTCCAGGTCGCCGCGTTTTTCGTAGAAAGCGGCTGCCCGTTGGCAGACTCTCGAGAGAGAATCGGCATCGGCCGAGGTAGAGGAGGCGGCTTCGAGTGCGAGTGCAAATTCTGCGGCGGCATCGTCGGGTCGATTGAGCGCAGCATATGCGTCGGCCAGGAGCAGCTGTGTTCTCAGGACACGTGAGTCGGTGGTGGGGAAAAGTGCGCTGCGGATTCGCATGGCCTCTCGCAGGGCAGTTTCGGCTTCGGCGGGATGTTTCGTTGAGAGCAACAACGAACCAAAGCTGCTGAGGGTGGTGGCGTATTCGGGGTGGTCTTTGCCAAGAGTCAGGAGTTCCAGTTCAAGTGCTTTGCGATAGAGGGGTTCAGCGCGATCCAAGTCTCCACGAGTCTGGATAATTGCGGCGAGTTTTGAAGTTGCAAGCGCGATGTGCGGGTGTGATTCATGCAGGAGGGAACGGTACATTTCCAGGCACCGAGCCATCAGGGCCTCTGCCTGATTGTAGTTTTTCTGGGCGCGATGTACGCTGGCGAGATTGCTCAGGTTTTCGGCGAGGGCGAGGCTTCCCTTATTGGATTCACTTTCACGAATTGAGATTGCAGTTTCCAGCGAACGCGCGGCCTCGTCGGTGTGACCCTTAGAAAGAAGTATGACTCCCAGGTCTGAGAGGACGCGGGCGACGTCGAGGTTGTGCTGGCCACGGATGTGCTGAAAAGTGAAGAGGGCTTCGCGGAGGAGCGGTTCGGCGTCGTCGAGTTTTTGTTGTGAATAGAAGAGTGCGGCGAGGTCAACTTTACTTTCGGCGACATCGTGATGATCGGGGCCAAGCAGAGAGCGGCGTTGCTCAAGCGCGCTGCGGATGTGCTTTTCAGCGCGATCGTTATCGCCCAGGCCAAGATATGCCATGCCGATGGTGCTGCGGATTCTGGCCTGGACCAGGGGTTGATCGCGAAGTTCACCATCGATTTTGTCGGCGGCGGCATCGAGGACTTGGCGCACGGTGGCTTGAGAACCCGCGCCGAACGGATCGGCGGAGGCCAGGATGTCGTGTAGAAAGTGGGCGACGGCTTCCTGTTGATCGCGGGCGACAAATGCTTCATCGCGTTGTTGTGCGGCAAGATCTGCCTGCCAGACTACCGCGGCGATTCCAGCGGCGGTCGCGAGCATGACAATTCCGGCGAGCGAACTGACCAATGCGCGGCGTTTCAGGAATTTTCCGGTGCGATACCAGAGCGTGTCGCGGCGGGCGATGACTGGCAGGCCTCGTAGAAAGCGGTCGATGTCGGCGGAGAGTTGTTCGGCGGATGAATAACGGCGATCTGATTCAGCACGCATTGCCATGAGGACGATGGTGTCGAGATCGCCGCGTAGCTCGCGGCGCAAGCGTGCAGTGCGTGGGCTTTCTGGAGTTGAATCACCGACCACGGTGCTTGGGCGCGGGGGGACGGTCTGGCTGAGTCTCTGCAATTCCGCCGACGAGCGAGTTTTGAATTGATACGGGGTTCGACCCGCGAGCATTTCGTAGAGGATGACTCCGAGCGAGTAGATATCTGATGCGGTGGTAACAGGGCGACCCTCAATTTGCTCGGGGCTGGCGTATTCGGGGGTGAGTCGCTGCGCATCCATCCCTGTGATGGTGACGGAGTCGTTTCCTGGCGCAAGGACTTTGGCGATTCCAAAGTCGAGCAGTTTAGGAATTCCATCTGGCGTCACCATGATGTTTCCCGGCTTCAAGTCGCGATGAATGACCAGGTTCTGATGAGCGAATTGAACTGCCGCACATACTGACTTGAACAACTCAAGCCGCTCGATGGTTCCGAGTTGATTGTCGCGGCAGTAGGTGTTGAGCGGAATTCCATCAACGAATTCCATGACCAGGTATGGGCGGCCATCTGGGAGTGAGCCACCATCGTGAAGTACGGCGATGTTTGGGTGGCGAAGCTGGGCGAGCGTGCGGCGTTCGAAATGAAAGCGGCGCAGGATTTCGTCGGTGTCCATGCCGCGGCGAACCACTTTGATTGCTACTTTCTGATCGAATGCACCATCTGCGCGAGTTGCGAGATAGACGGCGCCCATGCCTCCAGCCCCGAGCAGTTTTTCGACACGATATGGACCGATGACTCCTCCTACAAGCGGATCTGGTTCCAGACTTCCGGCGAGTGTGCGAAGTACATCGGTTTCGAATGCAGGAGTGGAGAGGAAACTGGGCGGAACTGGGCCGAGTAATGCGATGACCTGATCTCGCACGACTGGATCGGATTCGGATTGGAGAACGGCGTCGCGATCTTGGGCTGGCAAGGTGCGCGCATGAAAGAAGAGTTCCTCGGCACGCGCCATTTGCTCGGGGGTCATTGGCCTGGTCCTTTGGTCAGGTCTTGATGGAGCCATGCGCGAGAGAATTCCCAGTGGCGCGAGACTGTGGGAACTGATACGCCGAGCACGCGTGATATCTCTTCGAGCGTGAGGCCGCCGAAATATCGTAATTCGACTACTTTGGCTTTTGCGGCATCAAGAGCTTCGAGTCGCTTCAGTGACTCGTGCAGGTCGAGAATGTCAAGGTCAGATTGAGGGGATTGCAATTCGGTGATGTCAAGAGAAAGAGGTTGAAGGTTGCCGCCTCGTTTTGCGCGGCCTTTTCCGCGCGCGTGATCGATCAGGATTCTGCGAATTGCTTGTGCGGCGGCACCAAAAAAATGTGCGCGGTTTTCCCATGTGACTTCTTCAGGACCAACCAGTCGGAGGTAGGCTTCATGGACGAGTGCGGTTGGTTGTAATGTGTGGCCTACCTGTTCATTTGCGAGGTGATGCCCAGCCAAGAGTCGAAGCTGGTCGTAGACCAGTGGAAAAAGCTCTTGTGTCGCGGCTTGATCGCCGGTCGAAGCTCGAGCGAGCAATCCTGTCACCTCGTGCTTTGCGCCACCTTCTGAATGCGTCATTGGATGCCCCAAGCCCCGGTCGCTGACATTATCCTATCTGATTGGTCAATCGGCAAAGATCGGTCGGCTACCTCTCTTACTAGCGGCGGCGAGAGGAATTGCATTGGAATCGTGAGGGATCGTGATATGCAATAGGGTCGAATGTCGCATGACATTGTGGAAGGGTGCTCAGAAGTGCAAGCACGGCCTCCACCAAGTAGTCCGATAAGTGGAAAAGCGGGAGAAAAGGCATATTTGAATTGAAACAGAGGGCGCCTTGGGATAATATATTTCCAGAAACATTTACAGGAACAAATCAAGGTTCTGGCGAAATGGGAAAGGTGTGATGCAAATGAGACATTTGGGATTGGCAACTTGTGTGATCTGTGTTCAAGGGATTGCTTTTGGACAGTCCGTGCGGTTTGAAGTGGCGGATCTAGGCCGCGTTCCTGGCTATGAGTATGCGACTTACCCGGTTGGACTCAACAACCACGGGGATGTAGTGGGGTTTGGGCATAGCGGGAGCATGTATAAGGCGTTCAAGTGGACGGCGAGCACTGGTATGCAGGTTCTGCCGCCGGTGCCTGGACACGAAAGCGACAGCAGTACAGCTACCGGGATCAATGATCTAGGCGAGATCATCGGGTTTAGCGGCCAAGATAATGGAGTCGATTACATCGGGTGGGTGTATCGCAATGGTCAGTACACGATGTTGGGCTCACGGGCGGGGTTTCGCGGCTGCAAACCATTGAGTATTAACAATTCGAGCGAGGTCATTGGGCGCACGACCACCATCGATTTCAGCTATCAGGTTGATTCATTCGTCTGGTCGCCGACAACGGGGTTGCAGGATGGATCGCCAGGCATCTGGGCTGAGGCGTATGCGCTGAATGATCTGGGAGTGATGGTTGGGGGAGTGCGAAATTCCCCGCCGCCATTTGGAATGCTGGCGTGGAATATTCGTTCAAATAGTCAAACTGATCTTGGAGCATATCCCGGTGGTACGAATTGTCTCAATTTTGGAACATGTATTAACAACCTTGGGCAAGTAGTGGGTGTTTCAGGATGCCGCATGATTTCGAGGGCCGTTGATGGGACGATGACAGATATCACGCCGCTAATGTTGTATCCGGGCGCGGTCTGGCTGAATGACAACGGGTGGGTGTTGGGAACGAGGCCCCAGTCGTGCAGCAATGGGACGTGTCGTGGCAGTATTGCGTGGGTTCGTACTTCGGGTGCTGAGGTATTTGATTTAGACAATGCGCTGGTCGGGACATCACACAGTTCGATCGGAACCGCGCGAGTGATTAATAACCGCAATCAGATCATTGCGATGGCCAATGGAAGTGGCGTGGATGGCAGCCGGCGTGGAGTGTTATTGACGCCGCAGTCGCCGCCGTGTGCGGCGGATTTCAATGCAGATGGGGTGTTGGACTTCTTTGATTATCTAGATTTTGTGAGTGTGTTTTCCAGTGGTTTAGTGGCCGCGGATTTCAATCACGACAGCATTATCGACTTGTTTGATTACCTCGATTTTGTGGAAGCGTTTGCCGGAGGATGCTGAGGTACTGAAGGTTTGTCGAGATTTCGAGGGGTAGTTCGCGAGAGTTTTGGAAGGACTTGAAATGTTCAATCGATACACGCAAATGGGCTTGGGGCTGGTAGCACTGGTCGCAGCAACAGCGAGCGGGCAGGATTTCAATGGAAATGCGGTCCGAGATTCAGTGGATATCCGCAACGGAGTCGCGGCCGATTGCAATCGAAACGGGATACCAGATGTTGCGGACCTGAGCAGGCCAGAGTTTGCCGCGGCGGTGGAGCATCACAATGACACAGCGTCGACGAGCAATGTGAACGGTGTTGCGATGGTGGATGTCGATCTGGATGGAGACATGGATGTGGTTGCGGCAGCGCGGTCAGGGAGCAGCAACTCGACACTTACGATTTGGCGGAATGACGGCGGCCCCGGCTTGGTTTATGCAACGCGTTACACAGTTGTCAACGCATTGTGTTATCTCATTAGGGTTGCGGATCTAAATGGCGATGGACGCCAGGATCTTGTGGTGTCTGACAGCGGATTTCCCCAGGTTGTTGTGATGCTTTCCACGGGGAGTGGGACGTTTGGAGCGCCGACGTTTCTTGTTGCAGGGTCGCGCGGTACTGGAATCGCAGTGGGGGACTTGGATGGTGATTTGGATATTGATATTGCGATGCCGGGCTTTGGGAACAACATGGTGGATGTGTTCCGAAACAATGGCAATGGGACTTTTGCAGGACGAGTTGGTTATGCGTGTGGGCAGCAGCCGGTCGCCGCGGCGATAGGGGATTTCACTGGTGATGGGTTAGCGGATCTGGCGGTAGGAAATTCTTTCATTTCTGCACCTGGAAGCGGGACGATCACGCTGCTGAGGAATACCGGTAACGCGGTGTTTGTCAATCACGGAACATTGGCGGTGGCTGGCCATGCGGAGACTTCTGCGAACTCAGCCCCGCACGATGTCCATCTGGTGGATGTTGATTCAGATGGTGATTTGGAGTTGCTGGTAAGTTCTAAGGACAGCAACTCGCTCAGGATATTCAGCCATGACGGAGCGGGGATTTTTGCGAATACGCAAACACTTGGTCCGCTTGCATCTATTTCCAGTATTGCGGATCGATTTATCTGTACGAATCTCGATGGTGATCCAGCGCCAGAACTGGCGTGGTGCGATTCGGCGGCGCGAGCCGTTCGCGTGTATGACAACATCGCGGGCACGTTTGTGTTTTCGCAGTCGTACGCCGCGGGAAGCGAAGGGCCGATTGATGTGGCGGCGGGCGATCTGACGCGTGACGGTCGGCCCGATCTGGCGACAGCGGGACATACGAGCTATGCATTTTCGACCATCGTGAATCAGGGCGGGTTGCATTTTGATGCAGTGATTCAGATGAATCGAGATGATTCGAGTTTCTATCCTGTGCTTGCTGACTTTACTGGCGATGGAGTGACGGATCTTGCCTCGTATTCCACTTCGGCAATACCAGGAACTTTTCATATCGCACCGGGCATTGGGAATAGAAAGTTTGGTCCGGCCCAACTGGTGGGTATTCCCATGAGCGGTCATGTCTTGCCACGAGATCTCAATAACGATGGGTATCTAGATATTCTTTCGATGGGAAACAGCGGCAATCGGTTCGCGATGCTTAACAACGGGGATGGGACGTTTGGAGCGCCGGTGTATTCGAGTGTGATCAGTGTTCACAGCAATTGGCAAACGGCAGATATCAACAACGATGGCCATCTTGATTTTCTGTGGGTTCGCAGTGTTGCTTCTGCCCAGCCGCACTTCATTGCTATTTCGCTTGGAAACGGTGCGGGCGGATTTTTGCCACCCTATGAGATTACAACGCCACCGTTTATTGGCGGGGTGTGGACCGGCGATCTTTCGGGTGACGGTTTTCCAGAGCTGTTTGTGGGTGT
>SXGT01089548.1_pt1 | contig 10771 bp, 12 predicted proteins | sample 3176221 | NCBI WGS metagenome assembly SXGT01 (sample SAMN11356862, study PRJNA531348) | freshwater metagenome | isolation source: freshwater sample F1-120 | place: China: Fuxian Lake, Yuxi | collected 2017-12-25
GACCGTGGGCTGGGCATCGCCGCGCAGATCAAGACCGGCACCTTCGGCGTCAACCAGGGCTACACGATGGACCCCTTCGCACCGTTCGGTGGCGTCAAGGACAGTGGGTACGGCCGCGAGCTCGGCCGCGAGGGTCTGGAAAGCTACCTCGATACCAAATCAATCGCCGTCGCGGCAGGAGTGTGATCAGTTGTCCCCCTTGAATTTCGATGGTCGGGTCGTTGTCGTGACCGGGGCGGGCGGCGGCCTCGGGCGTTGTCACGCGCTGGAGTTCGCCCGCCGCGGTGCCCATGTGGTGGTCAACGATGTGGGCGCGGCGGTGGACGGTACCGGGCCGGCGACGTCGGCGGCCCAGGCCGTGGTGGACGAGATCACCGCGGCCGGCGGCTCGGCGGTCGCCAACACCGATTCGGTGGCCACCGACGAGGGCGGCAAAGCCATCATCGGCACCGCGACCGAGGCCTTCGGCCGGGTGGATGTGCTGATCAACAATGCCGGCATCCTGCGGGACGCCGCATTCAAGAACATGACCGCCGATCAGGTGGATGCCGTCCTCGATGTGCACCTGCGGGGCGCCTTCAATGTCACCCGCGCGGTATGGCCGGTTTTCCGGGAGCAGGACTACGGACGCATCGTCATGACCACCTCGGGCTCCGGCCTGTTCGGCACGTTCGGGCAGTCGAACTACGGGGCGGCCAAGACCGGCCTGGTCGGGTTGATGAACGTGCTGGCGATCGAGGGGCAGCGCAACAATATTCGGGTCAACGCCATCTCCCCCATCGCCAGGACGCGGATGACGGAGAACACCATGACCGAGCTGGTGAAGGATCTCGATCCCGAGGACGTCACCCCGGTGGTCGTGTACCTGGCCCACGAGAGCTGCGAACGGACCGCCAACATCTACCGGGTCGGCGGCAAGCACGTGTCACGGGTGTTCATCGCCGAGACGGCCGGTGTGGATCTGGCGGCTCCGACCGCGGAGGCCTTCGCCGCGGAGATCGACGCCATCGATGACGCCGGGTCGTTCACCATCCGGGGCGGGCCGGCGCGGAAGTAGTCGTCGTCGATTAGGTGACCTACCAAAATCTCTCCCTCGCAACCCCTTTCGGTTAGTCGCACTAATCGACGGGGACGGCGCCACCACGTCCCGCCGCCCCGGAACATGTCAGACCGTCGCACTAGTGTTCGAATCATGGTGGACGAAGCACTGGCACACGAAGAAGAGGAACGTCGCGCGGCCCTGGCGGTCGACAATATCGGCGCCGAAGCCCGCGAGGAAAACGCCTGCGGAGCACGCCGGTTGTTCGCGATCGGCCAACTCTACGAGGCGCGCGCTCCGGACGACGACACCGAGAAGCTGTGCTGGGCCATCGACGGGCACACCAGCCTGGTGGCTGAAGTCGCCACCGCACTGGGGGTGAGCCGCTGTCGGGCCGCCGCTCAGGTCAAGATGGCAATCGCTCTCTACACGAAGCTCCCACGGGTCCTCCGCACCGCGAAGAGCGGCTGGTTGGACTACCGCATGCTCGCAGCCATCGTCTCGCGCACCGAGCTGATCGTCGATCGGGCCGTGCTGGAACGTGTCGATGATCGGTTGGCCGAGAGAGCGCCGAAATGGGCACGGCTGTCCGAACCGAAGATCGAGGCCCGGATCAACGCCGTCATCGCCGCGCAAGATCCCGAAGCGGTGCGCATCCGCGAACAGATCCGTCGCGACCGCGAGGTCGGGGGGTGCGCCAATGCCGACGGCACTGCCGAGATCTGGGGCCGCATCGACGTCGCCGCACTGGCCGCGATGAATGCCGTCCTGGACGCCATGGCCGGCAGCGTATGTCGCGCCGACCCGCGTTCCAAAGACGCCCGGCGCTCGGACGCATTCTTCGCCGTGTTCGCCGGGAAAGCCCTGTCATGTCGGTGCGGTCGGTCCGACTGCCCCGCCGAGCCGCTCACCGTCTCCGGTACCGCACCCGCCGCGAAATTGGTGGTGCACCTCATCGCCGACCGTGCCGGCACCACCGCCCTGACGGGCAGCCTCGAGCGGATCGACGCCGAAGCCCTCGCGGCCGCCGTCGAACACGCCACTGTGCGCGAGGTCGACCCCGGCACCGTCACCGCGGAGCAGGGCCGCTTCCCGTCCGCCAAGCTCGCCGAATTCATCCGCTGCCGCGATCTCACCTGCCGCTTCCCCGGCTGCGACGTCCCGGCCTGGGAGACCGATATCGACCACACCGTGGCCTGGCCCGCCGGTCCCACCCATCCGTCGAACCTCAAATGCCTCTGCCGAACACATCATCTCCTGAAGACGTTCTTCGACGACTGGAACGACGTGCAGCTGGCCAACGGCACCGTCGTGTGGACCTCGCCCACCGGGCACGTGTACACCACCGAACCCGAAGGCGCACAATGGTTCGCCGGTCTCGGCGACCCCACCGGCGAACCCACCCTGCAGGCTATCGTGCCGACCCTCGCCCAACGGCGCATGAAGATGCCCACCCGCGAACGGCCTCGCCACGAGGACACCCGCCGACGCGTCACCGCCGAGCGCCACGCCAACCATCGACGTCTGCACCAACAAGAACAGGACCACCAGGCCTGGCTCGCCGCCCACGACGAACCCGCACCCTTCTAGACGATGGGTTCGTCCCCGAGCACCGTGGTGCGCAACATCTCTCGGGGTGAGTTCGGCTCGTACGGCGCGGCACGGTGCAGCACGCCCTGGTTGTCCCAGATCACCGTGTCGCCCACCGACCATTTGTGGCTGTACACCTTGTCCGGCGTCGTGGAATGCTCCAGCAACTCGGTGAGCAGCGCGCGGCCCTCGTCGCGATCCATGCCCACGATGTAGTCCGCCGAGGCGCCAAGCACCAGCGATTTGCGGCCGTTGCGGTGCGTCCAGATCAACGGATTCTCGTGTGTGGGCCGCGATTTCCATCGCTGCACCTGCTCCGGCGTCGGATCGGGATAGACCCGGCGCTGCGAGGCCTCCAGGGAGTGCACGACACGCAACGCGGCGTACCGCTCCTTCTCGCCGTCGCTGAGCATCTCGTAGGCGGCATAGGAGTTCGCGAAGTCCGTTTCACCGCCGCGGGCGGCAACCTGGATCGCCGACAGCACCGTGGCCTTCTGCGGGCATTCACCGGCTGTCGGCGTGCACCCGTCGATATGCCAGTCGAAGGTCGCCTTCAGATACTCGGCCGCCTTGTTCTTGGTCTTGTCCAGCGTGATCGGATAGATGCCCGACACCGGGTGATGGCCATCGGCGGTCCGGTCGATCTCGCCGAGGCGCTCGCAGAACGCCACCTGCGCCTGCGGATCCTCGTCGAGATGCAGGTTGTGGAAGACCAGGACCCCGTTGTCCTCCAACGCCTCGAGCACCGCCGATGCCAGACCGTCGTCGGTGGCCAACCGCTCCGGGTCGACTCCGCTCACTTCGGCTCCCACCGAGGCGGTCAGCTTGGTGATGGTGAGCACACTCATGGTGCGTCCTCTCTCAGGGTGTGGGTTCGCCGGTGCGGATCATCACCGCGTCGGCGGCGTCCACGGGCGCGGGCTGATGCATGATCTCGATCGACATGGCGACCATCACCAGCGAATAGATCAGGTGCAGCAGGTTCAGAGCATCCTCGGGCAGGTCGTCGAGGGGGAACTTGTCGCAGTAGTCGATGGCCTCTTCCAGCCGCGGGAAGAAGGCATCGTAGAAGGCCTGCATCGTCGGCATGGAGCTCGCCAGGCGCTGCTCCCAGCGTTCCGTCTCGGTTGCCAGACACCAGGTTTCGGTGAAGGGCTCCAGCTCTTCGAATGGGGCGGGTAGTTGCTTGGTCGCCATCGTCAGACCTTCGCCGGCTCGGTGTCGCGCTGGTACCGCTCGACCCAGTCGACGGCCACCTTGTGCAGGTGGCGCACCAGAATCTCCTGGTCGTTGACCGGGAACTCGTCGATGACGTCGTACTCCAACGCCGCCTGGGTCCCGCCCAGCATGCCGGCGTCCTGCAGTGCGAACTCCTTGAGCACCACCGCGGCGACTTCGTGCTCGATGCGTTCGCGCACCGTCCGCGCCGGGTGGAAATAGGTGAAGGCCTCGAAGCGGTGGGTGTTGTGCGAGGTCGGCCAGTACCGGTAGAGCAGATACCAGCCGCCATAGATCAGGATCTCCAAGTTCGGGAAGATCTGGAAGTTGCTGATGCCCCACGGTTGGATACCACCAGGATTCAGGCCGGCGGGCAGCTCGCCGATATCCGGCGTGCGCCATGGCCCCACCAATCCGCTCTGGGTGGCCCGCTCGATCGGGTACATGTATTCGTCGGCGAGCAGCCAGCGCCGCGTCCCGGCCGTGGAGACCAGTCGGTGCGGTCCGTCCAGCTGGAAGTACCCGCAGGTGAAGCCGGCGCTGGGATTGCGCACTTCGGCAGGAACCTGCTGGGTGTGCAGGGACGGCACGTGGTAATACTCCTGGAAGGCGTCGGCGAAGATCTTCCAGTTGCTGTTGTTGTGGGCGACCCATTCGTAGGTCTCGGTCAGCTTCCCGAAGGGGTAGTCGTCAAGCCCGGTGACCATGGGACCCAGGAACTCCCGCAGGCTCTGCCGGGGCTCGACATCCAGATTGACGAAGATGAATCCGGCCCACACGTCGCAGTGCACCTCGAGCAGCCCGTAGTCCGCGGCGTCGAAGTCGACGAATGCCTCCGGGTTGGGGACGTGCACCAGCGTGCCGTCCACGGCGTATCGCCAACCGCATTGCGCACATTTCAGTTCCGCACTGCAACCGGGCTTTTCACCGACGAGTCGGGTGCCCCGGTGTCGGCACACGTTGTGGAATGCCCGCACTGTGTCATCGTCGCCGCGCACCAGGATCAGCGACGCGTTGACGACCTCGATCTCCTTGGCCAGGTAACTGCCCACCTGCGGCAGCTCTTCGACGCGGGCCAGGTTCAGCCAGGCTCGCTTGAAGACGGCTTCCTTCTCCAACTCGTAGAACTCGGGCGAGGTGGAGTCCCGGAACGATATCGGTCCGGTGCCGAGCTCCGGATAGTGCTCAGTCCAGGACCCCTCGACGGGTTTCGGCCATTGCGTCATGCGAATCTCCTCCTCATCACATCACCGCTCCACCGTTGACCCCGAGTGTCTGGCCGGTGATGAACTTGGCCTCCTCCGAGCACAGGAAGGCCACCGCCGCAGCGATATCGTCCCCGGTGCCGAGATGCCCGACCGGGATGTTCGCGGCTATCTCCTCGTTGCTCTTGAGGTACCCGGCGGCCTGACCCGCATGCTGCATGGGCGTCTCGATACCCGAAGGCGGGATGTTGTTGACCGTGATGCCGCGGGCTGCGTACTCGCGGGCCAACGATTTCGTCAGCGTCAGCAGCGCGCCCTTGGACGCCGCATAGTGGGCGGCGAACGGCGAACCCCGCTGCGCGCTCGACGACGAGATCATCACGATGCGACCCCAACTGGCCGCCACCATGTCCGGCAGCGCGGCCTGACAGCAGTGGAACGTACCGGTGAGGTTCACCTCGATGATGCGCGTCCATGATTCGGCAGTGATCTCCTCGAACGGCGCGAACCCGAACAGCCCCGCGCTGGTCACCAGGATCTCGATCGGGCCCAGTTCACTGTGGATCTTGGCGTAGGCGTCATCGACGGCGGCCCGGTCGGAAACGTCTCCGGCCACGGCCACCGCGGTGATTCCCTCGGCGCGCAGTTCTTCGGTGACACGTTGGGCCGCTTGCGCATTCACATCGAAGACGGCGACCTTGTGGCCGCGCCTGCCCAGCTCATGGCAGGTGGCCTCACCCATCCCGGATGCTCCGCCGGTCACCACTGCCACGCGACTCATCGCATCCCCCTGCTGTTACTCATAGACGAACCGGATGGTCGGACTGGTGGGAATTGCCTGGCAGGTGACCACCAGGCCCTCGGCGACTTCGTCCTCGTCGAGGGCATCGTTGTTCAACAGCCGGGCCTCGCCCTCGGTCACCAGCGCGATACACGTTCCGCACGAACCTGTTTCACAGGATGACGGCGCCCTGAGCCCCGCCATCCGGGCCATCTGCAGCAGGGTGTGTCCGGCCCGATAGTCCACGGTGACCGTTTCCCGGTCCAGTTCTATCGTCACGGTCTCGGTCACCTGGGCGCCGGACGACGGGGTCGGGACCGGCGCCACGGTGAAACGCTCCAGATGCACCTGCTCGGCCGGGACCCCGGCGTCCAGCAGTGCGCGCTCGACGGTGTCCATGAACGGTCCCGGCCCACAGACGTAACAGTCCGCGTCGGTGCCTGCCTCGGCGATGAAGGCAGCGATCTTCTCCGCGGTCACCACCCCCTGCTCGACGTCGAGGTGGTGCTGGAGTCCGAAGCGGTCGCCGTGCTCATCGACGAGGCCATCGAGAGCCTCCCGGAAGATGACCGACGTGGCCTCACGATTGGCATACAACAACCGCGCCCGACCGGCGGACTCTGCCAACTCGGTCTGGATCAGCGAAAACACCGGCGTAATACCGCTTCCGCCGGCAAATGCCACCAGCTCGCGATCCTTACCGGATCGGACGAAGCGACCCTCGGGTGCTGCGACACTGATCCGATCCCCCGGCCCCGCATGGTCATTGAGCCAGTTGGACACCACGCCATCGCGGTCACGTTTGATCGTGACCCGCAGATCCTGGTGCTTCACCGGCGAGGACGACATCGAATAGCAGCGGCGGTACTCCTGGCCGTCCACCTGGATGCGGAGGGCGAGGTACTGCCCGGCGCGGTAGGAGAAATGTTCGGCCAGGTGCGGCGGCACATCGAAGACGATCGAGATCGCGTCGTCGGTCTCCCGCACCACATTCTTGATCCGCAGCGACGTGAAACCGTCCGCGTCAGCGGTTTCGGCGGCAGCTTCGGTCGGGGCGGTCATCCCGACCAGGTTATCAAGTACTTGTCATATATCTCAAGTACTAGATATCAGGGTCGACGTGGTCCGCGTACAGGGTGTGACCGGTGCCCTGCTCGACGACTCTGCCGAGCAGGGCGCGTAGCTGCTCCTGCTCGTCGCGGTTGAGCACGCCGAACACCTTGTCGTGCGCCTCGATGGCATCGCTGACCACCGCCGCGGCGACCGCACGCCCCTCGTCGGTCAGGAAGGCCTGCAGGATGCGGCCGTGCTGCGGATCCTGCTTGCGCTCGACGAGGCCGCGCTTCTCCAGGGCGGTCAGCGCCAGCTGCACGCCCTGCGGGCTGATCAACAGCCGGCGCGCGAGTTCGGCCCCGGACAGGCCGGGCTGGTTGGTCAGCTGGCGCAGCACGCCGATCTGGGCGGTGCTCACACCGTGCGGTTTCACCGCGTCGTTGACGGAGGTGAGGGAGAAGTAGAAGGCCTGCTTGAGAAGCCAGAGGACGTTGTCGGTGAGTTCAATGCTCATGTCGTCGCCCATTCTCAACTGCCCATCTGCTAGCTCCGGACCACCACACCGTCCTTCATGACGAATCTGACGTCCTGCGTGGCCGCGATATCCCGGGACACGTCGCCCGGTACGGCGATGATATCGGCCAGGTAGCCCGCGGCGAGCCGTCCCAGCTCGTGCTCGGCATCGATCAGTTCGGCACTGACCACGGTGGCCGCCCTGATCGCCTGCATCGGGGTCATGCCGCGCTGCACCAGCGCACCGAGTTCCTTGGCGTTCTGGCCGTGTGGGATCGCCGGCGCGTCGGTGCCGCAGGCGATGCGCACCCCGGCCGCTATCGCCTTGGGCAGCATCGCCTTCGCCTGCGGGAACACCTCAAGGGCCTTCTTGCGCAACTCCGGCGCGATGCGGTCGATCGCCATCGCGTCGGTGAGGTAGGTCGTCGACACCAGAAAGGTCCCGTGGTCGACCATCATCTGGATCGTCTCGTCGCTGGCGAGGAACCCGTGTTCGATACAGTCGATACCGGCTCGGATACACGCCTGAATTGCTTTGTCGCCCACCGCATGAGCGGCCACTCGCACACCGGCTCGGTGCGCCTCGTCCGCGATGGCCTCGAACTCGGCATCCGAGTACTGCTGGGCCCCCGGCGATGTGCTGTGCGACATCACCCCGCCCGATGCGGACACCTTGATCAGCTTGGCGCCGTGCCTGATCTGGTAGCGCACACAGGCGATGACATCGGGCACCCCGTTGGCGATGCCCTCGGCCACCGACAGTGGCATCACGCCCGGCGCGAGTCGCTGAAACACGGTCGGATCGAGGTGCCCGCCATAGGGTGTGACGGCATGTCCGGCGGGCCAGATGCGCGGGCCGGGGTGCCAGCCCTGGTCGATGGCCCGCTGTAAGGCGACGTCGAGCAGATAGCCACCGGTCTTCACCATGAGGCCCAGATTGCGGACCGTGGTGAACCCCGCGTGCAACGTGGTGGCCGCATTGACCGCGCCGCGTAGGGTGCGATACGCCGGGTCGTCCTGCACGCCGTGCATCGGTGTCGGCAGACCCTCCGGGCTTCCCGGGCCGCCGATGAGCAGGTTCAGCTCCATGTCCATCAGCCCCGGCAACAGCGTCACGTCGCCCAGATCGATCTCGACGGCCGAATCCGGCAGTGGGCCGTCGGGATTGACGGCGGTGATGCGGTTACCCTCGATCACCACCACGGCCGGCGCGTGGACCTCACCGGAGACGACATCGGCCCAGCGGGCCGCGCGCAGCACGGTCACGCTCATGGGACGGGCTCGTACACACAGTCCAGCCGGGTGGCTCCGGAATCCGGCACCCGTGGCTGCTTCCAGCACTCCACCGGGAACGACACCGTCACCATCGAATACAGCAGGCGCATCAGGTTGAGCACATCCTCTGGCATATCGTCGAGGCTGAACTTGTCGCAGTAGGAGATGGCCTCCTCGGCGCGCGCGGTGATGGCGTCGTAGAAGGCCTGCATCTCGACCATGGAGCTGCCCAGCCGCTTGCTGTAACGCTGCGCCTCGGTGGCCAGGCACCAGTCCGAGAACTGTTCCAGATCAGCGAATTCCACTGGTAGCACGGTGCTCACTCTCCCGCTGGTAGGCGTCGATCCACGCGGCGGTCTCCTTGTGCAGGTGCCGCAGCAGTATCTCCTGATCGCAGTACAGGAACTGTTCCACCGCACGGGATTCGATGCTGGTCTGGGTTGCCTCCAGGGTGTTGGCATCTTGGAGGCCGTATTCCTTGAACGACGCCGCGGCCAGTTCCTGACCCAGCCGTTCCCGCGGCGTGCGCGGCTGCGGGAAGTACAGCGTGCATTCGAAGGTGTGCGTATTGAACGACGTCGGCCAGTAGTGATAGGTGAGGTACCAACCCTGGCCCCAGAACAAGACGACGAAATTGGGGAACAACTGGAACGAATCCAGGCCCCACGGTTCGCATTTGGCGGGATTCAAGCCCACCGGCATCGCACCGAGATCCGGGGCGTCCCACGGCCCGAACAGCCCGCTCTTGCAGATGTCCTCGATCGGCTTGCGCATCTCGTCGGCCATCTCCCAGGCCCGCACACCGGATGTGCTCACCAGCCGGTGCGGCCCTTCGATGCGGTAGTGCGGTGCCTCGAACCCGGCCTGTGCGGCGGCCTTCGAGTACGCGGTGGGCGTCTGGTTCGCGTGCAACACCGGTGCGTGATAGAACTCCTGGAAGGCGTCCATGTAGAGCTTCCAGTTGGCCTTCACCTCCGAACGATAGGTGAATCGCGACGTCATCTTGTCGAACGGGTAGCCCGCCAGATCGGTGATCATGGGGCCCAGGAAATCGGTCAGCGTCTGTTCCGGTTCGGCGGCGAAATTGACGAAGATGAACCCTTCCCAGACCTCGCAGTGCACCGGCACCAGTCCGTAGCGCTCCTTGTCCAGGTCGAAGAACTCCTCCTCCTGCTGGACGTAGGTGAGTGTGCCTTCCAGGTCGTACCGCCACGCGTGGTACTTGCAGATGAACTGGCGGCAGGTCCCGCTGGTCTCCTCCAGCGGCATGTCGTTCCAGACGAGCTTGTTCCCGCGATGCCTGCAGATGTTGTGGTACGCCCGCACCTCACCTTTCGTGGTGCGGCACACGATGATCGAGGTGTTGGCGGCCTTCATCTCCTTGGTGAAGTAGCTGCCCTTGCGCGGCAGCAACTCCACCCGTCCGACGTTCAGCCAAGCCCGTTTGAAGATCGCGTGGCGTTCCAGTTCGTAGATCTCGGGGTTGATCGAATCCTCGTAGGAGACCGGGCCGGTGCCCAGTTCCGGGTAGTGCTCGGTCCAACTGCCCTCTGCCGGTTTCGGGAAACGCGCCATGCAACGACGGTATCGTCGCGCGAGATGAATGACAAGTAGTTGATACTGCCCGCCGTGGCGGCGGCACGGGGCGTCGGGCAGGCTGAAGGTCATCATGGACGCCCTACCCCTGCCCGCCGTCGGGTCCGACCCCGACGGGTTGTTCACCGCGTTCGGCGAGTGGGCGGCCGCCGGCGGCACGGTGCTCTACCCGGCGCAGGAAGAGGCGCTGATCGAACTGGTCAGTGGGGCCAACGTCATCCTCGCCACGCCCACCGGCTCCGGGAAATCACTGGTGGCCACCGGCGCCATCTATGCGGCGCTCGGGGCCGACCGCACCAGCTTCTACACCGCGCCGATCACGGCGCTGGTCAGCGAGAAGTTCTTCGCCCTGTGCGAGGTGTTCGGCGCCGCCAATGTCGGCATGCTCAGCGGATCAGCTGGGTCTTGCGACCTTTGCGCCGGACGGCATCGACTGGGACGATGAGCTGCGTCTGGCGCTCGAGGAGCGCTGCGCCTTCTCGCCGGATGCGCTGACCGGCA
>SXGT01095581.1_pt1 | contig 10771 bp, 7 predicted proteins | sample 3176221 | NCBI WGS metagenome assembly SXGT01 (sample SAMN11356862, study PRJNA531348) | freshwater metagenome | isolation source: freshwater sample F1-120 | place: China: Fuxian Lake, Yuxi | collected 2017-12-25
CGGCGCGTAGAAGCCCATGGGCTGCGCGTCCAGCAGCGCGCAGGTGAACACATCGGGGAAGTGACACTTCAAATAGCTCGTGCAATAGCCGATGAGCGCAAAGCTGGCCGCGTGGCTCTCCGGGAAGCCGTACTCGCCAAAGCCCCGAATCTGCTGGAAGACCTGCTCGGCGAACTCGACCGCGATGCCCTTCTGGGTCATGCGCGTGACCAGCCGCTCGCGGTGGCCCTCGATGCGCCCGCTGCGCCGCCAGCCGGCCATGTCGCGGCGGAGCTGATCGGCCTCGCCAGGGGTGTAGTCCGCCGCGACGATGGCCAGCCGCATGACCTGTTCCTGGAAGATGGGCACGCCGAGCGTCTTGCGCAGCACGGGCTCCAGGCACGCGTGCGGGTACTGGACCGGCTCCTCGCCGCGACGGCGCCGCAGATACGGGTGCACCATGCCGCCGGTGATGGGGCCGGGCCGGACGAGGCTCACCTCGATGACGAGGTCATAAAAGCAGCGCGGCCGAAGGCGCGGGAGCATGGCCATCTGTGCGCGGCTCTCGATCTGGAAGGTGCCGAGCGTGTCGGCCTGACAGATCATGTCGTAGGTCGCGGTGTCCCCCTCCGGGATGGTCGCCAGTGAGAGCTGCACGCCTTTGTGTGCCTCCAACAGCTGGAAGCAGCGGTCGACCTGCGACAGCGCGCCAAGACCCAGCAGGTCCACCTTGAAGAGACCCAGCGCCTCGACATCCTCTTTGTCCCACTGGATGACGGTGCGGCCTTCCATGGTCGCGTTCTCGATGGGGACGAGATCGTGCACCGGCTCGTGGCCGAGCAGGAAGCCGCCCGGATGAATGGACAGATGGCGTGGGAAGTCCAGCAGCTCCGCCGAGAGCCGGATGAGGTGCTGGTGCGCGGTGGTCGTCGGGTCCAGGCCTGCCTGCGTGAGCGCCTCGCCGATGCCCCGGTCACAATGGGAGACGAGCTTGGCCAGCCGATCGAGCGACGTCTCCGGGAGGTCCAGCGCGCGGCCGACGTCGCGGACGGCCGACTTGGTCCGGTATCTAATGACGTTGCACACCATCGCGGCGTGGGTGCGGCCGTATTTCTGGTAGACGTGCTGGATGACCTCCTCGCGGCGCTCGTGGGCGATGTCGAGGTCGATGTCGGGCGGCTCGGCGCGCTCCATGGACAAGAAGCGCTCGAACAGCAGCCCCATGCGCACCGGATCGATGGCCGTGATGCCGAGGCAATAACACACGGCGGAGTTGGCGGCGGAGCCCCGCCCCTGACACAGGATGCCGTGCGCGCGGCAGAAGCCGACGAGCTCGTGCATCGTGAGGAAGTAGCCGGGGTAGTCGAGCGCGTCGATGACCTGGAGCTCCTTGTCGAGCTGCTCCTGGACATTGATGGGGACCGTGCCGCCATAGCGCCCGCGCGCGCCCTCGAAGGTGAGGTGCCGGAGCCACTCGGCGGTGGTGGTGCCGTCGGGAAGGCGCTCGGACGGGTAGCGATAGCGCAGGTCGTCCATGGAGAACGTGCAGCGCGCGGCGACTTCGCGGGTGCGCGCCAGGGCCATGACGTCGTCTGCGAAGAGTGTCTGGAGCGCGGTCGTGGTCTTGAGCGCGTGCTCGGCGTTGGGCTTGAGCCGGCGGCCCGCGAGGTGGACCGGCACGCCGTGGCGAATGGCGGTGAGCACATCCTGCAGCGGCCGGCGTGCGGGAGCGTGATAGAGCACCTCGGTCGTGGCCACGCAGGGCAGGGCGTAGCGAGCCGCGCGCTGGCGCAGGCGCGTCTCGGCGGCGGGCTCCTCCGCGCGACGGTGGCGGGCGACGTGGGCGTAGAGGCGGTCGCCGAAGGCGTCCTTCAGCGAGGGCGCGACGGTCTCGACGGGCGCGTCGGCCTCGGCCGTGAGCAGCGCGCGATCGCCACCCCAGAGCGCGAGCAGCCCCGGCGCGTGCTCGCAGACCTCCGCCCACGCGACGCGCGAGCTGCCCTTCTTGGCGCGCTGCCGGCCGCGCGTGATGAGGCGGCACAGGTGCGCGTAGCCCACACGATCCTGGCAGAGCAGGACGAGGGTGCTGCCGTCGTCGAGCGTGACCTCCGAGCCGACCAACAGGCGCACGCCGAGCTCCTTGGCCTTGAGGTGTGCACGGACGATGCCCTGGACGCCGTCGCGGTCGGTGAGCGCGAGGGCGCCCGTGTGCGCAGCTGCGGTCTCGACCAGCTCATCGGGGTGGCTGGCGCCCTCCAGGAAGGAGAAGTTGGACTTGCACCAGAGCGGGACGGGAGCCGAGGTCACTCCCGCACGCTAGGTGACGGATGTTCAGGTGTCAATGGGGGCGCACTTGACGTGCGTGGCGTTGTCGACGCCCACCCACGGGCCGCGCAGCTTGGGTGTCGCGGGGAGGTTCTAGCCGCTCACCGCCGCCTCGCGCGCCGTTCGGCCGATGCGGGCTCGCACGAGCTCCGACATGGTCTCGTCCAACGGCATCCTCGCGACGCGATCCTCCAGCCAAGACGCGTGCACGAGCCCATGACGCAGCGCCTCTCGCGTGAAGCGAAAGTCCTTGTCTCTGCCGGCGACGAGCTTCGCGAGCACCAGGTCGTGTGGGTCGAGGCACTGTCCAGTGGCACCCCGCGTATTGGGGTTACACACAGGAACGAGCCGGGACTCCCATTCTTCTGGGAGCACGGCCGTGCGCTCACCGACGCCCTGCGCGTAGTAGCCGAACGTCTCATGGAACGGCGAGCCCTCGCCAATCGTCCCGTCGATGAGGTCCGCACGCTCCGGTCGATTGCGCGGATAGATGTCGGCTTCCATCGACACCCGGAGTGACGCTGGTGCGTCTGGAAAGGCTCCCAGGATCGCCTGACTCCCCACGATGATGAGCTCGTCGTCATCAGCGATCTGGGCTGCCGCGCGAATCAGGTGCTCGAGCTGCAGCCGCGTCATGGTCGCGTCGCCCGCCAGAGGGCCCAGCGCTCGCGCGGTGGAACCACCCCGGCAAACGGGGACACCTGTCGTAGCTCGATCGCCTGCTCCGAACGCCCCGTGAGGACGGAGAGCAGCGACTCGCTCGGACCATCGAGGAGCGCGAGCCAGGCCTCAGCGAACTCGGCATGAGGCTGCCCGGCCGCAATCCACCCGAGAACCCGCTCACGGGCACGAGCCAGAACCGTCGGATCGTCCGCAATCCGCCGCGCCACGGTCTCGTGCAGGGCCAGACTCCGTGCCTCGGCCAGCTCATGTCGGGAATCGCGAGTCATGGCCCAAGGATAGGCCCGTGGTGCGTGACTGTCGACCGATCGGCGTCACCTTGCGGAGGCTCGACGCAGCGCGCGGCTTGGGTCGCCAGCTGGGCTTCCTTGCTCAGGACGTCGAGAAGGTGCTGCCAGAGCTGATCACGACCGCGAAAGACGGGCTGAAGTCGGTCGCCTACGCGAGCTTCGTGCCGCTGCTGGTCGAAGCCATCAAGGCACAACAGGCCGAGATCACGGCCCTCAAGGCGCAGGTCAAGGCGGCTGCCGACCTCAAGGACGACCTGGCCGCGCTACGGGCCGAGGTCCGCGCCATGAAGGGCACGCTCGCGCGCCGGTAGGCGTCACCTCACTCGCGGAGCCAGCACACGGCCACCGTGTCCTGTGCACCCACCAGGTAGTCCGCCTTGGGGAGTGTCCGCACGATGGCCGCATCGTTACTCCCGACGTTGAGGAGGCGGAGCTCGCCCCCGGCGCTGCTTGCGGTGAAGTACAGCACCTGCGCTCCGGACGGGGACATCACGGGGATGAATCGCGTCCTGCCGCCGGTCTTCGCCGACGCCGTCGTGAGCGCCGTTGCCTGCGCGGCCCCGGGCTTCATCTTGGCAAGCTCGGCGTCGAGGTTGCTCTTGCGTGAGTAGGTCTTGTCCTCGATGTCCGCCTTCTGGTCGTCGAGGATGGCCTCGTTCGAGAAGAACAGGGCCTCCTGCGCATCGGGCAGAAACGATGCAGCGTTGGTCTGCACGTGTCCTTTCCACTGGGTGCCACCGGCGGGATCTGTCGCGGCGTACGGCTTGGCGTAGAACGGCGACACGGCGCCGCTGGCAAGGTCGACCCGGTGCTCCCAGGGCTCCAGCCAGAAGGCGCTGTACGCATCGATCTCGTCCTTCTTCAGCATCTCGATACTGGTGATCGGCAGCGTCGCGGGCGCCAAGTTCAGGAGCACGGTGCCCCCATCGGAGGACATCGACAAGTACGGGTTCGACGTGGAGACGCTCGGGACTCCGGCGATCCCCGCGCTGAGCGTCGGCAGGTCGACGGTCGTGTCCTTCTGCGACTTCAGGTCGCGTATGACGAGGCGCTGTTTCAAGCCGTTGAGCGCGTCGAACCCCAAGTAGACCATCCGAGTGCGATCGTCTGATACCACGATCCCGCTCAGCACGAACGTCGTGAGTGGCAGCGTGTACTTCTCCTTTGCCCCGTCCTTCCGGTAGAGGAACACGTCCTTGTCGCTCCGGAACACGACGTGCTCACCGCGCGCCGAGCATCCGAGGCCGCCGCTCGGGAATTTGAGCGTGCCGTACTTCATCTCCGCGGGATCCGCGATGCCGGCCAGAAGGTCGGTCTCGGGCGGATTGCCGCCGGGTGTGACGAGCACGATCTCGGGCGTCTTCGTCTGCTTGCGCACCGCCAGGGTGACGTACCGCTCGACCGGGAGCTTGGGCTCCGGGCCGAACGCGACCGCGAAGTCCTCGCCGAGTTTCGCGTCTGCGTACTCGACCGCGAAGCCGCCATCCCGAAGCACGCCTTTGGCCCCGCGCGTCGCCGGGTCGGTGGTCACTTCCGCCTCGGCCCACTTGCTCCCGTCCGTAGGGTGAGTGACGTAGTACGCGCGCACATAGACCTTCTTGTCGTCTGTCGCGACCGGGATGGTGAATGTGAGCCGGCTCGAGCCACCCGAGGCGGCCGCCTGCCAGGCCCACTGCTTCGGATCACGATGGACTCGCCGGGACCCTGGACCGCGGGCGTCGGGGCGGGTGGGATCGGGTGGTGAGCCGCCGCGTGGGGGCTCGTCGACTTCGACCGACGTCCCCCGCCAGACATGGACTTCCAACTCATTGACGTCCTTGTGGGCCGGATCATGGAGCATGCGGTCTAGGCGCACCTCCACATCGATCGACCGCAGAAGCTTCTCGGCAACCTCCAGTGCGAGAGGCTGACCGCGCGTGCCATATCCCTCGACGTCCGTCGGTCGCGTGTACTGCGTAATGTCCGACCCGTCGTCGGGCTGGCCCCACACCTCGGCGAGCACGGCCAAGTCGCCCTTCTGGGAGCCCTTGAACGGAAGCTTGGCGAGTGTTGGTTGAATGACGCCGTCTCCGTTGAAGTCGAATCGCGGCCAGACGTTTTCACCGACGAACGCACCGTTACCCGGCGGTATGGGCGGTGCTCCAGGGACCGTATCGAGCAGGCCGTTGCCGTTGAGGTCCATCGCCGCATGCAGCCGCTCGCCGATGAGCTTGCCGTCGAGGCCCGTGCCGTTGTCGCTCACGAGCAGCCACGCGTCTCGGAAGCGACGGAGGTCGCGCATGTCGACGACGCCATCGCCCAGCGGGGCGTCGCTCGGCCGCGGCGCGGGCTCGGGGGAGGGGCCAATCTCCGTGCCGTCATCCTTCCGCAGTACCCGCGTGCACCCGTCGCGCGTGCCGTCGTCCGTGTCGACGAGGCCGATCTGGAGCGCACGGTCGGCGCTGTCGAGCGCCATGGCCGCGGTGAAGGCGTCGATGACGGGCACGCCAGTCGAGGCGAGGGTGCCGTCCACGAGCGCCGAGAGCGGCGTCGCAGACCCGAGGATGGCCGCTCGGATGCGCGCGAAGTCGCTTCCCGGCGAGAGGGCGTGCAGGAGCGCCGCCAGCCCTGCGACGAACGGCGCGGCGTACGAGGTGCCGCTGCCGGCGCGGAAGGTGTCCTCGGCCTCCATGATCCCGACGCCCTGGCCCGGAGCATAGACCTGGGGCGGGAGGTTGGAGTGCTGGGCCACGACCAGCCGGCCGTCGCCGTTGCGGGCCGTCGACCCCACGACGAGGCCGTTCGGGAGGTCCCCCTCGATGGACGCGCAGGCCCAAGGACTCTCGTAGCGCGGATCGATGCCCGTCGCGAGCGTCGGCGGGTGGCCACCCTCGTTGCCGGCGGCGATCGTGATGATGAGCCCGGGCGACGCCGCGAGTCCGGCGTTGACGACCGCCGCGAACAGTCTCCCCTCGGCGCGGATTTCGCCAAGGATTGCAGTCGCCTGAGCGTACGTCGCTGGATTGATGGCGCCCTGCGGCCGTGCGTACCAGTTGTAGCCGAGCGACAGGTTCAAGACGTGGACCGGGGCGAAGCCGGCCAACGCCTTGTCGACCAGGTCGATGGTCTTCTTGTACGAGGTCGGCGGGTTCTCGATGTCGCCGCCGAATACCTCCTCGACCTTGTCTTGGAACGAGGACCACGAGACCTCGCTCACCGCGTGCGCCGCAATCAGTCGGATGGGGACGGGCACGACGCCGTCGAGGCCTCGGCCGTTGCCCCACGTCCCCGCAGCGACGCTCGAGACGGCGCGACCGTGCGTCGCCTTGGCGTCCGTCACGAAGCTGCCGAACGTCTCGAACGGGATCTCGGCCCCTGCGGGGAGTGTCTTGCTGAATGTGTCGATGACCACGAGCGTGACGCGCGCCGCACCGCCCGGGTCCTTCTGTGCGGCCTGCCGGCGCCGAATCGCGTCGCGGAGGTTCCAGGCTGCGGGCACGCGGGCAAGCTCGAGGCCCCAATTGGCGTCGCCGACGACGCCGAACAGATCGTGCGGCGCATCGTAGATACCTTGGAAGGCGATCGGCTTCTCCCCTCCGGCCGACCAGGGCCCAGGCGCGACCAGGGGGAACACCAGCGTGTCGTACACCACCTCGGCGACGCCTGCGGCGCGCAGTCCCGCGACGAGCGCGTCGACCGCCGTATGGTCGCCGGGGTCCAAGGCCTTCGCTACGTAGACGCCAAGTGCCGGCTTGCGTCCGACGATCGTCGCGCCGAGTCCCTTTGCCAGCCCGTCGACGTCGGTTCCGCTGCTCGTGACTCGAAAGAGGACGAGCGTCCGCGACGCGTAGAGCTTCAAGATCGGATGGGGGGCGTAGTCGGCGAGATCATCGTCCGGGAAGTCTCCCGCGAATGCGGGGGTCGGCGAGGTCGCTGTGCCGTCGGCTCCCACGCCTGCACTGCCTTTGGGGGCCGGAGCGTCCGCCCCGCAAGCCACCAAGAGACCGAGGGCGAAGCAGCAGCTCACGAACGACGGACGAGGCAACCTGGGCATGGCAATCCTCCGCTGAGTCGTGCGGAGAGTATAGCACCGCCGAGGCCTGTGCGGGCGTGGAGTCTCGCGAGGTTCACCGCGCACGCTACATCGAACCGCCTACTCACTTGGCCCCGCCAATGGCCTAGTCTAGCCTAGTTTGGTCATGACACGCGTGAACATCCATACCGCCAAGACGCATCTGTCCAGACTCATCGAGACGGAGTGCGCCGGAGATGAGGGAGATGAGATTGTCATCTCCAGAGGCGATGTGACCGTGGTGCGCCTCGTACCCATCGCGCAGGTGCCTCGCCGCCGAGCGTTTGGCGCGATGCGGGGCCGCGCCTCGATTGACGACCGCTTCTTCGAGCCGTTGCCCGAGGACGAGCTTGCGGCGTGGGAGCGCTGAACCGTGCGGGCGCTCCTCGACACACGCCTACTTGCGGTGGCTCGACGGCGATGAGCCGGCTCTCGCCAGCCGCACGGGCGATCATCGACAATGACGGCACGACCGTCCTGGTCAGCGCGGCGAGTACGTGGGAGATAGCGACCCGGGCTCGCCGCGGCGGGCTGCCCGGCGCGGTCGATGTCAGCGTCGATGTCATGGCATGCCTGCACAGCTAGGGCTTCGAGCCAGTCGCAATCGACGTCGACCATGCACAGCGCGCCGGGCTCATGCCTTGGCCACATCGCGATCCAATCGACCGTAGGTTGGCGGCCCAGGCACTGGCGGAAGGAGTACCGCTCGTGAGCCTAGACGCCACCATGGCCTTGGCGCCCCACCTCCGACCGCGTAGCATCGGCCGCCATGCGAGCCACCCTCATCGGACACGCCACCTGGCTCCTCGAGACCGAGGCCGGCGCCGTCCTCACCGATCCGGTGCTATCGGACCCGTTCGAGGACGATACGGTGGTGTCCTGTCCGCGTCGCGAGGTCCACCTCGAACACCTGCCGCCATTGGCGGCCATCTTCCTCAGCCATCGCCACCTCGATCACTTCCACCTGCCGAGCCTTGAGCGCCTGGACCGACGCGTCCCCGTCTTCTGCCCCGACGACGCGCTGCTCTTGCGCGGCCTGCGCGCGGTCGGCTTCACCGACTGTCGCCTGCTGCACGCCTTCGAGCCGGTTCAGCTCGGGCCGCTGCGCCTGCTCCCCACGCCCTCGAGCAGCCCGACGTTCGTCGAGTACGGGCTCGTCTTCGAGGACCACAGCGGCCGGCTCTTCAACCAGGTCGACACGCCCCTGAGCCGCGCGACCATCGAAAGGCTCCATGCGCTGTCGGGGCGGCCGGACGTGCACCTCGCGGCGTACGCGACCCAGGACTTCGGCCTGTTCGAGGCGCGCAGGCAAGATACGGCCGGCATCTACGCGCGCAACCTGGACGTGGCCGAGGCCGTGGGTGCCCGGTGCGTAGTGCCTGCGGCCGCGGGTTTCCGCTTTGCCGACGACGTCGGCTGGCTCAACGCGCACCTCTTCCCCATCGCGGAGGCCCGGTTCGCCGCCGACCTCCGCAAGCGGCCGACGCGGCCGCAGGTCGAGTGCCTCCTGCCGGGTGACACGCTCGAGCTCACGGCGGCCAGAGTGACCGTCCACCGCCAGCAAGCGCCGTACGTGAGCCTGGTCGCCAATGACGCTGCCCTCCTGACCTACGCCCCGGATTCTCCCGTACCCGAGTTGACTGACCTCAACGAGCCGGAACACCCCGCCGACTACCTCGCGCAGTTCATCGATGGCTTCATGGAGACCGGCCTGAGCGCCTTTCTCGCGGACGCGGTGCCAGCCAACGAGGCCGTGGTGAGCCGCTACGTCGCCGCGAACGCAAGCTATCAGGTCGAGGTCGTCTTCCCGGACCACACGCGCCGCTGGGCCTGGCAGTTCGATGCCGCCGCCCATGCCGTCCGCCGCGCAGACGACCTGGCACGACCCGACATAACGAAGAGCATCGCGGCCTCGACGCTCGTCGACCTCGTCAGCGGCCACCGCAGCTGCTTCTACGCCCGCACACGCTCCCGGCGCAGCAGCGAGGGCCTCGATCTCCGCGACCTGCTCTCGCACTTCGTGCTGCTGTGGAAGCTGACTCACCGCGGCGAGCGTGGGCGGCTGGAGTACTACGGCCTGCTGTCGACCGCGGAGCGCGCGGCGTGAGCACCGATCTCGCAAACCAGGTCGCCCGCGAGCTGGGCCTGCCGGTCGCCGGCGTCGCGGCGGTGCTGCGACTCGGGGCCGAAGGTGCGACGGTCCCGTTCATCGCGCGCTACCGCAAGGAGCAGACCGGCAGCCTCGACGAAGTGCAGCTCCGCGCCATCCTCGAGCGCTTCGAGTATCTGACCAGCCTCGAGGCGCGACGGCAGGTCATCCTCGAGTCCATCTCCGCACAGGGCAACCTCGCGCCGGACCTACACGCGCGGCTGCTGGCCTGCACGACCAAGGCGGCCCTCGAGGATCTCTACGCGCCGTTCAAGCCGAAGCGGCGGACGCGGGCGACCCTCGCACGTGAGCGGGGGCTCGAGCCGCTGGCGCTCCGCATCCTGGCCCAACCCAAAGACGGCGACCCTCGCGCGGAGGCCCGCCGCTTCATCGCGGCCGACCGCGGGGTCGAGAGCGTCGAGGACGCCCTGGCCGGCGCGCGCGACATCGTGGCCGAGAACGTAACCGACAAGGCTGACGTCCGCGGCCTGACCCGCGAGGTCCTGCTCACACACGGTACGCTCGTCTCGAAGAAGGTCACCGGCAAGGCCGCGCCACCCCCTGGTCCCACGCGCTTCGATCAGTACCTCGATCACACGGAGCCGGTCCGCGGCGTGCCGTCGCATCGCTACTTGGCGGTCGAGCGCGGTGAGCGTGAGGGCGTGCTCACCGTCGACGTCATGCTCGATGCCGAGCGCTTGCTGGTCGACGTGCTGCGGCTCTCGGGGCACCGGTCGGACAGCCCGTTCGGGAGCGAGCTCGTGGCCGCCGCGCGCGACGGTGTCGCACGGCTCCTGCTGCCGAGCCTCGTCAGCGACGTGCGCGAGTCCCTGAAGCAGCGCTCCGACCGCGCCGCCATCCAGGTCTTCGCCGAGAACCTGCGCAACGTGCTCCTGGCCTCGCCGTTGGGACCAAAGCCCGTCGTGGGCATCGATCCGGGCTTGCGCACGGGCTGCAAGTGCGCGGCCATCGACGCGACCGGCCGCTTCTTGGAGGCCATCACCATCTACCCGGCGCTCGGCGACGCCGCAGCCGCCCAGGCGCGACATGAGCTCGCGGCGTTCGTCACGGTCTTCGAGCCGGCTGTGATTGCGGTGGGGAACGGCACCGGAGGCCGCGAGACCGAGACGTTCGCGCGCGAGGTGCTCGCCGCAGCCGGCCACGCGCTCCCGGTCGTCTCGGTAAGCGAGGCAGGAGCCAGTATCTACTCGGCCTCCGAGGTCGCGCGCGAGGAGTTCCCGGAACTGGATCTCACGCTGCGCGGCGCCATCTCCATCGCGCGCCGGCTCCAGGACC
>SXGT01532547.1_pt1 | contig 10771 bp, 10 predicted proteins | sample 3176221 | NCBI WGS metagenome assembly SXGT01 (sample SAMN11356862, study PRJNA531348) | freshwater metagenome | isolation source: freshwater sample F1-120 | place: China: Fuxian Lake, Yuxi | collected 2017-12-25
CACGCCGCAGCCCGGCGAAGCGCGCACGCAGGAGGTGGTGATCGCGCTGGAGATCCTGCAAGCCCTGGGCATGCGCGCTTTCGTGCCGTCGGTCACCGCCTGCCCGGGCTGTGGCCGCACCACCAGCACCACCTTCCAGGAATTGGCCAAGCAGATCGACGACTACCTGCGCAGCTCCATGCCACTGTGGCGCGCGCGCTATCCTGGGGTGGAGAACCTCAAGGTGGCCGTGATGGGCTGCATCGTCAATGGCCCGGGTGAAAGCAAGCACGCCGACATCGGCATCAGCCTGCCCGGCACTGGCGAGGCGCCCGCTGCCCCGATCTTCATCGACGGGCAGAAGGCCATGACCCTGCGGGGCGAGGGCATCGCGCGCGAGTTCCAGCAGGTCGTTGAAAACTACATCGAGAAGAAATTCGGCGCAACGTCCTGAGCGTCGGGACCACCCGATGCCTCTGGCGCATGGCTGAACGAGAGATTGCATGGCAGACAAACTGAGCGCCGTCAAAGGCATGAACGACATCGCCCCTCCCGCGTCCGCGCACTGGGAGTGGCTCGAAGACACCCTTCGCGCGCTGATGCGCCGCTACGGCTATCGCAACCTGCGCACGCCCATCGTCGAGCCCACGGCGCTGTTCGTGCGGGGGCTGGGCGAGGTGACCGACATCGTCGAAAAGGAGATGTACTCCTTCGAAGATCGGCTCAACGGCGAGCAGCTCACGCTGCGTCCCGAGAACACCGCCGGTGTGGTGCGCGCCGCGCTGGAGCATTCGCTGCTGTACGACGGCGGCAAGCGCCTGTACTACATGGGCCCGATGTTCCGGCACGAGCGGCCTCAGCGGGGGCGCTACCGGCAGTTCCATCAGTTCGGTGCCGAGGCCCTGGGCTTCGCGGGCCCGGACGTGGATGCCGAGCTCATCGTGCTGGCCTGCGACCTCTGGGCCGAACTCGGCCTCACGGGCATCGAACTCGAGATCAACAGCCTGGGCCAACCGCCCGAGCGCCTGGCCCATCGCCAGGCCCTGATCGCCTACCTGGAGGCGCACGCCGACCAGCTCGACGAAGAAGCCAAGCGCCGCCTGCACAGCAACCCCTTGCGCATCCTGGACACCAAGAACCCGGCCATGCAGGACCTGGTCAACGCCGCGCCGCGCCTCATGGACCACCTGGGCGCCGAGTCGCTCGACCACTTCAACCGCCTGCGCGGCCTGCTCGATGCGCACGGCATCGCCTACCGCATCAACCCGCGCCTGGTGCGCGGCATGGACTACTACAACCTTTCGGTGTTCGAGTTCGTGACCACCCAGCTGGGCTCGCAGGGCACGGTGTGCGCGGGCGGCCGGTACGACGGCCTGTTCGAACAGATCGGTGGCAAGGCCGCTCCGGCGGTCGGCTGGGCCATGGGCATGGAGCGCATCCTGGAATTGCTGAAAGAGCAGGGGCGCCTGCCCGAGCAGCCTGCGCCCGATGTGTATGCGGTCGTGCCGGACGCGGCCCGCGTGCCCCAGGTGATGCCGGTGCTGCGGGCGCTGCGCCTGCAGGGCGTGAACGTGCAGATGCATGCCGGCGGTGCCGATGGCATGGGCAGCATGAAGTCGCAGTTCAAGAAGGCCGATGCCAGCGGTGCGCGCTTTGCGCTCATCTTTGGCGAACAGGAAATGCAGCAAGGCACGGTGGCGCTCAAGCCCCTGCGCGGCCCGCGCACGGACGCGCCCGCGGAAGCCGCGCAAAGCCTGCTGCCCCTCGACGCCGTCGCCGATTGGGCGGGCCGTCTGCGCGGCGACTGAAGTTCGCGCGTCCGCACAGGGTGGCCTGGGGCCACCCGCCTACAATCCCCCGTTGCGCAACCGGCGCACGAATTCCAGACCCGCATCCACCATGGCCAAACACCTCGACCTCGAAGAACAGGAACAGATCGATCAGATCAAGCACTTCTGGGCCCAGTACGGCAACCTCATCAGCTGGGTGCTGATCGTCGTCTTCGGTTCCTTCGCGGCCTGGAACGGCTGGAACTACTGGCAGCGCACGCAGGGCGTGAAAGCCGCAGCGCTGTACGACGAGGTTGACCGCGCGGTGCTGGCGCGCGACAACGAGCGCGTGGAGCGCGCCCTGGCCGACATGCAGGCCCAGTTCGGCGGCACCACCTTCGCCAGCCAGGCGGCGCTGCTGGCGGGCAAAACCCTGTTCGAAGCCGGTCAGGTCGACAAGGCCCGTGCCGCACTGACCTGGGTGGTCGAGAAATCCGGCGACGCGTCCTACCAGGCCGTGGCACGCTTGCGCCTGGCCGCGCTGGACGTGGAAGGCAAGGCCTTCGACCAGGCCCTCAAGACGCTGGAAGCCTCCGTGCCCAAGTCTTTCGAACCCCTGGTGGCCGACCGCCGTGGCGATGTCTTCATGGCCCAGGGCAAGGCCGATGAAGCCAAGGCGCAATATCAGAGCGCCTGGCAGGCCCTGGGCGCGCGCACCGAGTACCGCCGGTTGGTCGAGGTGAAGCTCGCCGCCCTGGGCGTGGACACCGCCAGTCTGTCTTCCACCGCACGTTGAAATCCATGGTCACCTGCACACCCCGTTCATCCACGGCGCCCTGGCGCCGGGCCTTGCCCGTCATCGGGCTGGTCGCCGTCGCCTTGCTGTCGGCCTGTGGCTCGAGTTCGAAGAAGCCGCAGCCGGCCGAGCTGCCCGCTGTGGCCGCCCTGATGGGCACCCAGCTCGTGTGGTCGGCCCAGGTTGGCGAAGGCCATGCCTCGCTCGCACCGATCGTGGCGGGCGGACGCGTTTTCGTCGCCGGCGGTGCGGGCAACGTGGCCGCATTGGATGCCGCGACCGGCAAGGATGTCTGGCGCCTGAACCTGAGCACGCCGATTGCCGCCGGGGTGGGTTCCGATGGACAGACCGCCGTCGTGGTGACCCGCAACAACCAGTTGGTGGCTATCGCCGATGGGGCCGAGCGCTGGCGCGTGCGCCTGCCCGCGCGCTCGTTCACCGCCCCCCTCGTGGCGGGCGAGCGGGTGTTCGTTCTCACGGCCGATCGCGTGGTCACGGCTTTCGATGGCAAGACCGGCGCCCGGCTGTGGAGCCAAAGCCGTCCCGCAGAACCGCTGGTGCTGAGCCAGACGGGCGCGCTGCTGGCGGTGGGCGATACCCTGGTGGTGGGCCTGGCGGGACGCCTCACGGGCCTCAACCCCGACAACGGATCCGTGCGCTGGGAGGCACCGGTGGCCACGTCCCGGGGCACCAACGAAGTCGAGCGCCTGGTCGACATCGTGGGGCCGGTCAGCCGCATCCGCGACAGCGTCTGCGCGCGGGCCTATTCGGCCGCCGTGGGCTGCGTGGACGCGAGCCGAGGCACCGTGGTATGGACGCGCGCCGCGCAAGGCACGACGGGCGTGCACGGCGACGACCGCCTGGTCTTCGGCAGCGAGAGCGATGGCCGCTTCCAGGCCTGGCAGCGCGCCACCGGCGAGCCCGCCTGGAGCATCGACCGCCTGAAATACCGCGGCCTGACCGCGCCGCTGGCCCTGGGCCGCGTCGTGGCAGTGGCCGACAGCCGTGGCCTCGTGCACCTGATCTCCCGCGAGGACGGCAGCGAAATGACCCGCCTGACCACCGACGGCTCGCCCATCGTGGCCCCGCCGGTGCTCGCTGGCGATGCGCTGGTGGTGCAGACACGCAACGGCGGCGTGTTCGCCTGGCGTCCCCAGTAATGCCCGCCACGAACGCCGTGTTCGTGACCGCCTGAACGAAAGCTCTTTCCGTGAAACCCGTCATCGCCCTGGTGGGCCGGCCCAATGTGGGCAAGTCCACCCTGTTCAACCGCCTGACGAGTTCACGCGACGCCATCGTGGCCGACTTTGCCGGCCTCACCCGGGACCGCCACTACGGCAACGGCCGTCAGGGCCGGCGCGAGTACATCGTCATCGACACCGGCGGCTTCGAACCCGAGGCCAGCGAAGGCATCTACAAGGAGATGGCCAAGCAGACGCGGCAGGCCGTGGCCGAGTCCGATGTGGTGATCTTCGTGGTCGATGCCCGTGCCGGCATCAGCGCCCAGGACCACGAGATCGCAGGCTACCTGCGCCGCCTGGGCAAGCCCACGCTGCTGGTGGCCAACAAGGCCGAAGGCATGACGCAAGGCCTGCAACTGGTCGAGTTCTACGAGCTCGGGCTGGGTGAGGTGATGGCGGTGTCCGGTGCGCACGGGCAGGGCGTGCGCTCCATGCTCGACGGCGCCCTGGAGCTCATCCCCGGCCTGCCGCCGGAGGACGAGGAGGAGCCCGAAGTTGAGACCGGGGTGATCCGCCTGGCGGTGGCGGGCCGTCCCAACGTGGGCAAGTCCACCCTCATCAACGCCTGGCTGGGCGAGGAACGCCTGGTGGCCTTCGACCTGCCGGGCACCACGCGCGACGCCATTTCCGTGCCGTTCGAGCGCTCGGGCCAGAAGTTCGAGCTGATCGACACCGCCGGGATCCGCCGCAAGGGCCGCGTGTTCGAGGCGATCGAGAAATTTTCGGTGGTCAAGACCCTTCAGGCGATCGAAAACGCCCACGTGGTTCTGCTGCTGCTGGACGCCACGCAGGGCGTGACCGACCAGGATGCCCACATCGCCGGCTACATCCTTGAGAGCGGCCGCGCCGTGGTGCTCGCGATCAACAAGTGGGACGCGGTGGACGCCTACCAGCGCGAGCAGATCGAGCGCCAGGTTGAAACCCGGCTTGCTTTCCTGAAGTTCGCCTCGCTGCACCTGATTTCCGCCCAGAAGCGCCAGGGCCTGGGCCCGGTCTGGAAGTCCATCACCCAGGCCCACGCTTCCGCCATGCGGAAAATGTCAACCCCGGTGCTGACCCGCCTGCTGATGGAGGCGGTGGCCTTCCAGGCACCCACCCGCAGCGGCATGTTCCGGCCCAAGATGCGCTACGCCCACCAGGGCGGCATGAACCCACCGGTGATCGTGATCCACGGCAATTCCCTGGAAAATGTGCCGGACGCGTACAAGCGCTTCCTTGAAGGGCGCTTCCGCAAGGCCTTCGATCTGGTCGGCACCCCCTTGCGGATCGAGTTCAAGACTTCGGCCAATCCCTTCAAGGAGTAGGAATTTCGACTCAACCTCGGCCCGGCCGCACGGCTGTGGTATGGTCCATTCCTCATTAACTTTCATTGAACACGGAGCATATCGTGAGCAATAACAAAGGCCAGCTCTTGCAAGACCCCTTCCTGAACCAGCTTCGCCGGGAGCATGTGCCCGTGTCGATCTAGCTGGTCAAAGGCATCAAATTGAAGGGTCAGATCGAGTCGTTCGACCAATACGTCGTGTTGCTGCGCAACACGGTCACGCAAATGGTCTACAAACACGCCATTTCCACCATCGTGCCGGGTCGCCCGGTGCAGTTCTCGGCCGTCGGCACGGACGAGCCGGCAGCGTCCTGATTCAACGCCTGAATCGCATCCGGCCCGTGCAGCCGATCTGCCGGGCCCGCAACGCCGTGCGCGTTGTCGCTCTACCGATTTGAATTCACCCGCTTCCACCCCGTCCTCCACGCCGTCCGTCATTCTGGTTGGCGTGGACTTTGGTGTGCCTCATTTTGATGCCGGTCTCGAGGAGTTGGGCCTGCTGGCTCAGACCGCCGGATACACCGTGGCCGATCGCGTCAGCTGCAAGCGCCGCGCGCCCGACCCCGCCTTGTTCGTGGGTTCGGGCAAGGCCGACGAGATCAAGATGCTGGCGCAATCCACCGGTGCTTCCGAGGTGCTGTTCGACCAGTCGCTCAGCCCGGCGCAGCAGCGCAACCTGGAGCGCCATCTGGGCCTGCCGGTCAACGACCGCACCCTGTTGATCCTGGAAATTTTCGCCCAGCGCGCGCGCAGCCACGAAGGCAAGCTGCAGGTCGAGCTGGCTCGGCTGCAGTACCTGTCGACGCGCCTGGTGCGGCGTTGGTCGCACCTGGAGCGGCAAAGCGGGGGCATCGGCATGCGCGGTGGCCCGGGTGAAACGCAGATCGAACTGGACCGCCGCATGATCGGCGAGGCCATCAAGCGCACCAAAGAGCGGCTTGAAAAGGTGAAGAAGCAGCGCTCCACCCAGCGCCGCCAACGCGAGCGCCGCGACACCTTCTCGATCTCGCTCGTGGGCTACACCAACGCCGGCAAGTCCTCGCTGTTCAACAGTCTGGTCAAGGCGCGCGCCTACGCGGCCGACCAGCTCTTCGCCACGCTGGACACCACCACGCGCCAGCTCTACCTGGGCGAAGCAGGGCGCTCGGTCTCGCTCTCGGACACCGTGGGCTTCATCCGCGACTTGCCGCACGGCCTGGTCGACGCCTTTGCCGCCACGCTGCAGGAGGCCGTCGACGCCGACCTGCTGCTGCACATCGTCGACGCCTCCAACCCGTCCCACCTCGAACAGATCGCCTCGGTGCTCGGCGTGCTCAAGGACATCGGTGCCGATCAGGTGCCGCAGATCCTGCTGTTCAACAAGCTCGATGCGATGGACCCAGCCACCGTGCCGAATGTTTTGAGCGATGCGATGGAACTGGACGGCCAGTCGGTCCCTCGAATCTTCGTCAGTGCGCGCACCGGCGTGGGCTTGCCCGAGTTGCGGGCCTTGTTGGCGGCACACGTGATCGCGCAAAAGCCGGGGTCTGACCCCATGCTCCCCGGGGCGCTCCCGGAAATCGGCGAACCCGTGTCCTGATTGGGCACAATGTGATGGTTTTGAATCGACAAAAGAGTTGGCAACCCATGGATGTGAATCTGCAAACCCCTGCCCGCGGCGCTGATCGAGCGACCCGCCCTGTCCGCCGCCGTGGTTGGCACGGGCTGTGGGGCATGTTCAATCTGAACGACCCCCGTTGGGGCCGGGGTGACGACGAGCCCCGCAACGACGGTGGCCAGGAGCCGGGCCGCGAGGAGGATCGCAACCCGCAGCGCCAACCCCCGCGCGGCCAAGGCCCGAACCAGGGCCCGCCGGACCTGGACGAACTCTGGCGCGATTTCAACCGCAAGCTCGGTGGCTTGCTCGGCAACAAGGGCCGGGGCGGCAACCAGGGGGGTGGCAATGGTTCCGGCGGCAACGGCGGCATGCAGGGCTTCAACCCGAACCCCAAGGCCACCGGCATCGGCTTCGGCCTCATCGCCGGCGTGGCCTTGCTCATCTGGATGGGCACGGGCTTCTTCATCGTGCAGGAAGGTCAGCAGGCCGTGATCACCCAGTTCGGCAAGTACCACAGCTCCGTGGGCGCCGGCTTCAACTGGCGCCTGCCGTACCCGATCCAGCGCCACGAAACCGTGTTCGTCACGCAGATCCGCTCGGTGGACGTGGGCCGCGACAACGTCGTGCCCGCCACCGGCCTGCGCGAATCGGCCATGCTTACCGAAGACGAAAACATCGTGGAGATCAAGTTCGCGGTGCAGTACCGCCTGAACGACGCCCGCGCCTTCCTGTTCGAGAGCCGGGACCCTGACGCGGCCGTCGTGAAGGTCGCGGAAACCGCGGTGCGTGAGGTGGTCGGCAAGATGAAGATGGATGCCGCGCTGGCCGAAGAGCGCGATCAGATCGCACCGCGCGTGCGCACGCTGATGCAGAGCATTCTCGATCGCTACAAGGTTGGCATCGAGGTCGTGGGCATCAACCTGCAGCAGGGTGGGGTGCGTCCTCCCGAACAGGTGCAGGCGTCGTTCGACGACGTGCTCAAGGCCGGCCAGGAGCGTGAACGCGCCAAGAACGAGGCCCAGGCCTACGCGAACGACGTGGTGCCGCGCGCCCGTGGTGCGGCCTCGCGCCTGACCGAGGAAGCCGAAGGCTACCGCGCCCGCATCGTGGCGCAGGCCGAGGGTGATTCGCAGCGCTTCCGCGCGGTGTTGACCGAGTACCAGAAGGCACCGCAGGTGACCCGCGAACGCATGTACACCGATGCCATGCAGGAGATCTACAGCAACGTGACCAAGGTGCTGGTGGATTCCAAGTCGGGCTCCAACCTGCTGTACCTGCCGCTGGACAAGATCATGCAGATGACGGGGCAGCCAGCGTCCGCACCCAGCGCCAGCACCCAGCCCAGCGCGCCCACGCAGAGCACGATCCCGGTGCCCACCAGCCGCAGCACGGACAACGCCGCGCGTTCGCGTGAGCGCGAGAGCCGCTGAACAGCGCCAGCGACCAGAGAAACAACATGAACAAACTCGGTTTCATCATCACATCCTTCATCGTGGTTCTGGCGATCGCCAGCTCCATGCTGTTCGTGGTGGACCAGCGCCAGTTCGGCGTGGTCTTCCAGCTGGGGCAGATCAAGCAGGTCGTCACCGAACCTGGCCTGAATTTCAAGCTGCCGCCGCCGTTCCAGAACGTGTCCTACATCGACAAGCGTCTGCTCACGCTGGAGAGCACCGACACCGAGCCGACGCTCACCGCCGAGAAGCAGCGCGTGGTGATCGACTGGTACGTGCGCTGGCGCATCAGCGAGCCGCAGGAGTACATCCGCAACGTCGGCGTGAACGAGCGCGCCGGCGCGCTGCAGCTCAACCGCGTGGTGCGCAACTCCTTCCAGCAGGAAGTCAACAAGCGCACGGTGAACGAACTGCTGTCGACCCGGCGCGAGCAGCTCATGGCCGACGTCAAACGTGACGTACTGGCGGCCGTGCGCGGCGCCGACAAGCCGTGGGGCATGGATGTGGTCGACGTGCGCATCACGCGCGTCGATTACGCCGAGAGCATCACCGCCTCGGTCTACCAGCGCATGGAAGCCGAACGCAAGCGTGTTGCGAACGAGCTGCGCTCCACCGGCTTTGCCGAGGGCGAGAAGATCCGCGCCGATGCCGACCGCCAGCGCGAGGTGATCGTCTCTGAAGCCTACCGCGACGCGCAGGCGATCAAGGGTGCGGGCGATGCGAAGGCGGCGGCCTCGTTCTCCGACGCCTTCGGCCGCGATCCGGCATTCGCCCAGTTCTACCGCAGCCTGGAAGCGTACAAGTCGAGCTTTGCCAGCAAGTCCGATGTGCTGGTGGTCGACCCGTCGTCCGACTTCTTCAAGGGCATGCGCAGCAGCAACGTGGCGCCGGCCCGATGAGCCTAGAGCGCTGACAGACCAGGGCACGACATGTCCGACGCGATCTGGCCGGCGCTGGCCCTGGTGCTGATCTTCGAGGGGCTGCTGCCCCTTCTGGCGCCCAGGCTGTGGCGCCGCGTCTTCACCGACATGCTGAGCCTGCGCGACGGGCAGTTGCGCTTCTTCGGCCTGATCTGCCTGGGCAGCGGCGTGCTGCTCTGGTGGTCGCTGACCTGACTCCGCGCTTCTTTTCCAGCGCCTCCCCGCGCTGAGCGATACCCGCCGGAGTAGCTCCCGGGGGGCCGGTAGAATCACGTTTTTAACAGCGCCTGAAAATATCCATGTCTGCCTGGGTCCTCCCGGATCACATTGCCGATGTCCTGCCTTCCGAGGCCCGTCACATCGAAGAACTTCGCAGGGGCTTGCTGGACACGGCCCGGGGCTACGGCTACGAGCTGGTCATGCCGCCGCTGCTGGAGCACCTGGAGTCCTTGCTCACCGGCACTGGTGAAGCCCTCGGTCTGCAGACCTTCAAGCTGGTCGATCAGCTCTCCGGCCGCACCCTGGGTTTGCGCGCGGACAGCACGCCGCAGGTCGCCCGCATCGACGCCCACCTGCTCAACCGCCAGGGCGTGGCCCGCCTGAGCTACTGCGGCCCGGTGGTGCACACCCGCATCGACCGCCCGCTGGCCAGCCGTGAGCCGCTGCAGTTCGGGGCCGAGATCTACGGCCACGCCGGCCAGGAGGCCGATCTCGAGATCATCGAACTCGCACAGGCCTGCCTGCGCAATGCGGGCGTGAAGGGCTTGCAGCTGGACATGGCCGATGTGCGCGTGATCGATGCCGTGCTCGCCCCGGTCTCGCTCACCGCCGCGCAGGAAGCCCGCATCCACGCGGCGCTCAACGCCAAGGACGTGGCCGAACTCGAGGTGCTCGCGCGCGACCTGCCGGCCGCCGTGCGCCGCGATCTGGTCGCGCTGCCGCGCCTGTTCGGGGGTGTGGCGGTGCTCGACGAGGCGCAGCGCATCTTGCAACCCTCTCCGGCCCTGCACGCCGCGCTGGACAGCCTGCGCTGGCTGGCCTCGCACGCGCAGGGCATGGACGTGTCGATCGACCTGGCCGACCTCCGCGGCTACGCCTACTACACCGGCATGCGTTTCGCGCTCTTTGCCCACACGCCGGAAGGCCGGGCAGGGCAGACACTCGAACTGGCACGGGGCGGCCGCTACGACGAGGTGGGCGCCGTGTTCGGCCGCAACCGCCCCGCGGTGGGCTTCAGCCTGGACCTCAAGGAACTGGTGGCAGCGGTGGCGCCGCGACCGCTGGTGGCAGCCATCCGCGCACCTTGGGGCATGGACGCCGGCCTGCGCCAGGCCATTGCCGAACTGCGCGCTCAGGGCCACACCGTGGTGTGTGCCTTGCCAGGCCACGACCACCAGGTCGATGAATTTCACTGCGACCGCGAACTGGTGCCCGATGCGGCCCGTCGCGGCGCCTGGACAGTACAAACCCTTCGAACGGAAACCAGCAAATGAAGAACAGCAGCAACGCCGTGACCCCCGGGCGCAACGTCGTGGTGGTAGGCACCCAGTGGGAGGTAGCCGATACAGAGAAGATTGCCTATCCAAAGCAGATGACTTTGTATCAAGATACTGGCTTTCAAGGATATGAACCAAAGGTGCAGAAGTCAGTGCAGCCGAAAAAAAGCCTCGCAAGAAAGAGCTGACTGATAAAGA
>SXGT01753859.1_pt1 | contig 10771 bp, 13 predicted proteins | sample 3176221 | NCBI WGS metagenome assembly SXGT01 (sample SAMN11356862, study PRJNA531348) | freshwater metagenome | isolation source: freshwater sample F1-120 | place: China: Fuxian Lake, Yuxi | collected 2017-12-25
ATTGTTCAGAAGCAGCGGCAGCTGAGGCATATCCAGCTTTCAGCCTTGCGTTCTTGAGCCTGGAACCAAGCGTCTCATTATTTAGTGGTGACATGAATCAGACTTATGTTTTTAAAACATATTTTCCAAGTAAAATTACTACTTTTGGCGATATTTTTAGCATATATTGTTTACCCCCCCCCCCCCCCCGAAAAGGAAGTAGTTACAGTTAATTACATATAACCTATAAAATCAGATTATTTCGTTCAACGCTCTCACCATTTGATATGTTGTATTAATACAACACCAACATATTAAATGATTAAGTCTCCATTTTCCATGTTGATTATACAGGCGTGAGATGTTTTTGTGTTGAGGACAGGGCGTTGCTCTGTAGACCTAAACTGGACACAAAAAACACAAGGCTCAGCTCACGAACATGAAAAAAATTCTTCTATCTTCAGCGGCTCTCGTCGCTTTAGCTGGTTCGGCTCTCGCAGCTGATCTGCCTTCACGCAAGGCTGCTCCAGCAGCGCCTGCTGTTCCGCTTTGGACTGGCTTCTACGCTGGTTTGAATGCTGGATATGACTGGGGTACGAATAATAATGCCTCAGCCTACGCACTTGGCGGGCAGACAGGCTCATCAGCTTGGACAACAGGTGTAAACTCCTCCATTTCTATTCCTTATGGATTAGCTTTATCCAACAATGCTATTTCAAATACGCAGAGTGGATTTATCGGTGGTGCCCAGTTTGGTTATAATTATCAGGGCTTCATGTCGCAGAATCTCGTGCTTGGTATTGAGACTGATATACAGGGTGCAGGTATTCGTGGTTCGGGACGAGGAAATGGAATCGCTACATCCTCTGACGGTGTTTCCCAAGCCACAGGTGGCGCTAGAGGACTTGCTACTGGCACAACTGCAATTCAAGCTGGAGTGGATTATCTGGGAACCGTACGTGGTCGTGTAGGTTACCTCTGGTCACCAACTTTGCTCGCATATGGCACCGCTGGTTTCGCATACGGCGGCGCTTGGGCTAATGTTGTTCAAAGTGCAGCTGGTCAATATTTGCCACAGCAGACCGTTGTAACCGGAGTAACATGGGGACAAAACCAAAATATTTCTGGTGAGGCAAGCACCAATCAGTTGCTAACTGGCTGGACCGCAGGCGGCGGTATTGAGTGGATGTTCCTTCCTAATTGGTCACTTAAAGGTGAAGCATTGTATTGGAATCTTGGTAACATGAATGTGAAAACATTGGCTACTGGGCTTCCAACACAAAGTGGCACTGTCGGCGCTGCCGGTGGTAACGGTGACCAAGGTGCTGTTGTAACGGGTGTTTCAAATGTTAACTACCAGGGTGTGACTGCTAAAGCTGGTATTAACTACCACTTCACGTGGGGCTCTGCCCCAGTCGTAGCATCCTTTTAAAATAACCAGTACAGCGGTATTTCTTGAATATTATGCCGCTGTATTCTCCTCTTTGAGGCTATGCGCATTACATTCAGTCCATGTCCGTGTGTGTAGCTAACCAAGTAAAAAAACTCAGTCAGAAATGGCTGGGTTTTTTTGTTATTAAAGGTGGTGATCGTAAGCTTATATCTAATGAAACAGAATAACTAAAAGGGACCTTTTTATCTAAAGCAGCGTGATATCCTCTAGCGATTTTTCGTTTGATGAAGCTATAATTGGCAATACAGTTACATATAAACTGTTACACAAAAGCAACTTTAATGGGTAATTTGAATGTATGAGACTAGAACTTGACATAGGCTCTTGCCTAAAATGACAAGATAACATTTTGTGTTCGTTAATAATGTAGCGATTGGCGCTCATAAAATACAAACGGACACAGATCAATGAAAAAGACATTACTTTTTACCGTTGCGCTAATTTCAATCGCAGGTTCTGCGTCTGCTGCTGATCTGCCATCAATTAAGTCAGCTCCTGCTCCCGCCCCTCTGATGACTTGGACAGGATTCTATGCCGGTCTGAATGTTGGTGGCGCTGTAGGTCACTCAAGTATCTCAACAAGTAGTGCGCCGGTTGACCCATGGGGTGATCCCAATAATGTGTCGCATGCTTCGGCGTTTATTACTTATATGCCTTGGTATTCAAACTCTACAGGTATCGCTTTAGCAAATTCAGGGTCAGCAAGAATAAACCAAGTAGGTGTAATGGGGGGCTTGCAGTTTGGTTATAACAAACAGATAAACGAGAAATTTGTTGCTGGTTTAGAAGCTGATTTTCAAGGTAGCAGTCTTTCTGGAAATGGTGGATTTACAGCTATAGGAACCGACTCACTATGTAATAGTGAGGCATGTGATGCTAGTAAACGTAACTCAACTCTCACTACATCAATTTCTACTGGAGTAAATTGGTTTGGCACAGTGCGAGGAAAAATTGGATATCTAATCACACCTCAAGTTTTAGCTTATGCTACTGGTGGTTTGAGTTATGGTGGAGTTTACGCAAATATCCAAAACTATGGATTATCATCGTATACTAGCTTTACCACACCACCAGCATTTGGTGGCTATGCTGAGTTCACAGGCTATACACCGATCAATGGCAATAAAGGTCAGCAAACAAACGTTCTTGTTGGATGGAATGCTGGCGGTGGATTTGAATGGATGTTTGCTCAGAATTGGAGTGCAAAAGCTGAAGCGTTCTACTATGATCTCGGCTCCTGGACACTTCCTTCAACAGTTTATGGGGCAGCTAAAGGAACCGCCAATAGCTTGAGATACCCATTATGGTATTCCTCCAACTCAAATAGAGTAAATTACAATGGTGTTGTTGCTAGACTTGGTGTGAATTACCACTTCAACTTGGCTAATGTCGCTCCAGTTATCGCTAAGTTCTAAATCTTTATTTTTAGAACTTGTAGATAAGCCCAGTCAGAAATGGCTGGGCTTTTTGCTATCCAACCACACACCGACAAGTCTCTACCTTATGGAGCAGAGTTACTCAAAGAAATTGATGTGTCCTTGTGTGTTTCAAGCAGTAGTTTAAATGAAAAAATTGAAAATAAGCCAATCCCGAAGGCATAATCTATCTCTGGGGAGGGAATTAGGATTTCACCTTCGGGATGAGCATACAATCTTACTTAGTCATTCCACTTAAACTGGACATCAACATATTTGAGTCTAATCACGGCAAAATTGAGAATAATTTCAAAAAGTAATGATGAAATTTCAAACACATGCGTGCTGATTAATTAGACGATTGCTCTTAAATTAACCCACCACACGCCGACAAGCGTCCTCCGACACCTCAATATACCGCTGTGTCATCGCTATAGATGAATGTCTTGCCAGTGCTTGAACATCTCGCAATGAGCCCCCCACTGACGAAATCTTCCTTGCCCAATTCGTAATAGCTGTCCTGCGTCCTGAATGGCTACTACATCCTTCGTAGCCAAGATCCCGATATAGTCTAAAGAACCAATTTGTGATGACTTGAGCAGCCATCGGTTTCCCACGCTGAGATTTGATAACTCTTCCCGTCATCTTCTCGTTTTCAGCGTAGCCAATCAGAGCAGCTTTGAGCCGCTTGCTTATAAAGACCACCCCGCCGGAGCGTCCTTTAGAAGCCCTGTCTTGAAGTCGTATTTCGTCTGTGAGAGCGCTAGAAGCATCTGTGAGCATAGACCACTCTAGAGAAGCGATTTCTTTTGCTCGTAGCGCAGCATCTACTGAAAGCAGAAAGATGAGTGTGTTGCGCTTAGAATGTCGTCCAGACGCTAGATGAGAGAGAACCACTCGCTGTTGAGCGTCTGTTAGCGTCTTTGCTTGTTTGCCGAGTGCCATCGTGAATCCTCATTTGATTAGATTATTCACGATTCTAAAGGGATTATAACAAGCCTCAAGGGAAACCTGGAAAAGCAGTTTGAAGAAACCTGAGTCCAAACAGTGACTTGCCAGGCTATGGTTAGAAAAAGCCATTTTTCTAACATTATAAGCGTCGTTAGATAGCCAATATTAGCCGATCTAATGGCAACTATTAGATTCTAGGGACTATAATCTCCGCTGAAAGCATCAGATAATATGAGAAGATTGATAGAAAGAGGTGTTCAATGGCTGGTCCGATAGAGGAATCTCTGGAACTTTTCGTGAATGCAGTATTTTCAAATCAAAAATTAGATGAGAATACAAAAAAACAGATCATACTTTCAGGTATGAATTTATTGGCTGACAAAATTACTGACGCCACTCACCGTTGGGGGATGTCAATGAGTTTAGATAAATTAGCCCAAGATGTAGGGCAAAGAAAAAGTTAATTTAATGATCTTTCATGGCGTCAATGCCCAATCTTTATTGAGTAATAAGAGCTAGAAGAGTTCTGGTTAATAAGGGTTGATAAGACTTGTTTTTGAAAAAAAAATCTCAAAAAAACATTTAAATGTTTGTTTTGAGGCAATTTGAAATACAAAAGCATATAAATAGAAGCAGCAACTGCCATACAGGAGGGCTTCTATGAATACAGATTTGGAACTTTTTAGAACTATCATAAATCATCTGGTATATTTAACTACAAAAGATGAATTTGGAAATAAACGAACTCGTGGCGTAGGAACATATGATCATTATGCAGAAGAGCTCAATCGAGAGCATATCGTGCCAAAGACCGGTCATTGGACGGAAAATTCACTCAAACTATTCTTCTCAAGGATTATGAAGAAATATCCAGAAGAGGTCTATATAGAAGCCTGTGACATAGACTTCACAGGTCGTCGGTGCTGGGAATATCTCTCCTACACAAAATCAGAAGAGGTGGTCGAGGGAAGAAATCTCAATAAAAAAGACCCTGAGGAATATGAGAACGGAAACTTTAGAAATAATACTATTTATTCAGCCCTCAACTCTGACGTTGAATTCTGGAAAAAACACGAATTAGGGAGTGTTGAGCTAGAAGATAAAAAGATCCTAAAAATCTACAAAAATTCTAAAAAAGGGAAACGAATATCGAAATCTACAAATAAATACTTATGAAGAGGCAGTTCAAGCTGCCGATGAGAGGGCAATGTTTCGACTGACAACCCTCATATCTACCGAATGTAGGAATGGTTTGCTTCGGTTAAGATAGCGTAGAGACAGAGCATAAAAGAGTTATCGCACTACCGCTTTTTCCAGATTATCTGGTTGCTCTAACCATTCGTGTCGACGGGTTCCTAGACGCAGGACTTTATTTCTCCAAAAATGAAATACCCTAACTCTATACTTTAGATCACTTTTGCCGTGACAGGCAAAAGTGTGTCTAGAATTCCTGCCGCAGATATGGATTTAAATTATTATCATATCAGTCACTAAAACATAACGCTCTTATGGAGCGACACGAAGTGGAGCGGAATGCAATACGAAGCGTAGCGAGTATTGCTAATTAGCTGTCACTTTACATCAATAAGAACAAGAAAAGGATAACCTAATGATCGTTAGATACCATAGCTTAGAATCTTATTACCTTAATCGAAGACTGGAACTATTACAAAGATTGGATTCATATGCTGAGCAAGCATTATATGAAGAAGACTTTGATGAAAATAGTTTGGCTCCAGCTATAGAAATGCTCAAACGAGAATATGCTGATGTAATAGATCCAGAACATCTTTGCCAGACATTAAAGAAAATCTATCCAGACGAATTGTTTGGCATTGAAAGTAGAAGAGCAAGGACAAGAAAAGGATTTCATTAATGGTTAGTTCTAAACAATATAAGAAGGATCTTACAAAGATTACCAGTGTTAGATTATCACCAAATCTTCTTAATGAAGGAATCCAATGTGCTGATAGCCTTGGCTTATCATTCTCTGATTTCATACGGCAATCACTAGTAAGCAGTATTAATTCTTCAGGCTATGAAGCAACTACAATCCAAAGGAAGCAAGATATAACTACAAAAGGAGCATTGTAATGAAGAAAGAAACAGAACTAGCTACATTTACTCTTGATCCCGATAAGAAGGATTACATTACTCGTTCTACATTAGAGAAAATGATCAAAGAAATAAGATCCTATCTCGTTAAGAATAAAAGAGTTTTGGTCGTTCTTAAAGATGGAATAGATGTCTGATTATTTTGTCTTGGTATCATTGTAATATTATATGATACGTATAAAACAGGAACTGTGATTCCATTATTTATTATGAGGTTCATTGGAATGAAGTCCAAGGCGAAGTCTAGCCCAGCTAGAAGACAAAGTGCTCTCAAAAACTGGAAGGCATATAAGGACTTTTATAAGTCATTACCTAAAAGAAACTCTCTTGAGTCCATTGATAGGGCGCTTAATCGATTTGAGGCGAGGTATAATCTTGCCTCAAAGTTCCATAGTATTGAAGCTACAGGCATAACCAGAAAGACTTTGCGTGGATATGAGGTTGGCTTACGCTTAATGCTCTCCTACACCGCTGCCGAATTATTATGCGAGGCAACTGGCGGCTATGTAAGCAGAATGAAAATTGAAGACAAATCATTGGCTGATAAGCTTAGGTCTATGTTGAAAAGATATAAAAAGAGTGAGAACCCAGATATTTCAGCGATTAAAGATATTTCTAAAGTAATCAATAACATTGATGTTATCAAAGAGTTTAATCTATTCATAAAAGACAACAAGAGAACTAACGTCAGAATTGTTGCTACAGTCCTAAGGATTGCAATGGCTCATGGTCCATACAGTCCATATGCTTTCGATGTTAATACAACATCGGATGCGGCAACAATCAATCATCTATCAAAAAAACTACTGATGAAATGTCAGCAAGATTTCAATGAATGGTTTAAGAAACAAAAAGCCATACAATAAGTCGTGTGATGTGTAGATATTCGTCATAGACAAGTAAAATTACCTATGAAGCTTTGTTGAGGATGTTGATAAATACGCTTTCAGCAATAGCTTTAATCATTAGTGGTGGAACCATGCGTCCAAGGCGTTCTGCTTTCTGTGAGAATGTTCCAGTTAAATGAAAGTCATCAGGCATTCCCATAAGCCGCTTCAACTCATTAATGGCGAGAAGTCTGTTCTCCTCAGGATGGCATAAACCGCCTCTTCCTTGTGCGCCTGTAGCGGTGATCGTAGATGCGGGAAGATCCCAGCATAACCTTGTAAGATTAAAATCAGTTTTCCAATTTGGGTTTATATCAATTACTCTAGTGTGCTTTCTGGGATTGAAGGGTAATTGTTTCATTATTTCATACGTAGAGTCTTTGCGAGCTTTAGTGAGAAGCATATCTCTTTCTTGCTGATCAATTTTTAGTCCTGAGAGAGCCTGCTTTACAGTAATCATTGTATTGCTTGGAACAGGAAAGACCTGTTGTAAATCATCACTATTTTTAATCCCGCATTTTTTAGCAATATCTGGTCGAACAGCTAACGTGAATAAGCGTTCTCTTTTCTGAGGTATGCCATAATCGGAAGAAGACAATTTCTTATATGAAATTACATATCCATATCTTTTGAGGCGATCCATCGCATAATTGAAAACTGGAGATCTAATTATCCCATAGACATTTTCAATAATGCAGACTTTTGGCTGAATAACGTTCGCCATGAACACAAAGTCATGTATCAGGTAACCTATCCGGCTCTGTTTTGTATCAGAGTAAATAACATTTTTTTTTGCCATTTTATCTTTTCCACGACCTGCTGTTGCTGTGGAAAATGTGGCACATGGCGGTGATCCATCCAGTATATCAAGCTCACCAGGCTTAATACCATGCTGCTGAAATAGGTTGATAACACTATCTTTGCTTCTATTAATCTTTCTTATATCCTGGTTGACTACGGGCGTTTCTGGGTAATTCAATTGATACGATTTGACCGCACTATCGATGAATTCATTCACAAATATTATTTTACCCCCTGCAAGACGATAGCCTGTAGAACTACCTCCACCGCCCGCAAAGGTGCTAACGACAGTGAAGAGACTCCTCTTCGAGCGTTGCTTGACCAAGCCAAGAGAGTAGGGTTTGTAATCAACTTTAATCTTTGATTGAGTAGCTTGCGTCGAAGAAAGGGTAGCTTTTTTGACTGTTTCTTTGCCTAGTCGACCACAAAGCGTAGTCAACTGACGTTTCACATCTCCAGATAGTTTGTAGGATTTTATTCTAGGATCAGAAAGAAGCTGGCTGAATAGCTGTTCTATTTGACCATTAACTTGAAGGCTTCCCGACCGACCTTTTAATGTATCAATCGCAACGAAGTCATCGTAGTAGATATCTTTGTAATGATGCTTAGGATATGGTCTTCCCATCATCTCTTTGGTAGTGAGCCCCGATAAGGCTGAAATCAAATTCTTGTGACACAAAGGCATCAGTATCTGTAGTTTTTTGTTCTTGGCTACTTCGATAATCTTTTCAGTAGCAGTTGAATCGCCAATGTCAGCTTGTTTGCTTCGCAATGACCAGTATTGCTTGGGATCTTTAGAGCATAAGATTGATGCGTTTCTATTAGTAGGAATAAACGAACCAAAGCCAGTTAAGACTTGGCTGAAATCTTCCTGTCTTACTGCTTGAATAATATCGAGTATAGGGAAAAGACATTCAGCTTCTGTTTTCTTCTTACAACCATATTCTGTGAATAGCTCCATAAATCTTTTATATAAGTTAGTTTTACTAACTTTTACTGGAATGAACTCCCATCCCATAACCTCACAAGTATACTTAGCTTGATTGAAGTCATCATTTTTCATTCCATTCACTTGAAATGAAAATGCAGTGATCTTCTTTCCTATATGATGTGCAGCAAGAGCAACTACTGTGCTATCCGCTCCTCCAGATAAGAGAACGGCAACTCTTTTCTTTTGGCACTTTTCATTTATGAAACTCTCTAGATGATTTTTAATCGTTCGATTACGGTTGTTGAGTTTTGGCTTCACTTGGCGCATGTCCAACCATCATATGTTTCAGTAGCAAATATCAATACTCTTGGTTCTGAGCCAATTAGTTCCGCAATTGTTAATGCTCCATACAAATCTGTCTCTATGCCGCTTTCGAGAGTTAGTCGGGAAGCTGCTCCTCTTTCTCCCCTAATCAAAACCTTTTCATTCCTTAAAAGTTCAAAACCCAAATGACCAGAACTTGGAACTATGATGTCTCTAAATTCAAATCCAGAAGCATCTAATATTTTTAATCCACCATCGATTTGATGCGCTGGGCAATACACAAAACCTTCAACTGTTATTTTTGTTGAAGGCGCTCGTAACTCAGCAATCGGATATTTTTCTGCGATATCACTGGAAAAAACACCGCTTTTAGATGCCCAATCAATTATAGACTTCGGAGGATCTATAAAGATGGTTCTAAATTTCTGATTTGTTGAAGTTAATTTGCTTAGTGGAAGGATATTGGTGGTTATTGTGTTGGTAACGACTTCAGCATCCGAAAGAGATAATAGTTTATTTTCACGGTTTTGTTTATTAATTTTGTTCAGTTTTTCCTTTGCTTTTTTGAGAAAGGGCAAAACATCATTAGCTTCATATGAAGTATCAACTTTATCTAATATCCGATAGAATGCCTTATCAGCCTTATCTACCCCATCGCTTTTGATTAGCGCATTATGAGTTTGTGCAAGGGCATATAGAGTAGTTAGTGTAGGCGGTAGAGATTTTTGTTTTTTTATAATGGGATCGCAGTCAGCTATTTGTAGATATTTTGATAAATTTGAAGATGAAATGGATAGTCTGTCAGCTAATTCGCTTTGAAAAGTGTCTTCTCCCAAGTCATCCCTTGCTGCTTTGATTGCTTTCAGGAGATCAAAAAAAGCAATTCTTGCGTTTGATAGAGCTGCCTCAATTTGTCTGACATGTTGATTGATCGATGTCGTTGTTATTCGTCCCAAGTTGCGCCTCCAAAATAAAAACCTTTATTATCAATAGGTTATGGCAAACTATTTCATATATGAAATTTGCCGATAACAAATTTCATTCTATGGATTATAGAATAGGTTAGAGAAAACTCAGCCACAAGTAATAAGATTATGAGGTAAAAATGGGAGATGATTCAGAGTTTAGCTTTGGAGCTATGGCTTCTAGTTTCGATGACCATATCTCTCATTCCATCAGAGGCTACAAAGACCTTCGAAGTGATTGTGTCAGTTTCTCACAATACTTTATACAACCAAACACTAAGGTTCTGGATATAGGTTGTTCAAGTGGTGAGTTCTTGCGTTCAGTGAGAGATCATAATCAAAAGCGATATGCATCAACAGAATATCTTGGACTTGATATTGAAGATAATTTCCAAGTACAATGGTTGTCTAGGAAAGATAATAATATCAGCTTTAGAAAGCAAAATATCATAGACTATCCTGGATATGAAAATCTATCTGTAGTCTTCTCATTATTCACTCTACAGTTCATTTCTGAAAGAGAACGCTTGCCGTTAGTTAAGAGAATATATGATGGTCTTAATGAAGGTGGAGCATTGATACTTTCTGAAAAGGTTCATGCTAAGAATGCAAAAATACAAGATATGCTTACATTCGTTTATTACGATTTTAAACGAAATAGTTTTTCTTCAGATGAGATATTAGACAAAGAGAAAAGTATCAGAGACCAGATGCATTTGTGGAGTGAATACAAAATCTTTGAGATGCTACGAGCCGCTGGTTTCGCCTCTAACAATCTTCAGTTGTTTTGGAGAAATCATCTATTCATTGGCATATTGGCGTGGAAGCAGCCTAGATATCGGTAACAAATGAACATCTTAATTTATCCAAGGGAGGATAGCCTCAGCCAAAATGACTGAGGCTTTTCTATTAGTTCAAGCCAGTTTCTTCTTCACATTTACGGCTGGCTC
>SXGT01190187.1_pt1 | contig 10770 bp, 16 predicted proteins | sample 3176221 | NCBI WGS metagenome assembly SXGT01 (sample SAMN11356862, study PRJNA531348) | freshwater metagenome | isolation source: freshwater sample F1-120 | place: China: Fuxian Lake, Yuxi | collected 2017-12-25
GGTATTGGCCTCGCGCGCGGCCACTCGGAAGGCGATCCGGTCATCGTCCTTGATCGGTAGGCCGTAGGACATATCGGACTCGGTGCCCGACTTGGTCATCCACAGGTTCTGAGGCTTGTTGCTGGTGCCCGCCAGGCAGCGCCGCTGCTCGAAGTAGGACACCGCACCGGGATAGTTGCCCGCTCCAGAAAAAGCGGCGTCATAGGTTGGCGGCGTGATCCCCAGATCGGGCGCGATGTTGTCATCGACAATGGAAAGCGTGCCGGAAGGCGCCTGGCCGATGTAGCCGTAGATCCCGCCCTGAAGTTTATAGACGTGATACCGCGCCGCGCCGCTCACGGCCGCCCAACCCACCGTCACAATGCCGCCCGTCTCCAGCAGGTTGCCCCCGGCCGAAACTGCGCTCGACGCCACGGACTCGGAGATCCCGTCGGAATGGATCGCAGTCACCTTGTAGTAGTAGGTATATTTGACCGCCGTATGCCCGGAGGCCGTGGCAGTCACGGAGCTGGGCGCCGAGATTGGCGCACCGAAATCAATGGTTGTGAGCGTCCAGTTCGTGGCCCCCAGGCGGCGCAACTCTTTCGGCGCGTAATTCGGATGCACCAGCGTGAGCACATCGGCTGATTGCACGAAATGGATGTCGAACAGGTCGGCCTCTGCATAAGTATGTGCAAGCTCGTAAGGGCTGCCACCAGAAAGCAGCGTGGCCCCTTGAGTATGAAACCGGAAGTAGCCCGGACTCATCTCGATCACCATGGTCTGCGTGGTCGAGAAGGTGAACGGGATCAGCCGTGTTTTCTTGGTGGAGTCCTTGACCTCGCGAACATAGGCCGTGCCACCGCGGTTGCCCACCGGGCCATGTGGGAACACAATGAAGTTGCGGCAGGTCGCCAGTCCGGTCTGGTACTTGGCATCGTCAATGCGGCCGTAGAACTCCGGCGTGACCTCGCCCCCGGCGAAAGATCGTTGCAAGGTGCGGATGTTGGGCATGGCTTACCTCGTGATCTTGCCGTCGAACAGGTAGGGATTGGCAGCGCCGCGCAGCTCGATCCATTCGGGCGTGTGCGTGGGGGTTTTCTTTCGCTGGTTGGCATCCGAGATCCGCGCCTGCGCCAGGAACGCCTGGAACATCATCATGCAGCGCTTGGCCTCCGCCCGTCCGGCATCCCCCTTGACCACCGGCCCGGCCAGGTAGGATGCCAACAACCAGGTCAAGGCCGAAGTGAACAGCGGCGGAAATTTCGTGGTGTCGCTCACCGAAATCGTGTAGCGCACAGACGCATCGTCGAGATTGCTTCGGATCAGCGCGGTGCCATCGGTGTCGGTGTCGGTCTCGAACTCTTCGCCGTCGTCTTCAGGCGAGGCTTCTGCCGGTAGCACCGTCAGGATCCGCAGCGCACCGCTCGGATAGGCGTAGGCGTAATCCCAGTTGAAGGTGTCCTTGTTCAGCGCCTTGAGCGTCGCCCGGCGCGTGGCGAAGGTCCAGTCGTGCATCTCGAGCAGCGCGTCGCGCGCCACCGGGTAGAACCGCGCGCAGTGCTCGGCCTGGGCCGAACCTTCGGGCGGATTGATTGAGGCCACATTGGCATCGTCACCCAGATGGGCGAGCGCCAGGTTTGCAATGTCAACAACCGATGCCATTACGGTCTCCTAAAAAAGACGGGGGCACTCAGACCCCCGCAAACTGCTCCCAGTTGCTTCCCTGAGAAGAAGGAGTCAAATGAGGTCGGCACCCTCGATCATCTTGGCGTCCTGCGCTGCGATCTCGGAGAAGGTGTTCGGGCCATCAACTTTGGCCTTGCCCTTGGGCTTGACCTTGGCCGGCTCGCTGGCGCCAACCTGCTCCATATAGGCAGCCGGCTTGACCCCATCGGGTAACTCGAACACATCGCCCGGCCGGTAGCGCCGGCCGTTGATGAAGCACAGGTGGCTAGTCTTGACGCGAGCACCCATCATTCACCTCAGTTGGTCGCGTCGGCGTAAGCCGTCCATCCGCTGACAGTGGCCGCGATCCCTGCGGAAACACTGCCTGCGGTCAGGGCCGCGGTGCCCACATTGGCGATCAGACCAATGTAGCGCTCGGCGCTGTTGGCGTTGATCTTGATGCGGGTCTTGTAACCCGCGATCAAGGTCGCCTTGCCAATGGCCCCGGTGGAACCGTGGGTTGTGGCCGTGCCGTCGGTGGCCACCGCCGCTTGCGCGTCGGACGCCACTTCGAAGTCCACAGTAGCCGCCCCTGCCGAAGTGACCGCTGTGTCCACGGTAATCACAACTTCAATGGTTTCGCCTTCGCCGATGGCGCGGGTGGCGCCCAGATCGATAACATCACCCACCAATTGGCGGCCGGTGCCGGAGGTGCCGAGCGCGGTGGCATCGGCAAATTCATTGCGTTCGTCGAGGATCATGATTGATCTCCTTTCTCAATTAAGAAACAACGGCTTCGTTGGCGGCCAGGGCGTCGCAGCGGCGCACCGGAATGCCGTCGAACATGGTGACGTGCTTGCCGCCCACCTGATCCATGGTCAGGGTGGAGCTGGCCACCTTGTTCATGATCTGGCGGCGCAGGAACGACTTGATCTTGCGGCTGGTGTAGAACACCGGACGGCCCATCGACAAGGACGGGATCAACTCAGTGGCTTGCGTCATCAAGTCGATCAGATCCGCGCCGGAGGCCGCGTCTTTGACCAGGTTGGACAGGTCGATATTGGCGATGCGCACGACATAGCGCCAATCCCGCACGGTCAGGCCACAGTCCCAGCGGTAGTGGGTGCGATAGGCTTCCATGCGGCCATTGCTGCCGTCGATGTTCTCAACGGTCACCTGGCCCTTGTCTTCCATGTACAACCCCCCTTTGGAACCCTTCGGGAAGATGCCGTGCACGGTGTTGGCGCCCCAGACCACCAGATAAATCGAGTTGTTGTCGGAACCCGACCCGGAACCCGTGATGATGTTCTCGGCGTTGGCCGCGGACAGCGAGTTGAAGCGCGGAGCAAAGCCGGTAAAGGCTTCGGGTTCCGTGCCCTCGTTGCCGTAGAACAGCGTCGAGGCCATCTCCTGATTCATGCCCTCGATGTGGGCGCGATCTTCCGAAAGGCGGAAGGCGGCCGTGTTGCCATTCAAATCGGCCAATGCCTTGTCAACCTCGGCATAGGCTTCCAGCATGCCGCAAGCGTCGGTGACTTGAGCGGTCGTGCTCTTGGTCGGCTGGACGCCGCCATAGAGTTTGCGCCAGGTGGGCGTCGGCAGGCCGGTGCGAATGGTCGTGCGGTGGCCGGTGGGCAAGTTGCCTTCCAGCCAGACCATATCGTCCAGCACTTCGTTGGTTTGCGACAAAAGGTCGGCGATGGCGTCGATCTTGCCGTTCGGATCCAGACGCTTGGTCACGTCCAGAAGGGTGGGATGGATTGCGGACAGAGTAGACATGGTGGTTTCTCCTTATGCCTGATTTGGAAAGAGGCGCTTTGCCGGATCGTTGGATGCACCAGGTGCGCCCTGACCCATGACAAAGTGGTCCTCGCTGATTGCCTTGCCGGCACGGTAGAACACGCGGATCACCTCCGGGTGGTTGCCGAGACCAGACTGGTTAAGCAGTTCGCGCAACTCAGGAGTCCCGAACTGATCCATCGCCCTCTTGGCAACGGCAAGGTTTGCAGAGAGCTTGTCGCCCCCGTACTCCTTGTCGGCCGAGGCTGCGCTGGCCCATTCGGTGCGGGCCTGCGTGAGCAGTTCCGCCTGACGCGACGCCATGGCCGGGGCCATCTTGTCGATCATCTTCTGTGCTGCGCCCTGCGATAGGTTCAACTCCTTGGCCACTTCCGAGAACGACGAAATGGCCATCGGGTCCATGTTGACCCCCTCCGGCATCGCGAACTCGGTATAGGCTTCGGGAGCGCCGTCAGCCTTGACCTGGGTCGTGGTGGCCTCTGGTTGCCCTTCGCTGGACTGCTGCGGTGTCGCCGAAGCATCGACCGGTGGCGTCTGCGAGGACGCTGCGGAATCCGCTACGGCGGGTTGCGACGCGGTTTGGCTTTCAGGGGTCGTTGCAGCCTGTTCCGTCATCAGTGTTTCGTTCATTGTTGGCTTCCTTGACCATGGTTGGGTAAAGTTCAGGGCAGGTCGCATGGATCAATGCCATGGCGCGCAGACCTTCGTTCCTGTTTCCTTCTGCAAATGCCATTGACATTGCATTGGTGTTGAACGAAAGCCGGAACACCCCGGCCCGATCGAGTTGCCGCCAGACAATCCGGCGACCACGCTTGCTGCTCATGAGCCACTTCAGATCCGACTCCTCGGTTTCGCGTTCGAGGCGCTCATGCAGCTCATCGCTGGCCTTTTTGCGTTCCTGACCACGAAGGTCCATGGGGTCGTATCCGCTCATGGGAGACAAAGGTACTGACCTTGTGGCAAGATAGGCGCACCCCTCATTCTGCGCAGGCAATTTGCTGCTGTTGAGTCCTTATGGCGCTGGTCTCTTATGATGATTACTTTGCGTGTGAACGCGGCGATCAGACGGCCTGTGCCCACATTCAAGCGCAACATCAATCGCAGGAGCGAATGGATGATCTCTTGGCTGTGCTGCCATCCATCCTGATTACCGTTGCGCTCTTCATGGCCGCGATCGTGCTGGTCCGCAAGGTATACCTCGCACGCCATCGGGTATCGCACTGGATATCCCTGAGACTGAACACGCCGCTTAAACGGCTTTGTGCGGTCGCATCCCTATTTATATGGGCGCTTGCCGCCTTCCGCCTAACCCACGACCTCGATTATGGCGACGATCTTAGGCTTACCACCCTGCTGATCCTCCTGGCCGCCATCGCATTGCCTGTTATCGCCTTCACCCGGCTGTCAGACTGGATAAAGGGCGGTAATTAGGCGTTGTATCCAGAAAACAGGCTCATGATATCGTTGGCCGCATTGGACTCGTCAGTCTTGACCGTCCCCAGTTTGGATGCGGCATCGGCACCCTGCTGCATCGCCGCCGCCTGCGCTTGAGCCGCCTGCGCCTGGGCGCGCGATTGCCGCACCAGGGCCACCTTGTCGTCCGCCGTGATGAGTTCCGGATCCACACCGAGCATGTCGGCATAGAGATCCGCCCACTTGTCGGAATCGAACTTGTCGAGCACGTCGGGCTTGATTGCGGCCACCGCCCCCAGGTTGCCCACGAAGCGATCCACCGAGTTCGTCCCCACGGCACGCTGCGCCTGGGCCAGCATCGAGACGAATTCCACATTGATGTCCTGCCCCTGCAATTCCGCGGGCGGCGGCGGAACGATACCAGCCTCCAGCATGGCGGTGAAGGTCATCTCGACCATCGGATCGAGAAGCTCGTTGTGCAGCCGCTCCAGCACCGGGCCGAGCATCAGCAACTTTTCTTCATGGCGCTCCGCCACTTCGGTGGCCGTCATGTTGCTGACCGGCGCACTGGCTAACATCAGGAACAGGTCAGCATAGAAAGCGGAACTGATCCGGCTGCGCACATCCTGGATGTCCGCAAGCAGATGCGACAGGTCGATCTGCGTCTCGAACGCGGTACGGATACCCCCATTGGCCACCGCGGTGTCGACATAGGTCGCCCCACCCGGCAGCGTGTTCACCCCTTGATTCTTCAGGGCCGTCGGCACCTGCAGGGGCGGTTTGGTCTTGTAGTCGATGCCCTGGGCCTTGCGCAGTTGCTCATGCTGGAGTTGCCGAATATCGCCCAGCGCCTCCATGCCGGGCGAGTACCCATAGACATCCCCACCCGAGACAGCCCAGCGCGGACATAACCCGCGGAACTCGCGGAACCCGGACTCGCGTAAAACATCTTCCTTCTCACCGGCACGCTCGAAGTAGATCGACTTGAATGGCATGTTCTTGCTGTCGCGCAACTTGGGATCACGATCAAGTCGCGGCTCGATGGTATGCACGACGGTGATCCAGGCGTCCAGATTACCCGCATCGTGCAGGCTCTTGACATGCCGGCTCACCTTATCAATACCGAACTCGGCCACCATCTGGGCCACCGTGTATTCAAACTCGCGGTAGAGCGTATTGACCCGGCCGCGGGAATCTGTCGCGAGGGCATACTCGCCGATGGTCAACGGATAGTGATGCACGACGGTGTCAAAGTCATTGAGCATGACCGAGGACGCCGTGCCGAAGGCGCCAAGTTCCTCGTAGATGCCATGCAGCGCCCGGTAGGTGTTGGACCGAGCGAAGATGTTGAGCATCTGGCGCGTGACCTGGTTCAGCCAGAGTTTTACCGCGTCGGACTGCATCAAGTCCATGTCGGCTGTGGCCAGTCGGAACCAGGGGCGGGCCGGACTTGTCATCCCGGCCATCATGCCTGCCGCCAATACCCGCAATGACCGCGTGGCGGTAGAGTCGTAGATGTTGTTGTGGCGCTTGCCACCGTTGTTGACATCGGAGGTCATGAATCGACCTGATCGCGGCAGCAGGTAGTCCGAAACCTCCCGCCAATGCGAATCCCAGCTTGACCGTTCGCTCTTCAGCGCCGACCAGCGCTGCGTCAGTTTTTCGCGCGGCGTGAGTTTCTCTGTCATATTCAACTCCCGAATAGCTTGTTGGCCACGCCCAGGTCCTCGCGTTCAGATCGGCCAGCGGACATATCATTGCCAGGCGCGTTGACAGTGGCGCCGTTTCTATTTTCAGAGGCGGCGGGCCTCCCTGCTAATGGTTCACGGGTGAGGCCTTTTTCAGCGTCAACCATCTTGAACACGTTAACCAGAATATCATTAACATCATTCCCGAACAGCGTTCCCATGATCAGCCTCCGAGCAGGGTGTTCTTGCCCAGGGACAAGGTATTTGGATCGACCCCGGCAGGGCCTGTGAGCATGGTGCTCATCGGTCCGGTAGCGCCCATATTGCCAGCCGCCGTGAGCAATGCGCCGGTATCCGGCGTCTTGCGGTTGGCCGCGTTGACGGCCTCATCGGCCAGCTTCTCCTGCTTCTGTGCGGCAGCGCGGGCCTCGTTCTGAGCAGCGGTCTGCTTCTTGGAGGCCTTTTCTCCGGCGTAGATCGAATAGGCCGTGCTAGCGACGGCAGCGGTAGCCAAGACGGTAGTGGCAGTAACAGCTCCAGACATGTCAATCTCCTGTAATGGTGACGGTGTCCTGCCCGTCGCCAATGCGCGACATCAACAGGCTAGCTTCGTCAGTGAATTGCGCTTCAGCCTCTTCGACCGTCTTCGCAGTGGTTGGGAAAATCATGGTGACATCGGTATCTTGATGCGCAACCCAGGCCTGTTTGCGCCCGGCCGATGCCGGTAACACTTGATAGCCACAAAGCTCGGTAACATCATCGCCAATGGTCACAGTGCAATGGCCGCTCACAATGACCATCGTCGGGATCTTGATGAGCGCCCCTACCAACGCGGCACCCTTTGGTATGGTGATCGTCCTGGCATACATTCCGCCATGAATCACATGATCGGTATCAATTGTCAGTTGCGGCGCTTGCCGCACGATATTTTCCAAGGCGATCACCTTGCCGATCATTTCACGGCTCGCCGGGAACATCTGGACCTTGCGGACGGCCAGTCTCATACCAGCCCCCTCACAAAAATATGATTTGAGAGGCGGTACCCCACTTTGGGGAGGATGAGATCAAGCCTGCTGTTGGCGGGTGCCGATATGAACAGTGCCCTGGCCCCCAGCGCCTTGGCATGGTTTTCCGCGGCCTTGAGCAGCCCTGTTCCAGCACCTCCTTTGCGCGCATCAGCACACACAAAGAAGCTCTCTGTGGTTGCAATAGGTCGGTCATAATGCGGGACTTGAGTGACGATCATGGCCAGCACACCCACCAGCTCATCGCCCCTGAAGGCACCGAAGGGGTGCAGCACCCCGGCCTGATACAGGCGCTCATAGGCCTCCACCTGCGGGGCATGGTAACTCAGCTCCGCGGGCATCGCTTCGCGGGCATATTCATCCCACAAGACGGCCGCATTAGGCGCGTTGTAGATCTCACAGGCTTGACAGAGGCGGATGGTGACAGGTTCCATGTCGCCAGAGGGTATGCCCCGGCGGCATGGATAGGCGCACCCTAGACGCGAGCGTAAGGGTCGTAATCTTTGGAGGGCGCCGTAGTGGGTATGCCAGCCACGGCCACCGGCTGGGCATAGGTGAGCGCCAGGGCATCGGCCAGGTCGGGCGACCCGGCATCCGGCAGGCGTTTTTTGATCTCATCCTTGCTCTCAAGTTGAATTCGATTAGCCGCGTCGTATTTATAGGTAGGCGTGGCCAGCTCCAGCTTGAGCGCGTTGTCGTTCGGGATCGCCAGGCCGGTACGCACGGCCTCGGCCATCAGGTGCCACATCTCCGTGCGCTTGTTGGTGTAGAGCGCATCGTTCGCCCGGCCCCCGAAGTTAACCTCGATCACATCAAACCCGATCTGACGCAGCCGGTCAATCACCCCAGAACCAGCCCCGGCATCGATGAACACCGCATCCGGCTTCCATTGCTCGATCTTGGCCGCCACCCGCCCCGCCAAGTCCATGTTGTCCAGGCCGCGATAGACCAGCGGGGCAAAGGCCTGCAACCCCTGCCGAGGAAAAATCACGCTGCGGTCATCACCAAAGCGCGCAGGATCGACCCCCAGGATGCGCGGGGCATAGTCCATGCTGCCGGGCCGATAGACGCGCTGTGCGGCGGCCTCAACATCGGTCAGGCTCAGGAGTTGGTCATCCCCAGCGGCAGAGAAGTCGCAGAGATACTCACGCGCAAAGGCCTGCTCACTCATCGCGGCGCGCAGGCGAGCCACCTCGACCGGGTCCAGGGCGTCGGTGTCATAGACCGTATAGCGCGCATGTGCCCAGTCCGGTTGATTGCCCGCGGCAAAATACAAGGTCGAGAAAAGATTGATGCCCTTGGGTGTTCCGACGAACCAGGCCCACCCCTTGCGGTCGGAGAGCGCCGGCTGCAGGATCTCATCCCACACCTCCGGCTTGATCTGCGCCACCTCGTCGATCACGCACCCATCCAGGCGAACGCCACGCATCGCGTCCGGGTTGTCGGCACCGAACACGCGCACCTGGGCGCGGTTGTGTCTGAAAGTCACAGCCAACTCCGACTCGCTGACCTCGACCGCCCCCACCGAGACCAGAGGGGCCACCATCTGCTTGAGCCGCGACCAGGCGATAAGTTTGGCCTGCTTGAGGAAGGGCGCCACATAGAAGTAAAGCGGTAAATCGAGGGCGTTTTTAACAGCCGCGTCGAGTATCTTTTTGAGCGCGATCTCCGTCTTGCCGGCTCGCCGATGCAGGGCCATGACCATGAACCGCTTGCCCACAGAAAGCCTGGCGCACTCGCGTTGCCAGTGGCGCATCGGGAACCCGAACCGGACAGCGCCCTCACTCATGCAACAGGATCGTCAAACTCACTCACGATCTGCAATTGAACCCGCGCATCACCCTGCACATGCAGCGGGATCAACTTGCTGGCCAGCTTGTAGAACTCCGTCGGGTTTTGGGTTGCCCACACCCGCAAGCTCGCCACGTCTGACTGTTGCAAATAGTTGAACGCCTCCTCAAACGCGGCCTTGATCGAAGCCGTGGCCTTGTTTGGGCATCCCTTACGGGACCCGCCAGGCGGTTTTCTGCCTGATCCTTTCATGACATTTTTCTCCATCTTTCCAACACTTTCCGGCACTTTGCTACATAAATCAACGCGATAGGCGCACTGTCCTTTTTTTTGTCTGCCAAGCCAACTGACAGCGTTTTCGCCCCTTACAAATGTTTCGGATATGGCTTTTGCTCATCCCGAATACTTGGGCAATTTGTCGATAGCTCATGCAGTCATCCCGCATCTGCAAAATCTGATCGATCTGATGATTGGTTAGTTTGGCATTGTGATGATCCTGGCCGATGACATACCCCAGATCATTGACAGCCACATATTCATTGTTTTCCATTCCGGCGCCCCTCGACGATGCCATCCGAATCCATCACAAATCGTGTTCCAGCATGAGCACATCGATGATGCGCGATCATGACGCTCTGATACTCTGGCGTGCAATCAGCACAATATCCACTTCCACCGGCAGGCCAACACGCCCGGGCCGCTTCGCGCCAAAGGTCGTACTGCTGGTCCGAAGAAAAGCACGGCGGACATGACTCCATAAAACCTCTCCATATCAACCACCACAATCCTTTAGTTCCTTCAGCTTGACCTTGTAGTGGGCCTTGATGGCCTGAAGTTCGCTGCTTGTGTATTTCCGTGATGTTTGATCGGCTTCGAGGGCTTCGACCGCTTCCCGCCCGATCCTGGCGATCAGGCCAAGGCGGTAGTCCACTGCCCTACCCGATCCCCAGCGGTTGCATTGCTTGCGCTGGCCGTGGGCGTTGCGCTCGTCAAACCGGAGGTGAGGAGCGGAACCCGTCGAGCGATAGTGGCCGCAGTCGAATCCGCCGCCGGTGAGGGCATCCGCCTCCACAACCAAAGGGAGGCCGCAGCAGATGCAGGGCTTGTCCTTGTCCCGCGCCCGGATGAAGGCATTGAAGGCGACCTGGGCTTCCTTCATCCAGGCCGAGCGGGTCTTGAGCTTTTCCAGGCGGGCCTTTGTCTCCCTGGCGGCGGCTCTTTCGGCTCGCGCCTTCTGCCTGGCGGACTCAAGTTGGCCCCACTCCACAGCACAGGCGATCTCCCCACAGACCTTCTGGCCCATGCGCAGCCGCTTGAACTCGGCGTGGCAGATGCGGCACCTAGCCATCCCACCGCTCCCAGTCCGGACAAGAGAACCGAACATCCAACTCGGTGGATGCGTAAGA
>SXGT01076323.1_pt1 | contig 10769 bp, 13 predicted proteins | sample 3176221 | NCBI WGS metagenome assembly SXGT01 (sample SAMN11356862, study PRJNA531348) | freshwater metagenome | isolation source: freshwater sample F1-120 | place: China: Fuxian Lake, Yuxi | collected 2017-12-25
GACGACACCTCGGCTTCCAGCTCCGCCACCCGCTCGCGCAGCGCCGCCGATGCCGCCTCCACCTCTGCCAGCGTGTAGCGCGGCGTGATGTGCTGCGGACAATTCCAGTCGAAGGCATCGAGGTCGATCACGGCCACGCGCTCCACACGGGCGCGGTAGTCCGGGAGCTCGACCGCAGCCACGAGCTGCGGGTCCGCATCGGCCACCTCGAGGAAGCGGAGGTGGCCGAGCAGCTTCAGGCGCCGGCGGTTGGGGTAGTCCATCACGATGATCGACACCCGGTCGTCGCGCGCGGTGTTGCCAGCCGAGACGAACTGGCGATTGCCGCGAAAGTCGGCGAAGGCGAGTTGCGTCGGCCCGACCACGCGCAGGAAGCCACGCGGTCCGCCGCGATGCTGCACGTAAGGCCAGCCGGTCTCGCCGACGCTCGCGAGGTAGAAGCTGTCGGCTGCCGCGAGGTACTCGACCTCGCGGGGGCCGAGCCCGTCGCCGGGCTCGGCCTCGCTCTGCATGCGGGCGTAGGTGCCGCGGGAGCCGTGCTTCGCCTGCAGCGCCTGCACAGCGGGTGTGAATGCGATTTCGGCGAAGTGCTTCACGACGTCTCTCCCCTTACGCGGCCTGGCCGGCTTGCTTGTCGAGCAGTGCGACTTTGGGGAAGTCGATGTCGACCCGCGTGGCCTTGCCCAGGATGTTGGTGAACACGTTGAGCGCCACGATCGAGATGATCTCGACGATCTCGGCGTCCGTGAGCCCCGCGGCGCGCGCGGCGTCGAATTCGGCGGTCGTGACCTCGCCCAGGTTGTCGTTCAGCGCGCGGGCGAAAGCAACGACGGCAGCGGCGCGAGCATCGGCCGAGTTGCCCTGGCGGTTGAGCAGCATCTCGCTGGAAGACAGACCCGCGTGCCGACCGATGGCCGTGTGGGCCGAGACGCAGTAATCGCAGCCATTGCCTTCGGCGACGGTGAGCGCGATGCGCTCCTGCATGGCCTTGTCGAGCGAGAACTGGCCGGCGGCACCGTACAGGCCGAGGAAGCCCTCGAGCGCTTTCGGCGAGTTGGCGAGGATGCGGATGAAATTCGGGGTGACACCGAGCTGGGCCTGCACGGCATCTAGCAGCGCTCGCGCGGCGGGCGGGGCAGTCTTCGGGTCGACGATCTGGACGCGTGACATGGGTGGAACTCCTGGGTGGGGGGCTGCCGACCTGTTCGGCTGCCCGATGGAGGAGCATCTTGGGGTTATGCATGGATTGGATAAATGGCTACTATTGCACTTGATTACTGCGTTTCGTGTATCAATACTCGGCAGCAATGGACAAGCTTCGCGCCATGAGCACCTTCGTCCGCATTGTCGAAGCGGGCAGCCTGAGTGCGGCGGCGGAAGCCCTGCAGCTCTCGGGCCCGTCAGTCGTGCGCTCGCTCGCCGCGCTCGAGCGCGAAGTCGGGGTGCGGCTCCTCAACCGTACCACGCGGCGCTCCTCGCTCACGGATGAAGGCCGCGAGTACTACGAGCGCTGTCGCCGCGTGCTCGCGGAGGTCGAGGCCGCCGATGCGCTGTTGAACGCGCGGCAGGCTGCGCCGCAGGGGCGCCTGCGGCTCACGGCGCCGCTCGCCTTCGGGCGTCTGCATATCGCCCCGCTGGTGCGCGAGTTCATGGCGCGATTCCCGGCGGTGGAGGTGGAGCTGCTGCTGCTCGACCGGGTCGTGGACCTCGTCGAGGAAGGCGTCGACCTCGGCGTGCGCATTGCGCAGCTGGCCGAATCGACGCTCGTGGCGGTCCGCGTCGGACAGACGCAGCGGGTGGTGTGCGCGGCGCCCCGCTATCTCACGTCTGCCGGCGTGCCGGCGAAGCCACAGGATCTCGCGCAGCACCGCTGCGTCGTGTTAACCGGCCTTGCGCCAGACAACGAGTGGACCTTCGCGACGAAGCCGGCGCGCGTCGCCGTGCGCCCGGTACTCCGCACCAACCAGTTCGACGTGGCGCTCGACGCCTGCCTGGCGGGCATCGGCTGCGGGCAATTCCTGTCGTACCAGGTCGATGCTGCAGTGAAGGCCGGCAAGTTGAAAGCGATTCTGGCGAATCACGCACCGCCGCCGGTGCCGATCCAGCTGGTCTACCCGCACGCCCGGCTCCTGTCGCCGAACGTGCGCGCGTTTGTGGAGCTCGCGCAGAAGCGACTGCGGAATCGCTAGTCCGGCGGCGGTACCAGCGGAATCGCCGGCAGATTCGGTATCCGCGGCATCGGCCAGAAGCGCGGCAACGACTCGACCCGGCGCAGCCATGCCTCCACCGCCCGGTACGGCCGGGTGTCGATCCCGCCCTCCGCCGCGAGCAGCGTGTAGGGGTAGCAGGCGACGTCCGCGACGGTGGCCTGCGGCGTCGCCAACCATTCACGCGTTTGCAGGTGGTCGTCCATGAGCCGGAGCAGCGCGTAGCCGCGGCTGACGGCGCGATCGTAGTCGAGCGGCCAGCGCAGGAGCTTCACCGCACGGGCGGCGGTCAGCGTGTTCTGGATCTCGTTCCCGGCCACCGACAGCCAGCGCATCACGGCTGCAAGCGCCTTCGGCTCGCGCGGCCACCAGCGCTCACTCGCGCTGCCGCCGTGCGCGGTGGCGAGATAAGCAAGGATCGCCTGCGAGTCGGTCAGCACCGTGTCGCCGTCGACCAGCACCGGAATCTGCCCGAACGGATTCAGCCGCAGGAACTCCGGGTTGCGGTGCTCGCCACGCGGAATGCTGACGCTCACGGCCTCGAACGGCACATCGAGGAGGTGCAGCATCAGTTCGGCCTTGTAGGCGTTGCCTGAGCCCAGGCCGGTGTAGAGCTTGAGTTGCATCGGGTATCCCGTAGAAATCTTCTCGCGACGCTGTCCGCGTCATGTGCCCTCCCGCCACCCCTTCGGCGCGACGCCCACCTCGCGCTTGAACGCGCGCGAGAACGCCGCTTCCGAGGAATACCCTACCTGCTCCGCTACCCTGGCGATACGGGTGCCCTGGCGCAGCGCATGCTTGGCCAGCTGTATGCGCCAGCGGGTGAGGTAGCCGAGCGGGGCGACGCCAACGAGGGCGGTGAAGCGCTCGGCGAATGCAGAGCGGGACAGATGAACGGCTGCGGCCAGCTCGTCGGCTGTCCAGGGATGTGCAGGTCGCTGGTGCATGAGGCCGAGCGCACGACCGACGACCGGGTCGACGAGGCCCGCGAGCCAGCCCGCACGCTCCGCGGGAACGGCCTCGAGGTGGCGACGCACGGCTTCGACGAACAGAAGCTCCGACACCTTGGCGAGGCTGCTCGCACTGCCGGGACGCGCCGCGACCGACTCCTGCGCGGCGTAGCGGAACAGCGTCTCGACCCAGGCGCCGGCCTCCCAGGCGCGCACATCGAGTCGCAGCACCCGCGGCAGCGCATCGATCAGCGGATGGCGGCCCGTCTCGCAGCCGATGTAGCCGCAGACGACGTGCGTCGCCTCACCGCCGCCGCCGTGGCGGATACGCGCCAGTCCACCGTCGGCACCGGGCGTGACGAGCGGGCCTGCTTCGACGGGCTCCAGATGCGGTGCACTCGCAAGGGTGTGGGGGTCGTTGCGGGGCAGCAGCACGACCTCGCCTGCGTTGAGTTCGACGGGTGGCGCGTTGCCAGTGCTGATCAGCAGGCGGCCCGCAGCGATGTAGTGATACGCCATTACGTGGGTCGAACGCGGCAGGGCGTGTTGCAGGTCGCGGGCCTCGACGTGCGAGACGATGGCCCAGGGCGCGGTGAACTGCGCGTCGAGGAACACCCCTCCGTCCAGGGCAAACACGCGGAGTACATCGGACAGGGTGTCCATGGGCCCATGGTAGCCGCACCACCGGCGTCCCGGTCATGAATGCCGGCGCTGCTGACATTCACGCCCGGCATGGCGCGGCGTAGAGTTCAGGCCATACGCTCCCGGGAGCGCCGCAACACAGGAGGCTGACCATGAAACTAGCCGATACCCGGACCGCCGACCGTGCCGCGGCGACGCCCCTCCCCCAGCTCGACGGCGGCTGGTTCCTCACCGACGGCGGCATCGAGACCGTGCTGATCTACCAGGATGGCATACCGCTGCCGGAGTTCGCCGCCTTCACCCTCCTCCGGACAGCCGAGGGACCCGACCAGTTGCGCCGCTACTTCCGCCGCTACCTCGACATCGCGGTGGCGACGCCGGGTGCGGGCTTCATCCTCGAGAGTCCGACCTGGCGGGCAGGCCTCGACTGGGGCGCGAAGCTGGGTTTCGATGCACGCGCCATGGAACGCGTGAACACCGACGCGGTAATGCTCATGCAGGAACTGCGCAACGCCTACGCGTCGCGTATCGACGGAGCCATCGTCGTCAGTGGCTGCATTGGCCCGCGCGGTGATGGGTACGTCGCCGGTCAACCGATGGCGCTCGACGACGCACGCACCGTGCACCAGCCGCAAGTGGACGTACTCGCCGCCGCCGGGGTCGACATGATCAGCGCGATCACCATGACGACCAGCGCGGAGGCAATCGGCGTGACCCGTGCCGCGGCCCGCGCCGACCGGCCCGTGGCCGTGTCGTTCACCCTCGATACCGACGGGCGGCTACCGAGCGGCGAGTCGCTGGCCGAGGCGATCGACGCCGTCGAGCAGGATGCTGCGGCCGGCAGCCATGCAGCACCCGCCTACTTCATGCTGAACTGTCTGCACCCGACGCACGCCGAGGGCGTGCTCGCTGCGCTCGGGGATCGACGCTCGCGCATCCGCGGACTGCGGGCGAATGCCTCGACGCTGAGCCACGCTGAACTGGATGTCATGACGGAACTGGATGACGGCGACCCGGTCGCGCTCGGGCGGGACTACCGCCGCCTGCAGAACCTGCTGCCGGCGCTCAGCGTTCTCGGCGGCTGCTGCGGAACGGACCATCGGCACGTGGCGTCGATGAGCATGCTCGCGCGAGTCTAGAGACACGCGGCCGGCGAATACGCCGAGACACCCCACCCAGGCACCATGGTCTTGCACCTCAACCCCGAGAAACTCCATCTCAGCAAGTGGACCGCGGCGCAGCCTGTGCGCAAGGAAAAGCACTTCATCGTCACGGAACTCATCAGGGATCCGGATGAGCGGGTCGTGGCCTGCCTGATCGAGGCGGTGCACAGCCGCCGTGCCCGGCGTATCGACTGGCGCGAACTGCAGGACGCGACAACGTGGTTGCAGGGCTGGCGCTAGCACAGCCTGCACGATTGTCGCCCAGCGCCGGACGCCTGTGCCCGCACATGGTGCATGCGGCGGCGGCACGCCCGGCGGGATTGGCGCAATGACGCCACGCGGTTGCAGTGGCACGCTTCCTGCAAAGTCTCCGCCTGGATCCCTGCTCGGAGCGCACCATGGAAGCTGCCCTTCTCGACCCCTCCTGGACCCAGGTCGTGCCATGGGCGCGTCCGTGGCGGACACGGAGTGTCCAGCGACCACCGATTCTCAACGCACCAAAACGCGTCACGTTAGCGGAACCCAACACAGGCCTGGCCGAGTCCGAATGGCAGGCAGCGTCTGCCGCGCTGGCCGCAGCGCGCGCTGAACTGGCAGCGCTCGACTCAGCCGAAAACGAGTGGCCGGTGATGATGGCCAGTCACGCCGTACATCTGGCGATGCGGCGCGTGCGCGCCGCCCAACAGGCGCTTGGTGGCGACGACGCGCAGTGGATCCCCTGACACCGGATTACGCCGGCCACTGACCACGCGGCGCATCCCGCTACACTGCGGGCATGGGTCCGTCGCACCTTTCTGCCGCCGTCCTGCCACTGGCCGTACTCCTCTCCGCCTGCGCGTCGCCGGAGCCTGACGCGCCAGCCGCGACCACTGACAGCACGCCCATCCTCTACTTCGCCAACTGGGACGGCGAGATCGGTCCGACCACGCTCGCGGATTTCGAGCGCGAGACGGGTATCCGCGTCGTGGTGGAGTCGCTGGTCGACAACGTCACGCTGCAGACGAAGCTCCTCGCCGGCGGCTCGGGCAGCGATGTCGTCGTGCCGGGTTCGAACTTCATCGGACCCCTGATCGACGCTGGCGCGCTGCAGCCCCTCGACCGTCGGCAGCTGCCGAACTGGCGGCATCTCGATCCGCAGATCCTCATCTCACTCGACCGCATCGATCCGGGCAACCGCCACGGCGTGCCCTACGTGTGGGGCACCCAAGCCTTCGCGTACAACGTCGCAGCCGTGCGCGCAGCGCTCGGCGCGGAGCCGCCACCGAGCTGGCGCCTGCTGTTCGATCCTGACTACACGCGCAAACTTGCGGACTGCGGCATCGCCTGGCAGGACAGCGCGGGCTCGATCATGGTGGATCTCGCCCTACTCGCGCTCGGCGCCGACCCGGCGGGCGAAAGCCTCACCGACCTCGCTGCTGCAGAGCGGACGCTGCGCGCCGTCCGGGGCGACGTGCGCTACCTCGACAACAGTGGCCGCTTCCAGGGTGATCTCGCAAGCGGCGCGATCTGCATTGCCACCGGCGCGAGCGGCGAACTCGCGCAGGCGCGCGACCTGGCGCGCGAGACCGGCCAGGGTATCGACATCCGCTACGTGATCCCGGAGGAAGGCGCACTCACCTGGATCGACCTGCTCGTCATTCCCGCCGATGCGCCGCACCCCGCGGCCGCGCACCGGTTCATCGACTTTCTGCTCCGACCCGAGGTCATCGCTGCGGTGACCAACGCCTCGCGCTATGCGAACGCCAATCGGGCGGCACTGCCGCTCATCCATCCGTCGGTGCGCAGCGATCCGGCGATTTATCCCGACGAGGCGAGTCGGGCGCGGCTCAAGCTCGTGCCGGCCGAATCGGCGGCCTACGCCCGGGAGCGGACGCGGATGTGGACGCGCGTTCGCACCGCGCGCGATTAAGATGGCGACATGGGCAGCTGGTCACTCGCCGTCGGAGCCGCCGTCTTCCTCGTGCTTCTGGGGCTTGTGACCCACTGGAGCCTGATCGTGCTGGGGGTGGCCTTGCCCGTCTGGCCCGTCTTGAGCGAGCTCATCCGGCGCCGCCGCGAGCGTGGCGGCCGCTAGAAGCGAATCGTCGGCGGGACGTTCGCCAGCGACCAGACCTCGAATGGCACGAGCTTGCTCGCGAACGGGTCGGAGTACAGCTGATCCACCAGCCAGCGCTTTTCCATGGTTTCCTTGGCCAGCAGGTCAGCCGGCGTGTACGGCTGCTTCGCGCGCTGCTCGATCAGGTCGAGGTAGGCGCCCACGAACTGGTCGAACAGCTCCGACACGAACTCGAAAGACTTGCGCGTATCGCCCGGAAACACGGGCGGGCCATAGAAGCTGACACCCGCATCGTCCGGGCGGCGACGGAAATCGGCGACCGTGTCCTCGGTGCCCTTCACCATCAGGTAGCGGTACACCTTCGGGTCACGCCCGTACTTCGTGAAGTGCGCGTCGACCATCGACTTGATTGCCGCCATGTCCTCGGCATTGCGCGTCCCGTTCATGATGCCGAGCCAGCCGCCAGCGAAGGACTGGCCGCTCGTGTAGAACTGCGTCACCACAGTCGCGTGCAGCATGCCGACCAGCGGCGTCTTCGCGTGGATATCGATCGAATAGAACCGGCTCCACACCAGTTCGCCGCCCTGGCGGCCCTCCTGCTGCTTCTTGCCGATCGCAATCATCGAGCCGGACTTGGCGACGGGCTCGCCGCGCGTTACGCGCACGAGGTAGTCGGTGTCGTCTGTCTGTCGCTCGAGAACCTCCTGCGCGAATCCGCCGTTCATGCGACTGACGCGGCCGAAATACTTCTCTTCCATGCGGCTGATGAAAGCCGTCATGTCGCGTGCAATGGCCTGATCGGCAGGCGCGAGCCGCAGTAGCCGCTCGTCAACAGTCGCGTCGGCGGCGAGCGTCATCGCCGGGTGTCCGGCGAGCAGCGCAATGAGGGGCAGCAGCACGAGTCGGCGGCAGGCATTGGTCATGGTCACTCCACGGCGGCGCGGGTAAGCTGTCGCCCCCAGTTTGCCACGTTGAATGGCCCGGTTCGACCGCGACGCGGTTGCGAGTCCGTCATGCGCTTTGCCCTCCTCGGCCTTTACAACTCAGGTACATCGACGCTCGCTGGCATGTTGCATCGCCTGGGCGCCAACCTCGGTCCGCCGTTCTGGCAGCAGCGGCCGGGTCATGACAGCAAGGTGTACGAAGCCGACGATCTGGCACGCGAGCTGCGTCGCTGGTGGGACGAACCGCAGCTGGTCGAACGGGTGAGCGCGCCTGAGCGTGTCGCCTGGCTGCGCGACTGGATCGCACGGCAGGAATCCCGCACCGCTGCCGCCACTGGCGCGAAACACCCCCTGCTCTCGCTCTGCGGGCCGGAGCTGGCTACGGCGTGGGGTGCGGAAACCCGATTCATCTGGGCGCGACGCCCGCTCGAGGATTCCATCGCCGGCCTCGCGCGCCGGGGCTGGTGGCCGGGCCGGGAAGCGGCAATCCAGCAGCGGCTCTGGGAGGCACTTGCCCTGTTCGCCGACTCCGGCAACCGGCTGCTCACGTTCGATTGGGGGCAAGTGCGTGACGATCCGTTCGAAACGGCTGCTGCGCTCGCTGACTGGCTGGATCTCCGTCCCGACGCCGGGCAGCTGGCAGCCGCCGCCGCGTTCGTACGGACCAGCTGACGTGACCACTCTCAGCGACGACATGCTGCGGGATCTGCGTGCGCAGATGGAAGCGCGCATGGTCGCTGCGGCACCCGGACTGATCGGCGTGCGCACTTCAGGGCGGACACCGGGCACCGGTGTCGTCAGCTGCGTCGTGCGCGACGAAATGACGCACCTGCCGCATTTCCTTGCGCACCATCGCGAAATCGGCGTGCGACGCTTCGCCTTCGTCGACAACCTCTCGAGCGACGGAACGGTTGACTACCTGCTGGCGCAACCGGACTGCGATGTCTACCGGCACGATGGCGACGTGCTCGCGGCGGCGTCCGGCGCCGTCTGGCGCAACCTCCTGTTGCGGCGCTACCCGGACGCGCCCTGGCAACTCGGCATCGACGCGGACGAACTCGCCGTTTATGACGGCTGGCCCGGTCGCGAAATCGATGCAGTGGCCGCCGCGCTGACGCGGGCCGGCCGCGGCAGCGCCACCGGCATCATGATCGACCTGTACGGCCCGGGGCCCATCCTCGAGACCCGCGTCGGACCGGGCCAGAGCCTGCTCGAGGCCTGCCCGCTCTTCGACGGCGACGGCTACACCATTGAGCAGCCGGCCGACTGGCGCGCCGAGAATTTCCCCCGGCTCAATATCCGCGGCGGACCGGAAATGCGCGCCATTCGTGGTCGGTCCGAGTACGGCTGGCTCGCGAAGAATCCGCTGATCCTCGCTGCGGACGTGGTGTTTCGGGACACGCACACGGTGCTGCCGGTGGAACAGAATTTCGCCCACCCGCAGCTCGCGATCCTGCACCTGCGTTGGTTCGACCACTTCGCCGGCAAGCTCGAGCGGGTACGTGAATGGCGCCAGCACAGGCCCGGTTCGATCCATGCCTATGAGCAGGTCGCTGCCCGGCTCGAGGCCGAGCCGGGGTTCTCCTTTTCCTATGCGGGCTCCCGGCGCCTCGAGAGCGGACGCCAGCTGGTGACACTCGGCCTCATCGACCCGATCGCTGCCTGACCGCCGGCGGCTCGCACCCAATCGCCGCTTTCCTTTTTTCATTCAGGAACATGGCGTTACGAGTCCCCGCCCGAGGCTTACTTTTCCTCATATGGTTCTGCGGACCGCGACTATCCGGGCCGGGCGGGCACCGCTAAGCTGGCGACATTAAATAGAGGGTGCCGGGTGCACCCCCTCTGCCCAATCAACCAGGTTCTCTCATGCCCGATGCCGTCCAGATGGTCATCGCCAACCGGCTGCGCGATGGTTTTACCGTCTTCCTGGCCCCGGGCGACGTGTGGGTCGAGGCGATCGCCGATGGCGCGATCGCACGCACCGACGAGGAGGCGCAGGCTCTCCTCGCCCGGGGTGAACTGGCGGCGAAGCGCAACATCGTCGTCGCACCCTATCTCATCCCGGTGATCGTGACGGACGGCGAGCGCCGGCCGAAGGAATGGCGCGAGGCGATTCGCGCTTTCGGGCCCACAGTCGAGACCGGCAGGACGGTTTAGCCCCATGTACCGCTACGACGAATTCGATCATGCGCTGGTGCGCGAGCGCATCCAGCAGTTCCGCCGCCAGGTCGAGCGGCGCCTGAAGGGCGAGCTCGACGAGGAGCAGTTCCGGCCGCTGCGGCTCATGAACGGACTCTACCTGCAGCTGCACGCCTACATGCTGCGCATCAACGTGCCCTACGGCACGCTGTCGTCGCGGCAACTGCGCCGCCTTGCCCACATCACCCGGACCTACGACCGCGACTTCGGCCACGTCACCACGCGGCAGAACCTCCAGTTGAACTGGATCCGCCTGCACCAGGTACCGGACCTGCTCACCGAGCTCGCCGAAGTCGACATGAACGCGATGCAGTCCTCGGGGAACTGTGTGCGCAACATCACGTCCGACCAGTTCGCCGGGCGCATCAAGGAAGAAATCGCGGATCCCAGGCCGTGGTGCGAGATCATCCGGCAGTGGTCGATCCTGCACCCGGAGTTCTCCTACCTGCCGCGCAAGTTCAAGATCGCCGTAACGGCCTCGCCGAACGACCGCGCCGCCGTGCGCGTGCACGATATCGGGCTGCACCTGAAGCGCAATGCCGCGGGCGAGCTCGGCTTCGAGGTCGTCGTCGGCGGCGGCCTCGGCCGCATGCCCTTCATCGGCAAGA